>Ga0210059_1004539_pt1 | contig 22419 bp, 10 predicted proteins | sample Ectturendosymbi2_FD_188042 | JGI IMG/M metagenome (GOLD analysis project Ga0210059, IMG submission 188042) | Ecteinascidia turbinata endosymbiont from Florida, USA - Sample 2 (SPAdes) (version 2) | ecosystem: Host-associated > Tunicates > Ascidians > Unclassified | place: Key West, Florida...
CGGGAGTTCGAATCGTTATTGGAGGCCCAGAGGGCGATGAGCCTGTTACCCTACGATCTCCACAAGTGCCATGAGTTTCAAACTTCTTGACCAACTTGAAAATCTGACTCCTGTTTGGAAATTTGTTTAAGCTGAACTTCCTTCTGAACCTTGCTTGAACAATCTGGAAAGACTTCGTTTCGTAATATGTCTTTACATAAAAGATCTTCTGCTCCATCGACCAAGGCATCATTAGACTATTTTTTGTTTAATATATAGAAAGGTTAACTATTTCCCTATGACAATCTGGAAAGAGAAAAATGAATAAGGTCATCGATAAAGGTCTTAGAAGCTGCCGCTTTGTATCAACAATTGTGAAACACCCTGTACGAGCAGCAACTGAATTCGTAGACCGGATGCATGAAGTTGTTTAAGTTTCACTTTACAGCAAATAAATGATGCTTGTCAAAGCTTCTACAACCGAAAGGTGTTCTTGATCTATAAACAAACGGACAAATCAAATACCATCGCCAGTTCCACAGAATCTTCCAAATAACACCAACACCGGCTTTTGATTGTCGTCGTAAACGGACGAGATTGTGGTGTTACCGTATAACTTTCGAACAAGCTAGCCTGCATTTCTCGTGTCTACTTCGTTGCGCCTATAGTGACAAAATGTGCAGCCCACATTATCGAAATTTTGCCTCATTTAGGGCTTGGACATTGATTTGATGTGATAACAGGTGAATCAAAAACGTCTAGTCGATCTTAGACAACCACACTTTGGCGGAAGCTATAACAGTGAATTTAACAACACTGGCAGAAAACAAAGAACAACGATGAAACTCATCAGATATCGGCTATAAGACCTTCTACACACGAGATTTTCGTCTTGGAAAAACTCTCAGAGAATTTCACCGTATGTTTATCATCTGCCAACCTGTGATGTAAGGGGAGCAAGGCTTCAACGCAAAGTTTGAACGTTTCGCTCAAAAGGAACTCTCAGCAAGTCGGTTTCTCGTATCTGCTACCAACTAAACAACCAATCATGCTTGCACAATTTGAAAACTTCAGTGCCATCACCAACGCCAGTTGGCGCAACAGAGCTATGAACAACTACTATCCTCCAGTAAGATCAACGCACCTTCAGCGCCGCCAGTTCGCTGTCGCTTCGGTGATGTTGACCGAGTCGTTGGCTCCATCTAGTGGCGATTCATTCACGCATCCCTGTAATCGCAATTAGCAACCATTGATATTCACGACAATGAACGCGCGTAACTAGAGAGACTTAGCGGTAGGTGAAAAAAGGAATACGTATAAACTTGTGAGGCTCACACGTTTCTCACACGTGGTTTACGACTCTGTTGCTTCGGTATAGATCTAACGCAAAAAGATTACCGTATAACTTTTTCGACTGGCAATTATATGCTGGCACCGTTTTTTTGTTTGGCTGACCAATGACCACAGGCCAACCCATGACGCAAGGGTTGAGAAACACTGACCCAGCAGCCAGTATACATAAGACCCGCACGCGGGGGGTGAACGGACCACCGGGTCTTCGCATCGAGAAAAGCTTGTTTCCGCGAAATTTTTAAAAGAAAACAAAACAAGTCAACACCGTCGAATAAAGTGGATCGGTGTGCGCAGCTGCGCCCGCTATGATAGGGGCACCGATCTTGTAGCCTTGTTGAAACAAGTTGCTCTGCATTATAATATCAGACCACTGTGCTATTCTTAAATACTCCCTGGCTTGTAAGACACACACACACACACACACGCACACCCTTAAATTGAAGAGTTTTTGGTTCTGTTGTCAAGACCGTGAATTCCCGATTATCTAAAGCATTTTGTCAATCACCCCCTGAGCTGGTACTTTTCAGTATAAATGTACACTCTACCACAGCTGTTCGAAGGTGATGTGCGTGAAGAAGACAGTCATCCCAAATTCATGACGGATTAGGGCAATTCCTATTCCACTGTTCTACTGCATATGAGACATCTAAACCTCTGGCAACTCCGGCACTCGGACTGAGTCTTCGATCACGATTCGCATTGAGAACGCGAGCTTGCTTGCTTTGTATGTTTGTGCCACCACCAACTAAATTAATTGATGTTGTTAATTCGGGATTTTTTTTATTGGGCCATGTCGCTGTTCATATATTTTCGTTCCATGTTTGGCCTATCGCGTTCATGTTGCAGGTGACCTGAATCATAAAGTATCGTTCGTAGTAAGCGTTCTCTCGAGTTCGTTCGCTCGTGCTTTACTCAAGCTCACCCGTTAAGAGCTTCCCTCCGCAATTAAGTATTTTCTTAAATACAATTCATATCAGATTGAATGTTTTTACGAAGCAATGGATTTGCATAGAACATTGGATTTGAATTCCAATCCAATGGAAAGTTCCCAATCGAGAATAATTTCAAATGAACGATAAATTTTCCAGTTACTCGGGCTAATATGAATCAGCCTAGTGTGCAGTGGACTGGAGTACTATTAATAAACTTAATGGCAGGTCTGGACACTCGTCTCGTCTGTGACCCGTCTCAGAAAACACCATCGCCTCACAACTCGCGAAGACCGGGGGACACAAGACTGGGAGCCGCGAGTCCACCAGGCTTATCAACAAGCAGCTGTCCGACCTATGGAAGGTCCCAACACCCGAGGGAAATAGCATCTCTGGCCCCTTCGCGCCGGAGGAGCTTGCTACCGCCCTCAAGCACCTGGAGCCACGAAAATATCCGGGTTTGGATTCTATTTACCCGGAGTATATAATCTACGTCGAGTCAGCTCTCAAATCTTGGTATGCGATTTCCTCACTTCCTGCATGCGCCAACTCAAAACCCCCAGGATCTGAAGAACACTAATAGTTGCAATCCCTAAGATGGAAAAGCCACTGGGGGACCCAAAGAGCTATCGTCCTATATCTCCACTGCTTGTCCCCTTCAAGATCCTCGACAGACTCATCTACGCTCGAGTCGAACCAATCATCAACGAGTTACTCCTGCTCGAACAAGCGGGTTTTCGACAAGGGAGGTCGACCGCAGACCAAGTCACCCTACTGACGCAAGACATCGAGGATAGCTTTTCAGCTAAAGAAGGCTGGAGCTGTGTTTGTCGATCTCACAGCAGCCTGTGACACTGTATGGCATCGCAGCCTCACCGTCAAGTTACTGTGATTGGTACCTGACAGACGCATGGTCCGCATCATCCTGGAGCTGGTTGGCAATCGCAGCTTTCCCCTTACCACCGGTAACAACAAATCGAGCAGGTTACGACGCCTCAAGAATGGCGTCCCACAGGCATCCGTCCTCGCAACATTTCTCTTCAACATCTACATCTATGACTTGCCAACCACCGTCCCTAGAAAGTACGCATACTCCCACCACCTAGCAATCATGCATACTGATGGAGACTGGCAGGCAGTGGAAGGGATCGTAAGCGAATAACGTGGCAACCGTTGGTGAATACCTCCCGACCTGGAAGTTAAAGCGCAGCACATTACCTTCTGACTTCAAGACTCCAGCACTACAAAAACAGTGTCGGCAGTCTTCCATCTCAACAACAAGGAAGCTGAACGTGAGCTTGAAGTCAACCACAAGAACAAAACCCTTCCTTTTTGCTCCCAGCCCAAATACCACGCATCTCCGACACTCGAGTTACTTCGTAAAAGTTGACATCACACGTCCCACTCATGAGGCGGCTTGCTGGTTCTGGCTGTCGTGCAATGAGCAACAACATTGCGAACAGCCATCTCAGCCCTGGTCATCCAAACATCGGCCTTCCACGCCAACCTTCCCCTTTATCTCTGGGTCACCTTAAACAGGCTCAGAACTGGAGTCGGACGTTTCGGCTCTAACATGTGTCAGTGGGGGCTGAGAGAGACAGGCTCGTGCATATGCGGGGAAGAGAATCAAATAGCACACCAATTTGTTTATCACTGCGAAGCCCTCCGGCCACCAAACTCGCTCGACGACTTGGTGTCTCCAGAGGGTGTTTGTTGGTTGGGCCGACTTGTAGGGATCGCTTGAGGGTCCCTGCTCACACGAAAGAAGAAGCCCTATAACAGCTGAGTACTGCGCTCCTGTCTGGTGACGCAGTGCTCAACTAGCCTCATTGACCCTGTCATCAACGACGCCTTGCGAACCGTGACTGGATGCCTGCGTTCTGCACCAGCAGACAATCTTCCTATCCCTGAGGGCACCCAGCCTGCTGAGCTTCGTCGCAAAGGAGCCATAGTGTCTCTAGCATACCGTGCCATTGGACCCTGGACACCTACTCCACTCAGCGCTCACCTCTCCATCGAGCGGGAATGCACGGCATCTCAAATCAAAACACCCATTTGTACCTGCCGCACAACAGCTCATCTGAAGACAACAGAAGTGCGGCGCTCTGGGCGGATCACCGATGGACTGCGGAGTAGTTGGACAACACTACGAGACTCCGTGCTTTCATCCCCGATATCGGCACCCACACTCCTGGAATGGCCCTGCCTGCCAAGAACAGCGTGGGTCAGGCTTAACCGCTTCCTCAACGATGTCGGGCGTTTCCGTTCCTTCCTACACAAATGGGGTATGGTACCTTCTGGGCATACGAGTGTGGCGCAGAACAGGCCGTCGATCATGTTGTCCTCCAATGTCCAATCCATCGACCTCCCCATGGACTGCACGGCCTGACGGTTCCGGATGATGGGACAATCGAATGGTTGCTCAACACCTGCCCCGAGATCTAATACGGCCAAACAGTGGATTGAAAGAACTGGCTCAAACGATGAAAAATAATTTTACTAGACAAGACGAGCTGGACATCTTCATCAATTTAATGGATTCTTCAGCTTATTAGTGCATGCACGACTAGTGTGCTCCACACAACGCAGCTACCGACGGTCCAGAAAAAATCTACGTTGAAATGTTAAAAGCGACCCCAGCGTTGCTGTTGCAGAATGTCCCTCGAGTTTGAGTGAGTGATTAGTCATTCACGCACAGCGTTTCTGCTGTGGTAAAAAAAATAGGCAAAATCACACGCCCTGCTAAGAATCGCCAAGAAACGAATGCAGAGAACGTAATTTGCAAGTATACGGGTCGTTAGCCAGCGATTGCCGCTGTTTCTGAACAACAAAGGATTGCTTCTCTTTGTTCTGCCACTGGCTGCGGTGGCGACAAGGTGAATATATCAATGTATATGGTGGCGGTGACCTGGATTGCGCCATGTACAAAGTTTGTTAGATCTAAAAAAAAGCACTGTAAGAAAAATACAGTACTTTTCACAAAAAAATTGATTCTTGATAAATGATTATTTGACAAATTCTTTGAAACTGAAACAAATTTTTTAAAACTAATTTTCAAAGACTTTGCAAGAACAAAAATTTAACTGCGAATTTTTGCAGAACTTAAGCCAACAAACTGTTTCCTATTGAAATTTCCGGATGAACTCTGTGAGAAATTTATATATGACATGTTCGTTGTTACGGCAGTTTTTTCTCTAAAAAAACATCGCTATCATAAAACATTCTCTTCTGCGGTATGTTGCTTATAAAACGTTTGAAAATGTTATCGTGAAAAAAATTTACAGTGTTATTTGCAAACGGCCATCATGCATGTCATATAATCCAGAGTAATATATAACGGAGCTAGGTTCCATCACAATAAACCAATTTTTCATTTGCAGAGTACATTAGGCAATGCACTAAGTCCCCATGAAGAAGTCGGTATACCATAAAAAGTCTTCTGTTTGTGCTTAAATGGGTGATGCCGTATCGCAATCATGTTGCTAGAATGCTTGTAACGCATTGTAAGTATGTTATTAATGAAAAAGGTACAACGGGGCGATTGGTAGAGAAGTACACTTTCGAAGCATTTAAGTTTAAGCTTCGTAATCAACGGACTGGAGCCTTCGGAGGGGACCTGTGAAAGGTATCGAATCTGCTATATCACATAACTTCCGAAGGCTTACCTATCTCGCAACGAAATCTTGACCTGATTCAAAAAGTGACAAAGCGTTTTAGTGCATGTTAAAGGCGTCAAATGCTGAAAAAGCTGACAGTTGAACCCACTACATCGACATGTTGGCCGCAACCGTTATTTAACTCTTCGTCAACGTTCTCTAATCGCCCAAACAATTTAACTCTGTGCTTGACGCGCGTTGCCTGGGATATCCTGCGCTAGTTGAGAAAACAAAATGTTGTATGGGAACCAAGATTCACCGTTTCGTGTCGGATCAAGACTATTTGCTGTCGTCTTTGAAAAAACGTTCTTCGTTGTTTGTTGCTGGAAGTTTTTGTGGTTTCCTGTCGTTTTGCGGTGTGAATGCGAGAACAGTAATTTTGTGTTCGAAAAAGTTATCATAAGAATTCACTGAATACTTGCACGAACACGGCGTTGCCGGCAGCAAGGTTTCATCGAAGTCAAGCTGTCTGCTGTCGTCTCGACCTAAATTGCCTTTATCTAGATATCAAGCTGTGGGGAAGCGGGCTACCCGCTGGCAGTTGCTTTATATTCTTCTATTCGTTCTTCATTGTGCAGTTCAACGAAACGTCTCGTGATTTCATAAAGCCTCGCTTAAATCAACAAACAAACGAAGTCACGTTAGTTTCTCCGCAAACAAACATTACTGCTTCTGATCAGAAAGATACAAGGAATGAAATGCGGAACGTTAGACCACAAGTCCGTCAAACACAGGTATACACAAAAAACGCAAGCAATCAGTACCTACCAATAATAATTGTGAACACAAACGGCATCACCAAACATCAATGCTATATACCTTGAATAACATAATTCTAAATACACAGACTTATTGTAAAGCTTAATGAACTTCAAACTTTGGCCAACGCTACTGACATAAAGGCTTGCAACTTTTGAAATCGTAAAAATCCCGTTGGTAAATGTCAATGCGCCATTTGCTCCAAGGTTCTTATTCGACATTTCAGCGTTGAAAAAAGTAATGTAAAATCTGGATTTTCGGATCCCACTCCTAGATATTAAAAGTTTTGGTCAACTCCGGAGAGGATTGGACTCGTTTCAGCAAAACGAACCCGGATCCGGTTAACCCCCAACAAACTGAATTCAGAACCACTTCCACGAAGATCAATTTATACATAGTGTTTAAATAAATTTCGTGTCATTTTTCGCTCTTTGGCAGTTGCTAAGCACAAAATGATAGGAAAATATCAATTGCTTATTAAGCAATACCATACGAACTGAAAAGCTGCGAAGTTAAAGCTGCGAAGTTAACTTTCCTGTCACGGTTCCGCTGCTTGTGCGGATCACTTCGGGAAGTTGCCCTTGCAACAGTGATATCCAAAATCGAACAAAAGCAAGCATCTCGTGGCAATAGCATGCCTACTCATCTTAACAGAGAGCTACTGTACATTTCGCATATTCACAGACAAAGGAAAGATGGTGTAGTGGTGTATGCGATATAATTTGACAGATATCGGGAAGACACTTAGTGTTATAGGAACATTATCAGCTCAAGATCTACTGAACAGAATATTAACAGTTAACACTAAAAGTGCGGTAAAAGGTTTACTACTGACGACAGTTCACTTTATCTTTTCAGAATATGACCCGGCATTGTCGTTACGACACAATCAACATCCGTTTAGTGCAGGTTTTTTTTAAGGAAATTGTTAGGTACCCGGTATGGACCTTTAGGGACCCGAATAATTTCCGACTAAACTTCATACAATTAGAGGTGTTTTGAGGGCCATCGTTAGGCCATGATGATGATGATCTGATCGCTTTGTCATTTTATAGATGAATCTGATCTGAGATATGTATTCTACAGATATTCGCTGAAATCACGCACATGTTTGTGTGATAACAGTATTCTCACAGCCCAGTCGCGTCAGCGTCCATTATTACCATTTCATAAAATTGATTGCAGTATCCGTTCAGATATTTCCCTTGATAAATTTCTCTGATTCTAGGGACCCAAATCGGGTCCCTGAAACAACTTAAAAACCTGGTTTAGTGTTCGAATAAAAGCAGTTATTGCCAACTAATGAAGAGGTTTTGGATGGGAATCGGACAGAATCAATGTCCAAGTTTTTTGGAAATGGATTGGAGACGCTTTGATGTGTTGGATTGCAAAATTCGTACAGTTTGAACCAACTGCAGCAACCGCCTGAGATTTTTAGCGTTGCTGCGTGCCTTGCAAATTTTGAATGACATATACTGCTTGCCTGCTTTTTCTGTTGATGTCGCACAATCGGCGTGTGAAATCAAGAGCAACTTTATATTGGTGCTAGACTTGAACGACATGGGTGTAACAAACAGCATCCCAAGCATGCTCTTCTCTTTGGCGTCCGCTAGAATTCGGGGATTTTCGGAAAAAAAACGCCTAAACGCACGTGGCTTTGCGCGGGAATTTCTCCGGTCCGGTATGCTCTACAGACCGGGTAAAAGTCTCAAAAGACGCGGCAAGTCTTCTAGTCTGCACTCGAAAAAAATTTTTTGCTTGGGGCGTGCGGGTTTTTTGTGTGTGACGTCATAAGTGGAGGACTTTTAGGCCACCTTAGCCCACTTTGCCTGGCCCTGGGCGCCAACCGTTAGGTGGTAGTATTTCGCTGAAGTTTTTACTGGAAACTAGGCTACAATCCGAGTCTTTTGATATTTTGGATGACCTGCTGGGGTTTCGGGTTCAAAAGCTGTGATGTAAGTTAGTAAAAATATTTGACTAATTAGCTAATTAGATACTTAATTTGTTTATTTTATATCATAACTTTTGAACCAGAAACGCCAGAAAGTCGATCAAAGGCTCAAAAAACTTGGACTCGAGCATAGTTTCCAATGAAAACTTCAGCGAAACACTTTGGCCTAGCGGTTGGGCCCTAGACCAGGCAACATGAGCCAAAATGACCCTACAACTACTTCTTTTATGACGTCAGTCACAAAAAATCCGCACGCCCCAACCAAAAAATTTTTGTTCGAGTGCAATCGAATAGACTGGCCGATCCGTTTGAGCCCTTGAACAGCTCTCTAGCGCAATCGGCGGAGGAGCTAGGGCGTTGGTTAGGCTACCGAAAACTGCTGCTTTTTAGGCCGAAATCGAAGTACGAATATATCGTAGACCGGCTCTCAATATTCAAAGCTTACTTTCATTACACTGTGCAACTTCAAACATGGTACGTCGTCTACATTTCAAATGCATTTTATCACTAATTTCAGCCAACAGTGCCATTATGCTGTTGAAGTCAGGCCGTTCTGTCGTATTAATTATTGGATGACGTAAAGGTGATGTCATATCTTCGTAGTGTGCAGATCGCCGTTTTTTAAATATATAGCATCACCCGCACAGCATGTGACTGAATACTGCGCGCAGCAATAATTGGAGTTGTGCTGATTGCGAAAATACGTTTGGAAACGTTAATATGATTCTGTTTGTATCTCCGGTTTTTACGATATTTCCTTTAAACTTAGCAAACAAGTTTTCTCAAGTTCAGAGACACGTGCAATGACTAGCCCTTTAACGCCCGGGCCAATCACTGTAGTGGCCGGCCAACTTTTGAACGGCCATAACTTCTGAATCGATTAAACTAGAGAGTCAATGAAGGCATCATTGGATCCGAGAGAAAGCACGGTATTTTTTGAGGTAAGTGGCACGCTCTTGTGACGTCGTTATCGGGGAAAAAACGTTTTTCGCGAAGGTTAGGAAGCCAGTTGCGTCCATTCAAACAGCCACAGACCTCAAATCAAACAAGTTGGAAATAAACTTTCTACACAAAAAATGTCGGTAAGACCTTACCTTTGCAATGATCATTAAAAAAGTTGAATTTTTTTTGGTGGGGGAGCCAACAGAGAAAAAAACACGGATTACAGTTTTTTGAAGTTCAAACCACTTTTCTGCCAGTCAGCACCCATGAACCCCACCAAAGTTGCAGAAAAAGTGTATTTGGGTGTTTCACAACATCCCACCAAGTTATGCCAAAATATTGACAGCAAAATTTTATTCTTGAAGAAAATGAAAAAATCCACTAGGTGGCTGGGCCAATTTTTAGGTCTATTTTTGGCCATAAATCCTCAACACCTTAGGCTAGCAGGCTAATCAAGGTCTCTAAAGCTTCTGAATAGCTCCAAGAACATTTCAAAGAACAAACCAAGTCACTCGCCCCTGTACATTTTTCTCAAGAAACTAAAACGTGACCTGAATCTCAATCAAACCAACCCACACTTTTTTACCCCTAATTTTCCCCAAAAAAACAGCCCGAACTCATGTGTTTGACAACATTGTGTTCTTGGGTTCTTCAGACGTCAGCAAAGCACAGAAAACGGATTGGAAAGGCTAAACCGGATACAGGGCACAAATTTTTTGATTTTTTCGGAAACTTGCCAAAAAATCACTATGGAAAATTCACAAATCTGGATTTTTCTCAAAAATTTCGAATGTAAAGGAAAATTTTTGGGAAGTTCAATGGATTTCTTGCTGTGTCCTGTATCCAGGGATGGTTTCACTGGCTCTCTAGCCCAATCCGTTCAGGAGTTACGGCCGTTCAAACGTTCGCTGGCATAGTGGCCGGCACAGGCGTCTGAACACCACATGTTTTGCCGTTCTGCCTTAGCTCAACAACACTTCAGGTGACAGAAGTGCAAAAGGGTTCACATACGTCTTTATGGGCAACTCTACTTCTATAAACCAAATTATGAGCACGTAAATATTACTGCATATGAATATACCGGTTTTTCAAAAATTGTTGCAGCAAATAGGATCTTGTCACTTTAACGCAAGTTTTAGGTTCTGAAGGTTTAATCTATGCTTCAGATTGCAGTTTTTGACAATTCTTTGTAACTTCCAACGAATTCTTAGATGTTTAAAAAAATTCTCATTAGAAATGAACGTTGAATTGACCTAATTTTTCTAATTTTTCAGAAATTGCAAGCTACTGGTGTAATACATACCTCACGACTACAATCGACATTTATCAAATTTGTGAACACCAAGGGAACCCAAACAAAGAGCATGGAATATGATAGGCATTTAAAAGAACAAATAAACAGTCATGTTCATGCATGAAACCAGTGAATTTCTACACTACGCTTTACAATTAGTAACACAATATTTCAGGCTAACATTAAAAATATCTTCAAGAAGATAGGCCTCAAGCAGCAAAGGCAATTTGATTTGCTATGTTTCGAGTTGTCAACTATATGACAAGTAATGAAGATAATTTACACATTGCACTCACTTATTTTACAAATCAACAGCTTTTAAATGCATAAGATTTGGTACAAAAATTAATTCAACAACCAAACTTACCACAAAATCCAGCGATTCCAGAAATATCAGAATCTCTCACAGAAGTTTATTGGATCAATTATAAAAAAGCTTTATTACACCTCAGTGTCAAAACTCTGCACAAAAACAGCATATTACTTTCAAAAGCATCAGCTTTATGAAGTATTTACTTGGGTATTTGGTAAAAAAACTACTGTGGTCAAGCACGTGATGCTTCTCAGAGGCATGCCTCCCTACCTTTTTCTGCATGGTAATGCATCACAATTTCTATTGAGAGCCATTAATTATGTGTTTTACAAATATTACAAGCTGCTGAGCATATCTTTGTGTGAAACATTTGTAAACTTACACAAAATATCAGTGTGAAGATTTTTACTTTCCACTAAAAAATATTTCTTCAGCAAAACAACTCAAAAACAGCTGTATTTTGCACAACCCTCACTCACTGTTGAAATCATAAATAAAATTTGTAATCATGTATTGTAGAAATGGTGCTTTAGGACTTAATCACAGGACTAAGCAGCAGGCATTACACGTAGTGAAGTCTAGGTTGACACAACATGAAACTAATCATTTCAAAACTTTCCATCAGAAATATCCAATTTTTGAAGCATTGTGTTGACAGAACTGCTGTTTAGAAAACATTGTCTTATCATATTTTTAACTATTGCTTTAATCTGTGCAATGTTGCAAGTCCATAACAAACCATCAAGTTTGCTGTGTGTTTGTCTCTAACAAACCACAAATGTGTGCTTTCTTACTTCATCACAAGTCTCATGTATGCAGAAATGCCTCATTCCAACACAGTGTGCTACAAAAGTGATGTAAGCCAGGAGTGGTCAATTATCAGCCTTCAGGCCAAGTAAGGTCTGCTAGTACTGCATTTTTAGTGGCTTGTGTAAACCTTCAGGAAAAAACTTCTAAATCTTCTATCTGAAATTTTCACCAGCTTATCACAGTAAATGTTAGTGGTGCGGCTAGTTCTTGAACTGACACTTGCTTCTATTCCCATTAGAAGGTATGGGCCTCCGCTAAACACAGCATTCTCAAAGTAGCCCCTGACCCAAGCCTAATTACCACTGTTAGTGCCATAATACATTCCAGAAAAGTACTTGTTTTCTTGTGCAGGGAGACATGCTACATTCCAGAACATACTTGAATCTTTTCTCTCACCATAAGTGCCCTGCTAATCCCTTTTAACTTGTAAGTACATTTTGAAATATCCGAGTGTCTTGATATTGTTGTGCAATGTGGTACATGTTCAGGAGAGTGTTTTTCTCTTCCTTTGTCTCGACTTGATGCGACAGTTCTGTGGAGCACATCTTTCACTTTTGCTAGGGCCACAAAAGTCGCTATAGGCCTTTGGGCCATATCTCAGTTATAACTCCGCAACCAAATATACTAAAGAGTTACTTAACGGCTCAAAAGAAACAACTTTTGTCTACAGAAAGTTTTTTTGAAAAACAATGGGTGATTTGGGCTTTTTGCACAGGGCCCCAAAACATCTTTGGGACCACCTCATGATGTCATACTGTCTCCTAAATCTCCAAATCCAATAGTACCCAATTATTTTTTTAATTGAAGGTATTATTGCAACCTTGCAGATGGCATTGCATTGAATGTGCGATTCACCACGAATGGGATGTGCACGAAGAATAATACCCATATATGTGTGGCGCAAACAAGTAACAATAGTATGATCTTGTCAGGTTATCTCTATTGTTACTTGCTGCCGCAGTGTAAAGCTTTGCGCACTTGTCACTCAAGCTCTGTGATCACATTAGTATAAAACTTACTGTATCTTCTGATGCTTCAATAAGCTCTATAGCACTATCAGCTAAGACAGTGTGGTCCAACAACAGGTAAGGGTGGCATATGGCCTGCCAGTGTTTACAGTGGCCTGTGAAAACATTCAGGAAAAGTCTTCAAATCTGAAATTTATTGAGAAGCGTTGTAGGTTGCATTCGTCTCACTTGCTTGCGCTGGATAAAATGCACTTGCACAAGAACAATGAATAATACTTTTTCTATGTACCAGTATTGTTTGTTTTATTGAATAAGAAGGTATGGCTCTCAGCTAACCATCTGCTGGGGCACCTCTCTGAATAACCTGTTTTTAGTGCATTGGCATTGATTGTCTTGAACAGTACACCTGGCACAGTGAGCTCAGTACCACCAAATAAATCTGTCATTCTATCTGCTAAATCTGACCTTAAAATATCCCTCAAGCCAAATTAATTACCCATTCAAACTTAAAATCTTTTAACAAAAATGTACAATATTAACGGTATTAGAGACTGTAGAGAGCTTCTAGAAATCAGTCCACAAAGCAAGATTTCCAAAACTGAAAGAATTCACACTAAAAATGCCATTGACGTTTGAAAACGCATATTCATGTGAGAGTGCATTTTGTATGATGAAGCAAACAAAAAAAAATAATTTAAATCTGACATCCCTCAAATCTTACTAACATCGAGAATGTAGGTGTCAGTCTAATATGGCTTTTATCAAAAAATTTTGCAAAAGCAATGCCGGAAAAATGGAATACATATCTTCCTTCCAGTTTTGCGGAGTCGGAGATAAAATTCCAACTCAGATCTTTCAAAAATTTCTGACTCTAACCTTTCCAAAATTTCCGACTTTAACTCCTGACTCCTTAACATAACATGAATGAAGTCTGGCAGTCAACAATTTTGAAGCAACTAGCAATCAATGGAAATTGTGGAAGACAGCATGAATTACGTGTTTTAATAAAAGTTCCAATAAAAACTGTATCGTTTCAACAGGAATTCCTAACATAGAAGTGTGATGTAAAAAATGATTCAATTGGACTTCCGGAGTCAGAGTTGGACAAAAAAATCTTATGACTATGACTCCTAGTGCTCTTAGAAATCCAACATCAACTCCACCCAGAAACCTCGGATTCCTTGCGACTCTGCAACCCTGCTTTCTACAGATGAAAGTTTTACAGTGTAAAAAAGCCAAAAGAATCTTTTAGGCCAGCCAACTTGAAACAAAACCAGAAAAAAATGAAATGTAAATTTCTAGGCTAACCAACTTCACAAAAGGCCAAATTCTTAGATTTTTCCTACAAAAGGCAAACTTGGCAACCCTGGTAAACCAATGTTATTTTGATTGCATTTGCTTTTCACCATATGAGACGCTTTCAATACATAAGGTGTATCAAGCCATTGTTTTTGTCTTTACTGACCATTTTCTATGAATGAATGGTATGTTGAATTCTTTGCAAGCAGTTGCAGCAATATCATGCTGGACCTTTTCCTTGTACCCATCCTATAAGACTAAGCATGATGGTGGAAAAGCCAGAAGCCCTGATTTTTTATTTTTCAGCATGAAGTGACCAGGAATTGCCTCCAGCCTACCAACTTCAGTAGCGCCTGATCAGCCCACTGTACTTTTTTAAAATAAAAATTCTTAATGTCGCAGCAAGGTCAGAAAAAGTGTCAAAATGTTTGCTTTTTGGTCACATATTTTGCAGAGGTCAGCAATTTTGTTTCATGCATTTTTTAGTCTTTCCAAGGTGAAAACTGGATATAGTCATTTATTTTTTGCTTTTTCCATCACTACAATACTGCAGATTCATTCGTTTTTGTTGCTGCATGCATTGTTTAAAAAACAGTTGTTGTCACAATGAAGTTATTCATTTGTTGAAACTTTAGCTGAATACCAAATTAGAAAATAATGTTAATGAACATGTTAGTGGACTCATTACGATGCACCACAAACTCATGCACAAAAGCTATTGGAGGTAAATACAGTATTTACAAAGTTTCACACAATGAAAATTTCACCTTGCGTAAGGCACCCTACCTTAACAACTTCAACTGCTATGTTGGCAACATGGCAGCAGCAATGCCGCATAAGTACTGAATCACTGCATCTGCAGATGCAAGGTTTTAAGGTTGGGGTTTTAGGGTTAGGATGTTAGGGCTGGTTTAAGGGTTAGGGTTTCACGGTTAAGGTTTTTGGTTTCCAGGTTAGGGTTTTAGGTTTGGATTAAGAATTTAGGATTAGGGTTTAGAGTTGCATTACGGTTGGCATTTAGCCTGAACAATGCAATGATTCAGCAGTTCTCACAAGCATCGCTGCCACCTTGTTGTGGCTGTGCATGGTTGGAGGAAGTAGGTCTATGTTGAATCAGATGACTTTTTCATTGCGGCTAACTTCAGAAATACCTACCTCTGACAGGTTTCGTGCATATGTTTGTTGTCAGTGCATCATAATGAGTCCATTAACACGTTCATTATTGTTTATTTCTGAATTAGGGTTCAACTAAAAATTGACCATTCATTTTCACAGCATGGTGTGAAACCAATGTAGTCATTCGGTCAATGCAGAAGTGAAATTTTATAAATATAGATTCCAAATCTTGTTTTTAGGTGTTTTGAAAGCAACACTAATGACCAAAAGTCTTCAATAAGGGGATTTTACATTTGAGCAAGGTGAAAATTTGATAAAAATGCCAATGACTTATAGTATTTCATATTTCAATTTGGGGAGGCTTGGTGCTTTGTTTGGGTAACATCAACAAAAAACAGACATCCAAAGGTAAATACTTTTGTTTCAAATCTATACTACAAGGCTTTATGAGTTTTTAGATGGTTTGAACAGCTCTCTAGTTCATTCTGCTGGTAAGTTATGGCCATTCATGGCCATGGGTATAATATACCCAGGGTCAGCGTTTGTGGAAGAATTTTTACCAAGTTTTGGTTTTGGGGCTATAATTTGGGCTACGCATATAAAAACTAATCAAGGGCTCTAAAGACTCGGATGGTAACCTAGATTCCAAAAAAATCTTGAGCCAAAAAAAGGCCTGTTGGGTTGGCACCCAGGGCCAGGTAATATCAGCCATAAAATCGCAAAGACATGCTCCCATTACGACATAACCCACAGCAAATCCCAAACCCAAAAAATTTTGTTTCAAAGTAAACTAGAAACTTGCTTAATCTGCTAAGGGTTTGAACAGCTCTCTAGCTCAATCAGCTAGCAAGTTATGGAGTTGCAATAAGTTTCAAACTCGGATGGAAAAACTAGCCCAAGCAGGATTGAAAGGGTTAACAGTACTTTCGGTCTTGCACGGTTTTCCTTTAATTCACATTTTTGCAGAGTTTGCAACACTATAACTTCCAAGTCTTTCGAGCCTGCTGGCGTATCTGGAGCCAAAATGATGTCTCAAAAACTGAAAATTGGTTAAATTTCAAGCCCCACAAAAAGTAACCCTGGGCATATTTAGCTAAAGGCCATAACTCACCAGCTGTTCAGACTAGAGATAGACAAATATACCAACCTGGCCGATATTTATGAGCTAATATTTAGGTTTTACCAACATATTGGTATCAGCCAAAACGACCGATTAAATCAGCCTCGGTAGGTGTTGACAAAACGCTGTTATATTCTTCATGTATATAGACAACTTGCACAAGCAAGTACAATGAACCAAGTCAAGACAGTTATCTTGCAGCTACGTTAATAGGTGCGGTTCATAAACAAGCAGACCAGATGAACCATTGAGCACGCATCAGCTGAAACAAAAGCATAATCATCAATCAGATTAAATAAAATCATAGGAAACTATTGAAATTGCTGCAATTTGAAAAATTTTAACTCATCAATCCTGATTTCTAAAGCTTTTGAAGAAAAGTTAAGGCATATATTTTTCACAATGAAGCAGAAAATAAGATCAAATATTTTGGAAATATCGGTTATCAGTATCAGCTATCAGTCCATGAATAACCAATATATCGATATCGGCCCCAAAAAAGCAATATCGGTTGATCTCTAGTTCAAACCCCCCAAAGACTCAGAATCTCTTGTAGTTTCTAATAAAAAAAAGTTGTGAAAGTTATGGATATCCTGATTTTTGTTGATGTGGACATGACAAGAGTATGTTAATTTCTATTTGAATAAGTTCAACAAAGGTTTTGTTTGAATAAGTGCAGATTTGAATAAAAAAATTAATAAGCTGTTTATATTTCAAACTACAAGTGCTTTGGTGTGAAAATGGCAAAGACAAGCTCTAAAGGAATCAACCTGGAATCTGTGCATTCAGCCTTGCTTGAAGTAAAATCAACTGTGAGTAGCATATGGGACAAGCTGGTGGGACTTGAATCCAAATTAGAAAAAGTTCAAAATGAAAATGTTAAGTTAAAACAAGAAAAACAAAAACTTAAATGCCTTATGCATACCGAATACTTTCGAACTGATGAATTGGACCAATACAGCAGAAGAGAAAATGTTAGAATCTTTGGAAAACCAGAGGACTACACAGTTAAGGATGATGCCAAAAAACAACTCTTGAAACTAGCAGGGGAACTTGACATTTCTTTACAAGAAAAAGACATACGAGTCCACAGGTTGGGTAAAAAGAAAAGATCCAACGCAGATAAACCGAGAGGAATAATTGCTCGTTTTGTTTCATATGCTAAAAAGCAAGAATTCATAAAAGAAAAAAACTGAAAGGCACCAAAATTGCAGTCTGTGAAGATCTAACTAGTACCAGATACAAACTATATACCTATTTACAAAATCATCCCAATATACAAGATGCATATGTTTGGAATGGAGCGATGAAAGTAACATATTAAAATACATGGTACAATATAAAAAATACTGATGATCTGTTCCAACTTAACATTGATATAAACTGGAAAGAGTTGGTAGTGAAATTTTTAGCAGTTTTACATGCTGAGTAAAATTTGTAATGGCAACTGTGAAACTTCATTATTGTGTAGTGCGTAAGTTGCAGATATACACAATTCACTATGCCTGTAAAATTTCTGTGCGCGATTTGTGTAAAGCCCTGCAGGAAAGACCGAAACGCCATAGCTTGTGACTTGTGTGAGAGATGGCTGCATTTTAAATGTATTGATATGTCTCTGTCTACTTTCAATTCATTGGCGACTAGCCCTAAACCACATTACTGTCACAAATGTATAACAGATCAGATTCCTTTTAGTAATTTAGCAAATAAAAAAATACAAAAATTATTTAACCATGTATGTAATGAGAAACAAAATACCTTGACTCTACCTTTTGACAATAATAAAGATACCCCAACCGAACCTGACATCTGTAAGTACCTGACATCTGTAAGTATTATGATCAAAGTATGATCAAAAGTAGCTTTATTATGATCAAAGTAGCTTTATTAAATTCATAGAAAATAAGAGGGAAAGGGACTTATTTCTTCTACATTGCAATGTGAGGAGCTTGCAAATAAAACTACCAAACTTGCAGCAATATCTATCAGAACTAAAATCAACCCCAGACATAGTTGCCACAACAGAAACACGTCTTAATCATACAAATAATCAGGTGTCTAACCGTAATCTCAAAGGTTATGATTTCTACCATCGTGACTCTCATACACTTGCTGGTGGAGTTGGCCTATATGTAAAGAGCTCTCTTACTGCAAACTGTAGGGATGACATGACAAATTCCACAGATGATTTTGAAACAATATGGGTTGAAATCAGCAATAATAAGGATAAAGTTATGGTAGGGGTAGTATATAGACATCCAAATAGTACTTTCCTAGCTTTCCAAGATAAACTTTTAGTACCTTACACAAGCTGTCCTCTTGTAACTGCCCATATTATATTCTTGGAGATTTTAATATAGATTTGCTAAAGATAAACTCAAAACAGTTCAGTGGCTGATTTTAAAAATTTCACAACTGCTATGGTATCCACTGCCTGATAAATAAACCAACAAGAATTACTGATCACAGCTCAACTTTATTAGATCAACTATACACTAACGAATCTAGAATTACCATACATTCAGGAATCTGCATATGGGATGTCAGTGACCATAACCCAATATCCTGCATCATACTCTCAACCAAGTAATACCAAAAACGTAAAAAGTTATATGCTAGAGATACTACCTTATTTGAGACTGAAGCTTTTCTAGATGAACTTCAAAGGAACATGGTAACATTGCAAATGCAAGATGTTAACACAACTATTTCTAGATTTGCACTCTTATTTGAAACAACTCTAAACAAACATGCACCCCTCAAAATGATGTCAAGGAAACAACGAATGCACCGGAAGCCATGGATTTCTAAAGGCATATTGAAATCAATCCAAACCAAAGACAAACTATTTTCTAAAATTCAAAACCTAGATAAAACTAGTAGCAATAAATGGAACAAATATAAAAAATATAGGAACAAGTTGAACCACATAACTGAATATCCTAAGATGATTTATTTCAAAAACCAGATAGCACAAAAAGGTAATAACTCCAGAAAATTATGGTCTACTATTAATGAAATACTCAACAAAGGAAAGAAACAAACAAAAGTTATTAACAAGATGCAAAACGAACTGGGATCATCAGATACTACTGCCTTTGATATTGCTAACACATTGAGCAAAAATTTTTCATCCACTGGAGAAAAATTAGCTAACCAAATAGAAAAAACAATTCTACCAAAGACTTCAAGCAGCAAACCTTCAGACATCCTTTTTCTTATCTCCCACCTTCCCAGAAGAAATACAAAAAGTAATTTGGATGCAAAAAAAGCAGTACCTATAAATGACATACCAATCAAATACCTTAAGCTGGCTGGTACAACAATTTCCAAGTTCTTATTAGATCTTTTTAATACATGTATCCTTGATAGTGAGTACCCTGATGATTTAAAGATTGCACAAATTATCCCCATTCACAAATCAGGATCAAAAGAATGCTGCTCAAATTATCGACCGATATCTATATTACCTGCAATCAATAAAGTGTTCGAAAATCTTTTTTATTCTAGATTGTATTCTTATGTTGAGACAAACAAGCTATTATCTCCAAGCCAATATGGATTTCGAGAAGTGACATCTACCAAATTAGCTATTAAATGAAATATATAACTATTATCTCCATAATTTAGATCAGGGATTTGTAACTTGTTCAATATTTCTAGATCTCTAAAGCATTTGACACTGTGAACCATAAGTAACTTTTAGAAAAGCTAGAAAAACAATATGGCATTAGAGGATTGCCATTGAAATTATTTGAAAACTACTTAGCTACTCAAACACATTTTGTAAGTATTAAGGATATTCAATCACAAAAAGCTAGTGTAACATGTGGTGTTCCACAAGGTTCAAATCTAGGGCCTTTTTTTCTTACTCTATGTGAATGATATTACACATGTCTCAAAATTTAAAACAACTTTATTTGTAGATGATACAGTTCTTTCTTTTTCAACAAAATCAGTCATTGATCTTAAAAAAAAAGTTGACAAGGAACTAAATAATATTGACAAATGGTTGAAAGATAATATACTATCTCTAAATTACAATAAAACTTATTACATGCTGATTACAAAACAAAAAATACCCCTGGACTTTGACATGAACATTAGCATTAATAATCATATCATATCCAAAGTTGACAATCTTAAATACTTGGAAGTAGTATTAGACAACAAGCTAACCTGGGACTCACACATAGCTCAAGTGAAAAAACAAATATATCTCAAGCCTGTGGAGCTCTTACAAGGCTTAGACATTACCTTCCCATCAATTCTTTAATAACCGTATATTATAGTCTAGTCTTCTCTCATCTTCAATATGGAATAAGTAGCTGGGGTTCAGCATCAACATATTTACTTAAAACAATAAAAACAGTACAGAATAAAATTATAAGATTAATTACATTTAGTTCATATAGATCAAAAATGCTGAAAAACTGTATGCACAGCTCAAAATTTTAAATCTAAATGACATTTATAACTTACAAATAGCAAAAGTGATGCATAAATTTATGCATGACTGCTTACCATCTGTTTTTAACTATCTATTCACAAAGTTTGACAATATACATTCATATAACACTAGACAGAAAACATCTCAAGAATATATAGTTCCCAGAAAAAGATTGGCAACTGCACAAAAATCTCTTGCTTATACAGGAGTTAAGATATGGGAATCTTTAGATCAAAATTTAAAAGTACAACCTTTCTACATTTTCAAAAAGAAATGCAAGTTACACTTCTTAAACCAATATTAACCCGTGTCAATTATATGCTACCTTAAGTATTCCCCATTGTCATAACAAAATTTTCTGATGGTATAAACCTTATACCCCATTAATATAGCACTATCTTAACATTAGACTAGTGGGGGACCTAACTAGAAAACCACCTGGTTATATCAGGTACCCCGGGAAGATGCAAATATAATTTTGATTGCATTTCTATGCATGAATTTGCGTGTTTATTTCATCTTGTTTATTTGTTGTTTTTTGCGTGTGTTTGTTTCCCAAAACAAATGAATAACTAATTGTGTATACGAAAAGCGGAAGTGCTAAATAGCCTTATAATAAATACTACGGCCAAAGCAAACGATACAACTGACATCTTGCAAACGTTTCGATAACAACTGTTATCATCTTCAGTGCATAGCAATAGTATTATGCACTGAAGATGATAACAGTGCTCACCTCTGCTCACCTCCTGATCCTTTACTCTTCAACTTCATTTGGTGACACCATGCATCTGGTTGGGAACAACTCACCCATGCAACCCACCCAATTATGGTCTGTGGGTAAATCTACGTTTCTTGATGATGTGTATTTATAAACATTGTTTTCCGCCCATGCTACTTGTTTTTGCTATGAAATGTTGTACTAAAATGCCTTGCCCTCTGCCTCATAAACATTATTGCTGCTTACTTTCTTCACCTATATGCTTGCCTCACCTGCTCATCTGTACATGCCTCATCTCTTCACCCATTGCCCACCATCATCTGTGTTATGTTGATGTCTATTGCGTTTTGTTGTTTTTATTTTTGCTATATGCTACATTTCTTTGTGACTCCATTTTGGATTCTTTGTGTACATATTTTCGTCTGATTGGTTTTTGTGCCTCTCCTTTTATGCCTGCCCCATACGTTTTTTTGGCACGGCCCTATGACATAATTGTTTGTTCTCATTCATATGCCACCTGTGCATAATTAATAAAGAGAGTACCATCAACGAATTGAATCTAGGCCTATGTCCTAATCTATTGAATGTATCTATAATCTAATTTATCTAGCCCAGGGGTGGCCAACTTGTCTTTGACTGGGATCGACTAGAAAATTTTTTGATAACTCGCGATCGACCAGGCGGTTATAAAGTCACAAATACAAAATATCATGAAATGCAACGTTTCTCATTTTTATTTACTTTCTGAAACATTGATTG
>Ga0210059_1004540_pt1 | contig 22417 bp, 13 predicted proteins | sample Ectturendosymbi2_FD_188042 | JGI IMG/M metagenome (GOLD analysis project Ga0210059, IMG submission 188042) | Ecteinascidia turbinata endosymbiont from Florida, USA - Sample 2 (SPAdes) (version 2) | ecosystem: Host-associated > Tunicates > Ascidians > Unclassified | place: Key West, Florida...
GAAAGTGCTCTCAAAAATGGATATTAGGAAGTTTATGAAAAGAAAAAGCATTTCTGATAGGCGAAGTGTAGAAAACAATTAGGACAAAAGATTTCAGAAGTGAGTTCTATTCAATCAGTAAAGACTAATGAGAAAACCGCAAACGAATTTGTTGATAGTTCAAGTCCATTTCAGACTCAGTTGTATGAATATGCGCCAATTCAGAAAAATCTGTAACGGACGACAGAAAGTACACCTTTGTGGCAACTGGCGAATTCGTTGACCTATACAGCTCCATTTGAAAAATATTTCAAAATAGATGCGAATAGAGCGCATGCTTTCATGGGGCATTTTCTTTGTGGTGTAGAAACGGTAAGCGTTTTGTGAACACCCGTTTGCATTGTAACGTCAGCAACCTGTAAAAGATCAGCAAAATGTCGACGTTGCACCCCCCTGGAAAAATTTCTGCGGACGCCCATGGCTACTTTCACCCTTTCAACAAGCTTTTTACTACAGAACTGAAGATGAAACAAATCTACACATTGTTCTGTTCATTTACATTGTTTATACTTGATTCTTGAATGTTCAATGTAATCAATATCTCAAAACTGAACAATTTAAAAATTATTCAAGAATTTTCAAGGACGCCGAAAAATATTCAAGGACAACATGATGTTTTTCAAGAATCAAGGACATAACGAGTTTTGACAGCAAATTCAAGGACAATTCTTGGCGCTCAAGGACGTCTGGCAAACTTAGCTGCATCGTGCCTGACACAGTGTGTTGTGCGTTGCATAATAAATATTCAGCTAGCTTCAATCGTGCATAACTTGCGTTTTGGATTAGAAGGCACGCTATGTAACGCTCTATCGCAGAGGGGAGGCAAAGCACTGGCTAAACTTGCGTTAAGCTACAAAATAAGGGTATCACAAAATTATCAACCTGCGAACGCGACGTTATGCCCGTGAATACCGACTGGGACTTCTTTAGAATCGCAGAAGAGTTCACTGTGAAGGAAAACTGCAGTGAGGCTAAAATACTCACAGCACTCTGAACACAACAAACGTTCCATTCTTGCAGCCGACCGCGATTTGCGTCCCATCGCCGTTGAAAGCGCAAGATCGCGCGGGACTTTCCACGCTGGCGCGCATCACCAAAGCGCGATCCACCAAGGACCACAACCTGCACCCAAACCATATCATTGCACAGTAGCTACGAGCAGATGCACTGTCCGCTTTGCACGGACTTCAGAGGCCTTACAGTGTAGAAAGCGCCGGCGATAAATGTCCAGATACAGCTTGAAATACAGTCTGGCAATCGATCGATCGATACCAAGCAACATGGGCCTGGAGTTGAACATGCAGTGACAAACGCCAAAAAATTTTATGATGCACTGCATGCGATCGAATGAGCGCAAACAAGCAGATCGAGTGCGGGAAGCACACAAGGCAGTTATGTCACAAATCAGATAGAGTCTGAATAACGAAACCTCAAACATTACACAGCTTTGCAGCATGCAGAGTTTGAAATGCGCAGTGTAGATGCACACTGATAACGTAAAACAATGTCGCAAATGAGTCACACTCGCACTAACCTCACAGAACAGTCGTCGCTCGCAGTGGCCGCAACGTTTTTTCGCGGATGAACAGCCAGACCCCAAAGTTCGCCGCCATAGTGACCTTGCGTCAACGCAACCGCATTGGCGACGTTCCGAACCGGAACTTGGAAAACTTCGCCATTCTGTGTGCCAACCAGTAAGGTGTTGGCCGCCCAGCACACAGAACGAATCGACAATCCTGAAAGAAAAGACCTTACTACAGCGCGCAAGTCACGCAGGGTGCTCCACATATAGCTGGTACCGAACCAGTTTCCCAGCGAACAATGCGAAAAAACGATATGTACAAGGCACCGTCTGGTGACCATGCGAGGGTGTGTTTGTGTATAACCCATCAACTGAGAAAAAATCACTCGAAGCTATCTGACCGGCCATTTCTAACTGCACGATTTTAACAACTGCACCGTTGGACTGTATTGACGCAGCGACTTACTGTACTTAGAAGGCAGGCTCACCTAACAATAAGCGATCAACAGTAATGTTCTTTAAGCAAATCTAACGGCTCGAACGTCCCAGCAAGGCCCGCGTCAAGGTATCGATTGACGCTAAGCCTCTCATATTAAGAAAAAATATGTATATACACATGCAATGTAAGAAAATCAAAAAATTGAACTGCTAATTGCTACTAAAGTGTCTGTGTAGGTTTCATCAACTGATTCAAAATATCCATTACCAAGGTAGGTAAACTATTTTTTTCTTTGCTCAACGAGATTTTGCATACCAAAGGCATACAAACACCTGGGCAGTGAAAAGTAAGAAAGCAATGGGAAGTCGCTTAGACCCATTTTCAAGATCATGTAACTCGCGATCAAGACACATTGAGCGCTTTTTATCCTGAGTGGCAAATCTCAAGAGTAATCCATCCTGCAATCAGCACACTAACGACATAGCTGTTACTTTGGGTGATAACGCCGAAAACGTAAGCGTGTCGTTCCTTACTGTGCGTATTCTCGGTGTGTTATGCTGTGTCACCCACCATTCATCGTACCCTGTAACTACGCGGTGCATTGACATTTACTAAAAAAGCCTCACTGTGCAAGGGAAACCTCTCTACAAAGGGAAAAAAGAATCAAACTACAGGTTCGATCTGGTGATTCCCTGCACAAAACATGATACAATACGGCAGCTCCATGCATGTTATCCAGGCACGGAATACCACCAAATCAACCCTCGCCTAATACAAAGACTAACGAATGAAAAAATTTGATGCATTAGTAATAATATTAGTAACTGGGGTATACCTTCATAACCATACGGCGAGTCCTTTAAATTAATTTTAGTCGGTTTGTCTACGTTGAAATCCCACAATTGAACAAGTCCGTCTCTGCCACCGGTTGCGATCCCTTCATCACATTTGTGCATGGTAAAAATACCTCCCTGGGCAAAAAAAACAAATTTTGATTATATAAAATGCGATCATGCGTGGGTGCGACGCTCAATCCGTGAGAACGCGTTGCACGCCAAAGGATGGTATTGCGGACACTGCTTGTTATGGGAATTTCTGCCAACGATATGAAAATTATATGAAAATCATTTTGTGTGACGGGGCTTAACACAACAGATAATCTAATGTTTAATGGTGCACACACTTTTTTCTTAAGTTACTTTAAGCAATACAACAACGTCAATTCCCTAATGTTGAGCTTAAAATTCCCAAATTTCACAAAAATTCCCTAGATTTTGCATGAAGCAGTTGTTACTTTCATTTAATTTTTAGCACTTCAAATGCAAGCCAGGTCTCTGCCTTATTACATTCAGACTGACAGTTAAATCACAATTTGATTTTAACATCAGATACAAATGTGCGACCACAACTTTTCTCAGCTTAATCCCAAAAATGGCAATTTTCTTAAAAATCTCTAGATATGTGAAATCCCCAGATATTTCCCCAAAGGTTGCTGAAATTCCCAATCTAGAGTCAAATTACCCAGAAGTGGAAACCCTGGGCCACATACTGTACAATACGCTTCATTTCAAGTTAAAGCACACAGCAGCCTTTGTTTGGGCTAGGAAAGTTAAGTGATTTCCCACAAAAAATTAATTCTTGAATATACCTTACATTGAAACTGAAAAGTGAACAACTGAGCCACAAAACTTTTCAGATAAAAGTTTATGGCTCATTGTTGTCAGTAAGAAGAATGCAAAAAAATCTGTCAATCTCAAATAAAATACCGCATGAGCTGATGGAATCGTTTTTTCAAGGACATTGTCCCTCCACAAGTATATGTCTCCATTCAGTGTACCACTATAGGTCAACTGCTCATCTCCGCATGCCACGCACATAATACTCTGCAGTTCACCAGTCTTTCCAAATACTCCACGCTTGGCAGTCAGGGAATTTCCACACAAGGACCAAAACTGCAAAAGAGTACCTCTTAAAAATGTGCGTTTAGCATTTTCAAACAACCCAGAAGGGTTTTTCAAAGCAATAAAGCCTTCTATAGCTTGGCAGATGTAGAATGCTTCAGACCACATTTCGACATGTGAACTGTGATTGGCATTGCGTTTTACACTTCACACTTAAAAATAACTAATAGTTTAAGCTGTCCAAACGCTAAAATAGAAACTTTCCAAATCTACAAGTCATTCAGCAAACATTGTTTTTACCATTGTTAAACTAGTTTGTTTACTGCATACCTCTGTTTAAGCCACTGTATATATGCATACTGCAGAGCAATCAAAATGAATATATATTTGGTTTACATTTTCTACATTTTGAACAACATGCGAAAACGAATGCACAACAAAATCAAAAAGTAATTTAAAATCTTATATATATCTAAAAGTAACATAAATCTTATTTTCTGTAAGTAGAAAAACAACAGTGATAGTACCTTTATAACTTTAACACCACACATAACCAGCCTTTGATCAGACACTGGATCCCATGCAATGTCAAAAACCTGCACGATAAGTTAACCATGTCACTTATCAAAGAACACACAGATAAAAAGCAGCAAGCCAAGTAAAGTAACATATAATAATAATGCAATACAGAATAAAAATTTGCAAATTTGTTATTAATTTATCACTGCTTGATTTTGAAAACTAACAAACCCTGAATCCACACACTAAGCAATTAAAGTATCTCAAGATATAATGTGATATACAAAGAAAATGTTCATGGATATTATAAATATAATATTTTTCATTTTCTAAATTAAATTATAATTTCAAGCACCTTAATGCAATTGAACATTATCAAAGGCATAGTTTTAAAATGAACAATGTGATGACTAATCATTCTACAACAATTTATCAAAACACTCTAAGAACTGAGCAATAAGCATCTTCTTTAGCGCACCCATTCTCACATACTGTACTTCAGTGTCTTGCATCAAAATACTCACTCGATCATTATGACCCTTTGAAGTAGCAAGCATTCTTCCTTTCTTCCAGTCCCAAACAACTAGTGTACTACTTTCATCCAGACCAACTGATGCAAGTTTCTGTATTGTTGATTACAAAGATCATTAAATTAGATTGACAGAATACCTTAAACAAAGAAATTAAATACAAAGTTATGTTAGGACACCTTTAATTTGGTTTAACTACACCAATGTGTTGCATTTTTAAATTTGAAACATCTTCCAGAAGACTGCAGTTTCTGCATCTCCAAGCCTACTAGCAAATCTATCTCATAACATTACCATTTTAGCTTTACTCTAAAACCTACAAATTTATTTAAATTTTATCAAAAATTTTCTCAATCAATGCATACCTCTCCTGAACTGCTAAATGCAAGGCTTGTAATTCCATGAGTGTGCTGTTCCTTCAGAAGTGAAATGGTCTGCAGTGAATTGCTGTTCCACACACAAATGTATGGATCTTTACCAACTTGTCCTGTAGCAACCAGCTGCTTGTTTGGATGAAGAGCAAGGCTGTAAAAAAGTAAAATATCAAAGCACTTGGGTGCTATACAAGTGCAACTAATAATCTTTCACACAAGCAAGGCTTACACTGAAGCAATTTACCCAACTGAACTAGGCATTGAAGCAATTATATGAAAACATCGATGTTGTTCAAGGTAAACCACTGAAACTAAATGTTAAAAGGCCAGCAGCATCCAGAAAGATCATACAAAAGTGGTGTTTTGCTGCATTTATAAATTATTTCAACTGTTATTAAAAGTACTTTTTGAAACAGAACCAGAGCCAAACGAAGCCCAAGTGTGAAAATATTTATTACACACATTTGATCAACAATCTTATTACACTTATTTAAGAGGGAAAAGTTTTGATGAAAGAGCAGAAAATACTTGTCAGCTGACCAGATTACTTGATAAAATTGAAAGGACTGACTGTTTAAATATATCTTCAAAATTTTGTTAACCAGAATGCTTCCTAGGACAACCTTGAGTGGAGGGCAGCTAATAAAAACCAAAAATAACTGTACATCGCAAAACCAACACAAATATTAAAAAATGATATAGTAAACACAAAACAAACCTGATAATGTCATCAGTATGACCAAAATAAAATTTCTGAAAATGTTTTTGCGGATTATATACAACTCCCACCCCAGCTACAAAGTAGACAATATCACCATTATCAACATAGTATATGTTGTTCCGGCACTGATGACCTCTGAAAAAGAACCATGTAAAAATTAAAAAGTTGCAAGGGGAAAGCGTGCTACAAGAAATTATTTAGATAAAATGAACAAAAATTTTTTCTATACCCTGGTAGTGGCCAAGTGACTTATGTGTGTTCAAATCCTATTCATTTCTTAAATTATACAAAGTTAAGACAGATGTAAACTAATATATCCCAACATTTCACAGCAATGCAGAAACAATGTGAAATACATTGTTTGCTTCATTTGCAGCTGAATAAGACTATGCAACATCATAAAAGGACAAACTTTATAAGTAAATATTCATAAAAAGACAAAATATAGGTTCTTGTGTCACATCAAGGGATTAGAGAACAAAAACATCCAAAAAAACATTAAATATTTCCCATATATGGTTTCCTTAAAATACTAGTGTTATAATCAACTTTCACTGGTAATGAGTGCATAAGTCTACAAGTTACCATAGCGCCTGATGAACCACAAAGAACTGCCTGTACAACACAGGAAGAAAATATGCACTGGAGGTTTTTAGTAGCCAATTCTGTTTGTAAAGTGCATGACTTACAAATCAACCAATATAACAGAATTGTTAAACTGACATTGGCTGATTCCAATAAACTTTATCGTCAAGTAAGTACTCCCCACAATGGAGGTAAGAAAGGAATCGATCAGCAAAATTATAATAGGAAATTGATTTCCCGTAAAAGTATGCATCCTCAGTCCTTATTCAAATAGAATTGCATTCTCAGTCTTTATCCAAAAAAAACTTCATCATATTTGTTCTTCAAAGTTGGGTCTGTCTTTTTCTTGATAGTAGCAATGGAATGTCCAGATAAAGAGTTAGAGTGATGAAAACAAATTTAAGTGCTTTGAATTTTCTCTTTGAATGTACAGAACTTGCCTAGTAGATATATCAGCAAAAATGTTCAAGTGCTATCAGTCATCACTAAATTAGCTAGTGTAGATATATTTTCCAAAGTGTAACTAATAACTAGAAGGCCGTTTATGCTGATAAAGATTTTGTCCATTTTACAAGCAAACACCTTTTTTACAATAACTATTAATGAAAGCATTTTATGTCTGCTCAGGAGCTGCTTTGAAATGAATGAATTTATATTGCAGTATTGCTTTTCTTACCTATATCCATAAACCCATTCCATTCGAAGTTGGGACTTAGGAGCTGTTTTGTCTGCCATCATGCAAAGATTCAGTTGTAAGTTGTTTCAAACCTATGAGGCTCTGTCATCTATCAGATAGCACATTCACAAACAGAGCATCTCAACAATGCATTTCCTGCAAAAAAATGACATTTACAACAAGCAACCAATTCAGTGAAATGACACCAAATTATGTTCAAGCAATAAACATTCAATTATGAGAAACACAAAATTTTCTCACTAAGCTGGCTGACTCTTATTTGCTCTGAAAAAAATTTTAAAGCATTTTTGCATAATCTTTGGTCACAAACTTTAAGCTAATGACTGACATTTGCAACAATGCTGTGTTTTCAGCAAAATATGAAAAGCATTCAGAAAAACAAGAAATGAAGTTAAAAGAATAATCACTTCAATATTGAGTGAAAAAGTATTTCTAAATTACCCAATTAGTTTTTGACCTTCAATTTTGGTTCTTGAAAGCTCCACATATAATTATGATAGAACAACTAGCTTAAAAATGAAAAATCTAAAAGCAAATGTTTAAGTAAACACAAAAAGAGATTTTCATATAATTAATTTTACAGTTAGGATATTACTGTAATTACATATTTTTTATTTATTCCCTAGGGGTAATATGCGATTCTTTGAGGGTTAATGTGGAACCAAAACCACAATGTTGCTCGATATTATGAGCGATCACTGCAAAATATTGAGGGAAATAAGACATAATCACTACTTTGATTTGGGTAACAGCTCGAACAAGTTTGGGAACCACATAGAATAACATGATATATCATCATCAGCTACTAGCTTAAACTAGCCCATGGTTAGTAATAAAAAATACATAATAGCTTGTGTCACAAAGTGCCAACAGCTTTCTTTTACCTCAACATCTGCATTGTCAAAACAACAGTGGTCACTACAAGTAAATGATTTTGGCAATCTTTAGTATCTTACTAATTTTTGCTGTCTTAGTCGTCTTCACAATGTCATTAATTTCAGTTAGTTTAACTACGTTAGTGTTAATAGGTATGCTGAGAATCTTGCCATATACACTGAGGTCTGCAATTTGTTTCATATCCTCAATTATGAAACAATTTTTGTTTCATAATTGAGGATACTGAGCTATAGTAGTCAAGCGGTAGCACATTAAGTAGAAACTTTTATTTATGTAGATTTGGTTGCTGTTTCTTCAAGTTTAGCATTCAGCTTGCTTTCTATGTTGGATAGGTGTTGCAGTATGGTAAGTATTATAATTAGGTCTCCTTTTTGAGGTGTTTGATTTTGTATCAAGAACAATAATTTATAAAGTTCAAAAGACAAACATTGTGCATATGCTAGTACCAAATTGTTAGGCTTTCCAGCAATACCTCACTTGCTAAAGTTGGTACATAAATAAATTACAACTGATTTAATGCTAAAGTTTATGTTTGGCATTTTAGTTATTGATGTCTTATAAATCAGCCGTGGGCTTGTAATCCTTTTGCTAGCTGTTTAAAAGGTTATTTGTCTCATTTCTTATTTTAAATGTAACAATCTTATTTTCTTAGTCACTACAACCTTAACATTTTTATGAAAAATGTAACCTTCAACTTTTATAACTTAACCTGAAACACAAATCATTACGACATATAGCTTTCTATTAACATGTTGGGAGCCGGTGTATGAGTATATCGTACTTTGAAATCATGCATTCAGCTGCTAATTTTGTTCCACTTTGCAACTCCATAAATGGCCTGTCAATTGTGCTAGAACTATCCAAACCGACAAAAGACTTGACAAGTCTTCTAGTTTGCACTGAAAAACAATTTTTGGGTTTGTGTTTCAGTTTTTTTGTGGGTGACGTCATAAGTGGAGTAGCTTTTTGGCCATTTTGGCTCAGGTTACCTGGCCCTGAGCCTAACCACTAGATGGAACTATTTCACTCAAGGTTTTTGTTGGAAACTAGGCTAAAATCCAAGTCTTTTGAGTCTTAGATTGGCTTTCTAGCATTTCTGGTTTAAGAGTAAATATTCAATTTTGGTAAACTTACCAATTGTATGTTTTTTTGGCCATAAGTTTTAAACCAGAAACGCTAAAAATGTTATCATTTACTGAAACAAACAAATTTTTCAGAAATGTTACCTACAACCTTACGCTGTTTTCATACGTATGTTTTCAATCATCAATGTACACAATGCAATAACAACAGCTTGTAGGAAGTAGACATCAGACACTCAACACCTGGCAACCACAGATAGGTAATATGACCTTCAGAAGTCTTCACTTGCAGCTAATTTTAAAGATGCTACATCATATTCTATTGTTTTGAAATTTTACACATGATACATGTGCCAAATTACCTATTCTATTTCTACACTGAAATGTGTAATGTGAGATGTCAAACTGTTTGCTTCAGTGTGTTTTTCACCTGGTCATTCATGATTATATAGTCTATATGCAGCTATTGCCATATAACAAGTATTGAATTTTAGAACTAGTAGTACACATGTGCTACTGTAGACTAGTGCTTCACAAGGAATGGGCCTTGGCCCACTATTGGACAGTGGTACACAAAGTTCATTCAGGGAAGATGTGAAACATTTCAAAATGTTACAATATTCCAGCATTTAATGAAAACATTTCTTGAAAATTATATCTGATATTCTATTATTGTTCAGATCAGGAAATCATATGACATCTTATCTAATGAACAAGCTTAAGTTTTCCGTAAATAGTAAATTCAGAAGGTAGTGTCTATTTTACCACCGATTTTCTGGCGGCAACAGATGGGCTGGAGTTATTGTGCCGCCAGTCTGATGCAATTCGAATGAAAAGGTCAGTTTGTCATGCAATCGGTGTACTGCTCATAGTGTAGTGGTTATGCTTCATGTCTAGCATGCCATTAGTTTTTGGTTCAAATCTCACCATGTGACTTTTCTTTTTTTTGCTTTTTTAAAAACTTTTCCATTAGGTATTACCTTTAGGGTTCAGTTAGGGGTTAGCATTATATTATGGTTAGGGCTTTGGTTTAGCATTAGGGGTTAAAAGTTAGTGTTAGCATTAGGGTTAGGGGTTTGCGTTAGCATTACAGTTAGGGGTTAAGGATTAGCATTAGGGTGTGGGGGTTACACTAAGGGTTAGTGTTAACATTAGTGCTGGGGTTAACATTAGGGGTTGGTATTAAGGGTTAGTGTTAAGGATTAGCGTTATGGTCTGAGGTTAGGGTTAGCATTAGGGTTACAGGTTACTGTTACGGCTAAGGGTTTGGTTAGGGTTTATGGTTAGTGGTTAGCATTAGGGTTTGGAGTTAAGGTTAGGGCTTAGCTTTTGGGTTTATCTTTTGTTTTTACTTTGTTTCTGCTAAGTTTCGGACTGGCGGCACAATAGCTTCAGCCAAGCCGTTGCCGTCGACATTTTTGCGGCAAAATAGACACTGCCAATTCAAAATTGCATATGTTCTTTATATTTTGTTTCTTTTTCATGTCTCAGTTTTATCATTGTTGTTTTACTGCAATATCTCATAGTGGGCCACACAAAAAAATTTTCAGTAGCCTACAAAAGCGGGTCAAAAGCTAGAAGATGTTAAGAATCACTTACCCTCTTTACACTGCACTTGTATCGGGTTCCCTTTGGATTGGGAATCCCATAAATCACTCAAGCACGACCGCGAGTGTCTTACCAAGCTGCTTGAGCGCGCATGTTTTCAACCACACGCGATTCAGTGAATCCAACTAGCAGAGGTAGGTTGGGAATCCGGTAATAAGGGATTCGAGCGGAAAATAGTTTGGGTGAATTGTATATAATTATTAAGTCTTGTGCAACCTTGTCTATACTTGTTGTTTGATGCTAAAACCATTACCGTGGAACATATTAGCCTATTCAAGCTAATCTGTAGCAAAAACGACAGATTAATTTATTTAATCATTTTGCCAAGCTGTAGGCTAAAGTAACTACACCTATTTAAGGAAACAGTCAGCAAAATTGAATCGGTTGAGCAAACTGGAATATTATTGGGTAGGTTACAAGATATCAAATATTGGGCTGAAGGACTATTAGCCTACCCCACTACTGATTTAATAGGTTTTCATTACACCTTGGAATAGTAGAGTGATTCAACCTCTGCGCTAAATATGTAGCCTAATAATTGGAAGTGGATCACTTCAGTATACTATAGGCTACAATTTGAACTTTGTATCCCAGTTATGTGGCTATGATTTCCTCTGTTCATAATGGAACACATGGAGTAGCATAAAATGTGGCATAAAAGTTTGGGGAAAAGGTTACAGTTTCAATTTGGTAAATTGCAATAGCCTACCTACTGTTCGTAGATTTCTACTTATAGTTTCAAAGTGCTGTGAATCCTCATACTTGACACTCGTTTTTGTTGTACTGCAGAGAACAGACTGGTTAATGATCATGACTGAAATCAACAACAAAGTGGCTTTGCAATGTAGAAACTAACTCCCATTTCCTACCCTGTAGAAGCTGTTCCAATTCTATTAAATTAACGTCACTTGAAGAGTGCAATTACGATGCGACGCAGTTTTCATGACCTTATCGCCCAACAGTTCTCCATGATTTTCTTTGCTCGCTGTTATTTTTCAGACTCCACTAAATAAAATCACATTTCGGCTATTCCAACAGCACCTGCAGAAAGCACCTTATTTTGTGTAGTGGAATCAGGCTTCACCTTTTCATTTTCATCTATTCACCAGCTTTCACAACACCATTGGCCAAACCCACGAAGCAAACCTTTGAGTCCTTGCAGTGTAAAAACACCCCAATATCGAATTGGCAAGTGTGTTCACGAAGGTAAGCCAAGGGCAACGAATCGCTCATGCGTCAATCCGATAACAAGTTAAAGTGGGTAACTGTGCTACTGCAACATCGGTACATCCTCTAACACTAGGTTAAAGTTTCATTGATATCAAAAAAGTTAAAATACACAACTATCAAAAGACAACATGGCAGTCTATGGCAAACTAAAGTAAATCATTTACGCGATTTTTTCGCCATCCTCCATCAACGTCAATACCTAAGATCTGAGATCATTAAATTCATTGTCAACAAGGAAGATTAAAGCAACTTTTAATATGATGGCATTGGCATGCAATGAATCACCCTAATTCAACTTTCTGCTATCAAACGAGCAGTAGCTATATTAGTTCTGCTCCCTTTCCTGCAAAAATAGTAAACGTGCTGCGCGACGCAGACCAAGCTTCAAGATCAAAAGCAACCCCTAAGACAAAAGTGCAATCCAAAGATTAGTTGAAGCTTGAAGGAGCGTTGTTTTGAATTTTGCCTATGTTAAAAGAAGCGGTCATTGTGGTGCCACAACATTTCAGCACTTCCAGATCCCGTTTCAGCGCAGGAAAAAATTCGGGTTTTTCAAGTCCTATTTTAGCACAAGAACAAATCGTGACTCGTCGATATTTCTCGACTCAATTCAAGTTTTTGGTTGACTCGAAATGGCAGGGGTCATTTTTTGAAAATGGTTATCAGAAATAATTTTACTTGAAATCACTCGCAAATTCATTCTAAAGCAGAGAGGATTTTTTCTATTCCATCCCCTTGTACAGAATAAAATTTAGCAAAAAGTTTTTGCAAAACTTCAAAATTTAGGTTAAAATTTTCGGATTGCGGTTCAATTTACTTCAATTTTCGTCCGAAACATTTACTCTTTCCTTCTCAAATTTGATTGACTCTAGAGCAGGGATTCTCAAACGGGACCACCGGCAACCCTTGAAGGCCACGGAGCAGTTCTCTTGGGGACACGAGCAAAGGCCTTCACTAGGCAGCTTTGCAGTGATATTGCATAACCAAAGTGTCACGATATATCAGTATGCACCTGTAAAACTTAGAACGGGGCCAAGTCTCATGAACGTTTGAGAACCACTGCTCTAGACCAAAAATGAAGCTCACCACACGAATTGATCACTGGATTTAACTTGCAATCGAAAAAGACTTTGCTCGCATCTGACAGTAAAATACTCAGAGTCCACTTGGGCTCTAAGCTGTGATGAATGAATTGCGCCCAGTCCTATTTACTCGAGTTAATTACATTTCCATTTGCTTGCGTGTGAAGAAAGCAAGACATGAGCCATAGATGGTGGTACCGGGGGTCGCATTGGCCTAGGAACCCCACTTTCACTTCTGGAGGGCCTGCCCACCCAACTCTCGAATTTCGAATTTTTTCTAATTATAAGTTTAAGTAATACAATTAGTTTTGGGTCCATTGTTAAAGTAAATCGTTTGCAGAATTGTTGCAGAATTTTGGCAGTATTTTGTCAATATTGTTTCTAATATGCTTTTGTAATTTGGCAGTGAACTTGGAAGAATTTCGTAATGTTTGGCAGAATGCACCGCGAACAGTCTGTCACCCTGCTATGCAGGCCTACGGAGCCGGAGCCCGGAAACCCGAAGCTGGCCATTTTTGCTGGAGCTGCTTTTAAAATTTTGCTGGAGCCAGAATCGGAACCGGAGCTAGTGGTTAATTTAGTAGCTCCAGCTCTGGGCCTTTTCTGCGCACTGACAATTGCCATGGTTTGTTCATGCTGCGCGACCAATCCATTTGATCGAAACAGGTCGCCGCGGTGAAATCCTAAGGTCGGTTCTACCAGGAATTAAGCTCACAATGTGTTTTGTTTCAAGTTGGAGTCACATCAGACTGTGGAATTACTTCCGAGTGTGGTGTGGACAAGTCAATCAACACTAGCTCAGCGCATGTTTGCGTATTTTGCAAGACTAAGTCCTTGTGCAAAAATGCAAAGTGTGACACTTACCAGAGATGATCAGATAGTGGATTTTTACTATCCAATCCTATCCTTTTGTACACGAAAAGCAGAAGTGCTAAATAGCCTTATAATAAATACTACGGCCAAAGCAAACGATACAACTGACTGCTATGCACTGAAGATGATAACAGTTGTTATCGAAACGTTTGCAAGATGTCAGTTGTATCGTTTGCTTTGGCCGTAGTATTTATTACAATCCTATCCTGTTTATGAAAAATGATATCCGTATCCGATCCGAATCATGTTTTGGTTGAAACCATACTATCTGTAACCGAAAACTATCCGAAAGTGTATTGTGATGCACAACATACATTTTTGTGCGGTGTCTATTTTGCCTTAAGGTTAGTTTGCTTTGTGAGGCAAAACAACTGCTGGAGTTATTTTGCCCTTAGATGAACACGATTGGTTTTAGCAGTCACATGACAAGTTTGGAATGCATGTCCTGCTTAGTTGACCATGACATCCGTAACGGCTCAGTCCCATGCATGGATAATGGTTGTCATGGTATCAAGGCTAGCAAGCAGTTAGCAGCTTCTTGTTTGCATTAAGTGAGCTGCAGGCTAAACCTTAATTCTAAACACTGAACCACTAAACCTAAAACTTGACCCTAAACCTTGACCATAAGCCCTGATCCTAAACCTTAACCATAAACTCTTGAACCCCAACCAATTGTCTCTGCGTATTGTACTGTATTTGTCACATGACCACGCCAACCAATTGTGTTCAAATGAAGCCAAAATAGTCCCAGCACAGGTTTTGCCTCATGAAGCAGAATAGGCACTACCTGAATGCGTTGTGCCACTTTGGGCCCTGTCATGCTTATAAATAGAAAGTTTGACATATCTTGCAAGGTTGACATATTGCGTAACCTAAGTAGTTTTCCAAGTCAATTGCATTAAAATGCAAGCTGAAGTTGTGCCACACAGTCCCGTCGCCACGGGGGAGGGGCTTTGGTGGGCTTAACCCTTCCGAAACAAAACTCCAAGCCCCCCCATATTAAAATATGAATGACTATAAAACAGTGATGTTTGTTCAAATTTCAGAATGTCTAACCCCACTGCACAAATATAAAGCCCCCCCTTCAGAGACTTTCCGGTGACGGTTCTGTTGCCACACCAAGTTGTTCATTAGCCATTTCTATGGTAACAATGCTTGGATGTTAACATCATCCCTGAGTTCACATACATAATTTGATTTATTAACCTACCCATTGTCGCACTTTACCCAAACCTAACTACATAGCAATGTTAGTGTGCACACCAAAACAGCATTCAAAAAAATACACTGGCTTAATGCGTACGTGCTATAATTTCAAAGGGACCCCCAACAGCAACTCTGATGTGTAAGTACTATGTTTTCAAAAAGACCCACAACAGCAACTGGAATGTGTAAGTACTATGCTTTCAACGGAGCCCCACCTCCAAAGTGCAAACGGAGCCCCAACGGAGCCCCATCTCCAAAGTGCAAATGAAGAAAATCTTCAAACCAACTTCTGTAACTAAAAAATTTGTCAATTAAAATTTCTCCAAAAAAGTTCTGAAAAGACCCTATCAAATAAGAGCAAATATTTATACCAAATGATAACTTTCTATACCATGATAATTTTTTATACCAAATGATGATTTTTAGAGAATTGAAATAGGCCTGTTGGGCTTATTGATGATTTTATGAAAACACCACAGTGGAACAGAAAGTATCCAAGTGGAGCAGCAAAATGTAGCATTTCGTTTTCCTTTATAGAACAGTTCCTCGAGAGCACTGGTTAATTTAGTAGGAACATGTCCTAGGCACGCCCAGGTTTACAACTGAGAAACTTGGACCCACCCTTTATCATTCGACTTTGCGCTCAGTTAATCACAATGAGAAAATTGTATTCATTAATAGTTTTATTAATATAGTTTTAAGCGATGCGCCATAAATCAGTTGTGGGTTAAAATAACATTAACATAAACATAAACAGGGGTTCTTAACACGAGTTCAAGATTATTTCAGTGAAGGAGAGAGTAACCCGTATTATCCCAAAACATCAGGGCTGAAACAAGCTACTAGGCTATAAATCTCTTCTTGGTAGTCTAGTCCAATGGCAAGCCCACTTGGACTGGCTATTTCAGCTTGTTAAGCTTGGTAAAACCACGGATCAACTTGCTGCTACACAGGCGGTGGCCTGAGGAAGACTAGTTACTACTTAGACGATGGTCTAAGAAAAACTGACTGAACTTGGCGAATGTTCGAGTATTTATACCCAGCGCCGCGTCGGTCTCCTCGATTCTCATTGGTTGATTTTCACGTCTCGAAACGTCACTCTTGTTTTCGACAAATCACGTTCGCGAATGGTTTCCCGGAGGTACCGGTAGTTTCGTTTACCGTTTTCGCCGTAATCCGGGATGTTTTCTGGTGTTGTTCGTTTTTATTTGTTTAAATCGAGAATATCATTTACAAATGTATACGGATTGTTAATGTAAATAGTTTCTATAATGTTTTGGGTTACTCTCTTCCTAATTGTGACTTGCGATTACATGCGGAGTATAAATACACAATGGTTTAAATAAATACACATTTAAATGTCCTTGTAGACGGAAAGTTTTTAGTCGTCGCTTTGTTCCAGCTTCATTCTTTTGAATTCAATCCATCTTTTGGTGTGACTTAGTGTTCCAGTGTTCTTCCCAATCGTTACTATTTACTGAAAACATCCACCAGCTTCTAGTTCGCTTTCTTGATTTGTTTTTGAAGTAGTTAAAGTCTTCCTTCATTTGTATTTCAGAATCGCAAGACGTTTCATGTTGAGGATGGAACGCGAACTCAACAGAAGAGCCTGAAAAAAAGCAAAGAAAAAAAACAAAACGAAAATCGGCAAGGTGAGAGTCGAACCGAAAAGCATAGCATTGGTATATCCAGTGGCGTACGCAGAAAATTTTCATGGGGGTGTTTGGTTCAGGGTCATATGGTGGTCATTTGGTGTGCGCTGTTTCTGACGTCACAATTTGACGTCATTTTCATGTTTACAAACCAACGTTTTGGCGAAGTTTGTTGACATAATATGCATATTTTTCTAAATCCACTCCCCTTATTTTATGTGTCATTGCACTGAATATAAACCATCAGCGCTCCAAGATAGGCTATCGGGGAAAAACAAACTCAACGCTACGACACAGCAGTTCGTAACTGCAAAAATATCAGGCTGCGTGTTAAAACAAGTGAATGAAACACACTCATCACTGCGTCAGAGCAATTTACAACTGCAAATTGAGGCTGCGCTAAGGTATCGTCAAATGCGAGCAGTTGCGTATTGAAGGTTTGCGGCTGGACTGGCTGGCGCACACCCTGGTTTGCATGATCGAATTTTGCTAAACTACACAACAATTGAGAATTCGCATAAAGTACGCAAGAAAACGTTTGTTTTTTGTGATTATAAAAGTCCGCAGGCCCTTAACCAGGGGGGGCGAAGCCTCCCCTAGTAAAATTTTCGCCTCCCCAGGAAAAATGTGTTGGATGTATTCTGAAACTATTGGACGTAGTTTCTAAAATATGTCCCCTCTCAGAAAACGTTTCGCCCACCCCGGTGTCCCAAGCTGGTTACGGGTCTGAAGTCCAGCAAACGTTTAGTTTTCCTTTTTCCCTGCTGGGACATTATCAAATGCCTGAATGCTTCTATGTTAACAACTACGGCTTTTGAGCTCGTGTAACAGTTTTATCATGCTGCAGAAATTGCTAATCTAGCCATTGCGGTCAGCGCTTGCCCTGATCAGCCTCAGCAGACAAAATAAAGACAATTGTTTCGGATAAAGTGAAATATCGCGGAACACACTCTTAAACATGCGTAGTGGATGGAGGGTATGCAAAAAGTGTTGAGGTGGTTCCTGGACGCAGACGACAGCCCGAATTCCCACCAAAACATAGTTATTACTTTTTGACCCATTTACAGTGTTCCTTGAAATTTGCATGCAAATATATTCCGTGGTATTTTCATTCTGTCAACAAATTAACAAGCAAAAAGTAAGCAAAAACAATCAATAACCTTTGCGCAGGCAATAAAGTTTTGTAAAATATGAAGCACAAGGGGGGGTTTGACCCCAACCCTCCCCCCTTTCATACGCCCTTGGGTATATCAGCTGTAGCACATAACCGTTACACCACTAGCAGGATGGCGTTTTGCTGACAAAGTGGCCTTTTTCTTGGTATTGCGTCATGCCATTAGGCCGAATGTTCAACCAGCGGCACAACAGCTCCAGCCGATGTGTTGCCGCCAGTATATCGCCAGTAAAATAGACACTACCAACTATTATTTATATATGCATCTTAAATTACACAAGAGCATATTAATATGTTTTGAGCTAAACCGGTACGAAGTCACTGCGATCATCTGTTAAAAGTTTCAGTGACCTGTACAAACAAACGCAAGCGCCCAAACTAATTTCCTGAAGGTATATGTCTGAAAAGGGAGTACATGGTGAGCGGGAAATTCAAACACGGTAGGTTCCAGGGATGGATACAGACCGTAAAGGTTAGGGGGAGGGGCGATATCTGTAAAATTTGGTAGTCATGTATCATTAGAGGTTCACTGCTGCAAGAGATAGATGAAGTATACTTCGCAACATTTTTGTGACGAAACACTGGACAGCAAAATGGCCTTATATCACGAATGCTGTTTACTGAATTGTATGAAATCATGGTGAATGGAGTTACTTTTGTGGGTTTTAGGGGGGCGATTGCACCAATCGTCCCCCTTTGGATTCGCCCCTGGTGCGTTGTTTGAATGGTTGTAGCCATGTTGAATTTCATGAAACGGATGTGTCATTTACCCATTTACATAAATTTTGCATTTCAGAGCACAAGGAATCTCTCAAGAGCAATGGCATGGATTTGTGGTTGATCTTTTTTCCTTATGTGGTAATTTGCCATGTGTAAAGTTGTTGCACTTCAAGTCATATTGAAAGATTTTAATTAGGTGTAAAAGAAGGATTGTTTGTATGCAAGGGTCAGGGTGTACGCATGGTGGAGGATTGGGGTAAATCCTCCTCCCCTTTGATTTGAAATGTTGCAAAAACTTTATTACTCATGCAAACGAGATTAATTGTTTTTGCATACTTTTTGCTTGTTAATTTGTCGACTTAATGCAAAAGTTGTAGTTTTAAAATGTAAATGTTCTGATGTAGTGATGAGTGTGTTTTACTCCTTTGTTTTAATGCTTAGCCGGTATTTTTGCAGTTATGAACTGCTGTGTCATACCGTTGAATGTATTTTCTTCTGATATCCTAACTTGGAGTGCTGATAGTTTGTATTCAGTGCAATAACACAAAATAAGGAGAGTGCGTATAGAAGAATATGCATATTATGTCAATAAACATCGCCAAAACATTGGTGTGTAAACATGAATATGACGTCAAATTGTGATGTCACAAATGTACACCAAATACAAATAACCACCATATGCCACTGAATGAAAAACCTTCCATGAAAATTTTCTGCATATACCACTGCTTGTGTGTGTGTTCTGTGGACCATCTGGTCTACGACAAATAAATAAATGCATAATGTTTATCAAACACCCACATGTTCTTGAGTACGGTACTAATTTTCTTGTCATCTGACAAATCTGTCACATATTTGTAAGGAAGTGGCTACGGAACCGGCCATGGATCTTCTTATTTTAAAACTTGTTCGACCATACCACTTCGCTTGACGCAGTTCGAATAAAGTGGTCAGTTTGTCATTTGATCAGCATCGATCTGTGTTGAGTTCGTCTTGGCTCCTCAACATGAAACATCTTGTGATTCTGAAATTACAACGAAAGAAGATTTCGACCACTGGAGAAAATAATTGAAAAAAGCGAGTTAGAAGTTTACCGACGGATACACGACAAGTCGAACGAAGCTGAAGACTAAACAACGACTAAAGGCATTAACTCTTTAGAACATTGTCATGTGTACCTATCTGATGTATTGTGAATTTGTACTTTGCACATTTATTGTGAGCCACTGTTGGGGAGAGAGTAACTTAAGATGGTATAGAAAACTATTACACTAAAAAGTAACCTCAAGTTGTAAATAGAATTAATGATGAAAACAGATAAAAATATTGTTGCGAAACACCAATTCGGAAATCGCGATTAGAAGGCCAACCATATATGACCACTAGATGTCGCTATTGCATTGTGCGCTAGTCGAGATTTGTCACGTGACCTTGGCGTCGAACGTCGGGTGTATATAAAGAGCGGAATTTCTCCAATTGAGTCAGTCTGACTTCGACCACTGTCCAAGAAGCAGCTCAAACAATAGCTAGTGACTTCGGTCCATTACCAACTCTTTACAAGTTGACGGCTTATGCCCAAGCTCAACTTAAACCAGGAAACTATGGACTGTTAGACTGCTTTGTCCCAGATGTTCTAGCATAATTCGGGTCACTCTCGCTCTCCATGAAAAAATAGAATTCGCATTAACCCCGGTCTCCTGTAATACTTATGCATATGTATGTTAATGCGCCTTACTATTATAAACCCCTGTTGTTGAGAATACGTTTATTGCATGCTTTGATGCATATTAAAATAGACCCCTGTTGTTTGGAAGTATATTATTGCACATAATTGTCGCAGTGCTTAATGTTATATTAATAAAACCATGACTGAATACAATTCTGTTGTGATAAACTGAGCGAGTCGAGTGAAACGGGCTGGTCTAAGTTTCTTAATTGTTAACTTGGGCGTGCCATGGACGCTCCGGCCAAATTCACCAGTGCTCTCGCGGAGTTGTCCTAAACGTGTTGTAGTCTTCTTTAGAAAAGGACTGCCACATCTGGTTGTCTAATGGTTAGGTTCCAAGTCTGCCGTGCCACTGGTTTATCGGTTCGCCTCTTACCTTGGTGACTTTTGTTTTGGTAGTGGTTGCAAGTTTCAAATCATTAGAGCGGTTTTTCTTTTATTTTTTCAAAACTAACTGTAGGTTTAAGGGTTAGATTTATGGGTTGAGTTTCGGGGTTAAAATTAGGGATTAGGTTTAGGGTTTAGCGTTAGGTTAGTGTTGCCATTAGGTTAGCATTGGGATTAGGGCTGCAGTTAGGATTAAGTCTTGGGTCATGGGCGTCAGAAGGAGGGTAAGGGGGTGGCCTTGCCCCCCACTGGATTTTTAAAATTCCAGCAAAAAAAGTTGTTTTCTTAGTTTCCAGGGGGAAAAAACTTTTTTCACCATTTTTAGCTTCCTTACAAAAATTTTTGAAAATTCCCCTACTGGTCCCCCCTGGAAAAAATCCTTACGATGCTTATGGTTAGGGTTAGGTTTAAGGTTTACCTTTTACTTTCAGTATGTTTCTACCAAGCCTACTGCATTCTCGTCATGCGTTACTGTCACATTGCAGGAGATTGTCGAATAAGGTTTCAAGTTTAAAGATCCATTGATGGTTCTGTACTGTAGCCACTGCCTATTTGTAATTTAGTGGTTTTTGGGAATCTAGTGTTTTTTTGTCATGAAATCTAGTGCTTTTCCGTAACAACAGAGTGGCAACACTGCTTATCAACACTAACGATCAGGCAAGTGAGCACTGAACAGTTGAAACCTTGGGTTGGGAGTCTCGCGAGTCGGCATGTGGGATTGACGATTGGGTGAGCGGCCAAGTGTGATACTATGATGGGCCACCGCGCAGTAACTCTCACCCACAGTCTACAAGATAGAAGCGCACAGAACACGAGCTGTGGTATGTGTACAGCACCTTTCGTGGCAGGCAGTGGGTAATAATATAATTTAATTTCTTATCCCACTTTTGTCCACTCAATTCTATTCTGTCTCCATCTTCATTCATATTGCAGTCAATTTCAGCGTTTGATTCCGACTTCAGTCAATCAATTTTTTCAGCAAGCTTGTCTGAAAAGTTGCACTGTATATTTGTAGTAAGTTATCTGTCAAGTTAACTCTCCTTCATTGAATTTTGCAGATGAGATTCAGGTTTAAAATTTTTGTCTATTGATTGTTTTCTAGCCTACTATACACTTGGAATTCTCCCTACAGTAGCATTTTTAAGGGCTGCCATTCTTTCAGTGGCATGAAAAATGTTTCTAGCTTGATATTTAGCTTGTGATAAAAAAAATAGGCAGTGTCTTTTGCCGCCATCAGCAAAAGGCTTGGTAGAAACGAAGTGAAGGTAATTGAAAGATGAATCTACAACCTAACCTTAACCCTAACTGTAGCCCTAACCCTAACCTAACGCTAAACTAACACGGATGACACAAAACGGAGGGCCGGCGGGCCGGGCGGGCTGGAGGGCCGTGTTCCCAATTGAAAAACATGAATTTTCGGCAGGCTGCACTAAAGGGCGGGCCAAAACAGACG
>Ga0210059_1004541_pt1 | contig 22416 bp, 10 predicted proteins | sample Ectturendosymbi2_FD_188042 | JGI IMG/M metagenome (GOLD analysis project Ga0210059, IMG submission 188042) | Ecteinascidia turbinata endosymbiont from Florida, USA - Sample 2 (SPAdes) (version 2) | ecosystem: Host-associated > Tunicates > Ascidians > Unclassified | place: Key West, Florida...
ACACCACTGCTTTAACGTTGCTGCTTGAAAGCTTTGCTGAAAAAAAAACGATTCAGTCGCGAGGTTTTAGCTAACACCGCCAGATTCTTGCGCTTTGCCTCCTTACAAACTTTGCGCATTTTAGCTCCTGAAGGCATTGCAAATTTCGGCATCGCGCTAGCTAAACACTGTAATCTCGTTTTCTGCTCTTAAAAATCGACTGATTAAAACCTTTTCTGAGGGAACACGCATAGCATATGGTGGCGGTGCAAGTGGCTTGACATTACCACTTTCATGTGTTTATGATGTAACACAACGATGGCAGCCATCAGAAGACAAGTGCGTTTCCACCATACGTTGTCTTCATAATGAAACAAAGGCCACAGTTCGGCTGGGTAACCTCTAGAGTAGACGATACAAGAAGTTACGGGAGCATTTTGATATTATATACTAGGCCTATATACCAATGGTTCTTAACCGTGGTGGTGCGCCATCCCAGTGGACGTGAATAAATTTCCAGGGGGCGCAAGCCCATACGCCACTGCAACATGGACAGTTTGATCAATAAATTTACCAATAAATACATTTGTTTGTACAGCTTATTTGACGTCAGGGCTGCTTGAAACAAATGACAATCACTTTAAAACCACGTCTGTACACTAAACAGCAACCACAGCAGGACTAGCTTTAGCACGCCAATATTGTGTTCGCGACTTTGTGTAGTAGGCGTGATGCACGAGTAGATAGTCACACTCATGCCAAAAGACCGATTATCAGAAAAAAGTTACAAGTAAAACTCAAATATATTTGTATTGAACAAAAACAAAAATATTTACATTCAGTAGCGCTTACAAAAACTGGCAGCAAGTCAGAATTGTAGAGAAATCAATAGATGTAGGCCTACTCACTGCAACATCGGAATACAAATTTGTATTCTTGTATCGCTTCCGAATCACAATTTTTCAAAGGAGTATTTTATTTAAAACAAATGATCATCATCACGGGGTGCCCCCTTGGAGTGATGGCCCGGGTCAATTACCCCCGCTGCCCCCCCTTGATCCGGCCCTGAGTGCGGGTGCATTTACAAACCAGCGTGAGTCAACCCTGGGACACGGAAGGGCGCAACCTTGCAAAATTTCAAATGAATTGCTACCTTGGAAAACTTGAGGTCTCCCGCAAAAAAGTGAAAGGCAGATCATAAAAAGTGATACACAGTAAATCAAAACAGCTTCACTTTAACATGGCGTAAAATGAATGTGGTCTCAAAGTAATGTAGTCTCAAAAGAAGTGGTCTCAATTGAATGTGGTCTCAACTGAATGTGGTCTCAACTGAATGTGGTCTCAAATTTTAAAGTCTCAAATGAATTGGTCTCAATAGTCATGGAACCAGATCAAACAAATAGCCACAGGGATCGCATTCACACCCCTGCAGCGAGCAGCTGTCATCTCACTTCACGCTAAAGGCATAATACGTACGTTTTGCGCTTGCCGTATCGCTTCCATGACTTGGGTGCTGCGCACAGCACCACCGTCAACGAAACGCAGGTGCAAATGAAAGCCACGCACAATATGAACAAGCCTTCCACTGTGTGGCCGCATATCGAGGCCACAAACACATGCAGACCGTCGTGGACCTGGTGGCAGTTGAGCTGAACATCTAGCGCTCTGCAGTTTCGCCAAAGTTCTTGCTGCGTCTTGGAAATGCTGCTCAGGGTTTTCTGCGAAGAAGCCAGCACAACTAGCTTTACCTGCTGTCGAGAAACATATTCGCGTGTCTATTCGGCGTTGAGTGGCTACTGGATTGACTAACTGATTTATTGTTTCAGCCTGATATTTTTCGCTGAGGTATTTCGTTCATTTTTTTGCTGAGACATTTCGGTCATTTGTCTGACAGTTGCATCAAAACTCACAGTAACAGTGTTCACTGGCCTATATTTTCAGCCATTTCGACCGAAATGACTTAATTTTGACAGCTTTTCTTTGCAGGCAACCGCGAGAAAAACTTCTTTTTGACAATGAGTACATTACAACGAAAAGCCGATTTAGAAAACGAGAGGAAATTGACATCATGAGATTTCCCACCCATGTTAAATGCATTCGTATTCCTTAGTCAATGTTTCGGAAAAGTAAGAATAGTAGTTTAAAACGATTGAACATATCGTCCTGCTGATCCATCTCGGTGATCGTTCTTAACCGCAGTTAGTAAATATCACATTGAAACTGATTGGTAAGAAAAAAATGTTTGCGCCGTTTCCACTTAAATGACCGCCAAGTCGTCAAAGTCCTATCTGCCAGAACAATGCCAGTGATTAGCAAACTTTCGTTATGATGGCCCCAACCACCCTTTCAATCGTAATTAAAGCCCAAGTTCAAACTTATGCGGTATTCAGTTGCTTGTTGCATAGCAATGCTAATGTCATCAACATCAGTATAATGACAGAAACAATGCTATGTTAATGTCGAACAATCAGCGTTTCACAGTAGCCCATACTGTAGCCCACACGACTAGTGCAGGACTGTAGCTCTTGCATACCACGCGACCCACAACAAAAAGTGTTGCTTGGCCAACTAAGAGCTGAGTGGCCTGGCCCACAATTGGGCTGAGACTCACAGTTTGCCGACCACTAATCTATCTTAACATCTGCCGCAACAATGACTGAACAGTAGCAAAGTTACTGATTAATGCAAATAGCGTTTGAGGAAAAACAATTCGTACCGCGGCTGTGCAAAGAGTGGCTTTACTCTGGCACCTTGGCCGAACTCGAGTTTGACGTCTGCTACAGCTGTCGATTAGTGGGCAGGATGCTTTGCGAAGTGCACAGCAGTATAGCGCGCGTATTTAACATCAATTTAACAGGCGTGCTCAGCCGATAGACAGCTGGGACCAGAAATCACACTGCCTTATCTGGCAAACCTAACTCACAAGCATTCCACGTCAAATCTTGAAGCAAGATGTTTCTCGGAAAAGGTTAAGGATGCGATAACTAATCTTGCTTGCACAACTACATTTCAGGTTTGGCGTAGGATGTGCGAACAGTACGCAGTAAAAACACGTAAGTGAAAGCGTAACTGAACCCCAGTGCATTGTCGATCACTGTTTTCATCGTGCCATTTGAAAATCCGTTTAAGCCACTTACACCATCCATGCAACCTTGCGTAATGCCGATGTACAGCGTCAAATAAGTTCGTACCTCGTGATTGTGCGTAAGAGGTCTAACATTTGAGTAAGTTAAGCAACTACACTGGTTCTAACGATCACTCAGTTGGGTTCTGTTGAAAACATCGAACGTTTCATGAAAGTTGCTTCCGAAAAAAGCAGCGCGCTCGCCATTCCACAACACGGAAGCGAGAGCACGAAAACACGGATGAGTCCGGTTTTTGTCAAAAGCAACAGAATTAACTCAGCATTCCTGCTGTCTGACGCGGGGTGATTGCTCAGAAGTCTATTATCGTGTGCGAACGGAGACTAATGTCGCTGTTCGGCCGCCGGCTGTTGAAAAACAACGATCTCGTTTGTTAAGATCGTTTGCCCCGAAATTGGATGCACAAACAGCTAAAGCAGTGAACGCCGTGATTACTTTTCTTTCCAAAACTGCCAACCGCCCGTCGACCGGGAGTGGAAGCCACGGCAGTGAAATACGATCGAAGCGGTACACGGCTGTTCTTGCTTGCACGTCTTTCGGCGAGGATTTCAATCCGCACGCGAGTCGCCAAGGCAACAAATTACGATCACCGAAACGTGGGCGTTTCTGGTATGCTGGACTCGCGACTAACAGCCACATGCGCCTAATCGCTTCCCCTTGTTGCGCGGCAGCACGGAAATATTGAGAAATACAAGCTGGCAATTACACGAACGATTGCCTGCAGTGGTCTGGCACCAACACAACACACGGGTGGTGAATGGCGGGTTCGGTCAGACAAAGATTTTTGACTCAGATCGATTCTTGGCAAATGAACGCACAGGTGGAATATAAAATCCGCCCGGATCACATGCGTCACAATGTGCGCGCCGCTGGAGCGGAAAAGTCCGTGAAAATGAGCGACGGTAGCTTTCTGCGCACGACACACGATATGTCCTGACGACGGTTTTCTACGGTTTTATCGCCAATAATGACGGCCCTGCTTTGGAGAACTCGCGACCGCGTTAACTGGTTGAGGATTACTGCGATTTCGTTCGGACAGTGGAAGCTCATCCCTTCCGCACCAAGAAGGTTTTTATATGGCCGCGTGGCAAAGCACCTTTTCGCCTCTAACAACAGATTATACCTCCGCATCGGCGGTCAAATTGGTTCCGCGCGAGAACTCATCCGCGATTGTCTGCACTTTATCAACTTCCGCCGTTAGCGACCGGACTACTCCCGCGTAGCGGTCGTCAGCGGCAACGTTCCGCGAGCACGTCAAGTAGTAATGGGCGGTGCCGTTGCTCATGTACAGCTTTCCGACCGCCTGTTCTTTGATGAACGCGTAGGGATCCATGCACAGGTCGCCAATACCCTGCAAGCAGAAGAAGCGTTAAGGTGCGTTCACACTGACGGTTTTCGCGCTTTGGAAGCGTCGAAGCGTTTGTTAGTTTTATTGTGGCTGTGGAAACGGGACGTGAGGCGCTTCAAGCGCTTCAGCTGCGTAACTGGATCCATGGAAAAGGGATCGCATGCAGCGCTTGACGCGCGTTGTGAGCGACAGAAGCTGTGGTGAGCTTAATGTCCAGATAGGTCTAGGCCAGTCTCAGCCTGTATCAGTCAACTGATAAAAGATACGTTTCGTGTGAAATGATCGGCTGTGGTTGTTTGGATTATTTATGCTTAATGGTAGATTTACAAAGGATCTGGACCTTGTGTCTGAACTAAACACTTGACGAAAAGCAATAATAATAAAGTGCCAACTGCTGAAAATCATTTCTGAACTCTTGCATTAAGGTTTTTTTCATAAATTTTTTTCATCATGTTGCACCAATCATAAGTTCGTTGCTACACTATGGGAAAGCCAAGAGATTCCTTATTTTCTTACACCTAATGTCTGTTGCTTAATAGCATCTCACAGAAGAGTAACTTTGTCTGGGTGATCTTGTGCAACGAAAAGAACTGCATGATTTCTGTTACACAAGCTTCAATTGTATGCCATGGCTTAGCATACATTACACAAATCTGACTAGCTTTGCAGACACAGATTGCAGTGATGTTGGCTTATCTCATAGTGTGTTTAGTCTAGGCTAGGCTGTCATTGCCCTGTTCAGCTTATAATATGGGCCAGTTATAATTTATTGAAAACTACCCGCCTATTACTAGAATGTAGGTTGTGCAGCAATGCTTATAAAAGTTGTATAAATCAACTAAGATAAATTGTTTTAAATTAATAAATCACCCTAACGATGAAGTTGTATTTTTGTGTAAAATTGTCCAAGTTTCAGCATAAATGATACTGTAAATGAAATACGAAGTATGAAAAAGCATGTGTGCTATGATCCTAAGGTTGCTCTATTTGTAATGCAATACATGCGCTGTGAAACAATGATGATTTCATGCTAGAGTGAGAAAGATTTCATGCTACAGTGTGACTACAGTACTAGCATGATTGCTACCGGCTGCTGTGTTATCATAAGTCAACTTTTCGGGCATAAATGGTGCATGCGTTAATTTTCAAGCTAAAGCAAGGTATGATCCACGTGTTGAGATGCCACTTTATTGCTGTCTTTAGCAAATCCTCGATGGCCTACACCTGCATCAACTGACCTACGCCTTTGTCGTCAAAAACGTCCTTGTCTCGTGTATGCGGAAGACGCGTTGCAAATGTAGACGGCTATATGCTGTTGAAGGACGGAACGCTCTGCACGCGCTTCAGAAGCATTTCTAGTGTAAACGCACCTTTACTGTGGTGGCGTCCGTGTCAACTGGAGGTTACTGTGACTGGTTGTTACGATCAGAGTAGCGGCGGCATTGGGGGGAAGCAAAATTTGGCATTTTCTGGCATGTGCGGTTCTTATAACCTTTCAAACGTACTTTCAACATATTATCGCACAAGTCGAAGATTTCGTAGCGTCATCTTGTGCCACATCACGATGTTGATCGACATCATTAGCAACGTTCAAAATGCGAGCCAGCTAACTTGATTTTGTACCAATCGAATAAAAGGTCCGGTTCTGGTCGAAAAGTTGTGTAAGTAATCGAGAGATCAGTGCAAAGGAAACATAAAGCCTCTATCTCGCTGGCTGCATTCATAAATAAAACCGGCAACTGAAAGTGGCGGGCATTTCGAAGGAACTTTTCGAGGATGTGATTGAGAAATAAGGATTTGCTGCGGAATAAACAAATCTCTGAACTGAAAAATTGAGGGAACCAGATGAGGCCGAAGTGGGTTTTCGAAATATATGTTAGGGCAGGGGTGCAAAATTTTCTGTAAATATTAGTAGCGCGCAAAACTGTTTAGTATCGTACACATTTACGTTTTACCATACAGCTTTCGAAAAGGTCTATAGCTCCGATGTTTTATTGTCCAGACCGGGGCAACGAGCTCCCTGCAGCCATTTTGACCGACCTACAAACGCTGCTCACATCTCATCACTTTTCTTCTTGATACATGGCGAGGGAGGAACATGAGCCAATACAGATTCAAGGAGGGCGCAAGTACATGCCCGGCGTGGTAAGACCAATCTAGCGACACTTTTTCGCCGTTTTTATCTCACAGGTCTGCCCCTTCTACTGTTTTTAACTGCACATTGTCCAGCAGTTTTATTACATCCGCCCTTCCCAACCAGTGTATCGTTTCTGGTGGATTTCGGACAAAGGCTCCACTTCACCAGCTGCTTTGTCACAGCGCAGCTTGTGAATGCCACGCTACTTGTTTAAATAGAAAATGATTGGGTATATAAATATAAATGCAAATGACCGGGTCGGGAACGAAACTGTCATAGCGAGACAACGCTTTGGCAAACCGCAAAACAGAAAACAAGTTCAGCATTTGCTTTGTCTTGAACGTCTTTTAGGGTCACGGCAGCTGTACAGAGAGGCAGGCAGCGGGAGTATTTGAAAATTTCCAACGGTACGCCGCATCACAATGCCTGTCCACGGCAATCCTGATCAATTTTCAAATCATGAACGAAGAAGGTGATGACGGAATTTATACTATGGTTATTAACCTGCCTGCATACCAGCAAATGGGTTCAATACTCAATGCCAGGGCTTTGGAGCCGGAGCCTTAAATTTGAGTTCCAGCTCCAAAGCCCTGCTTGATATTGCCGTAACTGAGCCGTTGTCGGTTGAACAACAATGCGACATGCTGCCAAAAAGGCGTTTTTTTCTTTCAACTTTCAGAAATACGTGCTGTGCTATTGGCATTCGTTACAACTTTGTGAAGATGATAAGAGACTGTTGCCTTCCGCATGCGTCCTCAATCTTTAACAGCGCTTAGATAAATAGGAGTTGGTGGAGTGCACTGGCGGACAAGCAAAGGGTGAAGTCGATTTCAGACAGGGGAAGGTGGCAAGACGCCATAAAAATGGGTTGGTCAGATAAAGACATTGTACACACCGCTCATTGGCAAAGACTGAACTGACTTATGAGCAAATGTATGAATGGCGCACTCTGAATGTAGTGACGTGTTTAAAAGCTTAACAGCGAAGTTATCGAAACAAGAAGAAACAGATACTTACCACGTCAGTCATAAGGCTTAGTCCAACGTATAGGTAGGAAACAACAAGACAGATCAAACCGATGAAAGTGGCTCTGAAAACAAATTATAAAAGAACTGCAGACAACACTTACATTCCACCCGCACCGATAATCATGACAAAAACTACTCAAACGTTTTACTTGTTGTACCGGCCGCATGACGAAGTACTGTAAACGCGTTGCCTTAAGACGAGTTAACAAAAACGCCATGAGATAATTGAATGAGTCTTCCAGCCTGTTAAGAACGCGTTAGTAACAAGAACTAAGTAAACGCCAAGATCAATTACGCAAAACAGCGCACGCCACGTTCGTTGCACGTGACGGCATCCAGTCGACGGCAACAGCCAGCACGCGGAAGCATCCCGCAGATGTCAACCGAACACACGAGAGCACCTCGGTAAATTACTGACCAGACGCTGTCCGCACGAAAAGCAATAACTGTCGGCATGTGGGAAATAGTAAAATGACGCCGCAGTCTTGTGATCGCGTTGACATACCGCAGTCAAGAGCGCGAACACCTAACAAAGTGCGAGCTCCTAAGAATGGCACTCTGCGCCTTCTCAGGGAACGGCTTTCAGTGGTGCTTGGTGAGTTAAGGTTTATTGGGACCGGCAACGGCCACAATGCTATGACCCGGGCTCATTCTAATTTCCCATGCAAGGAAACGGACAACTTGTGTCTGCTTTTTTTTTGAGTGTTAACGTGTCTTTTCGGCGAAAACGCTGTTTTAAAGTAACTTACGAGATTAGAAGACATTTCGATCGACAACAGACGCCAGCCAACCCGAGCAGGCACACGAAAGCTTGAAGACCAACCAAGGAAAAAGTAATGACTGTCCTGCAAAAACAGCACTGATTACAAAACTATATAATAGTATTAGATACAAATAACATAAAAATGGCAAAAACTAGATTCAAACAAAAATTGTTTCTATTTGAATAGGAGCAGAGGATAATTCCTGGAAGGCAAAAAATATGCACGCTGTTTACCCAAGGGGCAAGGCTGCTTTTGAGAGATGTTACATATGCGTTTTTTCGGCTGTCCATCATTATTGCAAGCACTGAGGCGGAACTAAAGCGTTTTAAGGAGCGAAGTCAGAATTATTTCAAAGATGTTCGTGGTCTGCAGTTGCTTCGCTAATTAAAAGAAAACATCGACGTTGTGTCAGTCAATCCAAGGAGCTTACCACCTGCACAATCAACGCTTTTCCTGGAAGCGTGAACACCTACAGTTGCAGGTAAGGTTAATGCATTCGGTCAATTTGATGCGGCAGAGGCACAGAAGATGAATAACCCGTCAGCACATCGTCAACGTTCATCCATATTCAACAGTGCAAATGTATACGTCGGTTGACAAAGATTTATTCTATGAGTGCTTTGGACAACTTCATCGTCAAAGCAGTGCTACCATTACTCAGATCTCCTGCGCTACTCTGCAGAGTGAAATCCGACGCCAATCGATCAACATCCGACAGCCAATTAAGCAGCCAGTTTAAACGAACATACAGTTCTTTAAACCTGTGGAAAGTATAGGCGATGCTGTGACATGGAGTATTTAGCCGACAAGCCAATCTCACCACCATGCGTCTCAATTAACACAAGCTACAACTGGTTCAGATCAAGTTGAAGTTATTGCTGTTTGATGGCGTCCTTAAGCTACACAGGGACACTGACGACGGAAGCTGCGAACTCTGACAGTCTCAGCCTCAGCCGACAACTTCTTTGCAACACTAAATATTTTTCACTCACCTGTACCATTCGATGACTCGCATAGCCTCAATAGTCCATTCGAGACGATCGTTCGCACCAAACGTCTGCACTGGCAGTTTACTGACGCGTTCGTTTATCAAATGGATCGTGCCATTAAGCGATTTAATATCGCTGTTGTCCGGATAGTCTTCCCTGAGTTTACTGGCTTCGCGCGACAGATCTTCCGACAGATCGCTGATGTCACCGACCTGTTTAAAGCAAGAAAAATGAAGTCCAATTTATAGGCGGTTGAGTTGTCAGTTACAGTATTACTATCTGTAACTGCTTTATTCCTGTGATATGGTTAATACCATTTTTGCCACTTTATTGGCATTCGGTGCGCGACTTCGCGTGACGGAAGCGCTGTTGGTATTCCCTGTTTGTCGTTGACAGAACATATCGCTCTAAATTGCAAACCAAATTCCCCTGATTGCCAATCAATGGGTGACCGAGTTGTGAAATGAACGAGTTGAAAGTTAACTTCTTCGATACCTGGCCACAAAAGCCAATAGAGAAGTAACCAGTCTTTCAGAGTAATTTGGTTAGCCCTGCTCTGCACTCTGAATCGTACATACCGTTCAACTAAATTATCTTCTAAAAAAATAACCCAAGCGTATGAAAAAAATAAGCTTTCAATCGCGTAGCGAGATAAAAATCATGACAATGAACGAATAAATAACATTTGAAAAACGAGGTCTGGCGCAAGCTTTTAATCCCAAGTATGAACGCACTGGTGAGTAATTACGCCTGACAAAAACGCTTTTCAAAGATTACGTTGTTTTCGAATATTACTTTCTTGCATTTTTTGTGAATCAGAGAAGTGCGCAGAAGATGAATTCGTCGAAAACCGCAGGCGGCGTAAAGCGCTCACCACACGCGAAGTTCTTGTCAAGGAATGCATGAGTGTCGTCACGCATGGTGGAACCAGTGGTATCAATACCCCATCAATGAGTAAGTCAGAGACTTTAAAATGACTAATTAACAAGATATAGCTAAAAGTTATTACTTGAGTGGCAAGCGAAGTGAAGCACATTCTATTTAAGTGATGTCCACCGCTCAAAGTAGCTGCTGTTTCTCCTGCGTGCATGAAGCAGCTAATTCTAAGACAACGCCTGAGACGTTAGCGTCTTATCAGCCTCGGGGCAATTAAAATTTCTGAAAATCTGCTTAAGTAATAGCAACCGTCCCTGCACAAGACGAAAAAAACTGAGCATTTCGCTGTTTGAAAGATTAAGGTTTAAATAGAAATAAGACCGAAGCAGGCCATAAACATTTTTTCAAGTCCCATCACCCTGAAGTTTGCTGCGTGTTTTTGGTCATGAAACATACACATTCGCTTTTTAATTTCAACGTTACGGCACGACTTCAGAACATTTATTCGTTAACCATTCGTAAGCATTTGGTTCGATCGCTTTGAACAACGGGTTGGTTTAGAATAGCGTTAAAAGCTAGAAAAAGTGCACTCCATTGAAGGGATCAAGTTACTCATTCGGTTTACTCTAAACAAGAAATATCGAATTACAGACTACAGGCCAATGCTCAAGCAGTCTTTTCTCCTGCATTACGCATCACATCTATGTTGTGCCGCCGCTGCTAGACACGAAGACTGGTGTGCCGCGAGAAAGCAAAGTATTCCAAATAGACTAACTTGTACTGTTATTGAAGAAAACGACTGATTTATTTCCAGTACAGCATTTGATGCGGATTCCATACCATCGTTACACTGAATGCTTCCATAACAAGCAGCACCAACTGCACCTCTGAAAACAATTGCAAAAACAATTTTAGATATTGAAGTAACTGAAAATTAACCATCTCCAGCACACTTAGAGTGCTTAAGTACCCGTTATTACTGAATCAGCAAAATGCCTTACTCCCAACCACGCGTCAAGGAAATGTGATGAACAGTATTTCAGAAGGTAGGAAAAACTAAAAAATAAGTTAAGCACCTTTAGGATAGCGCCTGTGCATGTGAGACCAGGAGTGGTGCAACTGACATGACTCTTTAAAGAAACACTTCTAGCAAAAAAAAATACGACTAATCACAAAGTGTGTTCAATGTTCTACAATGCACTTCAAAATGTTAAAAGCTTTGGCCTTAAGATGCCATATGAAAAGGAATGTGCCATAACACCTTAAACATTAAAATTAGCTAAAATCCAATAAAAAAACACAAAACAAGGTGATCAATGTGGATGAGTTTCACATAAAACTGAAGCTTGCAATTTATTGCATAGTACACTTGAAACATTGGCCTAGCATCAAGAACACAGCTAATCCTGTTTCAAAAAAGGTATCAAGTTTATTTTGAAAGTTGAAAGGAGTTCAGCACAATTTAGATTTATGTAGAAAATACATCTTTTCAAACCTTGCTCTATGAATACATACAGGAAGCTGTCTGTGCAAGCAATTAAAAAAATACGGTTGCACACTTGACACCAGCAAATATTTATATTTTATTGTGGCCTCAAACGTTTTGTGAAAAAACATACTTTGAACAATTCCACACCAATAACACATAAATCAAGTGTTTTCTGGCTCCACCAGGAAAACCAAGTTACAATTTTACTTTAACACTTGAAGCATCCTGCTATAAGCAGGAGTCAATATGCCTATACACTACAGAGACTCACGTTTTTTCACTTTATGACTGTGAAAAAGAAATTCTGAAGCATGTTTCTGAGAAGAACACTGCATGGGTTATTAACATTGTTAAAATTGGTTGAATTCTGATGGGATGTCTCAATTAAGCTTAAGTGTCACTTGCCCATGATATAGCAGCTTGTTTTTGTTAAAAAGAACAAAAAACATACCAGCCAAAGTTCTGGCAAACCAAAACACTACTAACATACATGGTGAAAGCATGTGCTTGCCCCTCAAATGTCACGGGTTTAACTTAATGTCAACCCTAAGCTAATTGGAAATAATTGTTACAAGACCTTGATGCATAGCACACCAATTGGGCTTGCCCACACATTACATGTTGATGTTGCACAATCTCTGATAGTATTAGAAATGTATAAACTTGTAATTATTTATATTCAAATCACTTTCATGTTAGATATCATGCCAAACAATGTCCATGTACATTATGTATCAAAAAACATGAATCAGACTGACAAGAGCAAAAATAAGTCAGTTTGCTCTATGCATAAAACATCTGGTTGTTACTAAGAAGGTAGTACTTACAATGCTATCATAATAAATGCAATCATTAAACATACACTGCAGTAGCATGCAGTGCTGTTATTTTTGTTGGGAGCAGATCGCTTCATCTCCACACAGCAATAGTAAATCAAAAATGATATCATTGTGATGAGTAGAACAGCCACAGGCATAAAAGCCACAACCACAAGGCTCTGCAATAAAAATAACATTCAGCAACTTTTAACATGTAATGCAATGCACCAACTACTATATACATGTTGCAGTTTTTATTTACTATACCTCCAAGTATGCTGCATTGTCAAAAGTGAATTCTGGATTGGGAAGAAATTGGAACTTTAAGCTCAAATGAGGCACCAGGTGCAGCAGTTTCGTAACTTCTGAAGGTGTGTAAGCTTGCATTGTGTCAATAGCTAAAGCTGTTTCAAAAACTACACCTACAAGAAAGCAGTGTAATAAATTGATCATAAACACATTAGTAAAATGATGCACCATGCACATGTAACAACATACCTTTAATATTTCCACAATCACATAGTACAGTAAGTGAAACTGAGACATTGTCATAGGCCAGCGTGGTCCAACTAATTTTGACCTATGGGTCATTTAACAAAAATGTGACAACTGGTGGGCCACTTCCAACAAAGTGATGTATGAAACAACAGATTCACAACATTTGAAACTAAAAATGGGAAACTAAGCGAGACCATCATTGAAACCATTACACAACAGCAAAAACCAATTCATCACAAATCTCTATCAGTGGGATGCCTGTGGCCGAGGCTTCTCTGACACTATCGCTTGTATATATATCAAATACCAATGTTAGTGGAAGCAAGTCAGAAACTATCGATGAGTGTTTCACCTGCCATTCAATTTTTTGTTTTTAAATTTGATCTGCTTTGCTTTGTAGCAGAAAATGCTCTGACACACATGTGCTTCCAAACATGGAGTGCATTTTCATTGCAATATCTATCTTAGCGGACTAATTTCCAGATGCTCTCTGCAGTCTTGTCCATGGTTTCTAAAACTGTGGGCCATGGTTGACTAGCAGGCCAGGAAAGAACCTTTGAGGGGTCTTGGCCTGGCAAAGGCACGCAGAAGTCTGACGATGCCCGGTGCAACTGTTTGATTGTATTCTCCTCTACCAGATTCTTGTCTAGTATTGAAGAATGTGAGAAAGTACTTATGGCATTGTTGGGACTTTTTGGCACCTCCCGCAATGATTCGGTGCCTCCATAGTGATTCATGCCCGGGGAATTGTGCACCCCTTGCGCTTCTCATTACACCCCTGGCCTGGTGTTATTGAAATTGAGTATGTTTTGTAAGTTGAACCTTTTATTTGAAAACATAGGTACCTTTTGAACTGAAAACATCATAATACACTTTCTTTTGTCATTTGTCTTTTGTCATTTTGTTATTGCGACATGGAAATGTGGCCTACCACTTCGTGCACAATATGCAGTTACTTAAAGCATTTTGAGGATTCTTGTTGCCACGAAAACAAAATGTAGAAACGGGCTTAATGTGGAAGATGACTTGATTTGTGCATTGTCATGCATTGAACCTAGAACATGACTGTGCACTTTCTAACAACAAACAAGCTCAGCCTTCACATTGATTGCAGTGCACGTTGTGTTGTAAAAAGTTACTATTATTTGTTTGTATATCTGCTCTGTGCATCTGCAACAGTTGTCACATTGGAGAAGCTGTACAGTTGATGGGCTACAGACCCCGCGTTTCTTCATTAATCAGGTCACATGTTTGAAAAACTGAAAACTCCCCAAGTCTAACGCCGTTATTATTGCACATTTTTATTAAGCGTTGTTATACTTGTTTCAATCAAAATTATGTACTGCGACATACACACAACGTTAAACCAATACTGAAAAGCTCGCAGGCCTTAAAAATTCTGTCCGCAGGCAACTTGTGACCTGCGGGCCTGTAGTTGGACCGTGCTGTCATGGGCAAGAAGCGTATCATCAAAGGAATGGCAGTGTAACTTATTGAAAACCTGGTTAACTGAATATCTTATGAATTCAAACAAGCACTTGATGTGGCAGATTAATATATTATTATTAAACGGTCAAGTATTATTGTTCATCACTCTTCTGAAACAAAATGAAAATCATTTTTTTTATTTTTTATTAGAGCATGTTCATATTAAAGTTTGTGTTTATGCTTACAAATTTAAGTAATTATTGAATATTTATAGCAGTGGTGTGATAATGACTTTTCTTTAGTACTGTAAGTGTTTTTTTGTAATGCATTTTGTAAACAAAAATCATTCAATAGCAAGTCAGCAGGCATTCTTTCCAAGAAGATGTTCATTTTTTTGCATACTTTACACCATGCAACCCTTGCTACTAGCCAGTTTTTCATTCAAAATGTAAACTAAAAACACCGAAACAGCAAAAGCAACATTTTTATTAACACTTTGCATGCAAATGGGAGAGAATGCATGTTGTGTTCCGCATATAGTCGGCACGCATAAGGTCATGACCTCACACGTTGTGATCTACATATTGCATTGTCAGCAGCCTATGCTGGGTTGTTATTTATCAGTGCAGAACTTACTTTAAAATTGCGATCACAAGCGTTTATTTACTGCTCAAATTGATCACGTGGACGTTTGTGACTGGTCTAAGGGACTTGACAAACTTTTTTCGTGGTCAAGCAGGTTTGTACACCTCAGAGAATAAAAAGAAAACCAGAGAAGTTTGCAGCATTCCCTATTGTTCACCATAGTTCCATGCTCTGTTGCCTGCATTTCACATTGGTTTCAAAGATGCTTGTTTTGCAATTTGATTTGTGTTGTTAGATTTATGATAATACCTCTTTATTTGAGGTGAAAAAAGTTGATTGCTAGGTTACAGTATAAATTCATTCTATAAATAGAATGAGTGATGAACATGATCCAGAATTGACAAATGAAATCATTGGCGCTGAGCAAGGACATGGCAACACTAGGTGAATACCTTCAGACTTCAAAGCCAAAGCTCAGCACCACGAAAACAGTGTTGGCAGTCTTCCATCTCAACAACAAGGAAGCTAAGCGTGAACTGAAAGTCAACTTCAACAACGAAACCCTGCCCTTCTGCTCTGAGCCCAAATACCTCAGAGTAACACTGGACAAGTCGCTCACGTACCGCCGACACCTTGAGTCACTTCGCAAGAAGCTAACATCATGTGTCGCACTCCTGAGGCGGCTTGCTGGCTCCGGCTGGGGTGCTGGAGCAACAACGTTGTGAACAGCCACCCTAGCCCTGGTCCATTTAACTGCAGAGTACTGCACTCCTGTTTGGTGCCGCAGTGCTCGTACCTGCTTCATTGACCCCACCATCAATGACGCCTTGCGAATTGTGACTGTATGCCTGTGTCCTACACCAGCGGACAACCTTCCAATCCTTGCAGGCATCCAACCTGCTGAGCTTTGTCGCAGTGGAGCCACACTGTCTCTAGGATGCCGTGCCACAGAGCCTGGACATCTGCTCCACTCAGTGCTCATCCGTCCATTGAGTGCTGTTGTACGGCGCCTCAAATCGAGACACTCATTTGTACCCGCTGCAGAGCAACTCATCAGCTTCGCTGACAACAACAACATATGTGCGGCGCAGTGGGCAGATCATCAATGGAACACGGAGTGGGTGGACAACCCAAGACACCGCTCTTTAATTCCAGACACCGGTACACGCCCCCCCGGAATGACCCTCCAAGAAGAGCCTGGGTCCATCTTAACCACCTCCGCACTGGTGTCGGACATTTCCGCTCCTGTTTGTACAAATGGGGTATGGTCTCCTCTGTGACTTGGGAGTGTGGCGCAGAAGAACAAACCATCAACCATGTTGTCCTCCAATGTCCAATTCATCGACCTCCCCACGGACTGCACGGCCTGACGGTTCTGGACGATGCGACAACCCAATGGCTGCTCAACACCTGTCCCTAAATTTAGCGTGAGGGTCATTCCATGTCAGGTGATCCAGAGCTATATATCTGACTATGAGCAAAATCCATGAAATTTCATAAGCAGAGAGATCTCATCATTCTGATTACAAAACATTTTGAATTTTTTAAATCGAGCCAGTATTTGCAAAGTTATTGCTGGTTGAAAGTTGCAATGTTCCCATTTAATTTTTGTGTATATTTTTTGTGAAGTTAGTGCTCTGACATAAAAACCTTTGTACCTTTTTTATCTGTGACTATTTTTAGCTGGAAATTTGTGAGCATGTGTCAGAAGGTATGTTTATTAAAGATCAATCATTGGTATTTTCCTTATGACCTTTGAACTAATGTAAATGAAGGTCAAGTTAGAAATAGTTTTTGTGTGCGCTCATGCATAACCATATTTCAATTACTTATAACTTGAAAAGGTCAACTGGTATGAAGTTGATTCTTGTTTTATTTGAAAGCTATAGAGTACAAGAGTTTTTTGGTTTCAGGAAACCTTTGCTTATTTACCTATTCAATATGTTTTATTTCATTTTAATTAACTAAGGGGATATTGACTCAGAATTAATATATGCACTAGAGCAGGGCTACTCAAATGGCAGACCACGATCCGAATCCGGGCCTTTGGATGGCGACGGCCGGACCTCGTCAGCCTCTCAAAGGTGTACTCCTTACCCAGAAATTTTTATCTCAAAATTTTGCACTTTTGGTCGTACTTCTAAAGCATTTACTCCTTGCCAACTGTGTGATTGTCAATTAAGCTGTTGTTCAGCTAAATTGCAGTGCACACCTGAATTAAGCAAGCTATGATTTTTTGGTTCAAAGTAATTGTTTCGTCATAATTGTTCAACAATAGCTCATCACTACAATGTCTATCCTAGTGAAAGTAGTGGATTCAAGGCTAGAATATAACAGCGAAACCTTTTCTTTCCGCAAATAATACAATTGTACAAATTTATTTGTGCACAGTTATGAAAGATGCTTGAGTAAAGGAAGAGTTTTGCAGAGATTTTGGTCCTTAACCCTTTCAGTCCTGCGAAAACCACGTTTCATGCAGAGCTTTGAAATCCTATAACCAGCTAGGTGATTGAGCTAGAGAGCTGTTCAAACCCTCTACGGATTCAGTAAGTCTTGTAGTCAAAATCGAAAAAAAAATTTTCGTTTTCGGTGGGAGTTTTCGGGGGGAACGCCACAAGTGGGAGTGTTTTTGGATACATTTACCTGGTCCTGGGCCCCAACCTATTGTGCCATTATTTTGGCTCAAGATGTTTTCAGAAACTAGGCCAAAATCTGCGTCTTTAGAGCCCTTGAATGACTTTCTAACATATCTGTAGCAGAAAATTATGGACAAAACACCAAAACTTGGTGAATATTTAAGCAACCACAAAACCCAGTCTGGGCTGGAAAACACCACTTTTCTAATGGCCATCACTTGCCAACGGATCAAGCTAGAGAGCTGTTCAAATCCGGTCTGAATGGAGAAAGACTTGTAGTTTAGGCTGAAAAAAAAAACTTTTTGCCGAGCGATTTTGGCTTTTCTGGCTATGTTTACAAAATCACAAGTTGTTTTGACAGGTTTCTCTAAACAATCCGTGATGTTAGCGGCGTGAAACCGCGCGAGATTTAAATGCATTCTAGGCTATAGAACGAGGTTTTAGAGGGTTTGATGGACTTTTCAGCATTTTTGGTTGATGAGTTATGGAAAAAATGGTAGAATATTAATATCGGAAATCCCCTGAAGGCCCTTGGAATTCCTGACATATTTGGAATATTTTTGGCATTACTTTTGAACCAGAAACGTTAGAAACTTGATCAATGGCTCTAAAAACGCATATTTTAGCCTAGAATCCAAAAATACTGTTAGCCACAATATTGGTGCATGGGATCGGATGATGACGTCATATAATCAACCAAAAAACAGACCCCCATCATGAGCCCATTGGCCCAAAACCCCCCATCCAAATTTTAAAAATGTTTTTTTTATGCTGAACTACACGAAGCCACTAGTCATTACAGGGTTTGAACAGCTCTCTAGCTCTATCTACTGCCGAGTTATGGCCGGCCAAAGTTTGGCCTGAAAGGGCAAATTATGCTTTTTCTGAAAAGCTAGGAATTAGGACAAAAACTGGGTTTTTGGCCCATAATTTTGGCCACAGATGTACTAGCAACTTGATCAAGGGCTCTGTAGCCGCGGATTTTGACCTAGTTTTCAAAAAAACTTTGAGTCAAAAGAATGGGTCAATGGGTTGGGGCCCAGAGCTAGGCAAAGGTGGCCTACTTTTCCAAAACATGTCCTCTTTGTGACATCACCTTCAGAAAACCCCCACCGAAAACGAAAATTGTTTATTTCGATTTCGACTACAAGACTTGCTGAATCCGTAGAGGGTTTGAATAGCTCTCTAGCTCAATCGCCTGGCGAGTTATAGGATTGCAAAGTTCTACAAGAAAAGTGGCGCACGCAGGACTGAAAGGGTTAAGGAAATAATTATTTTTTTTTGCGGGAAGTCAACAAGATGTGAAGAAAAGCTAAGGCATTTTCAGCTTTTTTAGAAAATAATAAAGAAAGGGAAACTGTTGAATTTTGGCTGACATAGTGTAACATTCAAGGAGAAAAACATAGCCTACTACTCTTGATTTGATCACTACTACTTGCCCTTTCCAGAAAAAGTTAATATCTTCACACAAGCCATTCAAAACAAACTTAGTCATTTTCCGAGGCATTTGGGAAAAATAAAAGCAAGAAGATTCCAGATATATTAAACTTATTGAAAAGTTGATTACCAACCAAGGAACGACTGAGCAAAAATAAGAAAGTTACACAAAAGATATCATTTGTCATCTCAGGGCAAGCTTTGGCCAGCAACAACTCCTCAGCATATTGAGCTAGAGAGCTGCTCAAACCGTTTGAAAAAGTTTAAAGATTTTCATTTATGTTTTTGGAAAATGGCTATAGGTCTGCCATGTATGATGCGGTTTAAATAAACACTGAGTTTATCACTTCAGTGGCACTGTCATGGTAGTGTAGTGGATGCATTAACACCTGCCATGCGAATGGTTTTCGAAATCCAGGTACAATATATTCGTAGACCGGTCGTCAAAGTTTTAAGTGAAATGAAACAAATTTTTTCAGTTGCATTCTACTTAAACAAGTAATTGACTTTGCACAAGACACAACAGAATTCCAGAATTTAATAATGAATTTGTGAAGTAACAACGCTAGCTTGAATAACAATGGTATAATGAAGAGTAGTGAATATCAAGACCTCTGTATTACACAAAATTTGTAGGCACAAACTTTGTCAAATTTTTTCTTTATGAAAACATTGAGAACCATTCATGAATTTTGTATGGTAAACTTGCCATATCATAATGAATATGTGAAATTTTTTCAATGCAAATTTTCACTGCGGTCATGGGTAACCGAGGCGACAAAGGTACCCCACTTTTCTAGTTTTTTGATTTCGTGCCAAGTTCGGCCCAAAATATCTCACAAACCTTTTGATAATTTTGCAATAAAATTTTCTAAGGTCAAAGATAATTTTATCAGCAACAATTCTTCCACATATGAGTGAAAAATATCGAGAAATAAAACCGTGGCAAGGTTTGAAAATTTTTGAAAATTTGTAGCGAAAGCTAGAAACAGTCAACTTTGGGTATCCGTGACCTTTGAAAATCACAATGTAGATAATGTTATTTTTTCAATATTTGCCAAAGTTACTAGCATCCCTGAACAATTGGGGTTGTTCACAAATGTAGTTTGGCAGTAATAAGGCTTTAAACATGGCTAAATGCAAACAATTTACACCCCGCTGGCTAAACACCCCCAACTATAAAGCTTTATAATCTTGCTATTTCTTAACAGATTTCATTCAAATTTTGCAGATGTTCATCATATGGGGTAATGACAATTTGAGTAAAATTTCAGGAAAATTGGAGAGGGTGACCTTACCACTTCCTGAAAATTGACACGGAATGGCCTGCCTACAGATCTTTAAATTTGAAACCTTATTCGACCACCTCTTATGATGTGACAGTAACGGACAAGGAAAATGCAGTAGGCTTAGTAGAAACATAGTAAACGCAGGTAAACCAATAACCTAACTGTAGCCTTAACCCCAACCTACCCTACCCAACGCTTAGCTACAGTAACCTAACACTAACCCCTAAAACAAAAGCTTGGAAAGTTTTGAAAAAAGTTAAAAGGAACTGGTTGTTGATCCCACAAATTCAAACATGCAAGCAGTCACTATTACGAAAACACAAGGCACCAAGATGAGGCGAACCCACAAACACTGACATGGAAAACTTGAGACGTATCCGTTATGCTACTACAAGGTTGACGCCGTTTAAGTGACAAACTGACCACTTTATTGGAACCGCATCATGCGAGGTAGTACGGTCGAAAGAATAAGTTTTGAAATACGAAGATCCATGGGTGGTTCCATAGCCACTTCAGATATAGACAAACTATAACACAAAAACTCTTTCATACGTCACATCAAACAACTGCAGCTAATAGTGGCTGATTCACAATCAAACACCAAAAATCAAAACACTATACTGTAAAACAGTTTGTGCGCTTTAAGCTGATATTGCCAACAACGAATAAGGACAAAATGTTACCAATACTGTCGCTGATGCTATATTACAAATTCAAAAATATTTTATGGAAATTGTTCTATCTACTAGCAGTAGAACTAGGACCATATAGTACAGTTCGAGTTTCTTTTAACTGACATAAATAAATAAGGTATTTGAATTTATGATAACCACAGTGTTTCAAATAAGGATTCAAGCACTCTAAGCATAAAACAAGTACATTGGCCAAAAAATAATATAGTAGCTTAACAATGAAACAAGCTATCTGGCTTCGACATTACACATGATTGACATTACTCACTGTTAGCCGAGCTTTATCAGTGTACATAGCAAATTAGCAACAAAGATATCACCAACACACTCAAACACAAAGAAAAGCTAAAATCTCTCCACATGATGCTGTAATGTAGACTGTGTATTTAGTGTAGTGTTACTGTAACCACTGTACACCATGAGGTTCCCTGTAAAAGGCGGAGCTCCGTAAATAGCGGAGCATGGTTGCGGAGGTTTGATGATGTAACCGGAGTAGAAAAAGTTGCAGTGCAGAAGCAAAAAAAGGAAAAAAAAGTGAAGAAAAAATGTTGTATCATTGCAACTTAATATGCGTTTCCCCCAAACACGGAAGTTTGCGTTGTTTAAAAATTGTATAAGGATCACACATCCTACCTCACAGTCATATTCTGGGAAGTCCCTGGTAGAGGTCTACCAACAACATGAAAAGGAGAAGAAGGACAAATATAATCAAAGAGTGATTGACATAGAGAAGTCTTCATTCAATCCCCTTGTCTTCACAACAACTGGAGGGATGGCACCAGAGTAAACAAAAGGCTGGCAGAAAAAATAGCTGAAAAACGCAGGGAGCCATATGCATCTGTCATAACGTACATAAGGACAAAGCTCAGGTTTGCTTTTTTGAGGAGCACCCTTGCTGCAATACGAGGATTTCGAGGCAAACGAAGTGATGTTCACCTCCAAGACCTCACTGACATTGACTTCAGCCTAATTCCTAGGCCCACAGTCGCATAAAGCTGAATGACGATTGACGGTGTCAATGACATGACACCAGTTACATTTGAGAGATAAATGGGTAGTCTACATAGACAAGCTATGGCTTTTTGTGAAACTATACCTTAGAATTAAATAATTCTCTAACATACTAGTTGTTTTGTTTTTTATGTACCTAATAGGGTCAAATCATTATAATCCAACAAGAAATTGCAATTGTGTAACCCAATGTCACAAAAATGCCTCATTTTTTTATATAAGGTGCACTTACATGTAAGATGGTCTGGAAAAAAAACATAATTGAAATC
>Ga0210059_1004542_pt1 | contig 22416 bp, 17 predicted proteins | sample Ectturendosymbi2_FD_188042 | JGI IMG/M metagenome (GOLD analysis project Ga0210059, IMG submission 188042) | Ecteinascidia turbinata endosymbiont from Florida, USA - Sample 2 (SPAdes) (version 2) | ecosystem: Host-associated > Tunicates > Ascidians > Unclassified | place: Key West, Florida...
TTGACATAAAATGCATATTTCTCTACATCCACTCGCTTTACTTTATATGTCATTGCACTGAATATAAACTATCAGCGCTCCAAGTTAGGCTATCAGAGAAAAACAAATTCAAGGCTACGACACAGCAGTTCATAAGTGCAAAAATATCAGACTGCGCGTTAAAACAGGGGAGTGAAACACACTCATCACAACGTCAAAGCAATTTACAACTGCAAAATCAGGTTGCGCTAAGGTCTTGTCAAATACGAGCAGTTGAGGATTGGAGATGTGCGGCTGGGCTGGCTGGATAAAGTACGCAAGAAAATTTTTGTTTTTTGTGATGTATAGAAGTACATAGGCCCGTAACCAGAAGGGGCGAAGCCCCCCTTAGAAAAATTTTTGCCCCCACAAGAAATATGTGTTGGACATATTTTGAAAGTATTGGACATAGTTTAAAAAATTTGTCCCCCTTTCAGAAAACTCTTCGCCCCCCTGGTGTGGTGTCCCAAGCTGTTTACGGGCCTGGAGGTCCAGCAAACATTTATTTTTCCTTTTCCCTGCTGAGACACTATCAAATTCATGAATGCTTCTATGTTAACAACTGCGTTTTTCGAGCTCGCGCAAGAGTTTGATCATGCTACAGAAATTGGTAATGTAGCCATTGCGGTCAGTGCTTGCGCTGATATCTTGTAGAATACGAGCAGTTGAGCATAGAAAGTACACAAGAATTGAGAATGCGCATAAAGTACGCACGAAAACTTTCAATTTTTATTATGCATAGAAGTCCAGCAAACTTTTAGTTTTCATTTCTCCCTGCTGAGACATTATCAAATTCCTGAATGCTTCCATGTTAAAAAAAGCTCTTTTTGAGCTCGTGCAACAGTTCTATCATGCTACAGAAATTGCTAGTGTAGCCATTGCAGTCAGCACTTGCGCTGATCAGCCTTAGCAGACAAAATAAAGACAATTGTTTCGGATAAAGTGAACTATCGCGGAACACAATCTTAAGCATGCGTAGTGGATGGAGCGTCTGCAAAAAGTGGTAAGGTGGTTGCTGGACGCAGACGATAGCCCAAATTCCCACCAAAACACATTTATTACTTTTTGGCCAACTTACAATGTTCCTTGGACTTTGCATGCAAATTTATTCCGTCGTATTTGCATTAAGACGACAAATTAACAAGCAAAAAGTATGCGAAAACAATTAATCTCCTTTGCGCAGGTAATAAAGTTTTGTAAAATATCAAGCTCAAGGGGGGGTTTAACCCCAAAACCCCCTCCTTGCGTACGACCTTGATTATAGCAATACCTACTACTGCATTTTACACGTTCATTGTTGCAGATCACTTTGCTCGAATTTGCTGTTGAGTAATTTTCATTGCGATATACTGTTCTTGAGCTTACTAATGCTTGCTTGTGCTAAACATTTGCTTGAAGTTGGCTTAGGAGTGAGAATTTAACAAATTCTCTTTTGTCTTATTACAGCTGACTAGACCTTTTATTCTCCACAGGGGGCCTACTGTATGCGAGCAACCGGTTGAGGCAAACAACGAATACCGCAGTTTTTGGGTAAAATCATCAACGACATGCAGCTTTGTTGTTGGCTTGTAAAACATGTTATGATCCATGTTATTGTAGGGTCAAAATGCTTTATCGACCTGACCTTTCCGTTCAAACGTCGTTAACTCGTTGAGGAAGTGATGACTTTGGTCAGTTTTTTTTTAATTTTGCCATGATGCAAAGTTGCCTAGTTCTTAGAAAAGAATCGATGCTGACAATTAGAGGAACCTAAAAGTAATGCTAATATTTCTTGATTTTTGGTACGCCAGAACGTGCAAAGCCAATGTACTTTTCAGGCTACAAGCTATTCGAAACTAACAAATTTCTTGTTTACAATTAAACGTTAGCCTCGATTAGCCATTAATCATACGAGGAAAACATTAAGCGTAGCTTGCAGGTGTTGTATTGCTTTAAACCAAACTTCTGTGAATTGTTTTTATTAACATCAATCTTCAATGAAAAAATATTAAATTTAAATTACTAAATAAAAGTATGTTTCACGTGTTTTTTCATAGGTCGTGCAGCTGTTCAAAGAGTAAAGTCTTTGCTGTGGAAATTTTCATAAAAAGCCACTGGATTAACAATCTCCCACGTTTAAAGCATATTACTGCGCAAAAGGAAAACCATTTCTTACAAAACCAATGTGGGAAACCGTGCGGTCTGGGGGACAAGTATCCTTGACGAACGTCTCGTAGGTTGTTCATCTAAATTCGCGGACGGTGTTTCGACATCAATACAACCTTCATGCGCCTCGACACTCTTCTTCGCCCGAGCCCGGAAGCATTGAATGAATGGTCCCCGGCTTAATCACCCGACTGTTTACCGTCAACTAGAATATCGGAGGATGGTTTCGGCGATGGATCTCCATCTGGTGCTAGGTCCGATATAGACAGGCCCGTCGCCAGGATTTAGCAGCAGGGGGGGCCAAAAACCAAAAAATAAGGGGCCAAAAACCAGAAGGGAGGGCCACGTTTTTAAAATACAGTATTGGATGTATGCAGCAACCTGGGGGCCAAACGTGAAATGGGGGGCACCGATTTCAAATGGGGGAGCCGGGCACCACTGCCCCCCCCCCGCTGTCGACGGTCCTGGATGCAGAGACTGTTGTTTTCCTCCCATAGGAAAACGTACCAAAGAGGACCGTGGATTAAAATCAAGTATTTCCACTTCCTCACACACAGTGTCGTGTTTGCTGCGCACAAACTTTTTTAAAAGAACTTTTGCCGGAGTGACCAGCCAGGAAGGAAGAGAAGCTCCTAGCATCGACCTTCGAGAAAAGGGAAAGAACCGTTCGTGAGGTGTTTGACTCGTAATTGTGCAGAGCATGTTCATGCGGCGTGCAAGACTTCTGGAAGCACTTCCTCCCAAAGGCGTAAGTCTAACTTCTTGCCGTTCAGCATAAGGTCGCTGCAATTGTCTGTTAACTGTACCATCTGCCGTGGCGAGCGAGTGTTAGTAGTCATCAGGTTTACTGCAACATTCCTACCTTTGAGGCCTTATTGCGAAAAAATGTGTACCTCTTTCTTGAACGATGCAGAAAGTCTAACAACGTATGGTTGCGCGCTTTGATGCATTTTTATATTCGTCCTTATTCTTTGAACACCATAACCGCATTTTACTTTGTGAATGAGTGCTCGGACGTTACAGTGTTTGTTTAGGGGCGTGTGCATGCCACAATACTTTCGTACTATATCTGGCCTTGTACAGGGTTGGACTCAAATGTCCTATACTCTGAATGTAGTGTTGTACCAAGTGTTATGGGCAGTGGTGGGTTTAGGATTGGGGGGGCCCGAGGCAAGACTAAAAAGGGAGGCCCTCCGATGACGTCACCATAATCATCCAACCGTAATAATCACGTTTGATTTGCCTAAGATACGGTCACCCAAGGACATGTTCCTCAGACTACCGCAAAACTGAAATAGCAGGAGAAAATGCAAAAGGGTGTTCATGATACACAACTTTGAAAACACTGAAAGTTGGGAAGACATGGCTAAAAGTTAGGCAATAACAAGTTGTCATCGCCCCCACTTTATTGTCGCGCCCCTTTTCTCTGCATTCACCATCAATAAACTACACACTTTCCCCCTTTGAAAAAATGCTTGGTAGTTGGTATCCTGAATTTGTTCACATTCATGTCTTTGTGGGAATCCATGAAACTATAAAAAACAACCAAGAAGATTTAAAACACTAAATTTGTTTTAAATTTCATCCTTTTAACTGCAAAAACATAGCATACAAAAGCATCCAATTAGAGACTTGTTTTGGAAAGCTTTGAAGCTGGATGAGTCAAGGCTGCCCTCATCTTGCATTGACACTAGTTGTTTGAAAAATGTGCAATAGTAGGAAATAATTCATCATGTACTTTATCGAAAACATTTCTACTGCAGCAAGTAGCCTACACAATTGATTAAACCTGTGCTTAGAGAAAAACGGTTCAAGTTATACTGGCTAAGAGCTGACAAAAGAGTTTAAACATCACCTACCAAGCCTACCTTAAACCAATTATTTACTAGTCAAGTTTCAAATAACCTGTGACTTCAAGCATAGGCTAAATCAAACCACCTCAAATACCTGTAGAAAAAATGAGTATTCATAATACTAAAAAATTTGCCATTTCTGCTACGTGGTAAGAAGCATGAACGTAGGCTTGCTTATTAACAGTCTTTTCAGCGCTACAGCAATAATGCAAAATTACGTTGTAAACCAAGAAGAAAATGTCCTATAAATTAAAAATGTAGTGTGGTCCCTGCTATAACAATTGCATGTTGTCTTATTTTCTGATGGAAATGTTTACTAAGGTACAACATCACAAGAAATGAGAAATCTGTCTAACCTTTTCAACTCAGAGACATAGAAAAGACTCTTTTTTGTTCATCTGTGGCATTTTCATAAAATTACCAATATAGCAAATACTTCAATTTCTAAAAATCATCCTTTGGTACAAAAAATTATATCATTTGGTACTAAAAGTTATCATTTGGCATAAGTAGGCCTATTTTCTTTTATTTGATAGAGTCTTTTCAGAATTTTTTGGAAGAAATTTTAACCCACAATTTTTTGGGTATAGAAGTTGGTTTGAAGCTTTTCTTTATTTGCTCATTGGAGATGGTGGTGTGGTCGCTTTGAAAGGACAGTAGCCTACTTACACATTACAGTTGCTGTTGGGGGCCCCTTTGACAGCATAGTAGTTGCACATTACAGTTGCTGTTGGTGGCCACTCTGAAAGTAAGGTACTTGCGCATTAAAGTTGCTACTGGGGGTCCCTTTGAAAACAAGGTACTTACACATTACAATTGCTGTTGGGGCCTCTTTTAAACTATGGAATTCTACATTGCAATTGCTGTTGGGGGCCCTTTTGAAAGCAAGGTGTTTACATATTACAGTCGCTGTTGGGGGCCCCTTTGAAAGCAAAGTACTTACTTATGATCTGCTTTGTAGTACATTATATGAGTGAATACTAAGTTTTTCATCAAAAATAAGGAAAATTTACGCGCGTAAAACCTCAAGGGGGGTCCCCAAAAAGGGGGGTCCGAGGCAAGTGCTTCGCTCGCCTCCCCTTAAACACACCACTGGTTATGGGTTAGCGAGCAATAGTGTTAAGAATGCGTCTGTAACCCTGTTGTTCTACCTCCAACCTCGCTAGTAATCGTTCTGTTTTGTCTGTTTTTATCAATCTGCATTGTGCAGACTGTGTGTGTTTGTTGTTTGTACTCTATGGACTTCTTGTCTGTTGCAAAACCTTAAAATAAAAAATGAACAAACAATCAACACTTTGTTCTTGCCGCGGGCCTACTCGTACCGCTCGTTTAGGTCAGCCTTACGTCTAAGTCCAGTGCCGGATTAAAAATAGTAGCAAATGTAACAGTTGCTACGGGCTCCGCATTTTTTGGAGCCTCGCGGTCTTTGTGTTAAATTTGTACTTTATTATATGCAAGGGCGGAGATTGGAATTTAGGTGCCCGAGGTAAACTCTCAAAAAAGTGACCCTTTATTTTACAGGTGCTATACCGAAACTTTATTCGCTGCAAACAAGTTAAATTTTTCATTTTGTCTGGAAATTCGCTTCTGCGTGAAAGTCAATTTCGAACTGTGAATTGTTTGAAGTCATTTGATTTTAAATTGTTCTTTGTCTACATATTTAAAGGTGTTTATGGACCACTTTTGGCACATTTGCACATGATTTTTGCTTTATTTTGACAAATATATGACTTGCTTCAGAGCCTATTAAGTGTGGATCAGTGGTTCTCAAAGTGGTCGATATCGACCCCCAGGGGTCAATTGGACCATCCAAGGGGTAGATAAACATGGGGATCACTGAATGGCCCCTAAATTCCAAGCATATTTTCGGATTGTGTATTATTTTATCATGCATTTCAAATTTATATTTTGACACATACTTTCCTTGTATTAGTAACTGTTGGGTTAGGCCACGGGGTCTACAGAAAATTGTATACTTTAATTGGGGATCAACGTGCAGAAAGGGTTGAGAACCACTGCTCTAGATAGTCCAAGCGTGACCAATTAATTTGGCTCAGGGGACACTTTGAGAAGGACACGCTTAGCTGAGGACCGTAGCCTACCTCTAATTTGATCGTAAAATAAAGAAATACAACAAAGCCAATAATGGTACACAGAAATGGTTTGCGTAGAGATGGACAAAGTAACTACGAATGAGCTAGAACAAAGGTGGGCAAATATCAGCCCGCCACAGCGTTTTCAGTGGCCCGCGGAAGCATTCAGGAAAATCGTCAAATCTGAAATATCCTCCAACTCATCACAGTAAACGCTAATGCTGAGGTTAACTTGAACTGAGATTTGTTTCAATTTCCATTAGAAGGTATGGCCCTCCGCTGTACGCGGCCTTCGGAAAGTGGCCCCAGAGCCAAATTAATTGCCCACCCCTGAACTAGAAGTATGTCTCTGTTCAATTTAGCCTCAGCACTAACACCAGTCGAGCAACGAGGCCAAATTGCAGCAATTTCCAGATATTGCTTGATTGTAATTACATCACATTCACCTATTGCCTTTTTGGTACTTTCGAAATGATTTGGCCAATGTTGTAAAATCTGGGTTTTTTTCAATGCGTTTCTGTTTTATTCTGAAGATCTGGGGTTTTCAGGATTTAACTGCAGTTAAAACGGTGATTTATCAAGATAGCTTAGCCTTCAGCACAACTGATGAACAAGCAGCTGACACCGTATAACCTGTAAATATGAGCTAGGTGCAATGAAGTCAAGTGACAGAGATACTGATAAAGCAACCCGAAGAGAAAGATTGAGTGGTGCACACCGGTACGCGACTTTTCGGTCTGGCCGATTCGGTGTGGTGACATTTCGGTCAGACTATGAAATCTTGCAGAAATCTTACATGTTCACATTTTAATGCAACTTTACTTAAGTCAACGAGAAGTTTTACTTAACAAACTACAAACACGATCCAAGATCCAGCAGTTAATCAGCATCAACATATGATTTTCGTTATCACCAGCAAGCAAATTAAATCATTATCGACATTTTGCAATTAAATACTAATATACAAATTCTTGAATGTCATAATTACAATTCAGATTTAATCGCAATCATGACTCCTCAAAGGGAGTTGGTATAACACCAGCTAGAGTGACATTTCCCCTGCCAATAATTAATCATTTCAATAAACGAATGTAAAAAGTTGTTTGTGTACAGAAATGTCGTGAATGAAATGTCTTGAGATCAAAACGGCCAGACCGAAATGTTCCGTGACCGAAACGGCCCAGACCGAAACGGCCACACCAAATTGGCAAGACCGAAAAGTCCTGTTCCGGGTGCGCACAGCATTTTTAAGGTAGAGTGGTTGGAAGATCCAAATCTCAAAGGTTGGGTATAGAACGACACTGGGAATAAAGATTTCATTATTGTGAAATACTCGATCCAGATCCAGTAGCGGACACAGGCTAATTTGGTGGGGGGGATGCGACGTCAATTTGCAATGAACCCAACGCTTCACAGAACCATAATCCGTAAATCAATCACTTTCGCATACGTACAGTTACGAGGAAACAAGTCTAAGGTTGGTTTTAAGAAAAAGTTTGAGTGATAAAACTGGTCAAACTTTAACACTGCACCGCTACGGAACCAACGAGCAATGTGGCACATAACAACGATCTGACGTAGTCACTGGCATCGGCGCAGGTACATCGAGGACTCGAGATAAAAAGTTCACGTGACGGCATGATACTTATTATCACTGTAGGTTACGTTTGTTACCACACAATTACCGGTGACATTAGCCAGCATAGTGCAGTAGCGCTGTTTAAACTTGTATGCTGCAGAAAGTGAGCGTAGTCACTTGGATGCGGTTTAGATCAGTGCTTTTGAAATGGGGAGCCCTCCAGTTTTTAATTGTCGTTTGGAATAGTGTGCCACACCCATAGTAATTTGTGTATAACATTTGATATTGCAGGAAATTTTTATGAAATAATAACAAGAAGTCGGTTGATTGTGTTTATTTTGCAGTCGAAATTATCAGAACGGAAAGAAAGAAACAATTCCTAATGAGTGAAAGCACGAAAAAACGAAAGCGAGAAAGCACGATCATCCATGGGCGTCCTCAGAAATTTTTCCAGGGAGGCAGCGTCGGCATTTTGTTTATCATTTTCAAATTGCTGACGATCAGTGTTCCCCTCTGAAATAATTTTACACTGAGCAAATATTTCTTTTAGTGAGCATGATATTTTAGGGCTGAGTAAGTGGAGTTTTCAATGAATTACAAACTTTGTGAATTATATGATAAATATACAATCTTATCAAATTACGAGCAAACTACACATTTTATTCAAATAGCTCCTTGTTTTCGAGGTAGTTCCCATTGTTTTGGAATGTTGCAGTGCGCGAGAATGAGATTTTACTGCGGAACAGTTCTGGTTGTCCTGAGTATTTGCGCATCTTAGAGGGAACATTGCTGACGATGCAATGCAAATGGACGTTCACAAAACGCTTTATCCTTTCTACAGTACAAAGAAAATATCCCGTGTTACGGTAAGAATCACAAAAAAACGCTTCGTTGGCAGCAATAGCCAGGTATATTAGTATTACGACAATTTACACAGTAGGCTGTCTGCAAATTTTCAACGCAGGGCATTTCTTTTCAAGCAAGCATTGCCATGATCTGTAAAGAAAGAAGCATTGGTTTGCCATGGTTTCCAACGAAACCACAAATTATGACTTTATTTTACATAGCAAGCAGGGCCGCACCCAGCTGATATATTCAACTGTCGTAACAACTGAACATATTTTTGAAAATTTCGAGGGAGACTTGCCCGTTTTCTCTCCCCTGTTTGCGGGATAAGCTAGCAAGACTTGTCAGTATCACTTAGAACAGTGGTTCTCAAACTTTCATGAGACGCGGCGCCCTTCAAAAGAGTCCCAACGCTTGTGGCCCCCTGCTCATCAATAAAAATACCTAGATTTGGCCTCGGCCTCTGCACGTGGCCCCCAAGGGGAGACGAGGGACCCGTTTGAGAAACCCTGACATAGAAACAAAAGCTGCAAACGTCTGGGTTCTCGTCCAAAGTGATCACTAAAACCTTGTTTCACAAACCGGACAATTAAGTAGACTTGTATGTTGACACGACTACGGACAAACTTACTACAATTAGAACACCACGCAGGTTTTGCAAAATTGTCCAGATGAATTATGAAACCTCGCCGCAGCAAATATAGCTTTGCACTCAGTATTCACTCAGATGTCAGAACTAAACCTTAACGATTAAGACGTATTTCCACATGCCTGCACAGATGTATTCTACTGTAACAAGCCACGTAATTTTATACTGCATAAAAAGAATCCTGCATAAGTGTAGTTTGACACTCAGGCACATTGGTCACACTCCCCAAATAATGGATTTTTCAAACTTATGGGAGCATTGCTATAGACTTACTCGTGCTTCTTTTCACAAAGTATGAATGTATGTAGCTTAGCGCTATCGGCATGTCACTGTCTCGCTGCATTACCTGTCAAGATGTCTGCGTTCAACAGTCTCATGCAACAAAACGCCTGCCACCGTAATATACAGTGAACCTTTGCAGATTTGTTGCTATGTTATTGTCACGCAATAAAGACCAACAGTAGAAAAATCCGCTCGCGACTTTCGCAACCCTCCTCTGTAGACAAAGGAGGGGACATGAGTGAACTGCAAGCTGATCACTGCATGACACCATAACTGTGAAACTGACTCTTGTGCAGTGTGAGTTTCATACCGGCAAAAAAACTGTCATTGCAAGAATCAAATCAATTAATCGGAATTAAGATGCCAACTTCAGGTTTTTCCAGAAATAAGTGTTTCATAATCCCAATTTCCAGGCGGGGTGCAAATGACCGTTTTGCCCCCCGTGCCCTGCAGACGCCCATGCTATTTTATATCAGATTCCATAAACAAGGCCAGCTCGTCTAATGAAACGAAGAAGCGTTTTTGACTAATTGTTAGCATAAGTTAATTTTTAGCATCTTTAGCGAGTAATGTGCAGTACAAAAATATTTTTGGCGATGATTTTCAATGAAATCAAATGTCATGTCAACACCTCTTTAGGTCTGGTGGGGGGATGCATCCCCTGCATGCCCCCCTTGTGTCCGCGCCTGTCCAGATCACAGTAAGAAATGAAACAATGCCACGTTGCTTGTATAAAATAATTGCGACAGATATAAAAGTTCATTAGCAAAGTTACAGCAAATAGGCGTATTCACCAGCACGTTTTGTGACTTACAGATGCCCAGATATGGTAAATAGTAGAAAGATGCACCTAGTTTTATCTCTACGTGGGATTTTCTGTTCAAACTTGCTTTTTTGGGGTGATTCCATATGCGGTTGTTGACAAAATCTGATTGGCAGCTCTGGATTTGGCTATGTATTAGAAGTCTTCTTTTAGAAATGTGCGAAATGATTTGCGCATTTATTTAACTCTCTTGGTGAACAGCGGCAGTGGAAAACAGTCGTTTTCTAAACTTGAGATGTCAGAATGAACAAAAGAGCACCGTTAGAAAAAACAAGCTGATCAGCCGGATTCTAACGAGTATAAAGCATGAACCTCTGTGTGAAATAGACAATAACAGATTCATAAACAAATTCGCTATGGCAAAATTTAGTAAGCAGCAGGTTGCTGCTTTTGACAAACAACTTCGATAGTTATACGAGATTACACTGTCTGTAGATCAGTAGTTGTCAGCCATGGGACAAGTCTCCTCAAGGCGGCGCAATAAATTTCCAGGTGGGCACGAACTCTTACGCACTCTAAAATATGGAAAGTTTTATCAATAAATTTACCAGTAAATACATTTGTTTTTACAACTTATTTAATGTCAAGGGCGCTTGAAACAAACGACAATTGCTTAAGGGGGGCGTGTTAAAGAAAGGCTTAAGAACCACTGTTTAAAATATAGAAATGATAAAAAATTGTTCATGAGTCAAATTTGAGATCAAATTTGTTCAAGTATTAACTACTGTTACTGTACTTGTGAGCTGAAGAGTAATATATTCATTCTTGGTAATAAGATACGTATGAACGTTTTTGGTAAAAACGATATGTAGCCCATAATGACCACAGTTGCTTTTTATGAACAGGTTTTTCGTATCTACGAAATTCAGTAGGCTATACCTAATGAAAGTCACATGGATGCCCGCAGAATTTATGATTTAAAAGTTGTTCACTTGTTCAAGGGTATTTTGAATTTAGGGTTCCGAGCTGTTAATATGCTACAGGCCCGGCGCTACATTAATCCGGCACTGTTGTCGAAAGTACTAAGCCACTTGAGCTGCGCCAGATTGGCGACCTGCTCTTCAATCTTTGCGTAGAGCATAGGTTCCCAACCTTTTCCGAAACTGGTACCCTTTCATAAAAATACAGGGACGTTTGCAACCCTTTTTTAAACGTAGAAATCACAAAAATAGCAGTCAGACGTGTCTTCATTTTCTAAATTACTACTCGAAAGTGTCTTCATTTTCTAAATTACCACTCGCAGTACATAGGACTGCTGACAACACAACAAAAAACACCGTCGTACTGTTTAACTTTCGTAGGCTACTGTACTGCTCATCAGAAACAAACCTAGTGACTTTTTGTTGCTGCTTCTCTGAACATATCCGCTCATACCTTGGCGCACAATTAGTCAATCAGAGCCGCTCACAAATCGTTCGAGGGGTTCAAATGGTTCCGATACTTGCTTTTCAAATAAAGTAGGGGGAAAATCCATTTTCGCACAAATATGCTGTTGCAAAAGGCGCTAGAGTAGACAGGGTTTTTGTACATACATGCAACTATTCCAATCAAAGTTTCAAACTCTACAACGCAATTATCATGAGATCGACAGCGAAATAAATTTCCTGATTTTTAAAGCAGCGCACAGGAGCTTTTCGTTGTTATGCAAAAACAATATTGATGAGACACGTACACTGGTCTAACGCATCAACAACTACTGCAGTGAGTCACCGTCATTCATGAGCGTTAAATAATTGAGTAAAAACGAAGATTGGTATAAATTAATTGAAGAAACGAAGATTTGTAAAAAGCATCAGACATTTGAAGAGATCGGATGAAAAAGCTAGATGAAGATACACAATGTCTCAAGAAGCGATAAAGATTGTTTCTCAATAAGGCATCAAAAGCCGTGACACGATGGCTAACTTGGTGTGGGCGAACACTTACACTTCTGGGTATGTAATGCATAATACGGTAGACATTATTGTATGCAGCGCGCAAGCGCTTCATACTAGATTGGTGTGTGTATTTTCTCCACAGTTGGCAAGCATACAGTGGCATGCAATAGGCACGAAATAAAGTATTTTTTACTGCAGGAGAGCACTGATCTAATGTGCCTCGGAGCTTGTTTGCTGCACAATGAAACGATTTCATTTGTCTTCATAGCACAATCATCCTTCAGCAGGGGCGCAACCAGCTCTTCATTTTGGGGACTATTGGACATAGTTTAAAACTTTGGTCCCCTTCTAGAAAACTCTTCACCCCCTCTGATGTCCCAAACTGGTTACGAGCCTAATTTTAATCAAGATGCAGACCGAACGATCAGGACAGAGTAAAAATTAGTGGCCTAATACAAACATCTGGTTCCGCATTCAACTAGTGCAGTCATGGCTTCATTGTGTCAGGTGTATAGGCTACTAGTAAACCTGATTAACTTTTCGTCTTGTTTTAGCAATTTCATCAAATCGTTTATCAAGGTTTTTGAAACGTCAGTTGAATGTATTTGCTGTGAGATAATTTCTGCAGACGATACTGCGAGTGGTGAAGCTGTCAGATACAAGAGACTATTGTCAGGATATATTTAATCAATGATGCTATTGCTTTAATTGTAGATACGAGAAATTGATTGCCAACTGAAATACTCTTGAAAGGAATGCAGTAGGAACAGGGCCCTTGAGACGAATAAAATGTTCTGGTGCGAGAGCTGTTATGGGCCCCCTCATAAATTATAACTAATTAAGAGCTTCTCTAGCTTTTCAATGCTATGACTAGAAAATGATATGCTTCATTCGTTATTTTACATCATAAACATTTACCATTGTTGTTACTAAATTTCAAAAGGTCCCAGGCTGATCTCAAATAATGCACAATATCGCAGTTGCTTTGCGAATTTCACAATTATACATCAAATTTAACATTAATAGTAGGCTGTAGTAATTCTCACTGGCAAAGCAAATTTAATACTTCTTTAAACCTAATACAGTAATAGAAGGACACGAAGAATTTTGATACTCGCTTTGTCATGGATTCTAACAGTTTTTGAAAATTTTACTTGATTTACTGCCGCGATGCCAATTCAGGGTTGAGGAGTGGCAAGCAATCGGAGGCTTTTTGGTGGAGTCGGATTCCTAACGACACTAGGGGTCAGAGTCGGATTTTTTGTACGACTCCGACTTCGGAAGTCCAATTGGATCACATTTTACATCACACTCCTAAGTTGGGAATTCCTGTTGAATCGGTACAATTTCATATGAAACTTTTGTTGAAGCAGAGAATTCTTGCTGTGTACCACGATTCGCCAAACCACATTCACTTTATGTTAAGGAGTCGGAATCGGAAATTTTGGAAAGGTCGGAGTTGGAGTGGAAATTCTGGAAGGTCAGAGTTGGAGTCAGACATTTTACCTCCGGCTCCGCAACCCTGGATGCCATACTTGAATGATGGCCTCTATTAGCTTGGTCATGGTGGTGCGATCGAATTTTTGTAACCGGGATTTTCTTATTGATCACAAATTCTCAATGGGGTTAAGATCTGGCGAGTTTCCAAGCCAATCTATCACATTTAATTTTGCTTCCTGAAAATCGTCTTCACTTTTTCAGATGAAAGACACGGGACAATATCCTATTGGAGTTTTCCTCCACCATCAGGAAATGTCTTTCTCATATCTGGAATGGCTTTTCTTTCAATTGCATCAATGTATTTGTATAAATTCATCATACCCTCAATTTCCATAAGCGAAGCTACTACTGAAAAACTGAAACTGCCCCAGAACATCTTTTTGGCTTCCTTTATTAGCCCATTGCACTGGGCAGGACTTAATTGCCACGATTCCTAGTCCTAATAAATCTGCTGTGTTTCCTTGGAACAAAAATGACTCTCATCTGAAAACAGCACTTTTTCCCGGTTTTCTACAGTCCAATATTTAGTCTATGCTTTACACATTCTTAGCTTTTCTACCAGCCTCCAGTGGGCGACGTCACACTGTACTTGAACTTCTGTAAACTCAGCATGCACCAAATCCTTCTGTAAGTCAAAACTCGTCTTCTTAGCATACCGTTTGCTATGGCTGTTTGGGTATAATTTCAGTGTTACGAAAGCGTAGCAATGCAGCTCTGTTTCCTAGGTGTGACATCTGCCATTAAAAATCACTGAAATTCCAACATGCACAACTCTCAACCAGGGGTGGGTATTTGACTTTAGGGCCCGAGTCAAAATCGCAGAAAGCTGCCTCAAAACATTGTACAATTTGTGATATGTCATTTGCACAATATATGGTCTTGAAAAAGTGCCCCTTGCCCATATATTTGTTCACGTTACATCAAAAAAGGGCCCCTATATTTTACACATGGTACACAAAAATTTTACTCGTTGAAGCAATTTAAATTTTTCGTTTTGTCTGGAAATTTACTTCCGCATGAAAGTCCATTTCACATTGTAAATTGTTTAAAGTTATTTGATTTTACATTGTTCTTTGTCTCAACATTAAGTCTCGTGACATCACTGCGGTGCTGCAGCGATCTATAGCTTTTGACGCATTTCCTCTCTAGCATACACGAATATTTTTTAATGTGTGAAAACAGTAAATGTTTAATTTGAAAACTTGAAACCATTCTCTTCTGGTGGCTTGGCTTTGCCTGCAATACATTTTACTTCAAATTAACCGCATAACCGTATTACCCATATTACATTTTATACCCAGAGCAAAAGACTTTTACTAACTATTATGCACTGTTCCCTTTACAAAATAAGCAGTTTCGCCCTTGGGAGGTCTGCACCCTAGATGACCCTTGGTCCTTCGCGGCCTCTCACTCTCTCATGCATTTTATAAATCGATGAACTTAGAAGTCATCGTAGTACTACATTATAATAATCATGATGCGTATGTCTCAAAAGCTTGTGTTTCATCAAACTAATTGTATTTGCGCCATCAAGCGTATACTCTCTACTACCGTCATGTATGCATCCTCGTCTTCATTCATATATTTGCGTATTCCATGTTACTGCGATGCATGCTTAAATTCAAGCGCCTTGCGTGTGGGAGTGAAGGCGTTACTCAATACAATACACACAGAATACAATAAAATTTTTGTCATTACATGTGAATCAGTTGGCACCGTGGATTCGATGTGTTTTCCATGACAACAACAAAGTGCACAGGGCTAATGAAGCCCTGAAGCAACTTGGGTTTGCTTTTATGTCTTACTTAGAGCAAGGTGCTCGTAGTTTGTCAGTTTTTTTACAACTGCGGTAGATCTTTTCCAGGTAACCATTGACTTCGTGTTGAAAATTTTTAGTTTCTCTGATAAAAAGAAAGTATTAGTGTTTTAGACAGGCATTGTTGAGATGCAGCATGCTTCAATAGAATGAGCGAAGTTCGGGATTACTGGTGTAGTTGACTAGCAGTGAAATGGTGTAGCACCTTCCCGCTGATTTTATCGTCATATGTATAATTCCTAGATTTGCTATTTTTATTGTCAAGTTTTGATATTTGCACGTTTTTCATAATTTCCATATTTTACGTTAAACTGATATTCACAACTGGTTTATTTTACTTCGCCTCAACCCATTAGACCAAAGGAAGTTTCCGATAGTGATTTCACTATCGAGGATGTTATGCTTTGGCCGGGTATGCGCTTCTCCTTGCGCTCTCAATGTAAGCGCTGCTCTGCAGGGCACTTACATAACTCCCTTCCCTATGGAAGTCGTTTGAGCCATTCGTGCTCAACGAGACGAAGCCTACGTATCGAAGATCGTATGCTACCTGCATGTCATGGCTTTGAACCAACATCCTCCACCATGATGTGCCCCGCATCTCCACCATTTTCATTTTACTTCGCCGTGTATGCGCTTCTCCTTGCGCTTTCAGTGTAAGCGCTGCTCTGCAGGGTGCTTACAACTGCTCCGAATTTCCGTTTTTGCTGCCACATTTAGAGCTTTTGCAACAGCGCATGTCGGTTAGAAAACGCAGAAAAGCCGTAAACCCTATAGCAGTATGTCAAAGTAACCGATCAGCCATGACGCATTATTTGCTCTCTGTATAAAACTCTTATGAGCAAAACTTTTCCTCAAAAGAGTTCAGAGGCATTTTTTAACTTAAAAAAGTCTGCATTACGCAGAACAAGAAAAACTTCACCAACGCGTTTTAACAGAGTGCTTTGGAAAGTACATCGAAAAAAAGACATGGTTTTATTTGGCTTCTCAAAAAAAAACTTTTTGGCACTCTCCCACCTCTTTTGAATAAGCCTCTGGGTTTCATAACAAAGCTCTTGGAAAAACAGTTCAAAGATAGTCCTTAGCAAAGTACTCCCAACCTCTCGTTGCAGAGATTATGCCCTGCGGTTTCATTGGTACGTGCACATTTTTTATTGAATTCAGTATAAATTTTAAACGGGGTAGAGGGCAAATTGTTTTCTCCAACTCGCAAACAATATAACAACAAAGAAACTGACCTCTTTGAACGGCTAAATTTTGAACAATCATTTTTTAAAACCGTTTTTTCAAAGAACTCTTTGCAAAACTTCACAAAAAATAACTTATGCAATGTCTCGAGACGAAGAGCTCAAGACCGAGACCAAAATCCTTCGAGACCGAGACGAGACTTGAGACCTTCGAGACCGAGACCGGGACTGAGACTACAAGAAACGGGTTTCGAGACACGTCTCAAGACCGAGGCCAAGTCTCGAGACTCCATCACTGGCGTCAAGTATTCATAACTTGCACATAGGTAGACCTGAGATTTGCTTTTCACTGAGGGGCCGGAAGGGCACAATATAGACCTATTGACACATCATCATGATCCAATCAGGTTCAAGTAACTTCACTCCACAAGTGAAAGAAGCACGGAATCAATCACAAATTTTTAATAGGAAATCGATTTCACGTAACACTACGCATCGTCAGTCCTATCATCTGCAAGCAGTGCTAACACGTGTGAAACGTAGAAAGGCCGACACAAATTCAGAGAAAGTAAACAACCTCAAGACTCCCTCCAATCAGGTATTTGCATATCGTGATAATGGCAGTCGGCCACGCACTGTTACTTTGAGTCTTTTCCAGATGAAGTGATTTCAACTATTTGAATACAAATCCAATGCAAAAATATACAGCTCAGTATAATGCATATCCAAATTCCTGTCACTATTATTAGCCTAGGCCCATGTTGCGACGTGATAACCGTGGTAAATGTTAAAATGTATACACATGGTAGGCTATAACAATGATGAGTCAATAGGGATTGGATCAATGACTGTTCAAGCAATTCTGTAACTCTAATGACATGATGAGGATGCACAACAGAGCTGACTTAATTGCTGGTCCTTGTCAGCGCTCAACATTCAAAAAACACAATAAACAATTGCAACAAATTTGAGAAATTCTTATTAATGCAGTAGTTTAACCTACACTCCCCAATATGAATCAAAAATTGCGAAGAAGTTCAAAAGAATATCATAAATACCAATCCAAATCTGGTTAAGCAAAAATGATAACATTCAAATATATAAAAATGTTAGAATGCTGCAAGATTTAAATCCAAATGTATATGCAAGTACATGTTGCATGTTCGTCTGTAGTTATTTTCATTTATTGGGCATGCGAAAGACAAGGAAGCATATATCATGCAGTAAGGTTGGGCTAGACTTGTGGAAATGAATGAGACTGAAAGAGGCAAGTAAAGTGCAAACAGCTTTCACAAAAAATTTGGACATAAATAATCTGCAATCAAACATGCTGAAACAACACTGAGCACCATTTTGTCACTTAATGGGCAACATATCAGCATGTTGGTCACCAATTTGTAGCAAAAAAAGGAAGCTGCAATAGGTCCGCAGGTGATGACATGGTTCGAATAAAATGCTGCATTTGCCTTGCCACTTTAAATGGCACCATCGTGGTAGTTCTGCATGTACGTTTATGTCCACTGTGCAAATGGCTTTCAGTTCAACTCTCACCGTGATCAGGTGCATGTCATTTTGGTAAAAGCCTATTGGTTGCACACTACATGCAACCTGCTTTTTTTTCTTTTCTTTGAAAGTTTCCACAGTTTTGTGTTTAGATTTACAGCTTGGGTTTTAGGTTTACAGTTTAGGTTTAGGGTTAGGCTTATGTTGAGGGTTAAGTTTAGGGGTTATGTTTAGGTCTAGGGGTTAGGTTTAAGGTTTAACTTAAGGGCAAACTTTAAGATAGAGGTTATGTTTGAGGTTTGGGGGTTAGCATCACATTATGGACAAATATGTTGATTAAATTGAAAGTCTACTGGCGGACCTATAGCCACTGAAGATTCACTGGCGGACCTATAGCCACTGAAGGTCCACTGGCGGACCTATAGCCACTGAAGGTCCACTGGTGGATCTATAGTCATTGAAGATCCACTGGTGGACCTATAGCCACTGAAGGTCAACTGGTGGACCTATAGCCAAAAATATGTAGGAAAAGTTTGAAATTTGTATGACTCGACATTGACTCGAGCTTGTAAACCAATGACTCGAAGTGACTCGACCATTTTTGTTACTCGACTCTGACTCGACTCGACCAAGTCATGACTCGACAAAATTTCAGATGACTCTGACTCGACAAAAATGACTCGGGCACATCACTGCCTGCAGTGGCGTGAATGTAAATTTTCGTAATGACCAGGGTTTTTTTAGGGAAAATGTTTGGAACCCAGTTTGGATCTGTAGGGACCCGATTTCTCTGATTTTAGGTGCCCGATGATGATTTTCTCTGATTCTAGGGACCCGATTTGAAATTCTAGGGACCCGAATCGGGTCCCTAAAACACCTTAAAAAACCTGATGATGACTATTTTTGTGTATTTTCCACTGTAAGCTGGCGGTGTTATTTGCGTAAGTTGAACGAGTGTTTTATTTTGGATACGCCGTTTGTTTTGTTTTGGGTTTCCCTTTTTTAGTGGGGTAGATTGTGCTAATTATGAACAGCGCTGCCGCTTATCATGATTGCCCGCGTTCGTAATTACGTGGTTCGCATTCTTGCTGTGTTGACCACTGCCATACCTTGATGCGTGTCATTCCGCATTTTGAACTCATACTGGTCGTTTGTGTGCAGCGAGTTGCGCAGCGTTTCGTTTGTTAGCCTGACTCAGGCATTAGTTGATTAAAGCCTAGTTTTTCAGGAAGTCTGATTATAGTGCGTCACACAAATGTTGCCCGATTATGGCCAGAGTCAGCACGAAAACCATTCACACAGTAAGACACTTCTACTTGACTACAGTGCTGCTAATGTGGCAAACTCAGCGTTTTGTTCAGGTGTAACAGACACGCTGCCTTCTGTCTGTGCATCACTTACTAAGGCGATCGTACACTGCAATTGCACATGTGATAGCCTTCTTAACTTTGGCATTTTGTATTTGTGACTATATTACCAGCTGGTCGATCGCGAGTTATCAAGAAATTTTCTAGTCGATCCCAGTCGAAGACAAGTTGGTCACCCATGAAATAGACTATATTAGCCTACACAACACACACATATGCCACTCAGCACAACAAAACAAAGCAGCATACCGGCAATATAAGAGCAGCTTACTACTTCCACCTTGCCGGAAAATATTTACGATGCATGAAGTAACACGAATTATCATCAATTGTGATGAGTGCAGCATAGACTAACAAAATCATTTTGATTTTTTGTGAATATAAAAATCATAGCAAAGAAAACAACAGCACCATCATTTGTGACATCTTGAATCACGTTCAGGCAATTTCGTTATAGAAATCAAACAAATATCTTGATCCTGTCCTGATCCAATTTTTTTCAAAAATAAATATCCAAATCCAATCCTGATCCTGTCCATGCTCACCTCTGGTGGAAAGATAGGGCTCTTTCAGTATCCATTACGGACGTTGTTTGCTGCGTACCTGGACTAACGTTAGCTAGTGTAGGCCTACTGTGATCTATAGTCTAGACCAGCGGCCTTCAACCTATGTGTACGGTGCACCCTAGGATGCACCAAAATATGCGTAAGGTGCACCGCTAGGAAAGGGTTCACAAAGGTGCATGACAAACTTGTCACACAAAACAGATAATTTTTACAAAAACTTTCTGTTAGCAAAAATGAACCATTACCCAACCAATGACTTTCAGGATTTAGCCGAGACTTTGCAGATTCTCAAGTGTGGTGCATAAGCATCACACCACATTAAGCTAATTGTTGCATCTAGATCAAGGGTGGCCAACCTTTTGATTCCATGCGCCAATTTTTTTCACGCTTAATTTAGATGCGCCACACAAACATTCACTTCTTTTCAGTCCTGTAAAACGTGTGGTAATATGGACATATTTTGAAGTTATCTTAACATGCATTTATTTGAAAAATATATGTGTATCTTATATAACAAACATATAAACAAGCATTACCCAATGTATTTAATGATATTGACAGATGTAGCAGTTTCCTTTTTCCCTGCTGAGACATTAGCAAATGCCTGAATGCTTCTATGTTAACAACTGCTGTTTTTGAGCTCGTGCAGCAGTTCTATCATGCTACAGAAACTGCTGGTAATGTAGCCAATGTGGTCAGCGCTTGCGCTGATCAGCCACGGCAGACAAAATAAGAAAATTGTTTCGGATAAAGTGAACTATCGCGGAGCACAATCTGAAACATGCGTAGTAGGCGAAAGGTCTGCAAAAAGTGGTGAATTGGTTTCTGGATGCAGACGATAACCCAGATTCCTACGAAAACCTATATTATTACATTTTGGCCCATTTATAATGTTCCTTGAAATTTGCATGCAAATTCATTTTGTGGTGTTTGCATTACGTGGACAAATTAATCAGCAAAAAGTATGCGTAAGCAATCAATCTCCTTTGAGCAGGTAAAAAATGTTAATTGAATATCATGCAAGCTCAAGGTTTTTTTTAACCCAACCGCCCTTGCGTACGCCCTTGAATGTACTGATATCATTTACTAAGCTAGGTAACAGCTTGTCTTTGCCCAGCAGTTTCAAATTGAGGTAATGTACATGGTTGATGGGATAACATCAACAAAAAATGCTAAATCTAACAACCACCTCTCATTTCACAAAAGGGCCCTTTCTTTAGGCAGCTCATCTTTCACTTCTAGAAAATCATGCACAATATTTTTCAGTTTCCAAAATCGTTTCAGAACTTTTCCTCTAGAAAGCTAAGTTGTCCTTGCTAGAAAGGACGTGCAAGAAAAATAAAATCAATAAAATTAATGAGTAAGACTGGCTTACTTTGTGGTCATCAAAAGGATGTAATGCGCCACTTCGAAGCATCCAATGCGCCACGTATGCCGCATGTGCCACAGGTTGGACATCCTTGATCTAGATGATTATTTGAGATTCATAAGCAACAGGCTATGAGCTATTATCAATTGAATTATGTTGCTGAGTTACTGAATTAGGGGACTTGCTTGTTTAGACCAGGGCACTTGCAAACATGGGCGCAATTAAGTGTGGAACACGGGGAAAGTGTGAGTAAATAAGGTGCATGAGTTCAAGTGTATAAGTAAATAGGGTGCATGAGTTCGTCAAAACATCTTTTTATGGGTGCACCGTAACGAAAAAGGTTGAAGAGCACTGGTCTAGACTAGCTAGAGCACTCTAGTTCTTTTTATGTGGTCTGTAGTGTCCACCAGGCCTTGCACTCTTCACGCCTATTCTACGTGAGCCTGCATTGACTGGTGGTTGTTGGATAATACTAGGCCAGATTGCTTTTTTCTTTCTTAAACATGATATGGAAAATTGTTGTTTTGTGACATCGACTTGTTAGACTGAATTTTTAGTCAGTCATTTCGATATAAATGACATATTTTAAGCCAGTGTGAGTGTATTGTTTTGAATGCTGTTTTGGTTAGTAGACTCGCACTGCTATGTAGTTAGGTTTAGTTAAAGTGCAACAATGGGTAGGATTAATAAATGAAATTATGAATGTGAACTAAATGGGTGGTGTTAAAATATAACTATTGTTATCAAAGAAGCAGCTAATAAAAAGCTTGGTGTGGCAACAGAACCATCACCAGAATGTCTTCAATAGGGGGACTTTACATTTGTGCAGTGGGGCTTGACATTCTGAAATTTCAACAAACATCACTGTTTTATAGTGCTTCATATTTAAATTCGGGAGGGAGAGGCTTGGAGCTTTGTTTCGGAGGGGCTAAGTCACGAAAGCCCC
>Ga0210059_1004544_pt1 | contig 22413 bp, 16 predicted proteins | sample Ectturendosymbi2_FD_188042 | JGI IMG/M metagenome (GOLD analysis project Ga0210059, IMG submission 188042) | Ecteinascidia turbinata endosymbiont from Florida, USA - Sample 2 (SPAdes) (version 2) | ecosystem: Host-associated > Tunicates > Ascidians > Unclassified | place: Key West, Florida...
ACTTTCTCTGCCACGCCCAGATCCTTGCGGATCTGAGCACCTGTTCCACCGAGAGAGACCGGTTGCGACCCAGCACTCCCTGCGCAACTGTGTTGATCATCTGGCAGCTCTTTCCCACATAGGCTATACGATTCGATGTAAATTTGGCTTGCTATACACCTTTATCCACCAGTCAAGGGGCAACGACTCGATAACCTTCCGATTTTTTCGGTGCCCTGGCGTTTTTGCAATTGCTATGGTTTCTTTCTCGTCTTTGAAATTCTTAATTTTCGCCAAACAAACTCAACTTGTAAAATGTAAGTCATTATCAAAGAGTTTTTGCAGCAATGAACGAACTACACCGGTTTCTGTCTCAACTGCGCAGCTCACCAATCTGAGTAGAAGTGGCCTTCAGCTAAAAACTAAGTTATAGCAATACGCATGGTGAAAGCGTAATTACATCTTGACCATGTTGTTGTAGTAGGTTAAAATACACCTGAAGTGGGAATGGAAACTTGTGAAGTGTTGGATTTTAATAAGAGTGGCAAGGTTGTTCATTCTAAGCCTAGCAGTGCTGGAAGTTCAGTTTGAAAAGAGTTTCAGAAGAAAAAGTGATTTAGGTGAATACGGTTTCATTAGATATAAATTTATGGTGCTCACTTTGTCACTGATAAAATAAAGTACAATAGCTGTTTTCATTACATGGTTTCCAACAGGCAGCCCTACACAGATTTAGGCTAGTTGTAACTTCAATCCTAAACCCTAACAGTTGTCTTTTTATGTATCATCTTTGTCACATGACCACTTCAACCAATCGTGTCTGACAAAACGCAAAATAATAAACGCTATCAAATTTTTAGGCTAATGTGCAACTGAGTGAGTAGTTTCAGATCGGGATTGGATATCGGAGCCCATAATTTTTACTTTTCAGATATGGAGGTAATGATGAAGTTTCGGATTGAATCAGGATTACAAAATTTTCATATCCATACACCTCTGGTTGCAACACTGCTTTTCACTATTATTATATATAAGTGAATTACGATCATTCGCTTGTGGTGACCATCGCAGTGACTTGTTACTTATGGGCGCCATCTATCGGTGACTATTGTTTATATGTGGCGCAATCTCCAAACCACCACACAGAGTTAGCTAAAAGAGTACTTCAGATGCAAGACATTTCTCCGTTGGATACAAGGGATCATTTTTCCATCTTGCAATTTGTCATAGTGGTTGCAAGACCAATATAGTCCAAGTGTAGCAAGTGCAATTCGTCACAAGCAGAATCCTTTATGGAGGAGACTCGCAACAAACTGCCTGTGAATGATACGCATACTGACACTTCGTTCGAAATTTGGCCAGTTTGCGTTCATCTCCTTACGAAGAAGCGTTAGTAAATCTGTGCAAGTTCTTTTTTATGGAACTAACATCCTTGCTTTCCGTCGGCGTTTGAAGTGACCTTGCTTTAACTTCCTTTCATCTGCCGTAGAAAAAGTGATTCCCTGCACATGAAAAAACAGCGTTGCTGGTGTTAAGCACACGTAGCTAAACTGCTTGGTTAGAGCGAAGAAGCAAGGTTCTTCACGCACAAGCAGTTGCAATGCATCAGAAAATCGACTTCCATCATATGAATCTGTTAAAATAACCCACACAATTGTGATCCACATCTCTGGGAATGCAATTTCACGAATGAAACAGCTCATGTTTTGCTCACGTTTTTCTCTATGTATCATCTCAAAGTTCTTTTTAAACCGAAATTGTAAAGAAAGTTGGTTGTTTCGGGCACATTTTTAATGCAGCTAGATTCACGGCTGAAAGAAATGCAGAAATGCAGTGTTTTATCTTCATGCAAGCTCCAACTCTGAACCACGTCCGGGCAAAGATAAATGGTTTCGCAATCGGTTGTTTTAGCCATGATTGCTTCTCTGTTGAAAAATTTGTGATTCAAGCATTACTGATCACTAACTCGTCTACGTCTAATTCAGTGATCCAGATAACCCCGACTTAAAATAGTCCATTACACAGAAATTCTGGCAATCAAATAGTCAACTGCGTACTGGGTGTGCTTCAGTTTGTTCCTAATATTTCCTCAAAACATGCATATCGTGCCTATAGCACAACCAGGGGGAATCGGAAGGAGAGGCAGTGCTCTGTCTTCCTGGTAATCACTAATGATTTGCAATATTAATTTGCAAGACACCAGAATGGTTATTTTGAAACAAGGTCATAAAATTGAGAAGTGCTTGAGGGTTAGAAAGTTTCTTACTTGGCTTTGTCTGCAAGTGCAAACGGACTTACATACAACTTCATATACCTGTCTGTCCAAGAAATCCAGTAAATCCGGACCATTGCACGAAAAAGGCGCGGTTTTGAGCAGAGTCTTGAATCTGCTGAGATACACGGGTTGGTAGCGCAAAATTTCGGAGTACAGCGCATCGTTTGAAATAATGAGTTCAAACATCATTTTGTCCAGTTCTGCTGGATTGGCTGGCTTGATTTTTTTTTGTTTTCCCGACGTGGAACTGTCTTCGTCCGAGGAGCAAGTCTCTCTGTCTGACACAAGTATTGGCCGGCCAAATAACGTCTTGTGGAGATCTTCGACGTCACTGCCACAATTAAAAGATATACAAGCACGCTATCGTTACCCCTTTAAGGCTACAATCGAAGTCATACAAGTTGTTCGGTTACCTGCCACAAACTTCAACATCGCTATCATCGGACAAGATTACTTTCAGGCCTGGAAAATCTGTCAAAAAATGGATTCAAGTGAAACACTGCAACATGCAACTTTGCTGTAACAGGCCTACGTTCTTCGTGGACTGAATAAAAACGAAATATATAATCAAAACTCAGATTTCTGACACGGATTTTAAAAATTTTCCTTGAAGTTATAGCCTTTGAAGAATAACGTTTGTGCCATTCAGAATTTACAACCGTAACACTTTAAACGTCGGCAAGGGTTCTCAACTCTCTGTAGGAAAGAAGTCCCCAACTGAGCGTAATTGTTTGTCCGACCCTGAGTAATTTCATGAGCGACAGAGCGGGACAGTGCTCCTTAAACTTTTTGCCATGGAACACTTTTCCAGGTTTTTCAAGAACCTTGTGTTGTGCACCTCAGCAATTACAGTAGAATTGCCCTATAACGTCACCTCCTGGGATCGGAGAAAATGTGTCGTTACCCCTGAAATTTCTTATAAAAAAGGTCGAGTAAAATAACAACGATCAACTGAATTTATGATAGAAGTTTTGGAATTTTAGAACTACAAAGATGGACTCCGTTTTAATATCTCAAAGTTAATTTGTTGCGGCTGTACAAAACATGTACCCCTTCAAATAGGCAAATGTACCCATAGGGGTACATGTACCCTAGGTTGGGAACCCCTGTTAAAGGCGAACTACAATAAATCGTTACCAAAATGACTTTTCAGGTCAATGCCTGGCAAGGGTTAAAAAGTATTCTTTGAATAGGATTTCCACTTCCTGTATCGTGTTTCCGCGTACACTCTCATAAGAAAAAATGAGAAATTATTTTAAATTTATTTTTTGAAGCTGTAGTTAACGTCGTTGTTGGAATATCGAAATCTTTTGCAAATTTTGCCACTTTCGCTATTCAGCGAAGTCACATTTTTTCCATAATGTGATACTGCTTCTTTTGTTCGATAATTCACGCACTGCTCCACCAAGTCGATCAAACTGACTACATCCGTAACAATCCGTACTGCACACAGTAAATTCATGTAAGGATTTGCTTCCATTGCTGCTGATGGCGCAATCCCTGATGCCGTTCTCACGTCACGCCTGTCGTTCCCATTCGGTCACAAAATATTTGTGAGGTGACACCACATTGCCAAGCTTACACTTCAAACTGCAAAGACTTGCAACTTTTGTTATATACACCAACAAAAAGCGTCGCTATATAGACGAATTGACGATATAGCCAAACTCGAATGTACGTAAAAGATATAAATTCCACCGGGGCCGACGAAAAAGCGTCGTTTTAGGCGAATCCTACTGTATTATCAGATTCTCAACATTTTCTGTCACAGGTTTTTTTAATCGTACGATGATTCACCACATAACTAAACTGATATGATGTTCACAGTAAAAAAAAAAACTTTTGTTTTCACAAATGACTCAAGCGCCAAATTATTGCCACTACGTTTTTGATGTCCCGGATGTTAAGAAAACCTGAGGTTCGAACATGGGGGCGCCACACTTGCTTCTTGCCCCGGACGCCATCAAAGCTCGTTACGTCCCTGCGCAGCGGTTCAGGCACGGTACCAAAATGCCCCGGTGAAGTTCGGCGAGGCAAGTGTTGCTGGCTGCACTCACGAGAAAGCGACCAGGCGTGAGTGGCTTGGTCCCGTTTTGGTGTGAAGCCGGCATTACTTTGAGAAGTTGCTGCAAATCGTGAGGGATTTCGAGTCCTCCAGAGCTGCTGCCCCCGTGACGCTCTCCAGAGGAAAAGTGGGTAGGAAAATTAATTTTAAAAATCTAAATGTAATATTTGACAACATATTTTGAGACTTGACACATGAAGTTCCCATCCGGGAATTCGTATAAATAACCGGGAAAGGGGAAGTCGAAAAATTAACCAAATACCGGGAATTCGCGAAGCCGGGATCCTGGTTTTCAAACCCTAATTGCCACGCCCCACGCTCAAAAACTTTCTATCGCCTTAAAATGTCAAAAATAAGGTTGTTTTAGTTTCACCCAGGCCTGTAGCCAGGTTTTGAGGTTTGGGGTGAAAATTTTTGTTTTTATTATGTTTAAAACATTTTTTTCTGGGTACAACAAAATTTGGAGGGGGAGTTGCTCCGAATGCCCTCCCGTGTCTTCGGTCCTGGTTTCACCTACACCTTGGTACACCATTTCGCAATGTTATACCCGAACAAATGATCCGGTACACGTATGGCTGCACCGTATACTTCTTAAACAAAGAAATTTACAGTAGTACGCACGTAGTTTTTACCTTGCGCTAGTCTAAAATGGTATGTGACGGGACATACTGTAGCTCACTAATGTCTGTAATTTTAAGTGATACGCCACAGTTGAGTAGTACATAAAATTAATCAAATACTTTAAAAATCCATCACACAGCTTGAGCACATATCGCGCAAATATATGATCATTCTGTCAGTTGATTGAACATGTTGGAGCTCATCACATTTGGAAAATTCTGTGCACTTTTAATGAATTTTGCGCAAAAAAACACAAAAACAGTAAACAGCCGGAGAAAGTCAGCAAAGATTGAAATAAAAAACAAAGCGCGGAAGTTGTGTCGGCGCTTTTTGTGACATCACACAAATAGCGCTGATTCAGTTGTGACGTCAACATTGTCAGCAGTTACAACGGATGAACCGCTGATAGAAAAGAGGCAAGCGTCACCAGGGCAACAACAAAGAAGATTACGAAAGTGGTGTCAAATCTTTGCATATTTTAATTGAGTGCATATTTTGACCACAGCGATAATGCCAAAAAAGTCTTCCAATATTATTTTCTTGACCTGAATCCGTGAAATAAGTTGGAAGGTAAAGTGACCAATGAAGTCATACAAAAAACATATGCTGGGACACTCAAAATGAGCAGTGGATTTTAAAATATAAAAAGATGAAAATTGACAAATCGCAAGAAACGTACGCTTCGAAAGTAACAGCAGAAACAAATGCCTAACAGAGCAAAAATAAGCGGAAGCGTGGATTTTAATCGGACTTTACAGGGATCCGCAGGAACTTTGTAGGGAGTAGCTTTGCAAGTTTCGACCCTTGCAGTGGAAATGCGGTGCGGGTTATTTCGGAAAAGGAATTTATGCAAAAATAAGCCAAAAATGAACGCAAATGGTCACAGTACAACGAAGGCAGATGGGAATAGATACACGGGATGCACTCGGAAGTGGCTCTCACATGTCCTGAACCAACTCACTTTAGTAAATTGTAACATGACGTATCGACGACAAAAGCTACTAAAAACAGTTTTCATCAATATCTAAGGTGCAACGCAAAATTGTCGATCGTCAGAGAAAATTAAGCAACGCGGTCAATCGACAGCTTCGCATAGAATAAATCAAGGGAATGGCAACTTGCAAACGCTACATTTGGTAACAAAAATATTAGAAAACGAAAAGCAACAAAAATTACTTGAAAATGGTAAACGGAAATTCAGATATTAATAACATTGAAGTCAATCACAAGTACAAAAAACATTCAGTGACGCACATGTTAACAACTTCTGCCTCTTCAATGTATCAAGCATGTGAAATAAATGAATTAAGTACTGGTGCCATTCTAACGACGTGGAATTTAACACAGGCGCAGTCTCCAACAACATCGAAGGATCTTTAAGAGACCGAACGCATCAACTGCCACTTAAACCTGGGTTCAACCTCAACATGACGCGGTACACAACTGGCAGAATGTGAAACATGTAAGGTTGGAACGGTTTTATCGCTTCTTCATTCTTCACCATGCATGACAAGCAATTGACGATCGCATCTTGCTTTTCGGAGCACAAACTGGAAAACAGTCATCTGCTTAGGTGGGGATGTTTCATGCGCAACAGCAGTTTTGTGTCATCAAACTCTTAACATCTGCTCAAATTTTAACTGAACACTTCTTTCAAGAGTTTTTTAAAAGGGTGTCAAGACTCTGATGAGGGTGTTGTTAGATAAAACCGCAGCTGTGTTTAATTTTCTAGATTTTTTGAGGAGTTAACCATCAGATACAAGCAATAACGACCAAGTTTTCAGATATTTGCAACAATTGTTTCCAGCACACAGACGACTCGACAAACACCAAAAACAGCACAAGGCAAAAAGAAAGATATATCTTTTGACAAGGATATCTACCTGGTAAGAACAGACAGCTCTGGGCTGTATGTTTGGGTGCCCGGCATGAGTCGGTTCATCCACCTGCACAAGTCCAGAGACGAGCCACGCGCAACACCCACTTCAGTGTCCCTGGCCGTCTGAAGTGCTACAAGCAATTTTCCTCTTTTATGAAGCGCATTAAGAGCACGAGTCATTAGGGCTGAGAAACCTGCAACAGAAAGTTGAGGCGATCTCAACAAGTCAGCGCATTGGCCGAGTAAGTCATTCACGATACGTTTCCAACGGCAGACGCGTTATGATTGTGAGCAAATTCGGTAACTACACTGGAACACTAGGATTGCAGAAAAAACTGGCACGATCCACTTTGATAGTCAGGAAACGTTGCCGAGTTTGCAGTTCAAGGGGCCACGGTAAGATTTCGTTGGAAGAATGAAAAAGCATCAAATAAGACTGGCCATCCCAATCACAACATCGTTGACAATTAGTGCTGCTAGGCGGGAGAGGAGCGCACCGAGAAACGGCAAGTGCAGCGGATGGCGTTGGTGTGTAAAATAAACAAAATACAAGGAGAGGAGCGCACCGAGAAACGGTGCGCAAGGAGAGGAGCGGTGCGCAAAACGGTGCACAAGGACAGGAGCGCTAAACAAGGAGAGGAGCGCACCGAGAAACGGCAAGTGCAGCGGATGGCGTTGGTGTGTAAAATAAACAAAATCACTCACGTCTGCAATATTGTCAGACTGGTTTAACAGAAAACAGCACAACTGAAACATACGACTCCGACGCATAAGCTTTCTGGTGCATAAGAACAGATTGCAAGCCAAAATCTGGTATCGGCCGTTTCGCCAAAACCCACAATCGTTTCTGTGAACACACATCGAGAAACCGTTTGCCTTTATTTCTGCATCAGACTCTAGTATTCAAATCGTTAATTACAATTGCCAACCAAGATTTACATTACTATCAATTGATAGCACTCACCTTCGGTTGTCAATGTTTCAAAGGCTTTGATCGGCAGCTCAAATTGCGTGTTCTCTTGCTTAGTGCCAATTCGACAAGCTGCTGAAACACACAACGTTCCCAGAGCTACTATCTTGACTATAAGCTTTCGCTAGGTTAACTCAGCAAACCTAAGAAAACAACTAAAGATACAACCAAAACGAAAACAGCTGGCTCGCCCTGCAGCAGTGAAGTCGGGCTTGCAAGCCACACCTGATCTGTCGTACCAAAAGACAAACTGAAATCTGCACAAGAATGTCGTGACCAACTCTGAAAGGGCCAAGCATTCTATCTGGAAGTTCTGTAGTATGTCAGTTCTCGCGCGACGCTTCCAGTTCTTGCCGACTGAGTATCCTGCAGTGTGACGTTTATCGAATCTTGGTATGAGGACGACCTCCTGACAACTAAAAACTTACAGGGTGGTCAACCTTGCAAGTCCCTGTTGGTGAGTGTCAGCACAAGGTATTGCAGTTAAAGTTAGAGCAGGCAAAGCATAGCTTGCTTTGTGGCTGTGCCACCCGAAAGTTAGTCACTAAAAGTTCAAAATCTGTGACGAAACAATTGCATATCTGCATGGGTATCGGAAGGATTTTCCGGGAGGAAGGGCAATAGCGGATTTGTCAAGGAGTAGCCACAAAAATTTTTCCACGGGTGGAAAAAGTGGTGAAAATCCATTTTACCCACTCGAAACCAAGAAAACAACATTTTTTGCCAAAAATTTAATGGAATGTCAAATTTCAAAACCCAGGGGGCAAGGCTTCCCTTGCCCCCTACTGACGCCCATGTCATCTGTTGCAGGCGGCAAGTCAGAAGAAAACACCCAAGCGCCCAGTTAAGGAGTTTTTCTAGACGTGCGAAAACCACGACATCTAATTCTGTGACATCGCAGGGCTTACTTCAGCGTCTAGCGTTTGATAACAACTACTTGCAAACTACTTAACCAGCCGGTGCGCACAAGTTGAAACAATTGCTGCTCGAACGCAGACCTCGCTAGACGCTGACGTAGGCGCTGCGACGTTATTGAATTAGATGCAGATCGCTAAAAACACACTATTAGACCCAGTCCGTGTGCGTTAGGCGTAAGTCTTAAAGGAAAGAAGCGTGTAATGGCGATGTAACGTAAAGCAAGTCATAGTAACGAAGCGGAATAAAAAGTTGTTATTTCTTGGCAATCTTCCTTTGACTTTTCGTAATCACACAACGTTTCTGCTAGCTTGTCGTGCGTTAAAAATGAAAAAGACTTCTTTGAGCTAAGTTTTGTACCATGCATTATAATAGGAAGCATTGCTACTCTGTGCAACAATCTGTAAACAGCCGAACTTGGTAATGGGGGTGAAAGCAGCCTTGCTTGAAGGTTGTGAACACTCAACAGCAGAGGCGTAACGAGGTTAGATGGCGCCCAGGGCAAGAAGCAAGTTTGGCGTCACCATGTTCGAACTTGAGGTCTTCCGGAAGCACATCTACGGTATTGAAGAAAGTACTTGCGGCATTGTTGGGGCTTTTCGGCGCCCCCATACTGATTCTGCGCCCGGGAATTGCGCCTCCTTTGCCCCCCTCATTACGCCCCTGCTCAACAAGGCCGGTTGCGCACCCAAATGCATTTTAAAAGGTCCAGTAATAAGGTGACCAAACGTGCTACCAGTCGAATGATTTCTTCTCATATACTATTTACGACACGGCGTAGGTTTGCGCGTACTGTGTGGCCTCCAAATCTCAGGAATGATTTATCACGTGAGCGGTCACGTCACTTCATAGCAAAAGGGGTTCCGAAGTTGCAAAACCTACAAAGATTTTACAACAGACCGTGGTCGCTTACCTGTCAAGTGCACTAAACTTTCTTGCACGCTACACAAACAAATGTTGACCTGAGCATCCGTCATATGACAAGCAACACAATACATGGAGTGAGGAAAACTGGTTTCCCAGAAACTACTACCACAACATCTCACTCATTACGGTCAACCATGCGACTGCTATTCACAATATAGACAGATTCGTATCTTTCACCAAATCCAGAAAATGTACCGTTTGATTTAGAGACTTGAGTGATCTCGCAATCAGAATCATCGCTGTCCAGAGATATTGTTTCATTTACTTTCGAACTTGATTCAGCTCCACCTTGCGCTGGAACATTATTGGCTTCTAAACAATGGAAATATCGATTTTAACATTACTCTGAAAATTTACGAAACATCACGACTTGCCGGTAAAACAACTGAAACCAAATTTACCGATAGAGTACGGTTTTGACGGCGGAACACAACTACTGCTTTCATCACTTTCATCAGACGAAGAGGATTGAACCTGATGTTTGTACATGTACATCTCTTTTAACTTAAGTTTGATCTTCCGCTTTCCGAGCGACTTCTTTAATCCAATTGCTGTACCCTGTGGATGAAACAGAAACATCGCAACAAGTTACAAATCCACTTGAAACAGTCGCAGTAAAAATGTTGCAGAAAGCACCAATTTGACGAAATGTTGAAGTTGGCATAAACTACTGACATCGTTTCTGGCTGGCCCTATCAGAACTGAGCAAGCAAGACCAGGAGGAGCTGCAGATGTCGTGGTTATTTGTTCTAGAAATAGAAAAAATGCCTTTTAGAGATAAGATACGAATTCAATACGATTTGGTTTTCAAGAAATTGTTTTACATTTTACGCTTACGCTTGAGTTCCAAAAACATTTGAAATAACGTATCCAAATATTATCACTCGGTCTTAGCGCAGGGCGTTCAAGCATTGTCCGCCGACTGAACTACTGATGCATGAACCTCACTTTGCATTTCACATTTATATCTAAAGGTTTCAGTTTATCTTCGATAAACTAATACGCCGTAAAACAGTAAACACCCTGGGCCTATAACTACTTGAAAGTAGGTTTTACGAAACAGGAAAACAAAGGGTACATCAAAATCATATGAAAGGAAATGTCGTTAAAATGGAAAATGTAACTTCTACAAAAGCTTGATGTGTCCATGGCTAAATAAACATTGGTTCTATCGAAGCAGCACAGAACAAAAACGCTTTAAGCAACAATCGATTGATCCTGCATAAGATCATGGATGGAGGAACTGGTTATCGATCGTCACCCGATGCAATGCAACAGGCAGGTTCAAAATGCACTGCCGTGCGTCCAAGAAACAGTGGCAGTCGACGCGAGACACAACGGACGCTTGCGCATCGAGTTTCAACAGCTTGACTGACGGCTATTTGCAGGTCCAGATGCCTTAAATTTATCTGATAGTTTGACGCATGACAACTTAACTGACGTGTCGCAGTTGCGAAAAACTCTATTCTGCTCTGACAAAAATCACGACTATAGTCGACATCGAGACCACGAAGGTCGTGTTGAAAACCAAAGGCAAAGCTGCGCAGGCCAAGACGATAGCTTGGCAAAGTATTGCATTTCGAGGATGAACATCCAAGATTGCCATAAACAAACATGGAAGCGCGGAGGTCCGCGGTTTGACGTCAGGCGATACAGCCAACAACGCTGCCACCACATCATCAAAAACAACTTACCCTCTTCACCACTTCTGGTGTTTCCATGTCGCTGTAGTTCGGCATTGGTGTGAAAGGAACTGGATCCGATGAATGCCGAATGCGCAGAACGCTTTTCGGAGTCCGAAAATTCACGAAGGGAGAAAACGGACGGTTCACTTTTTTAGTTGACTGTCCCGTGGCGGCGGATAACAATATGGAGTCGCTGGTTGAGCAGTCTATCCAATAATCTTTTTCCGGGCTGTCTGAAGCAAGTTTCTTTCCATCAGTCGCAACTGAAATAAGCTCTTCCGACAAAGACCTTCTGAGTTTGTGGAACTTGTACTTTCCGCGAGTCTGCCTGGTTTTCGCATTTGGCGCGCTGTCCTCATCAGCGGTCGGTGATGAGGACGATTGACCAGGTTGCGACAAAGACCGTCTCAACCCGCGATAAACCTCACGTGACCGAGTGCCAGCTCCGGTGTCTGTTCCTGAAACCGGGCTCCCCGGACCGAACGCAAAGAGATCTTCGCATTCGGTCACCGACGATTGTCTGCGAGACTGACGACCTGTGCACGAACCTTTCCTCTCATTCATGTCTTTTTCAGTAGTTTCGAATGACGATTTGTCCGCTGCTGCTGGGACGGGCTCGCGCAACGCGTCTGAAAAACTTTCCATCACTTTCGGAGACATACAACGAAGCTTAAAGACTGAACCGCTGTCGTGTGGCAACTTCCGCTTATTGCTTTTGACGTGTTTCCGGCCAGGCGGAGTCAAGTCGCGAGGCGCGCCAACACAGGCGGCCGACGAAGAGGAGGCACCCGTACCGTCGCAAGTTCTCGCTTCGTCCGTCGCAGTCCCTTCCTGAGTTTCGACAATGCCGCATTCTGGTGAAGAGATGGGTTGACATCCGGCCGGAGACATCGGACATGGAGATAAGCAGGGCTCCGCTCCAACGAAAGAGCCAGTAAAAAGGTCGGCCTCCGATTCCACAAACGAAGCGGCCTCCGCAGAGAGCCGCGGACTTCGTCCTGACTCACGTGGAACATTCGATGCAGCCGTTCCTGGAAAAACAGTTTTTGTTTGGAAATACTCATATCAACTGCACGTCGAGCAAGCGCTTTAAAAGCTAGACGGAATTTCCCCAAATGTGAAATCAAATGTCTTCTTCATATCGTTCACGCACACTTCCTGGCGATCAAGAAGTTCGAAATAACATTGTTTTGGGAATACCACAAAGCGACAACACCAAAACGCATTTGGCACCGGAGGTTTTTCACGTTTTCACAAACATCAAACCAATCTAACCCACACGAAAGGATGCAACACGATGAAACATCACTTGAACCTTGAGACTGCAGACAACTGAAGCGAGTCGATGCCAGTCACGTGGTTTTCTACCTGATGCGTCCAGAGTTAAGTCGATCAGCTCGTTCTCGGCCGAACACGATTCGACCGAGTTTTCGAATTCACTGACCAATCCATCGATCGTAGATTCGCTCCCGGGCCTGACAGCACCCGAGTAAATGTACTCGAGCAAAGGTAAGAACTCTTTTCTGGTACGACCCGACACGAGGCAAACGCCACGGCCATCGCAGCATCCTTCCATCGCCTGCAAACAGAAGGTGAGGTGTGGTTTCAGACAATGTACAATCGCACTATGTACCCGAGCACCCAAACCAATAAGTGCAAGTTTCCGCGCTAAACCCGTACTGGAATAACAGAATAACCAACTATGGCAACTGCCAGGTTGACCCGACCGGGAGCAATCAGAATTAATATAGACACAGTAGCAGGGCATGAAGCAAGGCTTAGTTACAAAACAAACATGCGTTTCTTGTGACAGAATCTCGACTGACCAAGCAGCTTTCCGTACCTTCAACAGCGACGGGGTTCTGCAAAACAGAACGCATCTGTGAAGATGGACAGGCTCATCTTCTGAAGCGTCGCCAGAGAACTTCACTGATAGATCGCTGTATTCTTCGCAGTTAATTAATTTCGAGAAGTCGGATGCTAATTTTTGCACCTCCGGAATGGGCGAAGTCTCCTCCGCAGAAGCCATGCCTAAGTCCGCAACATTTTCATCTTGCATCGAATCGGTGCCAGACGGAAGCAGCTTATCGACATCTATTGGGGATTCGGGAACATTGGCGTCCTTTAAGAGAAAAGCGTTGGTAAAGACAGGGGGACCACACTTGCCAACCCAAGTGCAACCAAGCGCGCGCTGGCCGACTTTTCGTGAAGTTTAGACGCCAAAAATTTACAGGATCATTCACAACTCGGCTTTTGAAGCAAACTACAATCTTAACATCAATACCAACATCCAACGCGCGCTTCAGTCGGTCATTAAAGGTCTCACACAAGAGGGAGCCAGTAAAACGGTCAAATGCCTTAAATCCAACTAACTGACAGTTCCAACAAAGAGTTCAATCTGTTGATCGCACGCATTGCATACAAAATGAGTGTAGTGGCAATTCCCGAACGAAGCAGGAAGCTGTTTTTTCAAAGCAATGCTTCGACAACCCTGGGCTGTTTATTTTGATTTTTTTCACAATATTCACAAAGTGATCGAGACTAGTGATAGAAGCAAAGGAGTCCGTAAGTGTCAGCAAATCACCTTCAAATTATCATCAGAATCTTCAACTACTCCGTTTGTTTTGCGATCCTTAAGACTGGACTTTTCGAGCTCCATGAACTGCCGCAGAGTTGGCGAAATATCGTCGTCGTCCTCGTCCATTGCTTCATCAGAACGATATGGCTGTTAAATGTTAAACCAATAACAAGGAGACCAAGAAGCTGTTTTGCGACAGTCGATTAGAGGTCTGCACAAAGCTACGGGTATCAATAGGTACATTTGGAAGGTTCCGTGAGAAAAAACATGTCATCCCCAACAATACAACAATTGGAGATTTGTCCACATTACTCAAACTCGTAAATTGGAATTTGCTTAAGATCAGCAAATGCAAGATATTAGAATGACTATGTTTTCGTAGCTCCTATCCCACTTGACGCGCAATTTTGATGTGCAATACAAATAACGCAGGTACGACATTCTTGAAAACAAACAAAACACGCCAAACGTGAGATTCTTTTATGAAGATACTTTATTTCGAGTACGCAAACGTGTTTTTTTTCAAATGGGTTTACAAACTTAAGGCCATTCATTGTCATTGTATGATATTATGAACTCCTTTCTTGAGTTTTTTCTTTAACAGTACATACTTTCAAACTGTTTTTTTTCGCTGAGACATTTCGGTTATGTGCCCGCAGTATGATTGAAACTTGCCTAAGTATTCACTAGTCTATATTTTCAGACGTTGTGACCGAGTTGTCAAGAAATATTCGGTCTATGACCGAACAAAAATCCAGCTTTCAAGTATGTCAATGTCTAACAGGTTTTATACAAAAATTATGTCCGGAAGCAAATTCCTTGAGGTTTATTTACGGGCAGGCTCGTTTATGAAATGGGAGGAGATACAAAGCACCAGAAAATCTTCGTTTCATGTCTACATTACCTGTTTTATTCTCTATAAAAACTGTACTGAGTAAGGGTGGTTGCATCTATGCGAAACCTGATGACACGAGCCCCATTCTGGACATCTATCTTACCTCGCATAGGAAAACTCCCGGCAGGCAACAACACCGAATTTCCGGTGTCAATGTGACTGAAGTGAGGTCAACAACCCTTGTAACAGCATCGACCTCAAAACCATTTCTTGATGCGACATGACCAAAATTTTGGAACGTTTAACACCAGAATTTTGGGAATGTCTTGAGTTTGACTCAGACTTCTATCTTACTTGAACTTCGACAACATCTGCATCTGCTTGACGGTCACATATTCCTTCGGAACTGTCCTCACGCTTCGAGTTTAGCTCCACACCACGCTCTTCTTCCAGGTGCTCACCTGTAGGGTTGTTGTGAACAACAAATAAAGCAACCAATACTACTCTGGCTTGAAACCAAATCCCGACCCGAGTAGTAACTGAAAGAAGCTAAATTTGGTTCTGCGATGGCGCTGTAAAACTTGTTATCCATAAAAAAGCTTGTTATCCATAAAAAGCTTGTCATCCATAAAAAAGCTTGTTGTAAAACTGGTTATCCATAAAAATCAACCTGTCATTTATGCTCTTATTGAAAAAATCAGATGAACACACATACATAAGACTTCTGTCGTCTGCAAAGGTTTCTTACAATTTCCAAATCTTTAGCGCAGCTGCTTTTGCACAGCAGTTCCAACATTGATAGAATTTTTTGACTAGAACCTGAATTACCAGAATGATGATATCCGTAACCACTATTGGAAATAAGTTTAGTTTTGTTTTGTTTATTATTTTTTTGTTAGACTTAAATTTCACAACTGAGTCATACGTGTTTTCATATAGAAGTAAGTCAGTTAATACATCCGTTAGACAGAATGTCTAACCATGGTTTTCCTTTTCGACAACAACCCTTCCACAATTGGACTCCAAAGAACGGTCCCATTGGGTCAACAGACCCTCTACTCTGTACTCCGTATCGCACGAAAGTTCCTCCGTGGAAAGAGTCCACTTGCTCGTAGTTTCGACTTTCACACGAGAACTTCCATTGTTCTTTTCAGGCGACGCATGCTCTTCTTGTGGCATCTGCAAAAAAACGTTCTGATAAACTCTGGCTGGCTTTGCAGACTTTCTCTGCAAAAAAATCGCTGGTCATGTTTAAAATAAAACAAAAACACAGACCGCGCTTGCATAAACTTGCAAACGTTCCTACACCACCTGACTGCCGTTTATTCACACTTTCATATTTGCTCGCTTGACGCTGATTCCGATATGACGAGTAGTTCGTGGCGCCCGACGCTTGTTTGCCACGTCAGGCGACCACTTGGGTTGTGGATGCTGCTGTTACGGTGATGCGCAAGAGGCGACACCTCGCGGAAAGGATTTTCTTGATGCGAATTACGTATCTTACGACGATGGAATGCAGCGGTGGCATTCTTCAGGCCAGCCATGCGATGTGACTGGGAGGCAAGCTCTATCGGCCAGCAAATATGCGAGTGGCATAACATCGAACCACTGCAATTTCTTACGCAGTGTCCAACTCAAACGCAGCAGACAGCACGATTTTAAAGCAAGTCAAAAATTGCCAAGATGCATTCACAGCCCTGTAATATAAAAACTCTTTCACTACATTTCGATCAAAGTTTGTTGCTTAGTCTTTGGTATGGTGGAAGACAATACAGAACAACAAGGCCAAGAGTACATTCGGTCATTCCTGCAAACTCAACAACTGGATCAATCATCGTTCGCGTGAAAACCTACATACCTTTGTGAAACTGATTGTTCAACACTGGGTATCTCTAAAACCAAGCACCGAAACCAACTTCAACCAGAAGACGACACCGGGTGTGCGTTGCCAGTCACAGGCGCTTAATTCGACAAACTTGTGAAACGAACTCAGAGACAAGGTTTTCATTAAATTGTTTGCATTATTCTCGTTGTCTACCTGAGTCCGCAACTTTTTATACTGGTAAGAAAATAGTCCGTTGGGAAACACTAGTGCATACCTTTCAGTCATCATAAAACAAATTGCATTATGCATTTGGTGAAACGACTGCAAACTGCCGTATAGAACGGCAGCAACGCGCCAAAGCTCGACGTGAACGTGGTAAAGTACACAACACTGCAGCGGATGAGTCTACCAAAGCAAAACGTGGAAAACAACAACCTCGAACGCTTCCCGTGCATCAGTATCACCCAGCCACCGTACCTGAATTATGGGTAGAACCGGGCGGATTTCACTTTCATTGACATGGTTTACTGGGAAGGTATCGGCGGATGCTGAAGCTTCAGGTGAATTTCCATCGTTTACAGAACGGCTTGTGGCGTCTTGCTGGCTCTTCAGTTGCTCGTTTCTTTCCGGACTATGGCAAGCTTTGTTCAGTCTACACCACCTGCTACTAGTAGGAAGTGCTGGCGTGCATGGAAGTTGGTCGCGCTCTGCGAAATTCAACCAGAATTTGACCAAATACAAGATGCCACGCATACACACGGACACGTGCATCAGGCATTGCAACGAAAAAGCAAATGACCACGAATAATGGCAAGTAGGCAACGATCACACACATGCACTGCTAACTTTAGTTTCATACAAAGCACCGAATAGCGATTTTTTGGAAAACGTGCAATGATTTCAACAATTTCTAAAAGTACAAAACCTACCTACGCTGAGCCTGCTGTTAGAGAACAAAACACACTGATCAACTCCACCAGGATGCAACAGCTATCCTACAAAAGGATCACTTACCGTGTCTCCTGCTGTGAGTTGAAGAAGCGTTTTGTCTTAAAATTTATTCTGAACGTAACCACTGCGATCGTTCTAGTGTCCGGGTGCAAGAAGTAAAATATATTTCATCTTCCCATACCTGATGGATTAACAGATTCTTGCTTCGTAAGCAGCTCTCCAAACTTTGCCTCCAGTGCGGCTTGTCTCGTTGATGGACTTGCTTCCAACATGGCTGGTATGCCGATGTCTTTTTTCCTGTAATTTAAAATGTCTAAAGCTGTGAAAAAGTACAACCTAAAACGAACGGTGTATTTGCCGCAACAAGGTTAAGGTAAAAAATTACAAGTTCTCTGGCACTGTGTGTCGCAAGTTTCTCTCGCCAGAAGTAACGCAAAGAAGCTCACTCAGCAACCACGCCTGGTAAGTTGCACAACACCATTCCCACTTTAAAAACACGCCCGTACGGTACATCATGCGCACACATAAGGACTAGCGGTGGAGTTAAACTGGTTACCCACCTTTTCGTTGAACGTTTAAATGACTTCACTCACGACGTCTTTGCAATGATTCAATCTAAGGCTTAAAGGCAGCAAGAAGGTTCTGAGAAAAATCGTCGCTTGCCTCACACTTAACCAACAACTGTACCAAAAGGCTATACTTCATGTTGTACGGCGTTGTGTTAATAAGCACATGGACACATGGTTACAAATTATCACGTACACCACTTTTGTGAGCAGTCAAGCATATTAAAACAAAAAGAATTATTCCAGCACTTCATTACTCCACATTCAGATTCTTCCATCAAAAAATGTATGCCCTGCGTGCCTTCAAATTTATTATAGAATTCTACAGAAATATTTGTCGTAAGTTCAAAAATTCCATCAAGGCACAACTTTTTCTTGGGGCCAAGCAAAAATCGAATAAAACTAGTGGAGACAGTTTCTTCGCTAGGATTTTCTGATGATGCAGTCACTCGATCTGAATTACATTTAGAACAACTGAACCAAGTAATGTACATTGCTTTACGGAAAAAAACATCACGTATAATTGAATTGAATTTTCGCAATGGGTAAATGTAACCCGAACAATTTCAACACTGAGTAAAATAAGGTTAACTGTGGTGGGATGGAGCAGGAAGGATATAAAAATCGCTTTAGATACGAATAGCGTCAAGTCAGGATGGTGGCAGTGAAGAGTGTACCATGCCATCTACAGCAGGTTTCATATGATTGAAAAAAATGTCTAAAGCGTTCTACAAAACGATCACAGTTAGGAAACTTGCAGAAGAAAACATTGTACACCATTTTTATATACACATAATTTTCAATGCGAGTAAGTATCCCATATGCGTGTGACCAACGATAATTTACACCAGCTATGTCCAACCCAAATGTCTTAGTGAGCCCATAATTATGTCACTGTCTTAACCAGGGCCGCGCATTGAATGATATACTAATGAGGGCCGCTGTCATTGTAGACCATGAAAAATGAAGTGCCTAGAACTATCACGGACTGCAGCAAGGCCAATCTACTACGTTTGGGTCAACTACTACAGCAGGTCAACTGGACGATACAAACACTGGATCTATCGAAGAAACTTAAAGCTTTATTCAATTGCGCATTTGCTGAAAAACTAGTTGATCCCAGACCCACATCATGCTACCTTGGACAACAAACACTGGGAGTGCTCGACTACAAGACACCAAAGATCTTGAAATTACGTTAGACAACGACGCAGCTCAAGGCGAGCAGGGTCATGCTGTTCCATCCGGGGCGCAAATCTCTGTTGCTAAGTGAGGCTAGGGCAGGCTGATCGGGCAGGGAAAATTTTGTCACAATGGAACATTGTTCGTTCAGCCCCAGTGCAGTCGGCCCTAAATCGAGGCTTTTTGACGCTCATCAAGAATGGGTGAAGGGAAACAAAGAAAAATTGGTATGCACATTTGCGGAGCACGCACCTTAAGCAGCGAAGACTAGGTTCTATAAGCGCTCGGTTCATACCAGTGAATTGACAAACGGTATTAAAAGCTTTTCTTCTAGCCTCGCGCTTGGCCTTGATGGATTGGTCCAGGTGGAACCTTTGAGTACAGCGCTGGCAATGCCTCGCCAACGGCAGAATTCAATATACCGGTAAATCACAAGCAACCGCGTGCATGGTCCACGGCGCAGAAATCGCGGCGACGGGCGCAGCAGACCGCACGTGACACGTGGCCGGTTTCGTGGTAAGGTGAGTAAACCAAAACTTTCTTTTTTTTCTTGCTGGCAACTTACCGCAGTACAGCCGGGCGGTCAAAGGACATCGACAATACAATAAACGGATTCGAGATCTATTTGGATGCTATGGTACGCCCAAAAATTATTGATATTGTTCAACAAATATGGAAAAACTGCGTCGCCACTGGCGAACGTCACACAGCGTAGACAGTATTGCACGGACCTCATGACAGGAAGTTTACTTGGTTTTAAATTGAACTTCAAGCATGTTTCCGGCAGATCAATGACCACGACGATAATTAATTTAAACCAATTCTACATTTTAGAACTTGCTAGGTCGAAGTGTTTTCCGTTTGCTAACCTGAATAGGTCTGAAGTGGCACAGTACACATCCACCAGTTGGTTTCACCGAGTGTTTGCCAACGAAATAAAAAAAACTGCTACAAAAAACAGACGATGTTTCCTGACGCAACATTGGGAAAAGACGCTGTTATCAACGCTACAGTTGCACATTACCTGCATCTGCCAAGGTAATTGGATGGAATCGCATAGCAGATAAAAATATGCCGTGCAAGAAGCGAACCGGGTCGTAAAGTTTTTCGGTGGAAATAGAGAAACCAGAACATTCTACTTGTTGATCAACTGGTCAACAGGGCAATCAATCAACCAAGCCGCACCTTCTGTTTTGTTGTTTTCGCAACCGTTTCTTTTCGCATGCCTCCGATTTCGACATTGCTTTTGCAAGCTGCAAACAGAAAAAAAAACTGTAATAAAAGCTTTCACCCGAGAAACTTGCTGCACTTGCGATTCGATCATGCCATCACTCTTCATACAGATGTTAACATAACACGGCTTCTATTTCCGCCTTCACTCAAAACGGAGTTGAGTATTCCGCAAAAATAGAACCGGAATTGATAGAGAACAAAAAAGTCCATATGACGAGACACTGAACAAGATCAAAAGTATACTTAATATATATATACATATTTTATGTTGTGCACAGCAGAAATTGCAAAGCAGCTTTTGATACACGCTGTAAAGCATGTACGCTTTACGTTTACTTTTTGCTAACTCAATGACAGGAATATATGATACAGAAAGTATTTCAATTATAATGACATTGCTACTAATGTTATGAAAGTTTGATATCAGTTTAAGAAATTGATTTTAAAGAATGACCATTTTCATTGGTTGTTCCATTTCTGCGAGACAAAATTACGCAAGACCTACCAAAAAAACAAGGAAACCTCCAAAAGAATTTGCTTCAAAATAAACTTCGTAGTTTTTTTAAGCTTGTTTCTGTACCTACATAGGTTATCCATGTTTTCAAAAGGCTTATCTGCTGCCAATTTCGTCTTTCATTTTGTGATAAAAAATCGAGGCTGATCACAGAGTACTCCTACATGTTTGCACAGTGAAGCGTTTGCTCTGCAGCCAGAACACGCCTATGCACCTGTTTTACGCCACCTACTTAGTTTCCATTTTTATGGCACCTATTACAACTTCTGACAACAACAAACATAATTAAGCTATTCGCTTTTTGATATTTCTAAGCTTGTTAGGTCTTTTTGTCAAACGCATGCATTCAAATGAGCTCAGTTGCAAGTTAGAAAATAAAGTGGTGAGTTAATATTAAAATTTGTGAGTGTCCAGCCCAGAAAAAATTTAATTATGAAACGATAATGTCAGTCCGAATGGTAGTAGAGTAGGTTAGCTGAATCTACAGTAGGTTCAAATCCTGGTGGATTTATACCGAAGTCTTTGACAACGGTACTCTCGGCGTATCCAACCTTGTGTTTGACGTTTCGCTTATGAATGTAAGCAAAGCCTTCAGGTGCGCTGCCGCCACTAATTTGCCTCCAATGCAGCATTCGCAATGACAGCCGCTGCGTGGCCCTTGGCGCAGAGTAAAGGCCGATGCACACTGGGCCATCTACGGCGCGGCTGCGGTACCTATCGCGCCGAGGGCGCCTGACCGCGCGGGTGCTCAATGCACACATGCTTCGGGTGCCGCGGATGACCCAACTACGGGCTGCCTGCGGGTGAAGTTCTCACTCCAGCGGTCCCTGCGGGAAAGTAGGATTTTTTCTACTTTCCCGCTGAAACCGCGCGGCTCAGTGAAGTGCACCTGTGGTTGGTGGGTGGTGAATTGCAGTTTGTAGACTAGGTATGGACTGAAGAAGATGTTTGGACAGTGCGCGCAGTTCGTAGTTTGCAGCTGTGAACGCGTTGGTTTGTTTTTATCAATTATTAAAGTACGCTACTAGTACCAGTACGGTAGAATTAGTGGTGTACCATGAACAAAGGTAGAATCTGTACACATATTTATAGGCCTACTAACACAGTTTCAGAGTTGGGCAAAATGTAATTAAATTAATCCATAAATTTCACTTAGCCTAATGTATGCTTGCACTAAATGCGTATTACAATTGCCATGCTAGATTAGGCTACTGTAGTATGTTACTGCACACTCAGCTGTCCTAACTTTGTCTGCATGAATGGCACGTTTACCACTCAGCCAGCAGTACTACTTGAGTATAGTGAAAAGTGTGTAATTCACAAAATGCCAGTTTTTGAGAAAGCAAGTGTTAAAAGTTTGTAACTTGCACATCAAACACTGGATAAAGCAGAATTTGCATGCACAGCCTTACC
>Ga0210059_1004545_pt1 | contig 22411 bp, 13 predicted proteins | sample Ectturendosymbi2_FD_188042 | JGI IMG/M metagenome (GOLD analysis project Ga0210059, IMG submission 188042) | Ecteinascidia turbinata endosymbiont from Florida, USA - Sample 2 (SPAdes) (version 2) | ecosystem: Host-associated > Tunicates > Ascidians > Unclassified | place: Key West, Florida...
GATATAATTTCTGAATTTGCTTCAATGAAAGCTAGACGTATTGAATTTTGAACGTTCAATAAAATTAAACAAACACTGCTTTAATTCTTCTGTTGTGTGGAATTTTAATCAGCTTTTACGACGGTGTTAAGGGGGGGCGGCATTTCGCGCAAAAATCCAAGGGCGGTATATTGCGTTGTTACGCCAATGAGGTACGTTACGATGATTTTCACAATATGCTATTTGCAGCATTGGCGTAGCAAGGGGGGCAAAAGAGGCCATGCCCCCCCAAATATTTTTAGAACATGTAGTCATTTTGTGCTTTTTTTTCTCGTTATCGATACTTGATTAAAGTTACAACAGCAGATTTTGATTTGTTTTTACAAGTTTAGTTGCAATTCCGAAATAATAATGGGTTTGTTGCGACTTTTGGCGTAATAAGTTACTTAGTCCAAAACTGGACGATTGAATATTAACTAGACCAGGCATGGCAATGCAAGAAACGTGGTCTTACAATACTTGGTTTGGCAAATGCTCAATCGATTATGCCTATATAGTGTTTTAACTTTATGATATTCACAGATTTGACTCTACTGCAGTTATTAATGTACTTATCAACATATCATGCCTAGGTTAAACAAACAAATTTTTGAAAAGCTTAAAGTATACTGCATGAATATGTTTCTGAGTTTACCTCTGCACCTAAAGGTGAATTATTTTGCAAAATTGCTAAGTGAAAAGTGACAAAAGGTTTATGGTGGAAGCACATCACCGCAGTGCAAAGCATCAATGAGGTTCGTTTCATGAAACTGAAAGTGAGGCAGACATTTTTAAAACATGCTATACCAGATTTTGCAGATACTTTGCCTTCTGTTTGATTTCAACAGAACAAACGTATCAGTTTGTTTTCTAATACAGTATATGAATATGCTTCGTATTCCGCATTTCAACTGTAGAAAATTGATAGGCCAAAATAGTCAAAATTTTAAGTTTTTAGGTCAAAAAATGGGTTGCCTTACTCATCATACATAAACTGGACAAGCAGACCGGTATGTTGACACGGCTATCGGACAACTTCTTTAAAGTAATAATACCATGCAGACTTTAAAAAATTGAGCAGATGAATTGTGAAGTCGCCACAGCAAATGCAGCTTTGCACTCAGTACTCACACAGAAGTCAGAAATAAACCTTGACGATGAAGGTGTATTCCCACAAGCCCGCGTAGACATTCTAACAAGCCACGTGGTTTTATAATGTGTGAAAAGACGCCTGCACAGGCGTAATTTGGTAAGTTATTCACTCAGGCTCATTGATCAATGGATTTTTAAGGTTGTGGAAGCATTACTACAGATTCACCCGTGCTTTTTTTCACACAGTATGAAACTACGTGCCTTTCCTCTATCAAAAAGTCACTGTCAGTGTCTCGCTGCATTACCTGCCAGCCAAGATGTCTGCGTTCAACAGTCACATGCGGCAAAACGCCTTCTGCTGTTACTTGAAGTAAACCGTTGAAGATTTGCTGCCATGTTATTGTTACGCAACAAAGACCAACGATGGAACAATCCGCTAGCAAGTTTCGCAACCTGCCTCTGCAGGAGAAAGGGCGGACATGAGTTATCTGCAAGCTCATCACTGCATGACCCCAGGACAGTGAACTTCGATCTTGTGTAGTGTGAGTGTCATACCGGCAAATAAACTTAAATGCATGAATTAAACCAATTAATCGGATTTAAGCTGCTGACTTCTGGTTTTCTAGAAAATTATGGTTCTTAGTCCCAATTTCCAGGGGGGGGGCAAATGCCCGCTTTGTTCCCCCTGCGGACGCCCATGGTTACAATGTGTACGAAGCTGCACTCTAGTGATAAGCACCGACACTCGTATGCATAACTTTCTACGAACCGGCCCAAAAACAAATATATTTAAGTAATAAACATGATAATTACAGTGTACAAGCGACTGGCAACCTTTATAGCAATACGGTCACTAAAAGTTTAGAACGTTTTCACGAACGAGCCATTGCAGTGGATAAAAGTTGAAAAAATATTTGGCAGAAGAGAGATCCTTGCAACTCTGACAACATTCAAAACAAATCAATTCGTATTTCACTTCCTGTGGCGCTACACCAAATGAATTACAAAATGAAAGCTGTTCACAATCACAGATATTCGAGAGCGCTGCACTAAGTAATACACTTTTTCTAAAACCGTGATGAAAGTTTCACGGGAATCAACATATTTAATATCAGCAACATGCTCACGCTGCTGACTAAATGCTATTAGAAGAGGTCTTTTGGGGAAAGCAGAAAGCAATACCAAGAAAAAATTACAATTCGGTCATTGCAACGGAGGCAAATTTTTGCGAAGTCAAGACAAACCTGCCCTCTACTTCGCTTATATTTTGGTATATAGTATTAATGTGGTTTTCAGTGGGTTGTTTTCTTTGCGTTTTTCGTCGTTATTTTTCCTGTGATTTCGGGTTTTAGTATAGACATGCACAGCCGGAGTCACTATCATTTCTTAACTTTTTTTTTATTGTTGGCTAGTGGCTCCCCCCTGGCTTAAGCCTCTTGTTACCCCACTGGAAATAACGAAGTCAAACATGCGACCAATATTGCAAAACGCGAGATCAAAATCGAATCCAGGATAATCCTGCAAAAAGTTGTGTTTAAACAACTGAGTTTGGCATCCGCTAAATAAAAAAACAATGGATTCATCCCAGTTAAAAGTTGACTGCAAGATATATTCTTGAAAGTTCCATCACTGGCTAATGGCTACATTTTAGCCATTACGCTTGTGACGTTTTCAAGCCAACAACATACCGATCCTAACTTAAAAATATCGGTTGCGATGCTTACCAGCAATTCCATTACAAATCTTCGTCAACTATATAGTAAAGACCAGCATACCATAAGAAAAATTTGACAACAAAAACTTGTGTTTGTCAGCACTAAACGTAGGCTAACTAGTTCCCAGTAGAGCACTAACATTACTATACTTCGCTCTCTGGTTGGCGGTAGAATTCCCGAAACCAACTTTTGGTGGTTTTGATCGCAAAACATTCGATTTAGAAGTGGCTGGTGCATGAACAACCTTCCGCAGCTCCTCAAATTTAGACAGGAAAATCATTGCTTGGCTGTAGCCTTGAAGGTATTTCCAGATTCGGATCAACCAGCACCAACAAATTAGCAGTCTTTACTTTGCTTCCAAACACATTCATAGTTGCAGACTAAAGAGCCTTTTCAACAGAAAAAATATCCTGAAATTATGCAAAGGTCGCCATGCCTTGCGAGATAAACGTTTTGAATTATATAAGCCACCTTCATCTTTAACCATGAAATTGAATCATGCATTATGGTTGAAACAGGCTTTTCAGGTATTAGATTAAGTTCTGAAAATTAATCATAAAACAGTTTTGAATATTCAATACCCTATTTTCCAGCTTCATTAGATTGATTCACAGCTTTACTGATATGTATTATTGAAGATAAACATTCTACAACTTGACCATTTACCAATGATTCTGAAAAATCAGTGCCCTGTAGTTTCAAGGCAAGTGCAAAAGAAACCTAAAGAGCAATTACAACATTGGTGAATATGTCAAGAGTATGAAAGTCATAAAATATCAGCATGACACTTTATAAAAAATATAAAGCTCAGAGGCTTGAAATATTTAGTTTTTTAATGAATCACCCAGTGTTTTCACCATATAATCATGTTGCAATTTGTTTATGTCAATTTCAGCAAGCTTTTGCTTGTGGTTACTTGCTTGCATTTTTAATTTCTTTTTAAGAGCTAATATTTCCGAGTTTTTCAAGGCTATTTCATCACATAAGTCTTCAACTTGTTTTTCAGCTTGACAACATTTATTATCTAAGAATTCACTTCGTTTAGTTTCACGTCTTGCTTTGTCTTGAAGCATTTTTATTTGCTCTTCATACTTCTCCTTCTCTTTCTGATATTGTGTTTTCAAGATGTTGTTCTCTTCAAAGGCAAACTGAACTTTGCTTATTTCATTTGCTAGCTTAAGCTTTGTTTTTTCATGTTCCAGTTTCTCTTGTTTCAGTGCATTCATAACTTCTTCATGTTTTGTATTGGGAACATAATGCAGTTTTTGCTTTTCTGCTATGGTCCGTACTTCTTCCAGGGCAGAATGTTGCACATCAAACAAGTCACGAACTGTAGTCTGCACGATTTTATAAGAAGTCAGTCCAGTGGAACCAGTGATGTTGTGTTTGTTTTCACCAAGTGAACCCATCAGCCTGAACAAAACATACTGATGTTAATTCTTTCACCACATGGATATTTATAATATTTGCTATTTACAAATTCTAGACCAAAACAACACATAATAACATTAGTATGAACACATTAAATTTGGTGCTTTCTGCACTAATATATTATACTACCAGGGGCAGATCCAGGCGGTGGGGGCGGTTGGGGCGATTGCCCCCCTATGACCCATGAAAGTAACTTTATTCACCATGATTTTGTACAATTCGAAAAACAGCATTCACGATATGGCCAATTTGCCATATACCAGTTTGCCACAGCAGTGTTGTGAAGTATACTTCATCTCAAACAGTAGTGAAGCTGTAATGAGACTGACTACCAAATATTACTGAAATCGCCCCCTGAACTTACTGAGTGGATCTGCCCCTGTATGCTACACAGTCAGTAGATCATAGCATAGATAACTGATGCATTCGAGCAGCAATTAATATAAATGTGAAAGGAGTGACAAGTGAATCAATGTTAGTTTAAGGTTGATATCCAACAAGGGTTTTTAGCCACTGCTGAACTTAAAATTAATATCTTTGTGAAGTATGGCAATCATGAACAGCATTAGCTAACACAAAATAATACTAGCTGTTACATTTGAGCAAACAACATTGGCTACTTTCAGAGAGGACTTAGTTGAATAAGTCCTACACTGTTTAGCTAGACTGTTTACAACCATGTTACTATTAGCTTCAACAGTGAGATGTATATTGCAACTTCTTGGTTAGCTTGGAATTGAATGTGCCCTTTACCACAAATGGGATGAGAAGAATAGCTCCCAAATGTAAGTGGCACAAACAAGCAATACTAGAGTGATCACGATGCATGATCTCTATTGTTGCTTGTTGCGATAGTGTGAAGTTTTGCGCAATTGTTGCTCAGGCTTTCCAATCGCAACAGTAACATACCACAGGTATGTGTTAGTTGGCATGCACAAGCAATGATGAAGACGAATAAATCTGTAATAAACGTGTCAGCAACTACTGCATTTGCCTATAATTGTACAGAAGTAATACATAGTGCCAAAAAAAAGATTTGTGAAAAGAATTACGCATTCAAAGTGAGCAGATAAAAACATTATATGAAGAAGCACATTATTGAACAGAAGCATACAAATTGTTTCTGATCAAGGCATAAAATATCCTGATGAAATGGTTAAGTTGACTCTGATGCATGAGCACAATTTGGTGAAGGACACGGAGGACATGTCCTCCCCACTTTTTCAGGTGGGGGGATATAATATGCCATGTTCCCCCCACTTTTTCTCTTCAGGTTTTATATTTGGAGAAGTTCCAAAAATAAAAGTGATGTTTGCCACGTTTTGTGTGAAGTGCTTTTCATGTTAGATGTTACACATAGCCAAGTTGATGTTGAAACAGACTTCGGTGTAGTATCACTGGATTCTGTTAGTTTATAAAATTTACCTTCAAGAAAATGATATTTACCATTTTTCAAGTTTCTAGAGACCGCAAAAGACGGTTAACTGCTTCTGTCTGACATTCTACCCACTCCAGTGTGGTGTACTGTTAGAAAGGCTATTTTCTTGAAACAGTGAGAGTTTTACAGGTGCACATGTGAGAGACTACAGCACAGCATGGATTTAGTTCGTGAAGAAATGTAACTTGTTTTTTCTGTAACGTTGGTTGTCACGTATTCAGAAACAGACAGCATAAAATTTAATGATGCTTGTGTATATAGACATGCCATATTTTTGTGATTGAAAACCAGGACGCTTCAGAACAACGAACCTCAGAAGAAAATCAAACAAGTTCTGGCATGAAATCAATCCTTTCAATAACCTATAATTGCAAAAAGAACACCCCCTCCTACTAGCCCACTTTACTGAATTAACCAATGCGCTAAACAATCAACCCATTACTGGACAAGTTACCCACTACAATGACGTATCAGTTACCTTTGCATCTAAAACAACGAAACAAGATCACACATCAATCTTCAGCAAGTTGGTTGAACAGACTAATCATAGCATGCTAATATTAATGTTGGGCAGGAGTGTAGAACCTTTTGCTGTTGCTGGCCGCATTACTTTAATTTATATGAAACATGGCCGCCAATGAGATCGAGTTATATTTATGAGATACTGCCAAGTGCCAACCAACACAGAACACGTTTAAACATAAATTGCATATTCATTCTATAACTCTTTGTGACATCACATCCAGATTGTTACGCATCATGTCGACTGATTTTCTTGCCTTGCGTTTGTTTTGCTTCAATGTACGCCAGCACGGCCACCAAATCTTATATTTTAAATTACATGTGGCCGCAAATTTCATTATCGCAGGCCGCGGCTGTGGTTGCGCACTGTTGATGTAGGGCTATGTTGCCTGACTGAATGCCTAACCGGGACTTTTTGGTTGACCAACCAGGACGCCACTACAAAGCCTTTAAACTGGGTCTGCTGGGTTAAAACAGGATGTCTGGTAAACCTAAATGTACATAATGTTAGAAAGTTACATTTTCAGGCAAATATATGCAAAGCTTTTGCCTTTGGCAAAAGCAGCCCTATTTTGGAGACTAAGTTTTAGAATGGGCATTTTTGCAAAAGCCTATCTTTACCCATTAGTACATAGGATTTCAATCAAAACGTTGGAGAACTTCATCTAGCTATATAAATTGACCTATAGCTCAAAACATAAGGACTTGGCCAGGAATAAAAGTTAAAATATAGTGACCAACAAATCCAAAATATTTTTTTCATGACTCTTACACTTTGTTCTTGTGCTGAATGCATTGGTTTGTAAGTCATCTGCTTTGCTTTTGTTTTGCCAAAAAATAATGCAGCAATATCTTCATCCAAGTGTGAAATTTTTGCTTTACAAGCAGGCCCGTAGCTAAGGGTGGCATTCGGGGGCAGTGCTCCCCAATTTTTTGTGCCCTTAAAATTTTATTGCGCCCAGAAAAATCTGTTTTAAGCATATAGTAAAGCTAAAATCTTTTCCCTGTAAAAATGTATTTCCATCCAAAACTTAACACATGATCACACCTAGTTTTTCTGGACATTCTTTTCGTATTAACCCTTTAACAACCAAGATTGGCCAGCCCTTTTTTGGCCATAAATCACCAGCTGCTAGAGCTAGAGAGCTGTTCAAACCCTCTGCGGACGAATTCAGCAAGTCTTCTAGTTGACATCGAAAAAAAAACGTTTTTTTGTTTTCAGGAGGTGACGTCACAATGAGGGCATGTTTTGGAAATTTTTGCCAACTTTGGCCAGCCCCGGGTCCCATCCCATTGACCCATTCTATTGGCTCAAATTTTGGTGAAAACTAGGTCAAAATCCGTGTCTATAGAGCCCTTGATTGACTTGCTAGCATATCTGTAGCCAAAATTATGGGTCAAAAACCTAGTTTTTGGCCTAATTCAAAACTTTTCAGAAAAGGCACAATATACCTTTTCAGGGCAAACTTTGGCCAGCCATAACTTGGCAGCAGATTGAGCTAGAGAGCTGTTCAAACCCTGTAATGACTAGTGGCGTCGTATAGTTTAGATTTAAAAAAAAAATTTTTTAATTTGGTTGGGGGGTTTTGGGGCAATGGGATCATGACAGGTGCATGTTTTTTGGTTAATTATATGACGTCATCATCCGATCCCATGTGCCAATATTTTGGCTCGCAGTATTTTAGGATTCTAGGCGAGAATACGCGTTTTTAGAGCCCTTGATTTCTAGCATTTCTGGTTCAAAAGTTAGGCCAAAAAACAGCTAATTGGTAAGGGGCTTTTCTCAATACTTTTGGGGGATTTCCCTAATTTATTTTAATGTTTTTTGGCCCTACTCTTGGAACCAGGAACGCTGAAAACCTATCCGGACCCTTTAATGTCCAGAAATGAAACCAAAAAACAGTAAAAAAAAAAAAAATTAATGTCATTTAAATGGCTCCTGTGGGTCTTAAAGGGAGGACGGGCAAAAATGCTGATGTCAGCAAAAAATAACATAAACATCTTATCATCATATAAGCATTAAAAAAACAGACATCCTAAACTGAAATTTTTTTTTTTATTGCAAACTACGTACCTTCACGAGTCTTTAGAGGGTTTGAACAGCTCTCTAGCTCAATCTGACGACGAGTTATTGCCTGGGGAGAAATGCCCCTCAGAGTGACTTTTGAGGGAGAAAAATTTTGGTCAATATTTCGTTTATGAGCCATAATTTTCACTCCCGATATACTAGGAAGTCAATCAAGGGGTCTATAGATGCGGATTTTTACCTAGTTTTCAACTAAACTCTGAGTCCAAAAAATGGCCCATTGGGACAGCGCCCAGGGTCAGACAAAGATGGCTAAAATAACACAAAAACACCCCTACTTGTGACGTTCTCCCAGAAAACCTCAACGCAAAACAAATAACGTTTTTTTCGATGTCAACTAGAAGACTTGTTGAATCTGTAGAGGGTTTGAACAGCTCTCTAGCTCTAGCGATTTGTGGCCAAACAAGGGCGCGCCAACATATTGGCGCGCATAGTCATTAAAGGGTTAATCAGGTGAAACTTGTACATTTTTACCAATTCACCGTGGGGTGCATTTTTATTTCTGTTTAATCTCAAATATATTTTCAAGTTGTTATGCAAGTAGAACTCTCAGAATTACACTTTTGACATTAATTTCATCCATTAAAATCTGATGTTGCATCACATAAAAAAGTCACAAAACAATGGTCACCATTCGATCAGGTATGCAGAAATTACATTGTAGGCTAGGTGGTTATGTATATGCAATGCAGGGGCCAACAAGGGGAGATTGAAAGGATGCATTCACCACCTCATAAGAGGATATCAATGGAGATTTTGGTAAGGGTAGGGCTGCAGGCATGATGCCCAGTAGCATTGAAAAGATTTGTAGCTTTTTCAAAGAGCGGAAATGTGCAAGTAAAATATTTATCGTCTTTGTAATATTAAACAACTTAAACAAGACATCAAATCATGCTGTAAACCACAACTCTTACAAAATGCATGAAAACTGAAGTGTTCTACTGTAAGAGTGATATGCTTGTGCTACCAATGCGATTCAGCACTTTGTGCACTCTAACTGACAGTTCTGATAAAATCCAATTTATGTATTAGCGTGATTACTCTTGCTTTTAAAACACCTCTATAAGCAAGATTGGAAATCTATATTTGTAAAACTTTATTTCTGCATCGACCTGATGACTTTGTTGATTTCACACTAAACTGTCCCCCTCACATTTTTCAACAAAATTGTGATCATGTTCTGATGAACACACATTCTTGCAGATTTGGCACAAAATTTGGTAAGCACTGAACTAGGTAATGTGTAAAGGTTTTATTTCAATTTTTTAGGTTGAAATCACACAAATATAAATATTTTACAATGATGGATTACAACTAGGTAAAAAAATTAACAAAAATGAAACTTCACATGCCATAGCAACAGCACAGTTCAAGAGATATTATTACCTTGTTTTTACTGCATCAAAACCTTGTAATGAACTTGGTGAAGCTGGATTTGAAAATTATTAATATGACATAGGTATTGGTATATATCTTAAACACCAGAGCTAAACTGTACAAATAAGCAAGTGATATCAAAATATGGCCAATAAGACATATAGCAAATCTACATAACATGTAGTAACATATTTTATTGACAGGTTTAAAGAATTGTTAACCTCTGCCAATAGGTAGACTAATTCAATGTATACCTGAAATGGATTGGCAATAGCAAATCATCTTAAAACACTTTTTCAAAATAAGAATCAAATTTTGAGAATGAAAAACAGAAGCTGAAACAAAAAAACAAGGATAGTGATACTATCTGCATATCCTCAGGCTGTGGCATAGCCTACTCACTCATGATCTAAATTGTTGCAGCTTAAGCAAGCTTTCTAATTCAAATTTTTATCACAGGCTTTAGATATTTTGTGGTTCAATAACTCAGAGAAGGTTTTAAATCTCTTGTTATACATAATACTACTAGTGTTGAATCAGATACATTTTATTCAAATAGGATGAAACAAAATGTATTTTTGCAAAGGCACTACTTCATTTTATTCACGTAACAGAAAAATTGAACTATTTGATCAACAGCAAATGATTAGATGAAAAAATGCACAAATAATTACAAAAAACTTGGCAGAAAAAAACAGAAGTATTACACTTTATATAGAAAAATATATTTTTCAGGAACAGCTCATTATTACTGCAATGCAAACTAGCGTAAATCAGTAAGGTTTCAGTTCAGTTCAAATGGCATGAAGAAATGTTGTAGTTACTAATTTATAGAGGCTCTTTTATCTATCTACTATTCATTGTGGATATTTATCATTTGGTGAACATTAAATCATTGACTATGACTTGAAGCAGAGCACTTTTACTCATGGTAATTTACTACTTAACACGTTCCATTCCATGGTACGAGCAGACTCGTACTTTCAATCCCATCCCAGCAGTTGCCTCCCGGAGCGTGAACTCCTCCTTGCATAGTGGGGTGTCAGAGATTGCCTCCAGCAAACGCGAACTCGCGTTTGGCAGAGCGGGATGCCAGAGGTTACTCAAAAGCAAACCTCAAATCACAAACATAACTTTCATCATTGGTATTTATAGCCAAAGTGGCCAATAAAAGTAATATTGGCAAAAAATGTCCATGAAAAACAAAAACTCTCACCATTGGTATCCTTGGCCAAAAAGACTCAAAAAATCACAAGCTTTCACCGTTGGTATCCTTGGCCAAAAAGGCTCAAAAATAAAAAACTTTCACCTTTGGTAACCTTGGCCAAAAATAGCCAAGGTTATTTTTTCAAAAACGGGTGAAATTTGCATGGGGCCAGTGTTCATGTGACATACCAACAGCATTCCAGGATAACTTTTCAAGCAATGAACATTGCACAAATGTTTTTATTTGCTTCAACTTGTTGCTTGTGTGCGCAAGAAATTCAGCAACGAAAAAATGAAAAAAAACATCTCACAAAAAAGCTGCTCCACTGAGGTCATTGGTATTGTTACTCTCGCAAGAAACCCTTTTAGGGACCGCAGAAGCTAATATATTGACATTGCTGCACGATTTTTGCGATAACTTGTAAACTGCTGAATTTAGGCTCATCAGTAAGGTATTGTAAGAAAAGTTTTTTCACCGCGCATATTTTGAGGTATTGGCGATAGCTTTGTGGTGTCATTGGCAAACTCAAACAAGGGAAAAACTGAAAAAGCAGTGTAATCAAAACGAAAGCAGTGGGTATGTTTAAAAACATGTAGAAAAATCTACAAACACGTTAGAAAAATTCATTTGGCACAGAAAATCTCAGCCAGGACCCAAAGTTTGTAAAAATATTTATAAAAGAATTGTGCAAAATTTTTGGGAAGTACGAAAATGAATTTGTTGATTCTTTAGGGAGGTTTTAATTATTTTGCACATGTAAAATATCATATCTCCGGTTCCAAACACAAAAAAATCTGAAAGTTGCAGTACATTTTCACATCTGCGTCCTACAACATCCTATCAAATTTGAAGCAGAAGTAATGAGAATAAAAAAAGTTAAAGCAATAGTCAAAAAAACTTCTGACAAGTTGCCGAAAATTGAGGAAAAGTTGACAAAAGTTCAATAAAGCATTGTGAAAAATTTTGACTTTTCACTATTGTTTTTTTTTGCTGTTTTTTCAATGCTGCACTCCGAAATCCAGTATCGGCAGCGATTTTGGCGTAAAACCTAAAAAATCACTTTTTTTTAATTGTCTTTTTTTGCCGTAACATTGTTTTTCCCCAACCCTAAACCAATGGTAAGTGACTTGATATAGTCCTTGAAAGCACTCAAGGCCAGGTATAGCCCTTGCAAAAAAGCTAGAATGTTGGCGTGAAAGTGTTTTTGAAAATCATCAAGAACTGCATTTTCTCAGAAATTTGAAATGCAAACATACCTTTCTGTTAGACCCATCTGAAAGATCTCACAAAAACCTTTCTTGCAATGTTTTACCTATCAACGTACTTTCAGTGGTTCGCGAGTTATCGTTGAAAAACTGCCGAGCAAGACGATAAATCAGCTTTTGCGGTCCCTAAGGGGTTTTAAAACTTTTCAAGCTATGAACATTGAACCAGTGTTTTTGTTTTTTCAACTCTGTGCTTATTTGCACATGAAATTTGGCAACGTTGAAGCGGTCGGTCGGATACAAATTGGAAAGAAAAAGTACCTCACAAAAAGGCAGCTTCATTTACAACAATGGTAGGTTTGGTTTTCGCAAGAAACAAACTTTTGCAGTAATTACAGCATCAGCCAAGGCATTGATAGGTTTATATCTTTCCAAGCAATAAATATTGTACCAATGTTTGTAATTTTTCAAATTGTTGCTTGTTTGCGTAGAAAATTTGGCAACGCTGAAGCAGTTGATAGGCTACAAAAGAAAAAATATCTCGAGAAAAGGCACCTCCATCGAGAACATTAGTAGGTTTCAATTCTGAAAGGAACAAAAACACAGTAAATACAGCATAAACCAAGGCTTTGATGGGTTGGAAACTTTCCAAGCAAAGAACAATGCGCCAATTGCTTTAGGTTTTCAACTTGTTGATGATTTGCACATGAAATCTGGCAAAACTGATGCGGTTGGTAGGCAACAAATCAAAAGAAAAAAGCTCACGAAAATGCAGCTCCACTGAGACTGTTGTTAGGTTTGGTTTTTGCATGTATCATGAATCGCAATGAATATGGCGTAATTGGAATGGTATACAGGGTAACACAAAACTTTCATGAATATTTGAAGCACTGTGGATTACATGAGGGAAAGGTATAGGCAAATCGGCAAGCCGACGTTTGATCTGCGACAAACGCTAGACCGACTCTTGCACTCACTTGCGCCTCAAACAATGGTAGTGCGAATTTTTGCGCTTTGACGACTTTTCAAAGTTGTCCCGTTAACGTGTGAAAATTTTGAGGATAATTGCCAAAAAACATACCGATAAGGAACGTTTGGCAAACCAATTCAACCACTGGAACGGAACATGTTAAGGTAAGAACGACCAGCAGTCAAACACTGCACCATCACTGTCAAGCAATGCCTTTTGGTCTGAAATGTAAAACTTAGGCCAGTTGTTCTTAAACTTTCATGAGCTGTCACCCCCTTCTAAGTTTAACTGGCGAATACTTAACATATCGTGACACTTGGGTTATGCAATATCATGGCAAAGCTACCTAGTGAATGCCTTTGCCCATGGCCCCCAAGGGATACCAGGGGCCCTGTTTTAAAAACCCTGACTTAGGCAAATATGACACTGGTTCAACACTTCTAACCTCAAATAATTATTTTAAGATCCTGCCAGGGCTGCCAGGACCAGATGGACCAATAATGCCAAATCGCACATCAAACTATGCCAAATAGCTTCAAAACAGGCCAATGGCTGTCTGTTTAGTAATACCTGCATGAGTAATAACAAACATACAATGTTGCTATGGTGCCAAGCCTAGAATTATTGCACATAAATAAATTAATAATTGTTAATCTCTAAAAGTACCATTTTCCTTTATATAAAATACTTAACAAAAATACCTGCAAGTGTTTGAAACAACAAAATAAAGATTATCAAAATACAAATATGCACCATACCATAGTTTTTAAGTACTTTGAATCTGATACACAAGTGTTTGATATATAACTGCAGCAACAGAGGCTTACGCTGCAAAAGTGCAAATGCCAAAAATACAACGAACTCTTCAAAAATTACTACTTTCAACCAGTCCCAATTGAAACCACTGGTGTTATGTATGGCGAGTCCACTGCCCCATTTTTGAGCGGCCTTACAAAGAAGCTTGTTTATATGTCTGGTGATCCCAGGGAGTGATAATGGTTCCACTAGTACCTGTCTCTAGCTGTGGTCAGAAGGAATGCTGCCAGCATATCAGTCTGTATGCAAGTTTGATCTGATTGTGGCTATTCCCAGTGTACTAACTAGCGCAGTGCAAGAAAAAGTGCAAATTTACTGGGAATCTAGCTTTGATTTCCCGCAAGCTATCATGGAGTTCTGTTAAACTTACTTCCATTATTGTAAAAGTTTTGTGTATGAGCTGCATATAAAATTTCTGTCTTTCTGAAGAAAAGTTATTAACATTTGAGGCCTGATACATCAGCCATCACAAGCTCTTATCCACCTCCCTCATTTTTCATTTCAAGCTGATTTTTCCTGTGCCGATGTCTGAAAGCCCTGCAATCTATTACGGTTAAACGCAGACAAAGGGCAAGGAGTGATTGTGTTGATCACACAATAGTGCAGGTCTAATGATTTCATTTATAATGGCTGTCGGTCCACACCAGGATTAATGTTAACAATCCTGCAATGGGGTTAATAGTACCCAATACACATGCTGTTGATTGGTGGGGCATGGGCAGAAAGTTCACACGAGTCAAATAATAAAGTCTTAATAAATACCTGACAAGCAACGCTTAAGATTATTTTTAGTGATCAGACCAGCAGCAAGCTAATGAAACTGAGCTTGCATAACCCTCTCTGATCACATTGTGACTAAATTGCCATTGGATATCGATTTGATCAAAATTAGCATGCCTTCCACCCAACTGACATATAGGATGCTTGGCATGACCGCATGCAACAATCCCAGCGACAGTGCTTACCGCTATTGTGATTCATGGAGGGAGTAGTACGCTTTCAATAGAATGGCTCAACCTTGGGATAATTTATCGTGATGGCGGGACTGCGCTTTGAATCAAACGGCTCGACTACTGAAAGTCAATAATTTGACATGTTGCGCTCAAGCCATTCATCAAGTATAGCTATAAGCATAGCGCTTAGAAAAAAGTTTCATGGAAAATAAAACAATTTGACTCAACCATCACATGAAAAAAAGTCAACTAGCGCCCAGTGCAAATTTGTTATTAACTGGATAAAACTTTCCAAAAGTTATAGTGTTACTGTGAAAAATTTCCCATGAGCATGTCAGGTTTCCAAGGAATGACATTCTAAAATTACCCGCTTTTTCCTAGGCTGCTAATCAGTATTACTACCTGCCACTTGCCTTTGTTTCAATGCACAGGTATTGCTTCCCAAATGTTTGTGTTTTCTGTAGGTTTTGTCATCCCATTATGCAATATCATTTTGCTCAATTGTGAACTTTCTTGACTACTGCACAGCCAATGATGAAGCTACAGTATTAAGATATGTTCCGCAAAACCTGAAACTTCTGAGGTTATTGCAGATGAGTAAAAAAAACTGATATGTTACATATGCAACAATTCCACAAAATATCTATGACAAAATACAGTCACAAAGTACCCACAAAAAAACTAATCAGGCTTTCCAGGTTCAGATGAACCAAATGCGTCAAATCAATAGTCAAAATATGCCAAATAACATCAATACAGTAATTGCCAAACACATTGAAAATTATCTAAAAGTTTATAGTAGGGATCGACGGTGTCAGTTCTACCAAGGTGGCTTGTACCACATGGGGATTGAATTCGTAAGTGTCTGTTTGTACCACAACTGCCTTCAGTTCATCATAATCCCTTCTGCGATGGATCAAGCATGTGATGCTGAAAAAAGGACAGATAATGTGAAGAGAGTTTGGTCAACACTAGGTGTCATCTAGACCTTATGATAAACTAAACAAAAGAATGTAAGCCACCCTTGATTGTAAGCTGCACGAAATTATGAAAAAATGCTTTATAAGCTACGGTTTACAATTGAATAAATACGATATGCATTAAAGTCATCTGCAGTAACAATTCACGAACATACGCACAATCACAAACCCACCGACTTCATGTAACAAGGGTGACCTAAACTGCGGTTCAAGCCGCATGCATCTCTTTGAACCTTTGCATGCAGCTCTTCAAGTTTTCTAAATAATTATTTATTTGTTTTATATGTTTATTCCTATTGCGAAATGTAAAAATATTGAAAAATGGTACTGTTCTGTGATAATTTCCTTGTGATGAGCTGATAAGCACGTGTGTCAAAATTCTGTTTGCAGAAGAATGCTTACCTCTACGTGTGCATTGATTACCCTTCAAGGAAACTTGCGTGATGTGGTGCCCCTGCATGATTTAGTGCTCATTCTGATTGTGGTGGTTCTTCAGGACAGTCGTGATCTGTGCTGTCAAAGTGCACACGCCGGCAGTAATGCTCTCTCAGTGCAATTGAAAAAAGACGACACAGACCAGAGGACGTGATAACTGCTGAGTCATTACGACTGGTAACCAATCATCTACAGACAGCTGATAAATATTTACGAAGATATGCAGAATCACAATCTTTGTGCATTTGGTTGTGGATGTTAGGGTTAGCCTTAGGTTTATTGTTATGTTTAACAAGGTATTAAACTTAACTAAACTACTGTAGCAGCCGAGTCTACAGAGTGTATTCTGCACAAAGGCGGCGCAGTCGAATTATTCGACAAATTTTAGTCAATTTCTTGCTGAACACCAAATCGGAAAGTGGCATTAAAAAAACATCTAGGCTACTCGGGTTTAGCCTGACCTAATACTAACCCCAACAACCCTAATGTTTGTTCAATTAAAGTGAATCATCCATGATTGATTTGGATGATCAACTGCAAACTTCAATTACTACGCTTCAGGGAAACAATTGCAAGCAGGTTAACACAGGACTCATGAAAAAAACACATAGCGAAGAAAACCCAATATACCACCAGGATAGACACTGCACAACAGCGGCTCAACGCAAACCTCAGCATCTGTTTGAAAGCTTCCCTCTTCACCTTGGTTTCAAAGCTCAAGAATCATGCATGACTGATTATGTACTTAACGTCTCACGCTTCACCGGTCATTGTCGCAAGGTTGCAATTTTACAAACAAAAGGTAACAGCATAGAGACCATGGCAACAGTGAACCTTGGCGTAATAATCAATGTTGCCACTGGGGTCAGTCTCATTAACATCAGATTGCTGCCTTCTTCAACATCAGACAACATCAGATTTTTAAGATAACGTTTCATATAATGTAAATGCTTCTATTACCAATACATAACAAAGCGCGTTAAACCTCGTTGAATCCGAAATAGAACGAAGTGCCGTCATTAAATGGAGAATTCAGTTCATGCGTAACGTAAAATACTCATCCCAGCGCAGCGAAGAAACCTTCTGTTTGGAACGCTAACCAAACAGACACGATGGTAAGAGACCGACAGAAACCTAAAAATTATGAATATAACTTGTTTTCACCACAAAAAGGAAGTAAAATATGGAAAACAAAAACAGCCCAGTCGACATCAGATTTGTTGCCAAAACATCAGACATTCTCTGAAAACATCAGATCTGATATTGAAACATCAGAATTGGCAATACTGGTAATAAGCACACCACCCTAAGCCCGAAACTGTGCCATAGACATTCCCAACTTTTTACTAGGAAATCGATTTCGCGTCAAGTGCTGTTACAGGCAAGTTTTGCCTGCAATAACTATGACTGTACAGAAAACAAACCTGCTGAAAGACTCGCAAGCCTGAAACAACCAGAATGGATTCAAAAGGGCTGTAGCCAATTAAAACCCATTATTTGGTCAGCTGACCCTGAACACAACGTCATTTAAACGTGAGCAAAAGTCATATGATGCTTGATCACGATCAGGTGAAATCCCAAGCAACAAAGCATCTCCGAAAGTTCTGGAAGCATTTAAGCTAGCCAATCATAAAACAATTACCTAATTAAGAGCCAATTAAAGCACCTGAAGGAAAGGAGAATTTTCAAAAATTTGGGTATAAAATGCGTCTCATCTGGACTGGAATTCAGACTTTTCTCTTTCTGCCTTCAGTGCGCAGTCCGAGGATAAGCTATAGTCCAGTATTCGTGCTTTAAGCACACTACTGACTATAGTCAGGAAGAGAAACTGACTTACTCCGCCTTCAGTGTGCAGTCCGAGGTTAGGTCACTGTCCTGCATTCGTACTTTATGTACACTACAGGCTGTGATCAGGAGTAAAAAGTGGTAGTCCGCGGCCTGTACCAGATACCATGTCAGTTTAGAGTTTCAAGAAACTGGTTTGTCCGAGCAGGATTCCGCCAGGCTAAAGTGGCTTGTCCGGGATAATCTCTGCCAGTATGGACGACAGCAAATGGCTTGTCCGGGTTAATACCTGCCAGTTTAGCTGACATCAAGCGGCTTGTACGAATGAAACTCTGCCAGGCTAAAACGCTGTACTGTACCAGCATAGCCTTCGTCTCGACAGTCGTTCAGGCTTAAACAATATTCGTGAGTGAGTTACATTCGTGTCTTACTGAATTGTTGATATTTCCAGAGTAGTCGCAAACATTCAGCTATGAACAGCAACGTTCGAAGTCTTAATTAATGATAAATTTCCCCCTTAAACTCAACAAGTGATGTCTAGCAAACTGGAAAGTAAGTCGAAATAAGAACGTGACAAAACGCAGTTTAATTGTTACCAGACAGGAGTGCAGACATATTTTTAAAAGGTCAGTACTTTGTTATAACTGTACTTAAACAATGCACGCTGCAATGAAATCATCTTTAGTTTATAGTAGGTTTATATTTATAAGTAAGATGCTTGAATAAGAGAACCGATTTAAATATATCGTTGATCTCTTAATCGCAAATTACTAAGATGCAGAATTAAGATATAATAAATATATGAGCGTTGTGACATGTCGAGAAGTGCTTGAACATCATGGAATAATGTACCTTGGTGAGTACCTTTCTATTTCGTTTGAAATTATGATTCATGACCAATAAAAGCAGTAATAAAATACAATTCACAGGTGTGCATTTTTCGATATGAATCGTTTTAGGTAGCAGACATAAATAGGCCTATCAACCAGACTTGCTTCTGCGAGGACGTACCTGGATTCAGTAAATGAGAACCCATGCATAAAAAGATTACTTCTGAATCCAAATCACAGCACTGTCACCTATTAGAGGTCGTGATCTGTGTAACAGTGCACATTTTCAATCCTGTAATTGTATTTGCAAGCAAAGACTTGCCAGGAAACAGATGAAAACAAGAGAAAGACTTCAAGACTTTAGTTTTCAATATTTCCTAGTGACATGCTTTGTGAGCAGATTTCACGATTTTGCCCTTGTGATACTTCAAAATTTGATTGTTGATACGTGCAGTCAAAATCGGGCAAGCACAGCATGGTAAGCAGATTCCTTGAATAGCCTACTTCACCTATCTAGCATAAATAAACAAAAATTGCAGGACAACTGGTTATAACTTAGCACATCTTCTGTAAAAATCATAACTTCTCTGCATGTAAGTTGCACCGGAATTGCTTGCTCCCGCTATATATATAATGGTGTTATTCTTCACGCACATCCCGTTTGTGGTGAATCGCACAATCAACGCAACACCACTGGAGAGGTTGCAACAACATCCCCTCTATTTTACAACGAACCACATCGATCGCACGTTCTTTGTGTGAAGGCTGAACTCGGCACGACCTCCACATCCTGGTCACAGCACAATTTTGTTGCGATCGGAAATCCCGAGCAGCATGTGCACAAAGCTTCGCACCGTGGCAGCAAGCAACAATAGAGATCATGCTCAAAATCTCTCTTACTATTGCTTGCTCGCGCTACATATATAATGGTGTTATTCTTCACGCACATCCTGTTCGTGGTGAATCACACAATCAACGCAACGCCACCGGAGAGGTTGCAACACTGCCAAGAACACTAAATGGAAGAAATCTTAAGAGGTGTGCTTTTAACGTACTTTTTCAAAAAGTTTAGGGTATAGATTTAGGGTGTATATTTAAGTGTCGGTTTAGGGTTTACCTTTATGGTTTAGGTTTAGGTTTCGGGTTTAGGTTTTGGGTTTACGTTTTAGGTTTAAGTTTTGGTTTTAGGTTTAGGGTTTTAGGTCATGTAAAAGGACCTTATGCTAATTTAAGTGTATCGTCCTTGTCACTTGACCAATCCAAGCAGTCGGACTCTCCTAACGGCAAAATATCTCCAGCAGTGCTTTTGCCTCTGACGCCTAATAGCCCCTTCCTTGTTAAATTTTGGAAATGCCAAAAGGCTGTGTCTATTTTGCCACATGAGGTAAAAGCACTGCTGGAAGTATTTTGCCTTCAACCAATCGTACTTGGGTAAAGGCAAAATAGCTCTAGTAGTTTTTGCCTCATGAGGCAAAAAAGATACATGATTTTACATTGGCGGACAGGACTGGATCGGACTGATGATTTTCAAAAATTTTGCAGATCACGACTGGATCGGATTCAATTTTATCGGATCATGGCTGGAATCGGAGTGAAAATTTTCACAGTCCGCTCATCTCTGGTAGTCCGTCGCATCAGATGTCACGTTTGACTGAAGTGCAAAAAAGTTGGCAGAAGCGTGTTGATGGGTTCAGCCTTACCCCACCCATTATAATTTTATGCCAGGCCAGCGAGAATGTATGCCGGCCGAAAACGTAGTCTTTTACCACAATAGCTACTGATATGTGGTGTTAGCGGAAACTTGGACTTGTATCCAACCGTATGTTCGAGCCGGGGACATTGAGGGAAACGAACCTGTGAGACCAATATGTCACAAACAAGCAAGTGACATGATCTACCGTTACATTAGCAGACCATGGACTCCCCTGTAGTGTTTGAAGAAGTATTCTTACATTTTATTAATAATAAAGCATGCAGCAAAATACGAAAAACAACACAGCAGTGATGTAGCCGAGACCGTAACTTTCGAGACTGAGATCTGGTTAAAATTTCGAGACGAGACCGAGACTTCATCAAAAAGTCCGAGAACGAGACTCGAGATTTGAAGTTGAGACCGAGACCTACACTCGAGACTTCAAACTTTGCGCATTTTGCCGAATTTAACCAAAAATGTCGTCATCACTTCTGACTTGAATTTTTTTTCATTTCTGGCATTTTTCCGACCTGTTTCGGTTGTTTCTTACCTGCAAATACAACAAACAAAAATCGTTGAATTTTAGAAATTTTAGTAAACCATTTCTTTGCAATATTCAAAGTCTCGAGACCTGGAACGTTCGAGACCAAGACCGAGTCGAGACCTGAAACCTTCGAGACCGAGACTCGCAAAAATGGGTCTCGAGACCGAGACCAAGTCTCGAGACTCCATAACTGCAACATAGGCTACTTTTAATACAGCACATAGGAAAAAATAACGAATTTTCTACACAATTGTGTCGGATTCAACCCCTAATTAGAAGCCAACGAGAGCGTTTCTCCTGAGTTTGTCAAGTTGGGAAGCGTTCACATAGAACTCCTTAATTAGGAACCAACAAGTTAGCCCGGTTGGAAGTGGACACCAGTGGTGTACAGGATCCGGGCTTTGTAGTCCAATCTGGCCGGATATTAGGAATTTTTTGGATTCGGATTGGCTTGGATATCGTTTCCCCTTCAACAGGATCCGGAACCGGATTATCCAATGAAATAAATTGTGGCCATAGAAAAAACTTGAAATGGATTAATAGTTTTATGAAGAAAAAATACACTATTTCCAAATGATATTGGTTAACCCTGCCGCTCGGGATCCTAACTTTCAGGCTGACGAAGAGGACATCTCAACTTTCTTTCAAGCCAGGCCCGTAACCAGGAGGGCGAAGCCCCCGTAGAAGAATTTCGCCCCTCTAGAAAAATGTGTTGGACATAAAATAAAACTATTGGACACAGATCAAAAAATTTGGGCCCCTCTCAGAAAACTCTTCGCCCTCCTGGTATCCCAAGCTGGGTTACGGCCCTGTTTCAAGCAACATGCACTGTAGTTTGGAACCGAGTGAAGATGAAAATGATTCTTTTGTTTTGTTATGACGCAGCCCGTCGGTGTTCAGACGAATCTTGTTTCATCTTTGAAATGCATTTGCTAGTAGATCATAGTAAATTATGGTGCATAAGGCATTAGTAAAACATTTTTCAGCGTTGAAGATGAACCAAGTACCAGTCTCTGTCTGAACAGCATAGATGATTAACAGTCTAACTCGAAGTTGCCTTACCTAAAAATTAAGTAATGAACGTGGTGAAAATGTATTGAATTCTTGAAATTGGAAGTCAGTTTTTAAAGAGGTCGAAAAGAAAAAGAGATTTAGGTTAACATTGATTAAGTGATTCATTGCATTGCTAGTATAGTGGATTTAACTTTTCGCATTACGACTTGCCGTTCCCTACTCGCTATTGCATTCCGTACGTGAGATCTGGTTTGTATCAACTTGTCATTCGCGTCAAGGGATTTCGTGTGTCCGCGCATG
>Ga0210059_1004546_pt1 | contig 22410 bp, 14 predicted proteins | sample Ectturendosymbi2_FD_188042 | JGI IMG/M metagenome (GOLD analysis project Ga0210059, IMG submission 188042) | Ecteinascidia turbinata endosymbiont from Florida, USA - Sample 2 (SPAdes) (version 2) | ecosystem: Host-associated > Tunicates > Ascidians > Unclassified | place: Key West, Florida...
CTGAGAATTTGCAGCAAAAATATTTACTGCAGCTTGTGAGTGCACCAATGCTATCATTTAATTGGATGATCTATTTGTAACGTTACGTACCCTGCGTTTGCTAGATATTATAATTTTACTTCCATGGCGACTCAAAGAACTTGTAAAAATCTGTATTCCCAATTAAGGTATGGCAGCGTGGAACTGAGGCAACAACTGAAAAATGGGGAATAGTCTTCCAAAGTCGAAATATCAAAAGGTCTATGAAGTGTCATAATATAATACAAAACCACAAGCAAATGCATATTTAGAATAATAGAACCGAAATTGGAATTTAATTTTTATCTGCTAAACGCAAAGCAAGTCGGGATAAATGTGGAAATATTGTCCAGACATTTCTGGAAATTAGCGAATACAGTATATGAAGAAAGTGAAGCGTTTATCAAAGCATTTTTGCTCATTGCCTGCTGCGCCAATTGCACATCGTGGGTGCATCCAAATCTCCCCACAATGATCCTTTAACAGTGGATTTTATTAAGTTAAGCAAGGCACACCAATGTATACAGATTCTCCTCAAACGGAAAATATATAAGTGTCCAGCAGCAACAGAAAAGAGGTAAACCATTTATGATAGAGTGTGCGTTCTTGTACCTGTGACCGTAACTGATGTTGTACCTGTGACCGTAACTGATGCACTTCCGTTCCACAGTTCCTAATATTCCTGTGCATGAGTCACAGTGGCAGTAATTGCCGAGTTAATATTCCAAATCCAAAACAAGACTCACTTTCTTAAAAAAATGTCCAAAATACAATATTCAAAGAAGTAAACTGATGCTGCAAGCCCATTCCGCCATTTATTCCCATCACGCAGTTTTATCAGCATTACTATATGTGGGCTCGTCACAGCAGAAATAGTTTCTGTCAATTTCTTCCGTTGTATGTGGTTTTCATAAACCTGACCAAAGGATTTGACAGTGTGATCCGCTCGGGGCTTGTACAACATACTCGAACGGCAGGGCTGCCCATAAACGCCATTTTCCATTCCTGTAGCGGTCTACGAGAACCTGAAGGCAACAATCCAGTACAACGTCTCCAAGTTCACAACTTTCATGGTTTGCAGAGGAGTCAAACAGGATTGCCAAAATTATTTAAAAAAACATTTTTTGGCACATCTCATGCTATTTTTGATGTTCAGTAGGATAGTTTATGTAAGTGCCATAAACTGTGGGCGTAATGGTGTCGGAAAATGACGTTCTTGAAGCGGGGTAGTACAGCTGGTGTGTTTGTGTGGGTAACTTTGAGCTCAGATTGTCGGTTTGAACTGCAAGTAGAGTGAATCAGAGCCAGCCGATAGGCAGCGCGAGTTTTGTAAAAGTCTCCTTTGTTCAACGGCATGCTCAACATTTGCAGCCATAGAAAAATTAATTTCAACAAGAAAAGCTCAAAAAGGTGTTGCTCTCATTTTGATGAATTTGAGGCACGAACCTTAGTTTGAAAACCTAACGCAAAGGTAAACGATATGTTTAGATATGATTGTGGTGAAGACATTTATTAAGATGGGCGTTAATCGAAACGGTTGTACAACTTGGCAATGGCTGTGCTGAATAAAGTTGTTCAATGCAATTACCGTCGAACGTAAGACGTTGTAATCACAGCTGATCATTTAAAAGGCTTATCTCCCACCTGGCATGGTTTGGTAATACAGTTTTCGAATTAGACGTCTGATGGTAAGCAGTCCCGTCACCACAGGGGGCTTTGGTGCGCTTAGCCCCCCAAACAAAGCACCAAGCCCCTCAATGGGGAATGTGAAACATGATAAATCAGTTGATTTTTTGTCAAATTTTAGAATGTCAATCCTCCTGCACAAACGTAAAGTCCCCCAATTGAAGCCAATTGAAGACCTTCAGGCGATGGTTCTGTTGGTAACGAACAAAGGCAAGCAATAACACTATGCACGAGTAATTGGAAGAGGTCCAACCCAACAGTTAGACCAAGTGCGTAGGTCACGATAAAGACTGCAAGTCAGCGCTTCTCAACCGTAGCTGGTTTTAAACCTGTTGAAGATATTTTCTCAAAATGAGCCCCCGCACCTATAAAAGGCCTCGCGCAAGTGCCAGCAGAGTTAACGCATGAAGCCTTTTATATAATCTAAGAGAATTAAACCACCATTGAAGCGTGAAGTGAACAATGAAACGTTCTTTATATCATTGAAATCATATTGTCAGATTTATTATTATAGCCTGCTATATGCAGTATATATACAGTACGATACTACACGAAATTTTAACATATATAATGTTTACATCTGTAAAGTAGGTGTGTCGCCGTCACATCCCTTAATTTTTCCGTTTGATCCCCTGGAATGAGTAAACTATTAAAAAGCCATGCGGTAGGCTTACCGGAGATTAAAAACCAACAGGGAAGAAAATTTGACAAAACATGTCGGGTTCGTATATGTATATGTAAAGAAAGCAAAAAAATAGAGAAAGTAATGATGAGGGAGGTGGTGACAAGCAGAAAAAGCAAGACTCATAATCGACAGTGAAAAACAAGAATCTGAGGGGTGGAAAGGGCGCCACTTTTATGGTCGGCCCCGGGCAGAATTAGCGTCGCTACGCCACTGCGCCCATGTACTGTCACTCACAAACAAAGTCCTCAATCTGTGCCATATCTGATGAAGAATTTCAATAGTCACTTAATAGTATTGAAAGATCTTACAAATTTGTGCAATTTCAATACATTTTTGACGAATGCTTTTTTGTCTGCATCAACTTGAAATCTATCTTGTGCAGAGGCATACGAAGGTTAGGGTCTTTTCGGCGCCTCCCAGTGATGCGGTGCCCAGGGCATTGTGCCCCCTTTGCCCCCTCGGCACGTCCCTGGATGATAACAAGTGCGGTCTGATTGCGCTAGTGCAATATAAGACACTGTTTCATACAAAATACCTAATAATGCAAACACCACCTTTTAGTATTGTTCATGCGTCCACACGCAAAAATACGATGAGCCTTTAAATTCCAACAAAAAAGCGACGAAAATATTTGGATTTTTTGCAATTGATGCTGTAAACATTACATACATTTGGATATGAAATAACATAAAAATCGCAAATGTAACCCTAACATTTGTTAGCTACGAGCAATATGTGGTCATGTGCCCAGTTAACATCGGAAAATCGTGGTTGTATGATAGTCTTCGATATTTCAGAAGCGTGGCAGTGTTTCATACTCGTCTTGTAAACAAAAACCGTAAAGAGCTGGTTTATGAAAGACAACTGCTCACAACCGATTGACTCTTGAGTGGGTTTTGAGTAGTATTTGGTTCGCAATTTAAAAACGCTTCGGCAAAAGTTATTATCGGTAAAACGGTTGACTGCTCCTCTGTGGTAAACGAGTGTTTTACAAGGTTGCCTCTCAAGGTTACAACTCACTCAGTCAAAGTCATGCAGGAGCTTCAAACATTTCAGTGTTGATTTTTGAAACAACCTTCTTCGGTAAAGCAGATCCTATTACTACTAGAGGCGCTTCGTTTCGTTCGCTGCATAATTAGGGGCGACGGGACGGAGTTTATGAAGCAGACTAAAGAAGCGCGATGCAGGCTCACTACCTGCATGGTTGATTGGTTGGGTGACATTACCGGTGATCATTCAAGCTTGTAATGGCCTTTTCGCACATGTTTTTTAAAGAATAAAATGCGTAAACGCACCCAAACTGACTGTGACTTTATACATGCTTCTCCATGAAGTAAACCTGCGATATAAAATCTCAATTTGTGTAAACAACATTGTCAACAACTTTAAAAAACAGCTTATTTTAATTCTTGAAATACCATAAGTGTTTACAACTATCAATTCATTTTTTCTCAAGAGTGAAAAGGCAACTTAAGATATGGAATGTTCACAGAGAAACCGTTGTTAGCGCACTCGAAGATATTTCATTCTACTGTTGAACATTATCTCACTACTATAATATTCCCTATATAAATCTTCCTCAGCACACTACAAGAAATTTTTACTTTTCCACAATGGCAGGTCTCGTTCAGCAGTATTCAGAAGCAAAGTTTTAACGCCAGTACTACATTTGCTAGGAGGAGAACCAAGTCAGGAAAATTTTGCTAGAGAGGCTAAAAGCTTCTACATTATAGAAAAATCCTGCCTTGTTTTTTTCTTTTCCATGATAATTGCAATTCGACACAAAGTTACCGCATGTTGCGGACATGCCATAAGGAAGGTCATTAATATTATAACTACAAGTATAAATTAAAATGCTATACAGCGAATCTATTTACTCTATTTAATATAGAGAAATGGCGAATTCAGAATATTATTATGCGGAGAATTTGAATTTGTAAACAACTGCAACAACAAAGAAGTTGCTCTACACTGAATCAAAGTGAAAAGCCTAAAGTGTATGAGAACAGCTAGGGGTGTTGGCTACATTTTTTGTATCAGGTCATCAATGAAAGACGGCGCAACGCGCGTACCGTGTAACGCCGATACAATAGGTTGAGATGGATATCAACTTGCCTAATCGAGAAGGTCAGGCATTCAGCAAGATTTGAATATGATGTTCTTTATAGCAAAAACAAAAAAATAAAAATGTATGAAAATAATGGTGATCCCTTGAATGTCATTCTCCCTTGAAAATTAGTGAGGGGGTCTGAACCTCCCCGACCACCTTTTTTCTACCGTCCCTACTCTCTGGCATAGTGGAGTATAGCCAGCGTAAAATTCTGGGGTGTCAATATGTTGGACGTTAGGCGAGCATTAGTCGCCTCTCACAGCACAATGACTAGATATTCTGGAAATTTGGGGGCATGGCCCCCTGGCCCCCACCTGGCTACGCCTATGCTCTGGCAGTGCAAAAAACGCCCAGCTCACAACCCATCCATCGGACTTAACTCTGCTAATGCGTCTTTTCGCTGCGCAGAATGTGCTTCAGCAAGCTGACTGAACTGACAAACTCTATAGGAATAATTTACATAATTTACCTTCCCGTTCTTTGCAATTCTGGACCCACCACTTGCTGCTCCGGTGTTTTTTCTCCTTCAGCACCTGGCGCTGTGCCGTTCGCTTTAGGTTCCAGTCGCTTTTTCTGCAAAGTTCATTGCAACAGCAGTTATGCAGCAGCAAAGAACAACAAATCAAGCACAAACCAAAACGTCTTTGCGAACGTCAGCAGTGACTAAGGTCATTTTAAAAAGTGCTGAATGGAAGGGACGCATTTGCAAAAATACCTCACTATACGGAATTACTTCTGTTGAAAAACACCGGAAAACAGCTTGGTTTGAACTACAAATCATTGCGCTCCTTTTAACCAAACCAACTGCACAGATAACATAAATAAGTTCTTGCCTGATTTCCAGGTAGTTCTTTTGGTGGTTTTATTCTTATGCTTGCGTCCCATGCACCGGGTGGCAGAATCGTGACGTGGTCAAGGAACTCGTCGATCCCAGCTAATAGATCTTGCCGAGCTTTTGCTTTGTAGGCCACCTCACAAAAGACCTGAAACCAGCGAACGTATTTGTATAATTTGAAATCAAGAATTTCTAGAATCTGTGTAGTCCATGCCTATTTTTTGCAAAAGATACTGGTTTTGTTAAAACGTTTATCCACAGTACGTTACGGCTCACAAACAAAGCGTGGAGAGGCTTTCACCTGACGATTGACACGATTGGTGATCTACCGCAGGGTCGTAGCGAGGGAGGTTAGGGGGGAATAATTCCCCGGGAGCCGAATCACTATGGGGCTCCGAATCACTGAAGCGGCGCCGAAAGTCCCAGCAATGTCACAAGTGCTTTCTTCAACACACTATATTTGCCTCCGAAAGACCTGAGATTCGACCATGGAGCACCATGCTTGTTTCTTGTCCTGGGCGCCATCTAACCTTGGTGCACCCCTGATATACTGTTTACTAATTTTCTGCAGAAAAGCAGTGAAATTCATGATTTGCCGTGCACGTGGTCTTTGGGCCTCTGAGTCTGACCCGAGCTTTACAGCGACAGATCACGCCGATAAATACGGCAACCGCTCGAAAATCAGTGAACTGTCTGCAGCACGTTTGCAAACTTGCTGCATTCTTTCTCTTCGGTACGTTTTTTCGCAAACATGCTTCCCTTGACCAATACCAGGGAAAAACGGCAAAACCTTCGAGAGACCTAAACGACCTTCACACATGACCGGAGCTTTGCGATTTCTCAACTGACAAGTGTTGTTCGGCTCTCCACATTCCGTTTACCACTTTGAGCAAAAGCGCAGCCAATGAGTTAGACCACCCGAAAATAGCTCAGTGTGTAAAAACTACAACCTAAACGTTGGTAAAAATCTCTGAACAATCTCGGATTGGGGTCCAGCATCACAAAAAAATAGAAACTGCATTGAAAACGTTTTGTATTAAGAAACTTATGACTGTGCGCAAGGTTTTTTTAAGGTTAGACCTTGGTAACTGCTAAGACATTTTGAGAGATCGCAACTATTTTATATAAATGCCGATATAATTATTTTATATAAATGGGGATATAAAACAAGGTTTCGGTGTATTTTGGTGGTGGTCGTAAAGCGAAGTTCTACTGTATTTTTAGAGGCCGTTGGAAAATTTGAGAGACCATTTCGGTCCCTGAAAAGGCTTTAAAAATATTGACTATGTGTTTTCCACCAACAGAAGTGTTACACTACATAGACGTTTGTGCAGCACGTATGGAAGCATACGATCTTTTCTCACCTCGTCTGTCATGAGAGTTGCAATAGATCTCCCAACCTGTTTGCATTGCCGGTATTTTCCTGGAGGTCCGAGTGAAAAGAAAATAAACCTAGTGGGGATTGGCACTTCCGTCAAGCGCTCTGCGGAAGACAGAAGATCGATCAAGCGAGCACGAAAGAATGGTGATGAAGAGCTGAACGCTGTTATCTTATCGCGAAAGCTGTAAAAACGTAAACAGTTAAACAGGTGGAGCAAAGTGCAATTCTTCCAGCCAAACTTCAGTAGGCTAATCGTGATTAGTGAGATGCTGCATAGGCGATTTATAAAGTTCGACTTAAATTGCTGACAAGCTAAACTACTCAAGTTGCACATTTGAAACTTCGTTTTTAGAAACCTTTTTTAATTTTTGAAACGATTAACACTGAAACGACACACGTCGCTACTGGACAAGCACCATTCCTTTGCACACCAAGTGCTGCAGCAGCAGTTCAAAGACTGACCGAATATGACGGCGTCCGCCAATCGCACAAAAGCGACGATTCGTTGTTCGACAAAGTCGACTTCGCCGACCAAGACATTTGATGCCTCTGCGCCCGCCGGGATTTTCTTCATGAAGTACGGTACCTTTGCAACAGGAAAATTGAAGCAAAGCAGAAAGCAGCGGCGGATTGGTGACAAGCCTTCGGCTTAACATCCAATAGCAGCTCGATTCGTGGTTTCACTTCAATGCTCTAGCGACGAGCAAGTCACCCAGCAAAACCGCTTGATCTGCGGTTTTCTAGCAGAGTGAACTGAAGGAAAGTCTTAGATTTGGTTGGTTAGACCTAAACTTTGTTATGTTCGCCAACAAGATAAAGTAGCTTAAAGTTTTAGGCGCAAATAGCGGGGTTGAGGATTAAACAACCGAGACTCTGTGGTAATAACATAACTTGTGAAGATAGCAAACTTAGTAAAGTTAATAAAAAGGTGAAACCTTATCGGTGTAAATCTTTTGGCGTAAAAGTTGTCACCAGACAGCCATTCAAACTTTGTTATGTTATTAGTAATTGAGAAACCTCATTAAGATGCATTTCAGAAACCGCTGGTTAGATGTCCTCAACATTTTTTCACACGCGCTTCAACGCTTCTGTTTTGGTTATTTTTTAGTATGCTTTGCCAGGGCCACACCGAGAGTGAGTTGCAAACAATGGGTACGGGAAGTATAGCAAGGGTGGTTCAATTTTTCTGATTTTGTAGGCGTTCATGGAAAAAGTTTTATTTTTTACAAGATGAAGATTTGGATTTATGTTATCGTCAGCATACAACCGCTGAAAATGACGATATAAAGATGGAAGCGTTTGTAACAGTATTCATCCACTGCAACAGCTTGATTCAATTTTCTAAGTTTTATTTAAAATAGATCATGAAAGAATTTATGTAGGAGGAATTGTCTTTGATAAGAGCAAAATTGTTTTCACGATGATTGCTACGAGACTAGTATCTTCAACAGGATAAATTATTATCTCGAAAACTCGCTGTACAATGATTTACTGTTTGTAACTTTCGCAAGATCTAGGTTTGTCCTACTTTAAAGCGTAGCCCAAAGTAGGGAATGTGATACAGGAGAAAGATGTCCACTGATGTGCGGAGGGCATACGTAGGCATACATAGAAGAAACGCCAAAAAGTTTGAAACAAGTGCACGTCTACTTTGAGTATAATTTGTGCAAAAACGTTCGGGCAAACTATGGGTAAACTACGTCTTTTGTCAGAACTTCTGTACTACCTTTCAGCTTGTCTCTACACTTACGCAAGAATTTGCGACTTACTCTTTAAAAAATCTGGTTGAAAATACGTATCACACTCACACGTACTGGAGCTTAATCGGGTTGACGTAGAAGTGTGCGAAAGAGCTTGTTTATGCACACGTAAACTGTCAAGTGTTTTTCGTAACTTATCGATTGGGTCAAGACTTCGTATATTTTTGTTACTTGAGCAGTTGAAACTGCAAAAAGAACGTTTAGAACCAATTGAAATATTAAAGTAGCAATGATAGAGTTTGTAACTTTACCATATTTGCAATTACGGTTCGAATAAAAATATAGCGGCGGCAAAGCATCACACGGACGCGTGTGATTTTTCCTCCCTCAAAATATTGCTGATATTACTTCTGAAACGTTGAAAGCACGTAGCATAGCTCCCATTATACAAAGAACTTCAGTTTGATGGTCTCGGTCAATTCTAAAGATCTTTTTTATTTCTGATGATTTTTACTATTTATTTAGGATATCTACGATGTTTTGTGGGAATCTAACATTCTCGGTGAAGTAGGTAAGTAATTGCAGTAGATCTGTTTATCTCCTGGAGTGAGCTGTAAGGACACGTTTTGTTAACAGTCGCTCGGTTCAAAATGTTATCTCCTTTTACATATAGATGATTTGTAGTAATTAAAGTGACGAACTTCGTAATACTGAGTATTTACCTAAAAAAACACATGAATTATCTTTGCAAGAAAAAGCGAACATATGTCCGCAAAAATTTTGAATTCAATTGCCGTTTCTCTTACAACACATTTTTATTTGCAAAACTTCAATCACTAAATCGTAAAGCCTTAAATTCAGACCACTGACTATCCGCTACTGAAGACAAAAGCAAATGCTTTTCTCAAAATTTTAGTCACTCGAAAACAACAGAGAAGTTTTAAGCAATCAAATATTTGGATACGTAAATTTATATAAAATAAAGTTTGCACCTCAAAAGAGCATTTTGCAAAGTATGTTGCAACTTTTTAGCATAAAGAAACAACTCATAAACTGTTTTTATCATTTTTTCTTAGCACAGTTGCTGCACGAAGCAAGGACTAAACTTCACAGGACGACAAGCGTCTACGAACTTTGATTTTCTTTTCGGAATCGATAAAACTTCCTGGTCTTTCGGCGTCGAAGCCACCGAACGATGAGGCGTTCGTCATCGATTTCTTCAATGGAACGGTATCGTTGGATGGTGAGGCTGGAGAGGGACCTGAAACGGTTAATGTGCGCGGAGAAGTGCACAGTTGCTGGCAAAAAAACAATTTCTCATGGAGGAGCTACTCTTTGGGCAAATGTAGAGCAACAATTCAAGGATAAATCCCATAACGCCTTCAGCTAGCAATGTCGACTAGTTTTGCTGTTGCAATATGAATGAAGGTCCGAAAAATGTACTGGATACATCTGGTTAAATTTCTAATAAAAGTATTATCACTTCATCTGCCTTATCGCTTGCGCATGCGTTTCTGATTGCTTGTGTGGTTTGTAACGCGGCGCTTGACATTTTGTGGTAGGCAACTGAAGTATTTCCATGGTCCTTATCTCAGGTCTGTTTCACTGTTGTATGTAATGTGTCTTTGTTTACAATTTTAGCTATCAGCTGAGATGTTTCATTGCGCTGGGGCACTTCGAATCGATAACCGCAAGGTTTTTCGTGGTCCTGGTTGCAAGGTTTCACTTTGTTGTGCCTTTTTTATGAATAAGTACGACTCTAGATCATTAAAAATGCTTCTTGACAAGTTGTTTCCGTCTACGTCGCCAGTAGCTTCGTCTCGTACGTGTTGGGGCGTGTATAATTGCCTTAAGTATGTTGAAAATTCGCAAGTGTTAAGTATAAAATGCATAGCAAACTCATAACATTTTTCGGAGTATTGATTGAAAGTTTGTTACTGCTTCCTTTTTTACATACAATTTTTGTTACATTCATGATGTGTATTAAGTCGTTCATTGTGTGTCCCTCCGTAAGATAGTGTTATGATTTTTGCCCCAGCAAGGCGTTTCGGTTGGACATTACCCAGTCTATGAGCTAACCTTACGTTTGAAAACCTGCCAAGGGTGTTTTGCTACATTTTGATTAGCGTAGTCAGCCTTGCCAGCAATGTCAGATAAACGATTGTGCATTTGTGAAGCAGGGTTGGTGGCTACCATCGAGGGTAGTATTTGTGCGTGTAGATTGTTCACGCTTCAGCGATCAGAAACATCCTGCTGGTAGGGAAACACAGCTTTCATGCTTGCACTGAAGTATGGGCAGTTGTAGTGGGAAGCTGTGGCTACGATTGCAAGCGTGAAGATTTGATATCAGAAGATAGTTAAACTCTGTGCCTCAAAATGCTGTAGTTTCCGACTTGTCACGACGGCGAAAACTTTCATTGGTGTGTATAAAAATATACAGTTCAGCTACGTCGGTAAAAAAATTGTTATTATTTTCGTCGAACTCTAGGCCACAGTGTGACCAACCTGAGGTAAAATATGTGCTGATGCTTTTCAACACACGTAATTTAATTTCTGCATCACCAGCAACTTGCACTGCTTTCGGGTAAAAACAAAAATAAAGCAGTGTCAACTCACAAATGTCTGAGACAAATTGGTGATGACAACCATTACCTATTCCGCGTAGGGATGTGGTTTGAAATACTTAAAAAACTTTGTGTTTTCGCTCCAAGAAACCACAAAACGGAATAAACTACTTTAGAAAGAAGAAATTATAAAATTCTAAGTAGGTTACTACAGTCAGCAATAGATTGATTTTATTTTTAGACAAAAAATTCTATAAACGCAAAAATATTGACTACTTAATAGAGATATTCAGCAACTGCAAAATGCGTCAATAAAATGTCAAGGCATAGACTTTTAACAACAGACCAAGAAAAATTATTTAATCGAATTTTACACGATTTAATATTGAAAATTCTAAAATGCTACTGTGTCAACGAAACACCGATACAATCGATACAGTCCACAGGTCACCAACATGGTGCCCGCGCCACGCGGGTACCAGGACGCCCGCAACGACCATCTGGGTCGCCCGGTGGCCTGTCCTAAAAGTAGTATTAACACGATCAGTGTCTTCACATAGATAGATGAATATCATTAATTATTAATACCAACATAATTAGAAGTAAATTGTGCAAATGTGTTTTATTTCACAAGTCTGTATCAAACTGGTAGCTCTTTGCATTAATCGGTACCAAGAAGTAGCTCTCAGTTTCGAAGATGTTGGTAACCCCTGCTCTACACAAACCAAAAGTCATACAGATGCTACAGGGTACCAAGCAAAACTTATAAAAATTCGTAAATAATCTACCAAAAATCATCCTTCAGCATGTTTCTATTTATAGTAAATGCTAATCTAATCACCAGATGTATAAATAAATCATAAATATCATAAATATAAAAGGAATCGCGTTTGGAAGCTAAGAGCTAAAACTTCAGCAACGCGCTGACAACATAACCTTTTTGGACAGAAAACTTCATTTCAGAAATGTTTAAAATACTCGATGTCTATTATGAAACAACATGCGGGCGAAAATCAATTCAGAAAAGATTGAAATGTTGCTGAGTGGGAAGTACATGACAAATTCATCTACTCAGCACTTCCAAGGTACTTCAGGCAAGACGTAAAAACTTGTAGCATTGAACGCTGTACACTAGTATATAAATGTATCTGCCTTGGGTGTTGTTGTTCTTTGCTTTTTGTAGCGTGAAATACGCACAGTATGTTCTTTGTCATGGGAAATGCGTCCAAACTGTCAATACTGAAATTGCATTTATTGGTAATAACATCAATTTAGCAACTGTTAACTGACTTTTATTTTTTATTTGGTTACAATGGAATTCTGAAATGCAATTCTGAAAGAAAATTCGGCTTGGAATCACATACTGCATTGCAATATTGCCGTATAGCTTTGAATAGTTCACTTAAAAAGAACGAAATACACTTTCTCCGCAAGCAAGATCACATCCAAACTAAAGTTTTTCATAGTTGATAGGAAAATGCGTAATATGTTCATTATTATTGCGTGGCACATTGACTTCTGTATGTTGCTATTCTTTGTGTTTAAGAAAAAAAATCGGTGCTCGTCTGGAGATTTGAAAAAGACATCAAGAAAAGCTTTAAAAACTTGGCGGCATTGAGACTTTGAACTTGAAAATCGAGAATAGTAAAATGTTATCAGCTACGAACCAGTTTCAGGATCATGTGTGGGATGTTTCCTCACATAAAAGCAATATTTACATGATAATTTTGACAGTTACACTAAAATCCGCATACCTTGCTTTTTAGAACGAGAGTCAAAATTTCGGCTCACAAAATCTGACACCGATTTGATTGGACCACTCATGTTTTTCTTCTCATATTGATGCTCATGTCTACTGAGCAACATTATTCTCAGCTTCTCTTTCAATTTTTCGTCGGAGGAAAGATGACCTTGTTCGAACATTTGATTCAAAACCATTTCTGCCAAAAAAACGTGTGCAATGCAAACCTACCGTAGTAATTAAAACAAACTAAAATCTAGGAAGAAGTATGAATACAAGATTGCCTAAATCTTATCAAAAACGTCCCTGATTTCATCTATTGCATAAAACCTGTTTTAGTTGAACACAACATAAGAAAAAAACGAAAAAATAAAATGTGTACATTACAACCTTACCGGACATTAGCAGAAAAGCAATGATATCAAAATTAGATAGTTAGCAAAGTTTTCTTGAAATGCTAAAAATGAATTTAAAATCTGCGATGAAATTGTTTGTCAGCAAAAGTTTTGAATTATGCTGAATGTAGTGGCGGCCTGACAGAAAATCGTGATTGTCCGAAAATATATAAAGACGTTCCAACGCAAATTGCTGTTTTTGCAAAAATGCTGCAATTTGTAGTAAAGCTAGTAAAACGTTTTTTTAAGGTTTTAACCTTGGCGTCTTACCCTTGAAGTGTTGCAGTAGCTTTGCGCGTAGCTGCATTCAACGTTGCTCTGTTATAATGGAATGATTTAAACTGAATTGAAATTTAAAATAAATTCGTCACACCAATAACTGGGTTGTTGTTGTTCATTGTTGGTTCAAACAAAAAACGCATACCCACAATCTGGGAAATCTCCGTGGCTTTGACGTCGAGGAGCACGACGCCGTTGAGTATGTTCGAACGCAATTCGAGCATGCTGCGCAAGCTCAGCGTTGCCACGTGGGGTTTGCTCCAGCGGTCGCCTCCTGCTTCCACACACTCCTCGAATTTGATCCACCTGCACAACAGTGCCGTAGCCGGAGCAAAATGTCAGTGGAAATCATGCAAAGCGCTTTGTGACGAACGTGTTAGTGCACTTCGACGTGCCGTAAATCAAACGCAAGTGTGTGTGGTTCCGCATTGTAAAAATAAAATATGCTTTTGTCCTATTTCTTTCAACGCTGTACTGAGTAGCAGGAAACATTTGCTCAGTTGCAACTGACTAAATAATAAAAAGACAAAGCTGCTAAAATGTTGCTAGAAAGCGTCCATATAAAACTACAGTATAACAATGAAAACAGGCAAAGCGTTTCCTATTTAACCATTTTTAAATCGCAAAGAAGGGGAAAATGTTGTTTCCAATAAAAATCTCTTTTCACAGAAACCTTCTTTATTGGTTTACTTGTCGCAGGCAAAAGCAGTAAGTCTTGTTTCAAGATGAATTCAATGTAAACATTCTTTAAAACAAACAAGTAGCTGACCAACCCAGGTCGCCGGGGATTGCTGTAAAGAGAATCTCTCCCAAAACAGCTATCCGTGCACTCGCGTAAATGAATGCAGATACCATCGCGCATCCTCGAACGTTGCCTTTCGAAAATCAAATACCACTTGCCAACTCCATGGGTGAAAGCACCGAGGAAGGCCGGGAACGAATTTCTCACCATCAAGCATTTGCAAGGCATGCCTCATGACCTCAAACTGACTTCACGAAAGCGGCTCTGCTAGAATGAATGGAATTTCTTGCCGCGTATTTGTTGATGCAAAAGAAGCGGGAAATAACAAGGCAGCATGAGAATAATGGTTAGAAAGTTTGTTTCATTAAAATTTTAGTGCGTTTAAAGTTTTCATAAAGGAAAGTACAGTATATCAATGCAGATGTCGGGAATGGTTTGGCTACCGCTCCAAAGGAGACTATATTCTGCTTCAGTCGACCGTATTGGCAATGACATACACCGTCGTGGGAAAATTATATAGTTTAAATTAAAAGCAGTTCAACATTTCTTTTCAAGGTAGACGTTAAACAGTTCTGCATCAAAGTTTGTATCAAACAAATTACGTATCGCATTGTTGCGGACTCATCAATATCTTATCGACGTCTTTGATGCAATAAATCTTTTACGATCGAACTGTATTAAACAGCTTAAAATTTTTACCACGTTTCAGGTCAGACCGGTGTGAAACGAACAAACACAGCCGAGCAAGACAGTGCAACTGACTCATCTATTGCTGCTTTCTGAAGTTACTGTAAGTATTCAATTTAGCGCTGCTTCGAGAGCTTTCCAATCATTTCGTCTTCTACACTGGTTCTTTGAATTCCAATTACGTGACACACGTCACGTAGCGCTATGCATGAACTTCTAGCGATCCTTTCATACGTTCAATCTGTTTGCAGCATTATCGGCCATACTTTCCGCGTTTACCATATTCTAAACCAGCAAAGAATTATAGACGAACATCTTGTAACTCAAACAAACAGTGTTTCGGCAAATTGTAAAATTGGAATCAAGTCCCATTGTTCGGAAATGCTCGCAAATACTACACCAGCATTAAATGGTGCACAGTTGAAAGCACAGGAGTGCTGCATCAGTAAATATAACTACCGTATTTATTCGATTATTAGCCGCCCTCGATTGCAAGCTGCACAAAATGTTGTTAAAATTACTGTAAGCCACCCTTCATTGTAAGTAGCCGCACTTAAACATAGGTTGCCTAAGCTTCTGACGTACTTTCGCGTACCAGCACGTTTCGCGTTTTTGGCAACCATGTGGTAATGATGTTTACACCACTGCAACTGCTTTCCTTTCATCATAATGTTTTCTGCGACGGGGTGAGCACGTGGTGCTGAAGAGAATAGAATGCGAAAAGAGAGTTTAGTCGACAAAACATAGCCAAGGAAAGACTGAGCGTCATCTAGACCTTTCGATAAGGTAAAGAAAAAAAACAATGTAAGCCGCGCTTGAAAGTAAGCCGCACGAAATGATGAAAGATGCCGCGGCTTACAATCGAATAAATACGATATATCGATTTTGATCAAAAAACAATGCACACGCTTTTGCAAGGATGCAGTCGCGATATCGTAAGAAGTTATGCACTCGTACGGTGGTAATTGCTTTCGTTCTACCATGATGCAATTTTTAATGGAGAGTGAGTTAATCTGAAACATTTGCAAACAAACCTGTATCAAAAGTTAGGAAGACGTAAATATTTATCTCACAAATTGGAAAAAAGAGTATGGAACACACTCTTAAAAACAGCTCGAGCACAACCCTGCTCTCATCCTCTTTCTAAACAAATCCTACCATAGTCTTATGACCTTTTCCATGTGAGGAGACTACGAAAGCCAAAAAAATCTTTTCTATGTGAGGAGACTACAAAAAGTATAAAATTGGAAAAAAATAACTTATAAGAAGTTTACCTGGCGGTTTCTCTCCAAACAGTTTCTCCATCGTTTTCGACTTTTAGCTCTTCCATTTCAGTGAAAACGCAAGGTATGCCGCTTTCTGAATCTGATCTCTCTCCGAGATTTCCTTTCTGAAGTTCACCCAAAATAAACTGGACTTGCTGCTGAGGTGGGAGAACTAAACAAATGCACAAAGTTTCGTTAAATACTTTACTTTGTTTACTTCAAATGTATGTCGCAAAAGCACAAGCACGTGTACGCTACAACATACAATATCTGACCACTCCATGCAGGGCCGGCCTTACGCCGACGCAACCGATGCAGTTGCATTGGGCCCCGCGCCTCTGGGGCCCCGCGCCATGGTGTTCGGTAGATTGTTCATTTTTGCCAGATACAACTTGCGCTTGAGAATTCAGTAGAAACTCGACATAAATTTCACTGTTAACAAAGAACGCTCTCGCCAGAACTAGCGAATTTCCTCTCGAACGTTAGCAAACGCACTCAATTCTCGTGTTAGTGCTGTACTGTATATCTGCGCTCTACCCCGATCGTAACACGGTTGACTAAACACGATGACGTCATAAAATGACTGCTCAGAGGGGTCCCGCGCCTAGGTCTTGCATTGGGCCCCGCACCTGCTAGGGCCGGACCTGCGTCTCCATGGTTCGACGTTCGTTCACTGATTGCATGGCTAGACCTAGAGTACTCATTTTGAAACGAGTCACGAGTTTTGTTTGATTTGAATTAAGCCAAGTCTGGTCTTACAAAAAGACTTAATGACTCCACTCCAGCCACATGTTTTTAAAAATGTTTTAGCACGAGTCTGATTGATTTTTTGGGCAATTTTACTTAATTAGGGGTCAGTGGAATGAATTAGAGAGGGTTCCGAGGTCCGATCTAGGCCTACAGCCTAAACCATGATTCATTGAATGTATGACTTCAGCGGTTATCATTCAAGCTTGGAATGCCCTTTTTGCACTTTTTCTAACATGTTTGAAATGCCAACACGCACCTAAACTTGCTGTGATGGAAATTTTGAAAAAGCGCACCTACTCCGGCTGTGTGTACAGTGTAACCATACAAAGTTGAGATGAAAATAAGCTTGCCTTATCGACAACATCAAGCGCTCAGAAAATTTTTGAAGATGATCTGCTTCACAACAAGTGGAGTCCCTTGTATCTTGGATCTCCTTGAAAATTAATGTGGGTTCTGGACCCCCGGTTCGCCTGTTCCCTCGCCCAGATATTCGAGTCATAATATTTAAAGTTAGTCGACTCAAATAAGATCAAAACAACTCAACCCGGACTGAAAAAAATAATAATGCGGCAATGGCCCAAAAAGCTTGTGACTCTACTCGTAACTCGAAGAATGTAGCGGGTACAAATTTCTCGGCGGTTAGCCTCTTGAATCTTCAGAGTTGTCTGCAAAATTGTTATACAGGCAGTGGAAAGCAAGTGATACCCATAATCGTCTCACAATATTCCACCAGCAAGTAATTGGTTCTTGAAGTTTCCCAGAAACCGATACTGAGAGTGCTAAAGTTAATTTGGAAGTCCACAACCGTGTTCCAAAATTATTTTGATGCAGCAGTTGCTTCCATGCCAGCAACGTATTGAATACCGTGTCGAACCACTGCTTCGCATGCTGGGCGTAACACTGCGATCTTATTCTAGATTCTGTCTAATGTAACAAGGTTTATCAAGTAATTTTGCGAGGCTCGTTGCGCTCCCCTAAAGGATTTTTTTCAGGAGATTAATTTTTAACATAAAGCTTACATAAAGCAACATAAAGCATAACATAAAGCAAACGAAAGAGTGAAAAAATTGAAGAGGCAGAATTAACCTAATCATCATGATTAATTTTCCACGCACAATTTGGGATTTGCACGACTCCAAAATCTGCGAGGATACACTGTGGATAAATTTCTCCATTGCTGTTAATAATTTTAGGGGCCATCATGAGCAAGATTTCAAACGTCGTCGATGATTTCACAACAACCACTGAAAGATAGGGTAAAACAAGAAACTTTGGTGTCTTGTAAGGTGGACTGTATGTGCATCAGGATTAGACATTCTGCTCTTATAGTGCTGGAATCACGCGAAAATCTGCCTCTTTTTGAGTACACTGTAACACAATTAGCACACAGATAAAAAATAAACTTCGTCGTGTTAACGGTATCTTCAGTTGGAACTGCTGGAACCTTTCATGCCTTCAATTGGAACTTCAAAATGCTATTAAGGCAGTGAAATGGATTGTTTCACCTTTATCCGTAACATTATGTTGCAACGTACCCGAAATTTGCAGTTTTATGTGTAAGATAGGCCAAAACACGAATCATCAAAGTTATAACCAAATGGATATCTGAGCAGAAAGAATTTGCGGAATACAGATTTCCAGCATATGCTGAAATTATCCATTTTTCCAGGAAAAAACAGCCAACGCACATCAAGACATCTACTTCCTAGAAAAGAAGGTATGTAAGAAAAGATAGAAAACTTAGGATCACCCTGAATTCTGTACAGTTTGATCCCCTTAAAAAGATTGCTATATCAAAGAGACCATCGGTTGTTGAAATTTTAGCTTGTTTTATGGACTTTACGGAGGTATTTGTTTTCTCATCAATGTATGAGTTTTCTCAATCATTGGGAAAAATTTGAATCGATTCGACAGCATGCACAAGCAATTTCACTGGTGTTCGGTACATGCGTCACTTTGCAAAAACGAAAAAGCATTAAATATATCCAGAAACCAGGTAACAGTATCGCAAAAACCTTAAGTTTGTTGAACGAAATTGATAATGGCTTCAAGCTTAGAATCTGCAGTTTCTCACCATCCGCATCTGGCTGAACAGCTGGGTAGGATTTTTCGTTGCTCAAAATAGGTTGAGTTTCTTCGTCCATGGTCTAAACAATAAACTGAAAAATTAACTAAGCTGAAAGATGAACTCAAGCCAGACTATAGAGTGACTGCAAATCAAGTACCTTTGTCTAAAAGTAAGCTATTTTAAAGATGAAAATTTCCACCGTCTATGAATTGCATGGAACTACATTACATGAACAAATCAAACCCTTGTTGTAGCATAACATTTCTGTTAGTTTAGCTCCTATATCATTTTTCGTACATGTGCTTTCTGCTGACTTTTCGCTGTGCTGTTTTATCAGCGCACTGTGATTAAGTATGACATACGGTGATCTAGAAGTGGTCCAGGGGGCACATAAAACTGGCCGGTAATTATTTTTATTTTGCTACTTTACCTTAATTGTGTTCGTGGAAGATGATTGATATGCATGGTGATGGTCTTTCTTAAAATTGGTTACTTTTGTATAAAGTATACCTATTTGCATTGGAAACAATGAATAACTACAAGGCTCTCTAAACAATATAATGTAAGCGCAAAAACGTTTTGCATAAATGAGTTTGGAGGTAAAGCATTAGAAAAAGGTGAATAGCTACTTCATGCAATTTCGTAATTTAAAATTTTTTACACATCTTGCAATATATTGACTGCAAAATATTCTTTGTAAAAACAAAGTGTTACTTCAAATATTCTTCTTTTGCAATGCTAGCAACTCAACAAAATCACGTCAATTGAAATCAAGGTGAAACTTTATTTTTATGAAAATTATAGATCAGTGGTTCGAAAAGTGGGCGGTACCGCCCTCCTGGGGACGTTGAGAAACTCTAGGGGGGCGGTGAAGCAGAAATGGGCGATTGGGGAGAGGTGAAGCAGAAACTGGCGGTTGGGGGGCGATTGGAGACCCAGTTAATAATTACATTTCAGTTGTCTTACTAACTTTGAGTGACCAAATGTCATAAAAAACAGTATGATCAACAAACATGTATGCATGTAATTTGTAAACAAAAACTTAGCGTTTTGGAAACAAAACAGAGGTGAAATGCTAGGAGATAAATTGATGAACAGCAGTTTCCATCACTAAAGGTAAGCTGTTCAGTAAAACTGTTCTCCTATATAATTAAATGATTATGATTGGAATTTTCGTCAGCTGTTCGTCTTGGCACGGGTGAACTGCTACCTGGCAATGCCCGTTTCGTTACAGCGACTATCACCGGTTAGGTTTGAGAATGCACGCCTGCACTTGGACTCAGCCTGTGACCAAAAGCGTGAGCTAATTTTGGATGGAGTGGTTTAATGAACACAAATATAATAATAACCTTGTACGAGTTCAATTCGAAAGCAGAAAGGCAATTTATATTTTTTACAGATAGTGTTAGGTGCCAACAAGAATAAGTTACCTAAAGGGAATCGAAAAGATTCTGGAAAACAGAAGTGTGTTTCTGAACGCACTTTCGCTTGAGCAGCGCCAAGGAAATCCAGGGAGAGAGAGATAGTAGAGCCAGTGGACAACTGCAAGTGTCACGGTTAAGTTCCAAAACTTTTGAAATATGCAGATTAAATTCAATCCTGCACTGCTCCGAACTCAAAATTTACTAAAAATATGGCAGAGTATTAATGGATTGATTGATCAAAGGACACCAAAGGGTTTAGAAGTGTTCTGCTAAGTTTAGGCAATGTGGTGCACTCGGTTAATGATGAAGAGAGTTTGTACGCCTGCTGCTGCACACAGAAGGTGACTGTCAAAGGGTGTCATAGATACAGCATCTTGGCTGTCACAGTCCACAGATATCTTCACGAAGTTCAATGAAGTTAATTTGCAATTGCAGGGAAATGGTGTTGACCTCATTAAAGCCAAATCAGAAATCTTAACCTTCTTGTCCAAGTTTAATGCTGTTCAAACGAAATCGAGCCCTTCATCAACTCTAACAGTTTCCGACTGCTAAATGAGTTAATTTACTAAATTAAGTTTTCGTCGGTTTTTGTCAATTTCTTGTCTTTTAGCAAGTTTTGGTCTGTAACAGTGTTTCCCAATCTTTTTTTGGCTAGCGCCCCCTTTTCTGACAAACAAATTTCTATCGCCCCCCTACCATGCCTAGCACACATATCAACACAATTTTTTTGTTCTCTATATTTGGGATGTTTGAAAATGATTAAAACAAGAATGAGCGCAAAGATGCATTTCACTACAGACAAACTTACATCAATTGGAGAGTCCAATCGGTCATCTTTGTTTCCAAAAGAAAACATGTTGATACCGCAACGAACTTGGAATTCAAACTTGTTTTCACAAGAAAAATATGATAACTTTTTTAACCTACACTGTTAAATTTTGTACCCTTTGTGGAAAACAAAAAATGCTTTACTTGTTATCCGATTGCACAAAGAATTTCCCATGTTGACGAAACTGTTAGGTAAGGAAGAAAACACATTAAAACACATAAGAACAAGAAAGGATAGGATTTGTTCTTACAAAATCCGTACTCGTCTAGTTCTGCAGCAACAAATGGGCTGCACTTATCTCCTTTATATCATATCTAACCATATCACCTGATGCTGCAATTACATCGTTCTGAATTATGATTGAGAAGCCAGAAAACACAGTAGATGTCTCTAAATGTCTAGATAATCTTTCATCTGTCCCAGCAAGGGCATGTAATAGTTCCACATAGTTGCCACGATTAGAGGAAATCGAACTCTCATCGTTACTACAAACTGCTAATTGATGTTTGGCTGGGAAGCAATTTACATTAATGAGGTCTTTGAAAATCTCTCGGTTTTCCCTTACCTTAGCATTGTGAACGCTGATATTTAGTCTCCGCTGTTCGTTCAAAGCAGGCACGTAGCCAGAAATTTCGATAGGGGGCCCAAACAACAACATGGTCTCAACATTTGATTATTTAATGTCCCTTGCCCTTGTTTTTAAAGCATCATCCATAAAAGGTGCATTTTTCTGGCGCTTTTTTCTAAATAATTATGTTCAGATTTAAGCCAGCAAATACAAAGTCCATTTTCGTTGGACTGATAACTTTTAAAGTTTGTTTTTAGTAAAGTTCCAAGCTTCTATTTTGGATGAAAGCCACCATTTTCTCGTAAAACTTTCATGCAAGAGCGCCTGTGAAAATCTCGATGTTTCAAGTGCAAGGTCTGCAGCATGACTTTAGCAGCCAATATCGCAGTTGAGCAAGGAGTCATTGTGGCCACCATTACGATTGTGTTTTTATAGTTACACGCTTGTGATGTCCACCAACACTCGTTCAATCGACGCCTAGCAGCGACTTTGCTTTATTAAGGCATTGACTCCCGAAGTAGGTCTACAAAACTTGCGCGCATGTAAGATGTGGATCTTGTCCAGTTCTTGAGCGACTGATTGATATATGCAGCTGATAACGTAAAGGCTAGAATATCTCAACGCGTTTGAAAAATGTTTGGATTTTATGTCATTAAATGCTATGAAATGCAAAAGTTACACAT
>Ga0210059_1004547_pt1 | contig 22407 bp, 13 predicted proteins | sample Ectturendosymbi2_FD_188042 | JGI IMG/M metagenome (GOLD analysis project Ga0210059, IMG submission 188042) | Ecteinascidia turbinata endosymbiont from Florida, USA - Sample 2 (SPAdes) (version 2) | ecosystem: Host-associated > Tunicates > Ascidians > Unclassified | place: Key West, Florida...
CAGACCCGTTCATAACAGACCCGTTCATAACAGACCCGTTCATAACAGACCCGTTCATAACAGACCCGTTCATAACAGACCCGTTCATAACAGACCAGTTCATAACAGACCCGTTCATAACAGACCCGTTCATAACAGACCCGTTCATAACAGACCCGTTCATAACAGACCAGTTCATAACAGACCAGTTCATAACAGACCAGTTCATAACAGACCCGTTCATAACAGACCAGTTCATAACAGACCCGTTCATAACAGACCAGTACACAACAGACCAGTTCATAACAGACCCGTTCATAACAGACCAGTACATAATAGACCACATTCATAACAGACTCTGTTCGTACCTAGGGCCGGACGGGGTAAAGTGTGTTAGACAAAATGCTTTGGACTTTTAGCGTACACACTGCAATATACATTTAGAAGGGGTCCGTTATCAACGTGGTCTGTTACGAACGGGTCTGTTATGAACATGGTCCGTTTTCAACAGGTCTGTTATGAATGGGTCTGTTGTGAACGTGGTCTGTTTTGAATGGTCTGTTATGAATGGTCTGTTATGAACGGGTCTGTTATGAATGGGAACCTTTATTTATACACTCAATAAAAAATTAATTATATCAAAAATGTCAAACTTCTGTCCCCAATTTTCTAAGTATGTTGTCCAAATTTGACAACTCAATTTTTTGGCACCCCCATGCATCTCCTACACCACTGGATGGCCCAACAGATATGCTTGGATCAAAATGGGGTTTTCAGATGCTGGTGCACAAGAAAACAATTGATGTTGTCACCACTCACTGTTTTGTTCATCGGGAATCGTCAGTCTCAAAAATTGGGAATCGCGAGTCCTTAAGGTGCGTTAACAAGGAGGTATCTGATATATGGAAGATCAACAAATGAGGGAGATAACATCTCTGCCCCCTTTACGCCAGAAAAGCTTACTACCGCCCTCAGCCACGGAGAGCCAGAAAATCTCCGGGATTTAAATTTTCCATGCCTGATCAGCTTACGAATCTTGGTTATGCGATTTCCTAACTTTTTACATGCGCCAACTCAAAAGTCGGAGGATGGAGAAAAAACGAGTAGTTGCGATCCCTAAACCGAATTAGCCATTAGGGGACCTAAAGGGTTATATCCCTATGTCTCGACTGCGTGTCCCCTTCAATATCCTCGGAGAGATTCATCTACGCTCGTGTCGAGCTGATCATTGATCCATTTTTCTCGCAGCAACAGGCGGACTTTGGACACTGCAGGTCGACCGTAGATCAAGTCAACTTGTAGACGCAACACATCGAAGATAGCTTTTCGGCTAAGAAGACCTGAACTGTGTTTGTCGACCTCACAGCAGCCCACAACACTACATGGCATCGCAGCCTCACATGAAAGCTACTGCGATTGCTACCTGACAGGCACATGGTTCGCGTGACCATGGAGCTGGTTGGTAATCGCAGCTTCACCCTTGCCACCGGTAACAACAAACGAAGCAGTTTAAGACGCCTCAGGAATGGCGTCCCAGAGAGATCCATCTTGGTACCTCTTCTTTCAACATCTACACCTCTGACCCACCAATCACCATCTTCGGAAAGTATGCATACGCCGACGATCTGGCAATCATGCATGATGGAAACTGACAAGCAGCGAAAGGAGTGCTCAGCAAAGACACGACGACTATACGCAAATACCTCCAGACTTGGAAATTAAAGCTTAGCACCACAAAGGCGGTGTCGGCAGTTTCTCATCTTAACAAGGAAGCTAAACGTGAGCTAAAATCACCTGTAACAGCAAAATCCTGCCCTTCTGTGTCGAGCCCAAATGCCTACGAGTAACTTTGGAAAGGTCGCTCACGTATCGCCGACACCTCGAGCCACTTTGCAAAAATCTGACAACACGTGTCGCACTCTTGAGGCGGCTTGCTGGCTCGGGATGGGTGCTGGAGCAACAACGTTGCGAATAGCCACCTTAGCAACAGTACATTCAACCGCAGAGTACTGCGCTCCTGCTTGGTGCCGAAGTGCTCACAGTGTCACACCGCTTCGTTGGCCCAGTCATCAACGACGCCTTGCAAACCGTAAGTGAACGCCTGCGTCTTACACCAGCAGACAATCTTCCTATCCTCGCTGGCATCCAACCCGTTGAGCTTCATTGCAAAGGATCCACACTTTCTCTAGTATGCCGTGCCATGGAACCTGGACATATGCTCCACTAAGCTATCACCTACACACCGAATGGGAATGTACGTCATGTCAACTTGAGACACCCATTAGTATGCCCCGCACAACGACTTATCTGTTTGACTGGCGTCAACCACAAAGGCGCGGCGCTCTGGTCGGATCACCGATGGAATACGGAGTGGTTGGAGAACACTACGCGACTCCGCACTTCCCATCCCTGACATCGGCACCCACCCACCTGGAATGGCTTTGCAAAGAACAGCGTGGGTCCGGCATAACTCCCTCTGCACCAGTGTCAGACGTTTCCACTCCTGCTTACACAAATGTGTCATGGCCCTACTGCAGCTTGTGAGTGTGGCGCAGAAGAACAGACCGTTGACCATGTTGTCCTCCACCAGTGTCCAATCCATCAACCCCTATGGAGGGCATGACCTGACGGTTCTGGATGACAAGAATATCGAATGGCTGCTTAACACCTGCCCCGAGATCTAGTGCGTCCTAGCAGTGCATTAAACCAACTATCTCAAACGATGAAGTGTCAATGACTTTACCAGACGGTCTTACAAGTCGTGAATTTGATGAAAAGCAGTGCGTTAAATTCCCGTGAAATCCAGATGTTGTGTGAAGACAAATTCTGATCATGAACAATTTCTCCACCGCACAAGAGTGTGATGTTTGTCAAGAGGCAACGTTGTAGCCTGAGTGTTCGAGCTCCGTGATGAGCTGAAGGTATATCAGGAAAACCTTTACTCGCAATTGATTTACAAAATGGTAAGTTTGATTCTCGCCTGGGATATTTGGTGTATCTTTGTAAAGCTTTTAACCAGCTGGATTTAAAGATGCAAGGGAAAGAAAAAGATATCATCCAGTTTGTGGTCTTTGCTGGAGTTTCTTATTTCGAAGCAAACTTTACAAAGCAAACTTCTTTATTTCTTTTTATAAAGTTGAGTTAATTCACAATTAACTAGTGATTGTTGATCCTAATAAAAATTGCGGCAACAAGCAATGATACAATCATCATTGCGAAATGGTTAATTTTATGGTTACTTGAAAACATGGGCGCAATTTCGTGGGGGACACGGGCGACGTGTCCCCCCACTTTTTCAGACGGGGGGATATCATATGCCATGCCACGCCCACTTTTTTCTCTTTCGGTTTTGTATTTGAAGGTTTCAAAAAATAAACAAAAGCAGTTCTGTTGTGGAGACTTAGTTTTGGGGTGGGCAGTTTTGCAAAAGACTGTCTTCAAGCATTAGTGAACAGGATTTCAATCAAAACGTTGGAAAGTAGCCTACAGTATTTACCTAGCTGTATATTGACCTATAGCTCAAAACGTAGGGGCTTGACTTGGAAGTAAGGATAAAATATACATTTGTCATCACTTCTTGTAATGTTGCGGCAATGGCGACCAACAAATCCAAAAGATATTTTTCCGTGACTCTTACACCATGTGCTTGTGCTGAATGCATTGGTTCGTAAGTAATCTGATTTACTTAGGTTTAACCAAAACCACAATGCAGCAACGTTTTCATCCAAGTGCGAAACATTTCCTATACAGGTGCATCACAACTAGATTTGTTGGACATTCTTTTCGCGTTAAAGGTGAAACTTGTTACTTTTTCGCCAATTCATCGTTGTGCATTTTGATTTAATCTCAAAAATATTTTCGTTTCTTTATGCAAGTAGAACTCATAGAATGAAACTTTTGACATGGTGCAGAGTTGTAAGTCAGGTAGGGGTTTTCGGATCGGGCACGGCTCGGGCTTAAGTTTGTCAAAATATTTCGGGCTGATTTCGGGCGTACATACAAAACTTATTTCTAGCATTCATAGAAACGATTTCTTTCTTTCGTGACGTAGATTTGTTGTGCTCACCTTGGTAACTTCTGTGAGCGTAATGATTGCGATTTTTCTTCAGCTAAATTCTATTTGCAAACACAGCTATGTTCTATTATTCTCTGCTGGGATTACTCTCACACTCTTTTTGAGAAGGCGACAGCGGTAAGGAAATTAGCACGCGGTAGCTTTGCCTCAAAGAGATCAATCACTCACGCGATTCTTGGCTTGTTTTATAAAGCCTACAAGCCGGCTTTTCGTGCCTATAGCGCCATCGTGCATAGTTTCGTGATGTTTCTTTTTTTCTTGAGAAACATTATATTCTGCAGTATTATCGTTGACTAACATGCTACGTTTGTGCCAGATATTTTGGTTAAGGTGGTTGCTATTTTCGGTGTAATAAACCGTGTACCTGCGGCTATACCCGAACACAACGTTTTTTGTTACTCCGCACTTGCGCATGCGCATATCTTAACTCTCTCGGTAAATTTGACTTTCGGGTCTAAATTGGGCTTCAAAAATAAATGTTGGGCTCGAGCCGGGCTTGGGTTTGTGATTTTGGGCTCCAGCTGGGTTCAGGCTTCAAAATGAGGCCCTTTTACAACCCTGTGTAGGGATGTATGCAGGGACTAACAAGGGGAGATTGAAAGAATACATCCCCCACCCACCAACAGTAAATGAAGATTGAAATCATTTTGTGAAGTAGGCTACGCTAATTTCAGGTTATGTTTTTGCTGCTGGTAAGAGGATATCAATGAAGATTTTGGTAGGGGTGGGGATGCATGCATGATGCCCAGTAGAATTAAAATTATTTGTAGCTTTTTCAAAAAACGGAAATGTGCAAGAAAAATATTTATCGTGCCAGAAAAATATTTATCGTCTTCGTAACGTTGAAGCGACTTGAACAAGACATCAAATCGCGCTGTAACTCACACTTCTCATAAAATGCATGAAAGTTGAAGTGTTCTACTATAAGAGTGATATGCACGTGCGACCGATGCGATTCAGCATTTTGTGCAGTCCGACTGACAACTCGGATAAAACCCAATTGATGTATTCTATTATATTGCTGTGCTTGTTTGTATCCAAATACGATATTAATGGAAGCAGGCTGAACTACAGCACCATGTCCAACAACAAATTTAAGCATATTAAGATGTAAATCATCTGCAAGGACAAAGCAAAGTGTGATCAGTGTTGCTCTCGCAAACACCTCTAGAAATAAGATTGAGAATCTGTATATATAAAACATCACTTCTGCATCGACCCGATGACTATATTGGTTTCACACCAAACTGTACCCCCACATTTTACAACAAAATTGCGCCCACGCTTGAAAATAATTTGCTCTACTAAAGTATAGGAATACAAAATACTGGGACCAATTTGTTTGACAAAATTTTTTGGTTACTGCAAATGTTTCATTGCGTATATATTCTTTGCACAATGTTCTGAGCGTAAATTAATATTTTGCAAATTACTGCAATGACAGAAAGACAGCTGACGAGTTGTGGGAATTGATTTATTACTGGTTATTTTATGGTGCCAATCACGTTCTTATAACATAAATGTAACGACGAAGGTTTGATCAATATTAACTTACTTAAAGATTACACCATCTGGCTCGGCTGACAAGATATAAAACTCATACATGTCTCTCGGGTTCCATTCTCTGCATTCAAACTCCGCAAGAACAAATTGATGCCTTTTCCAGCTGTAAATGGTGTAAATTGTGTATAAACAAAAATTGTTATGTTTGATTTCTAAATACAAGTAAAAAAAAATAAAAGAATAGTTACACAATAATATCTTGAAAATAAAAAAATTGTTCTCGCAGGCTATTTTTCCAAACAAGTTCTATGTAGGGTAGCTTTAATGGACGGCCTACCGCGATGTTTAATTCACTTGAGGCTAAACCACGTGACTAGTCTTAAGTTAGCACTTTAATATAATCTACAGAACCAAACAGTAAACTCGCATTCTTCATAAACCACATTCAAACGTAAAAATCAAAAGCCTAATCAAAAACATTGGGTGCGAGTAGAATCGTCAATGTTTCGGTGGTTTTATTTGTCGACTCTTCGTTACAGTACACGGTCTTGGGTCAACCGTATGAGCTAGGGCAGCGGGATTTTGTAAGAAAATTTTGCGGTCAACCACAATCCAACCTTAAAAGAATGACATTTATAAATCCAACAGCACAAACTGGTAGACCACGGTATGCAATACGGGACTTAGCGAAAACAAAACAAGAAACTGTTAAGCTATAAAGGCACGGCATAACCTAAAAGCTTCCATAACTAATATTTTAACAGTTTTCTTGCACAGACGACTGTAACATCGCACAGAAAACGCGACAAGGCGTATGTGCGCGTTATTCGGTCAAACCAACTGTGGCGAGATCTCTAAAATACGTCAATAAAAAAGTCCGAATAGGTGCATTGCGCATACTTAGATGTGTATAAAAAAAAACTAGAAAATGCTAATATAAGATATACAATTACCTTGCCCTATATGTGGACGTTGCGCTTCCAGTGGTTTTTAACATTTCCAACCCTGGGGACCCCTTTTCCTACAGACATTTGCTTGGGGGAGCCGTCGTCAGCGTCATGTCATTAACTAATGTTGTGGTCGTTGTTTTTTGTATTTGAGGGTTAGGAAACACTTTGGAATTCCTACTGGAAAAACCCAGATTTCTCTCTTTGGACCCCTAGGACTCCGTTAAAAACCACTGGCTTATGGCTTACGGCTTAATGTGTCAGCAAGTAAATTTACTCGTATATGCGGGTTGTTGGTTGTTTCCCAAATATTCTCCGTATAGTTCTCGCTAATGATAACGGTCCCCTGACTTCCTCGCAAAATCTGGCAGGGATGATTTCTTCTGTGTTCACGTCCACAACAAATCCATTGATTATAGGAGCTTGAACGAGACTTGGACCACACCGCATGAGTTCGCTGTTCATCTTGCCGCAACAAAATGTCTTTAATTTGACGTTAACTTCAGAGTAACCACCTGAAACATTTGCATTTAACACTTTAGAATGTCCAAATTTCCCACTCTGGCATAACAAATAGGGCAAAGTGTTCTTGGCGTAGTGGCGTACCCAACCCAAAAATTTGGGTGGGGCCAAAAAATTGGGGGTAAAATGTTTGATTTTAAGCGAATAACACTATTTTGTTTAGAAACGCCTCATAAAGCACATCATGACTATATTTTCTAAAACATGAGGAGCAAAGCCCCTTTGCCCCCCTGGCTACGCCTTTAAGCATTCTACGAACGCTCTGTTTCGGGTCGTAGCGGCGTGATTTCGTCAGTGTGGGCTAACTGCTCGGTAGCAGGCATTAGATAATTAGATAAGTTTAGTGAAAGCAAATGTTTGAGAACGAAGTATTTTCCAGTTGTTTACTTGCCGCAACTTGCGTTTTGATTTATTCATTTTAGTTTTGAGTTTGCGTGCTTTCCCTGCTCTTACCTCAGCCTTTCAACATTTCACCCGCATGCACTGCTTGTAGATTTCATAACTGAGGATGCGTAGTGTTACTCGAAATCAAAGAAATTTGCTGACTGATTAAGATGCCGTTGCCTTCGTGAAGGCTAGTTGCTTGAATGCAGATATATGGAAGTCCGAATCATCACATAGTCATAATAGTGCCTAGTCAGTTGATTCCTCGACAGTTTGCAGCAAACAAACTTTAAATTGTTTTCCATGCACCATATAAAACAGGGGTTCACAACCTGAGGTACATGTGCCTATCTGAAGGGGTACATTTAAGGATAGCAATAGAAGGGGAACATGTATTTATATAATATATCAATTATATTGAAAATTCAGTGGCTTTCTTAATTTACTCGCCATAGGAAATTTTAAGGGTACATGCTCATCTGTTGAAATGCTGAAGGGGTATCTGGTCAGAGAAAGGTTGGGAACCCCTGATACAGAATCACATAGAATCGCAAACTTTATAGGTTGATTTAAAAGAATCCATACATCTAAGCGAGACCACAGATTGCATGGTTCGCTCTTGAGCCAACTTTTTGCGGTAAACTGATGAAATCTTTTATTGCACAAATTCCAAGTGTCGGTTCTACTCGTAATTATTTAATGAAACAGACAGGCAAAATCTCGAATTTACCTTAAAATAACGTTTTACCCAAGCACAAATTCACATCTCCAAAGAATGAATAAAAACTGCATAGAACACCTTAGGTGTAAAGTTCGAATCAAGATCGTAGCTTGGAGTTTCTGGCCCTATATCCAATTCTGATTTGTTAAATTTGTTCCGCGAATGACACTTAACATGCCAAACCATTAGCAGAGCCCAGACAGCCATGTATTCTCAATGTCCACTTTTCAATAATCTGATACGACGCTGAAAACGGAGCTAAGAAGTGGTTCGACATTCAGGGCCTTGCGAATTTGACAGCTGCACACTTTGATGCGAAGTATCACACCTCCAGCCCTTCGCAAAAATCCAATCTTTTTCGCTTGCACTTGAGAATAGTATTCTTTCATTCATTATCCAACATTCATGACCATAGGTGAGGAGCAGAACAAATATTGATTTAAAACCTGGCACCTTTACATTGCTTCAAAGCTCCAGTTTTCTGACACAGAGCAATGAAACTCACGCTAGAGCTGTTTTGGCTTTATCACTCTCTGTATCAACCTTCTTGTTTCCGCCTTCCGTCACTCGTGAATGCCGTCCCAAGGATTTCACAGCTTTTGTCACCACGTTTTACACCGGAAACTCTTCACAAAAATCCCATCTCTGCCGCTTACACTTGGGGTAGTATGTTTTCAACCTTCTGCCCCCTACCCACAAATTCATGACCAAAGGTGAAGGTCAGAACAAAGACCGACAACCCTGGCATCTTCGCAAGTGTTTAACCTCTCGTTTTGTCACAACAGCGCTCAAAGTTCACGAAGAACTGTTGTTGCTTTGCAATCCGTGTATCAATCGCCTTGCTCTGTTGTTCTGTCTTTCGTCACTGGTGAATGCCACCAAGTACTTCATCTTCACCTACTGCAGTGTATTGCCGCTTACTTGCAGTATTCACTGCCTTGGGTTTCTGGAGAGGCATACTTCGGTCTTTTTAGTGCTGATTTTCTTTTCTGCCTGGTCCCACACAGAATAAAACCGACCAAGTGCATATTGCAGGCCCTGTTGAGAAATTGCTAGCAGGAGAAAATGGTCCGCAAAAAGCAATAGATTGATCCTGTAGGCTCAATATGCTTAACATGCTTCGCCTCAGCAATATTATCACAGTCAAGGCGGGTGTGTCGTTCGCCTCATGTCAGTGTTCACCTGACCGTCGCGCTAGAAACGTCAGCAGCAATGTTGAAAGTGAATGCGATTTCGGTCAGTTCGGGCGGAACACATCTGCCAATTGCGAAACCTGGAGTTCCGTGGAAAAAGAAAAATGTTCCATTGCACTCACTTTGCAGTGTCTAGAGTGGTCTGCTGGCGCCGATCTTCACTCACTCTGCGCCTTTGCAGGGAAGGCTGAACTGGTGGCAGGCCATTGCTTGCACTTTACGTGAAGCTTTCCCTTGCACCCATCCATTATCGAGCACGAAGCTGGACAGGTTACAAGTACCCATGTTGAAGTCGTTGGTGTGGTCCGACCGGGATTCGAACAATCCTACCGGCATCTGAAGCCTATCGCCTAAGCTATAATTAGCCGGTAGCTCCACCGCGGACGCTGATGTGAAAACACATGTTTTGCGCAATGTATTGCAACCATGGGCGCGCGCAAGGGGGGTTGGGATTTCAACCCCCCCTGGAGATTGATATTTTACAAAATCTTTATTACCTGCGCAACTGAAATTAAATGCTTTCGCTTACTTTTTGCTTGTTAATTAGCCAACTTAATGCAAATACCACGGAATAAATTTGCATGCAAATTAAGAAAAATTGCAAATGGGCCAAAACGCAATAATTAGGATTATCGTCTGCGTCCAGAAACATCTCACCACTTTTTGCAGACCTTTCGTCCACTACGCATGTTTAAAGACTGTGCTCCGCGAATAGTTAACTTTATCCGAAATAATTGTCTTTATTTTGTCTTCTATGACTGATCAGTGCAAGCGCTTACCGCATTGGCTACATTACCAAATTCTGTAGCATGATAGAACTGATGCACGAGCTCATAACAGCAGTTTAACATAGAAGGATTCAGGCATTTCATAATGTCTCAGCAGGGGAAAGGAAAACTCAGTTTTCTGGACTTCTATACATGACTTCTATACCTAACAAAAAGTTGAAATTTTTCTTGCGTTCCTTATGCGCATTCTCATTTCTTGTATAGCAGGGTTGCCAATTTGGCTTTCTTGAAGCCATATTTCAAAATTCTGGCTTTTATTGAACACCTTTCGCTTTTTTGGAAATGAAAAAGCCAGATAAATCTGTTTTTTTTCTGGCTTATGTTCAGTCGGATAGGCTTGGCTCTGGCAAAACATTGTCTGAGCTGCATATTCATTACCAGTGGCGTGCAGAGGTCTGGTGATGGCCGAGGCGACTGCTTGATTGGATGCCCCCTACCAAATTCTAGTATTGAGCAGTGGCGTATGGTGGTCATTGTTACTGGATGCATAAGCGTAGCCAGGGAGGGGGGCAAAGGGGCCATGGCCCTCTCAAAATTTTAAGAAAATATGGCCATTTTGTGTTTTAAAGGCGTTTTTCCAAACAAAATAGGGTTATTCGCCTACAATCAAACATTTTGCCCCCCAAAATTTTTGGCCCCACCCAAAATACTGGGCTGGCTACGCCACTGTCTGGATATACGCTGTTTGTGAATGTGACGTCACCATTATGACGTCATATTCAGGTTTGCAACCAATGTTTTGGGAACGTTTGTTGACACAACATGCATATTTAAGGACGCCGGAGCAGCGGTAGGGCAGAGGGATCAGTAAAACAATTGAGAGCAGTGGAAACGTATAAAAAACAAAAATCGTTACCAATTATGTTTGTTGCTGTTCATCAACAATGCTGACCTCAAAAATAATAACATAACTTATAGAAAATCATTCTGAATTCTGTGTGCACGAATAGCTTCACAATAAATTTTGTTTCAAATCGATCTTGATAAACCATGAAATTACCTCTGATACTGTTAAGAAAAGCAGTAGTGTTGGAGGTGATTTGCTGGGGATGAAAGTACACCCCCATAAGTTCAGATTTGCTGAAAATCTGGACAAAATCCTTGAAATTCCGGGTAAGAATGGAAGCCAACTTTGCTTGAATTCAAAAAATGGCGCCCAATGTTTGCAAAAAAACACATGAAGACAAGTTGTGGTCACACGAAAAAAGGTCTTAATGATCTTTGTGGGAGAAAAGTTGTAGACAAAAGTTGCAGAAATAGCTTTTCGGGCAAGTTTGGAAAAATTCGGGCAAAATTCCTTCGCATCCCCAAAAAGTTCCTGCTCTTACACCTATGATGAAAAGGCACCTCCGCCCCGTTGCCTCCTTTTTGAAAGGACAGAGGGGGAAATGCCCTCGCCATGACTCCATTCGTTGGCGTCCCTGTGCATATTATTCTACACGCACTCTTTACTCGTTGTAGGCTACAATGTGCCAGTGTAATGAACAAAAATTATATCAGCGGCATCCTAAGACAGAGCAGTTCATGACTGCAAAAATATCCGGCAACGCATAAAAACAGGCGCAAATGGAACACTCAGTGCCACGTCAGCTCAGTTCACAACTGCAAAAATACAAGGCTGCGCGACTGACTCGTAGAATAGCAGTCGATCAAAAGATAAGGGGCTGGGATGGCGGACACCAAGGGTTGAGAGTTTCAAATTTGTTAACTACAAAAGAATTGAAAATGTGCATACAGTACTCAAAAAAATTTCGTTTTATATTATGTGGCTGTTATATGTAGGCCTACAATTATTACGGAGAAAGAACAGATACGGGCTTGTGTGAGCCGTTATGATTATTCGCCTGAACTGCCAATTAATCACGAAGCTCGAAATAATGCACATATTGCAAGCACAGGTGTGCGGTTGTATTTGCACAAAAAACGAAACCGGAAACTAGCGATGGATGATAAAATCAGCTAAATCAAGCAAGCTGCAATTGGACAGTTTTGAAATTTGGCTCAGAAAATCAATTAAAACGTCCATAATTAATTATCTTCAGTGTTGATGCAGTTGGACCCAATCAAAAAAGTCACCCGTTTTTTCCAGAAGCCCACTTGCAAAAACAATAAAGCCAACCACAAATCACTCCTTGCTTTTCCTTTAAAAAATGTACTGTGAAACAACAAGTAAAATCAGCAGCACACTTGTACAGTTACCTGTAAATTTTTTTAATCAAACAAAATGAACAGCAACGAAATTTGAAGGACTTAAAAAAATGAGAATAATTCGAACAGCTGGAGTAAATTATACTGGTTATCTTCTTCAGCTCCGTAAAATCGGTATATTTTAAATCATTTTTTTCTGCTTCTCTGCATCCAAGCTGTTTCTGATGTTGGACCATACCGAATCATATTGAAAAAATACACTATATAGATGCTGAACTAGCAGGACATGCACATAAACTTGACGTGAAACTGTAGAGTTTGTGTGGGATTGGCTTTTCTCTATTGCTGTGCGCATTCTTGCCAAGCTTTTTCACTTTAGAATGAATTGACCAACAACACTTTGCGAAAACAAAGATGGGGTACATTTCTTTGCCCTCAAATTAGAATGCCATAATGGCTATAACAACTTATTATTGCATGATTCTGCTAATGGTGATATTACTTGATGCAATAAGAACAATTCAGAATGGGGGTTTTGTGTTTTTTTTAAAAAAGAACAAAAACTTGTTTTTTAAAAAAAAACTAAAAAAACGAGTTTAAAGAAAACCAGAGGGTTGTTTTTTTTAAAAAAAACGGGTTTTTCTTAACCCTGATTATCTTTCAATATTTTGTGATTTTCCCGTAATCGCACGATCTGAAACAAGTCACGTCACTATCAGTATGACTGGGTGTGCGGCGCACACCCAATGTAAAAGTCCCTGGTAATGAAGAAGCTGAGAATTACTGGCATACGTAAAAATTAGTGTTGACAACAAAACAAGTTTCGAAAAATTAAATCCATTCAGCATGTATTAGTAGACTTACAATAGGAAAAACCATATAGTTCCAGCAATAAATTTTTGTAATTTCACTCTTTGGATACCCCCCTGCCTTGGATGCCCGGGGCCAGCGCCCCGTTCGCCTCGACCCCTCTGCACGCCACTGCTCATTACAAATCTCTTGCCACGAGGTCTATTACCACGCAGGGTGTACAGAATACTGCAAAAATTTTACTGTTGCCCTAAAAATGATCGATGTTATTGATGAAAAACAAATCCTAGACAGTGTCATTACGGGGAAATATGCTTCTAAAGATTATCGACGTTTTTAACGAGTTTTAATGTCTATTTTGTGTGGTTGTGCATGTTTTATGTGTACAGTATATGCATCAAAATTGCTATCTGTTTTTTTTATTGGGACAAGGTCTGGCTTTTTTGGTGAAGACAGGTTGGCAACCGTTGTGTAGTTTAGCAAGATTCAATCTTGCAAACCGGGTTGTGCGCCAGCCAGTCCAGCCGCACATTTATGCTCGACTGCATGTATTCGACGAGACATTGGCGCAGCCTCATTTTGCAGTTGTAAATTGCTCTGACGCAGTGATGAGTGTATTTTACTCCCCTTTTTTAACACGCAGCCAAACTTTTGCAGTTATGAATTCCTGTGTCGCAGCATCGAGTTTACTTTCCTCCGATATCCTAACTTCGAGCGCTGATAATATAAACTAAGGGGAGGGCGTGTAGAAGAATATGCATAATATATCAAACTTCACCAAAACATTGGTTTGGAAACATGAATATGACGTCAAATTGTGACGTCACAAAGACCGCACACCATAAACAAATGACCACCATATGCTACTGAATGAAGCCCCCCCATGAAAATTTTCTGCGCACGCCACTGGTTGCAGCACAGTTTTGTACCATTCACTGACAATTTATTCCGCCAATCACTGAGCGTATATTTAAACCTAACTTAGGTAACAATTGAATTATTTCTTTTGTTGCACGAAATTCACAAATTACGCAACAATGAAACAAAGCCCGACCATTTTAGGCCTCAATCTTTCAAATTGATGAGCAACCACCAAGCAACAAACCCTATCGTAGAACAAGCGCTGTGATGGCTGAACACAGCAATAGTCAGAGCGACATGGCTTTCCCCGTCACACAATTAAATAATTCGTGAAAAAACAGAAAATTGTTCAAGGCATACCAACAGTTCCGTGGCAGAACATCCGCAGGATCTCCATTATCAACTTTTCTGACGATTTTTCCCTGTCGTCGTACCCTCCTATCAAGTGAAGATTCAGATCAAGTTTGCGAGGAAACACTGTTAAAAGAGTAAACACTTTTCGATCAAAAGGCTTTGTCGGTTACACTTACGATACATAAATCCCACTAATAAAAATTCCTACAGGCATTTAGGCATTTACAGACGTGTAGTCATTGCCATAAAAAGCACGACGTTCTACTGTAAAATTTGCGTATTTTACAAAAACAATTGATCAATTAAATAGCTCATTTGGTTGCTGCAGCGAGAAGTGCTCCACAAAGCAAAACCCACACAAGGGCGTACGCAAAGGGTTGGGGTTAAAAACCCCTTGAGCTTGATATTTTACAAAATCTTTATAATAAGGGGAGTGCATAGGGCTTGTTTTTTTACAAAAATAACCGCACACCTTATCTCAAACAAATTTACCTGCACGTCTGCAAAGTGTTGATTTTTTCAATTATGCAGTATCTGCTGGTTGTTGGTTTTGCGCCGAATTCTTAATGCCCAGCTAACTTGGACATTACGCACGAAGCAGTTAGCAAAACAGTACTTTCATGACTTGGCATAGTGAGCCTTCCTATCATGATCTTCGATATTGCATCCATCATCGAAAGTATTGAGTGTGTCACGGATGAGACCTTGAAATGGGAAAGAACCATACCTTGCTCACAGCTCAGCACAACCGCTGTACATGTTTTCAGTCGATCCGTACCCAGTAATTCAATCTGAAAAACGCCGCGGTAGTTGTGATTATAACCTACCTGTAATATGCAAACGTGTTTTGTACATAGGACGTGGCCCATAATTAATTTAATTAACTTGTGCAAGTTCAAGCAGAAAACATTTAAAATACATAAGCGAAGCATGGCATTAATATTAATAACGGCAATTAAAAGCTCGCAAGTTTGCTGCATGCTTTCGAGGAACAATGGATTGGGCTCAGCTGCTTTCGTGACTTTGCGATGATTCAGACTTGAGCTACGCGCGTATCTGCGTTGAAGTAGCTCTTCTCCGAAAAGGCGGCGCAGTCAAATCTATCAAATTTTAAAGAAACCGAGTCCCCGCAACACTGCGCATCCTTAGTCGTGGAATCCGAAACAAGCAATGCTTACTGGTGAAGTGCTGAAAGTTTAAAGCAAGGACAATGAGGTGGAGTAAATTATTGGTGAAGTGCTGAAAGTTTAAAGCAAGGACAATGAGGTGGAGCAAATTATTGGTGAAGTGCTGAAAGTTTAAAGCAAGGACAACGAGGTGGAGCAAATTACTGGTGAAGTGCTGAAAGTTTAAAGCAAGGACAATGAGGTGGGGCAAAAAATTACAGCTACCAGCAATGTTGCGATGTCTCAACACAAAGCGCTCCTGTCTCGTGCTGCAGTGCTCACAGTACCCGCCACTTTGATCCTGCCATCAACGCCGCCTTGCGAATTGTGACTGGATGCCAGCGTACTACCTCCCTATCCTCGCGGGCATCCAACATGCTGAGCTTCGTCGCAGAAGAGTCACATTGTGTCTAGCACGCCGTGTCATGGAGCCTGGATACCTGCTCCTCTTAGCGCTCAGCTGTCCACCGAGTGGAAATGGACGGCGTCTTAAATCGAAGACACCCATTTGTACCCGCCGCATAACAACTCGTCAGTTTGTCTGATATCAGGAGTGCAGCGCTCTGGGCGGATCATCGACGGAATGTGGAGTGGTTGGACAGCACTACGAGACTCCGCACTTCCATCCCCGACACCCACCCTCCTGGAAAGAACCTTTCGAGAACAGCGTGGGTTCGGTTTAACCGCCTCCGCACCGATGTCTGACGTTTCCGCTCTCGCTTGCCTTCTCTGCGGCCTGTAAGTGTGGCGCAGAAGAACAAACCGTCTACCATGTTGTCCTTTAAAGTCAAATCCATCGACCTCTCCATGGACTGCATGGCTTGACGGTTCCGGATGTTGAAACAATTGAATGGCTGCTCAACACCTGCCAAGATGAAGTGCGGCCAAACAGTGGATTGAAAAAACTGGCTCAAACAACGAAGGGAGAGAGAGAGTCATAAATGGATTGTTTCACTAACGTTTAAGCTTCATAGAGATAGGTGCCATCTGCCATCCTTATGTGGCTTGTACCAAGTAACTCGACGAGCTGACCACCTCTTGGAAGATTTGTTTACTGTTTGACAAACTTGCTGTTGATGGCACAAAATCACACACAAGTTGCCACGTAAACACTGGTTTTGTACATTTCAGGTTGATTCAACGAGAAAGTTTCATTTCTTGCCTCATTTCTTGCCTGGATATGTGAAACAGTTGAGACTACGGAATTGTGTATTCCATGGCGGCCAGCAAGTGCCTAAGGCTTGTGCGAGGCCCTGACGAACTTTCGGTTTGTTTTTGTTAACCTTAGCAATGTGCCATTGGGTGGATGTGTTTTGTAGGTTATGCCTTTGTAATTCTTTTCGTGGAGAGTCACCAGCTAGGAAGATGTAATTCAAACTTGTTCATCGTTTTTGTCACATGTTTGGGAGCGCGGTTTTTCTTTCCATTTTGAAATCCAAAGAAATGTTTGAGGGATTGGCAGGTGATGCAATCTTCTTTCTTTGGTTGAGTCACCTCAACCGCTTCGAATAAAATTGACTCTAAGGGGGTTGGATTGCATCATTTACCGTTTTCCATTCGCTGTGGGTTTTACAAAGTCGTTGTCATGACAAATTCAATCATCTTCAGTCGTTACGAAGAATCGCAACGAGGACTAGCACTTAACCAGTCTGTTCAGCTGAGCAGGCTTGGTAAAACGTTAGGTCCAGTCCATTGCTGCGTCGATTAGATCCTTCTGATGGGGTTATCCAAATAACGTTATCGACGTTATCGTATAAACTTATTTTTTTGAGTAGAATTGGTTTCCATAATGAGTGACAAGTTTGCAGGGCAACTTTTGTTCAGTTCAACAATCACTTTTCCGGCCTTGGTGTTCATGCTTTTCTTGCACATGCAAAGCTTTAGTCGCGGTGTCTCTATACAATTAAAGCGTGAATGAAATGTTCACATTTGTCACATCAGTCACAATTCTTACAATTCATACCGCGGGCATTGCTGTTCAATTCCTAGGTTTCTCGTTCAGCGGTCGTTCATTTATGGCATGCTGATGTTCCCACCACATTGTACAAGCGTGCTGATATGTCCTTGCCATCAACGTTGATGAAAAATTACCCGGGGTTAACTCGTGCACGCGTATACATCAAAAATTAACATGCTTTGTCCTCTCATTGCATCCATAGTGTTGTGTTAAAAATTAAAAAAACACGTTTTCCGTGGGGTTGCACTTGAAAATTTTAAGGGTGTTTTATCGTTTTGCGGTTATTGAAAATTTTACTCCGCCTGTTTTAAATAATACTGTAGGTAGTAGTGTAGCACATTTTTTTAAACATATTGCTGATTAGCGTGGGTTATCAACTAGTACTTTTAATAATGCTGTTTGTACATAGTGCTACAAATGAATAGCATTACCTTTTACTACAAATATAAACTTTTCAGTACAACCTCGCTTGTAATGAACCGCTTGCACTTTTTACTACAAACTCGTTTAACATGGAGCAAGTACGTTTCTGTTCAATTACATGTTTAATCTTGGTTCTTGAATTAAATGTAAAACAATATTTCAATACTGAAAGATGTCAGAACCGTTAACGAACTTAAGGACAACAAAATGTTTAGGATCAAGGACACAACCAGTTTTGATAGCAAATGTAATAAAATCTTGCCCCCAAAAATGTGTTGTCCCTTTTAAACTTTTGGCCTGTATCCACGTAGGCGATGGTTTCGTTATCTACTAGAACCTTAATTGCCAAACAGTATTCGGAGATTTGTTTTTTTGGCAACACACATCTACCGACCTAGTCCAATCAGGTGTTGGTTGGAGCAAGCCATAATCCTTGCACAGTAAAGCTTTGTCGCTGTCAACCAGTGCAAATGAAGATCTGTTCAAAACGTGTGGTTTGCAAATTAGACCTTCTGTGGAGTTTAAGGCCCTCCATAGAGTACATCTCTCAAAAGTACGACCGCCTTTCTGCTTACCAATTCTACTAGTAATTTTGTAGTAACAAGTGAACTTCTGAGACTTCAGGAAGTGAGATACTAAAACAACTTTCAGGACTAATCGTGACAATCTAACGATCGATTTTGCCACAGTTGCAGCTTTTTATAAACTTACCACGGAAAAACAAAGGAGAAACAAGACCGAGCGGTCAACCACTCAAAACAATGTTGAAAACATAACAAGTGCCCTGCAAAACATAGAAGCAAAAACCCTTCGAACTGCAACTACATCTACATTTCACAAAACCTCACCATGCCATCCGACTTCATAACTCCACCTTCTTCTTGCAGTCCCACGTAAAGGCAAAGGTCGCTTCGTCGAATTGTCATAATCCGTTCATTTTGCAGTCTCTTTGACTTCTCTTCATACAAATGCCCGAAGTTCTGCAATCGCCAGAAATTGTATATTTAGCTAAGATAGCACATTAGTTTACCGGAGTACAATTGACAAATAACTTACTTGAACAAAAGTGTCAAAAGTACGAAGACGTTGATCGCGACCACCTAGGCTAATCAAATTTGCAAACAAAGGCATAACTTACTAAAAAAAACGAAAATAGCCTGCATAATGTGATATTGAATGGTCAGGCACAAGAACCGCAATTTCACATCCAAACGAGTGCTTTCTGCAGAATTAATTATATCGTTTCTGTTATTCGTATTGTTTGAAAGCAAATGCAATTTGCCAGTTTTACTCACAGTTACGACACAACAGTGGCAGTGACTCCACTATTCAAAATTCCAAATAACTCAATGTAAGAACGTCACGAGGTGTATTTTTACATTTGTGGATTTTTTGCTTCTCAAACATAATAAGTATTAATCAGCTTTTCCACAAGGCACCGAATCAATTTCAGTGCAACATATAAATCGTATCAGAAATATCTTTAACAATTTCCGACAAAGATGAGTAGTCACACTTTTACAGAAAATGCTGTTACTTCTGAAAGCACGTCTGTGGTACACGGAAAGTAGAAGTGCTGGAGAGACGTATGATGAAAATAACGGCCAAAGCAATAGATGTAAACAACATTTTCGTAGACGTTTCTGCAATAGCTGCTGTCATCATCAGTCCATTAGCTATTCTTTTTTCTGCAAGAACATTCCATGTTTTAAAAATGTTCAAACACTAGAAGTCAACCAGCTATTTTAAAATTCCTTGCCAACCAATTATTGAAAAACATTGGTCAGCGTGCTAGCCTTGGGGGCTAGTGGCTCTGCGCTGATTGGTGAAATGTTCTTCTACGTTCGAGTGTTTAACTTTGAAAACATGAAAATGAAAACGTTTCGTGAAACAAACAAAAGGATTTTTGCATAATGAGAGAAAAAGTTGCGAAATCATTCATACATGCACAAAAAATCACGTTCACCGTGAAAAAAACTTGCTGCCACTATACTGGTTTTTGAGAAATGTCTCTTTGTTTTGTTTCCTCTCTTACGTGGTTTTCAGTTAATAAACAAATGTCATATTTGAAGTGAATGAACCAAACGAGGCAAAACTTACAGAATGCTGTTAAATTTGCAATGCCTTTTTAATAATAAGTGAAACGTTTGCTAATGAAAATTGTGAACTCACAAATTCAATCTCTGGCTTTGTCATGTGAGTTGCAAATGCACATCTTTTCGGGTTCGTTTCCTTGAAATGTTCGAAATTGTTTGCTTTTAGGAAACAAAGCCCTACAACTAACTTGAACCTTTTCCAGTTCTTCAAGGTCAAGACCGATACAAACACGGAAAAATATTGCGTATTCAATATCTACATAACTTGCTGCTTTGCAAATAACAAACCCATAAAAACTGTAAAAATGAGAGGAGACGGGAATTGAATTGTAATCTTAATCGTTTGTTTGTTTGACGAGCACTTTGAATTATTCCACGCCGCATGGTCGTTGACTGCTTTGATGAGCTTTCCAAAACGCCCTGGAGAGATGGGAAGTTGCTATCGATGATTTCTGTACATCGCCTCATCTTAATTTCTGCTTTGTGCCCAAAAGTTAAAGTCGTCGTACTTGGAACTCTCGTGCACACTGCAGCGAATTCGCGAAATTTTTGCGGAAAGTTGTCAGGTTATAGATAATGCGACTTTGACCTTTCTCTGAAAAGAAACAGTTGAATTGGTAAAAGTTTCTGAATCAGCATCCAGATCACAGTTTTGCAAATGCATTTCTCGTTTGTCCTACATTTCAACTTGATAAGAAACGTCGCAAATTTTTTGATTTTATTTTTCACGAAACAAGAACAACTCAGTGAACAAACAAATTAGGTTCAACATAAAGTGATTTTACATCATGCATAAGTCACGAAATTGCTCCATTTGTGTCGTAAAAATAAAGCAGCGTAAAGGTTCAACAGATACAAACAATCATGCAATTGCTCGTTGAAAATATTGGAACAAACTTTATCGCGTTGCAACAGAAGTAGAGCGAGCAATTATTTTTCAGCATCTCCAAATGCTGATTCAACGTGGGGTTGATTCTATTAGCTTAGGCACAATGTGTTTATGGATTAAGCATTATCAGCAACTTCTCAGCAAATTAAAGGAAGAGACAGAAGTAAATATACTTTTCAATGCAACGTGCAAGCTGTGACTGTTGCAGCAAAATAAGTTTTGAAAGGTCTGTTTCGATTGTTCCACACTGCGTGGAAAATTTCATTTGATTTCTTCGTGAATTCTCGTAAAAATACCGTGGTGCGCGGAGAAATTTTTCCCATTGCAGCAAAAATCTACACTCAGCCAAAACAACAAAAATGCAATTCACAGTATTGTGTTATAATAAGCTGGGAGATAGCACTCATCCTCACTGTGGGTTTGTAAATCATTTTCATGCATTAAAATATATTCTTAGCGGTACTGGAACACTGCTTTGTTTAATTTATTGGACTGGTGCTCCGGCCTCCAGTCAGAACATATGTTCATTAGAGAATTATTTCAAGAAAATCGTTGCAGCGAAGTCAATTAGTTTCAATCATAATAAATGCCGTAACAAACAAAGCAAACAATTATGTCTTTTTTGCAAAACGAAAACTGTTTGTTACAAATCGAAGAAAACCAAGTCGTTATCGCTGAGTAATATAGATTATAGAAGTTCTTGCTGGAAGATGTCGCAATTAAGCTTTTCATGGATCGTTCCAGCTTCCTTTAGTCCTGCAAGGTTGTATCCAAATTTTGACAGAAGGAAACGTTGCCGTGTCTAGCTGCATAAATATGTGATATTAGAAATTTATCTCGCATTGCTCTGATTTTGAAAACAGTTTGATGACTTATCTCGCATGCACTCTATGAGAAGTGATGAGGTTCATTAACATTTGAACAACTTCACTTCAACAATAAGACAATATGAGACAAACGACTAATTATATGGTGACATTTCTGTGGAGGTAGTCGGTAAAGGGTTGCCCGATAGGCTATGACGTTTGCATTTTGTCGTTTGACATTAGCAATAAACCATAAAAAAGGGGCGTTTGCTCATACAAGATTCCGTTCCAGTAGGACCTGTAGTCATTTGCTTGGGGGTTAGCTTCCTTGTGCTTAGAATCATCCACCGTTTGAAAACGCACTGGCTAGTTTTTTCACCCGTGCAATCGCAACAGCTCTTCCTGTCCGAAGCAAACTTGTGCTTCCCAGGGACCGGTAAAGGTCTTCTCGTTTCTCCTGATAACCGTGAAGCAAAATACATCTTCGGCGATCAAATCCGCACAGACCCCATTCACGACCGGGGCCGGAACGAAGCCCGGACCACGTCTTGTTGTTTTTCAAAATCTTTTGGGATCAAAAGGTATGCTGTGATGGCATTTTTCCAACACCTTTAGTAGCTGTTTATTTAAAAGCAGAGGCGAAAGTAAGCCGGAACGGCCCGGAACGCCGTTCCGGTGAAATAATTGTTGCCGGTACGGCGTTCCGTTTAGAGTTTCAGGTACGTTGATATGTATTTGTTTTTCTGTTTTTGTTCAATTCACACTGTTTACTATGTCGTTAACAA
>Ga0210059_1004548_pt1 | contig 22404 bp, 13 predicted proteins | sample Ectturendosymbi2_FD_188042 | JGI IMG/M metagenome (GOLD analysis project Ga0210059, IMG submission 188042) | Ecteinascidia turbinata endosymbiont from Florida, USA - Sample 2 (SPAdes) (version 2) | ecosystem: Host-associated > Tunicates > Ascidians > Unclassified | place: Key West, Florida...
GGAACCTTGCGAATCAGCGAAAACATAACTTTTACAAACGATGACGTCATGAATTACGTCATAGGGGCCCACCGGTAAAAATTGCCCCGGGCCCCCCTACCCTTTAATCCGGCTCTGCACATAGTAGCACCATGGGCCAAGAAAATAACATATTTTCATGTATCAACCTAATTTGCTTCTGTTGCAGGTATAACCTCAAGCTTTGGGAGTATTTACACTAAATGTTAAACACTGTGAACGGGAAGTGCCAATATCGGTTGCTACGTGGGTGGTAGGAAAGGTCAAAACAAGTCGGCAAAACTGAATGGGAAGATCATTGAACATCGCAAAATAGAACGATAATTATTTCACACGAGTAAGTATCATGCTTTAAATGTGTTAGAGTTACGTTTGTTAAAACATTTATCTTCACAGGTATCATGAAATCGAAAACTGGATTGTTCTACAAAAGTAACAATGAAAGCTTCATAGATAGTTGGTTTATTGATGATGTCATGGAACACTGAATAGTGCCGCGATAAAAGCATTTGACCGGTGTCACCCTACTATCTGGTTTGTTCCAAGTGCTTGGATGCGATGGCCATCCCAAGGAAAAGTTCTTTACAGTTTGGCCAATATATTGTTGATGGCATGTCACACAAGTCGCTAGATACATAAATACCATAATTTGCAAATGTCGGTTTGGTTCAGAGGGAAATATTTATTTTTTGTCAATATTTTTGAAACACATGGGACCATGGATTTGTTGCATTTTTGCTTTCCATGGTAACCACAAAGTGTACTCTTTCCATTTGCTTTTTTGTCTTGGCTGAAGCAAGGTGCTTGACTGCCTGTAATTGTTAGATTTTGTCCAATTAGCAGATCTTTTGTAGGTAACTATTGCTTTCATATTAAATCTGTTCTCTCTCTCTGATAAAATTAGCAGGTGAATGAAGGATGTAGCCTGACATGATTGCAATGAGATCAATTTGGAAGAACGACAACACTCTGCAAAATATGACAAGAAACATAACCCACAGGTTTGGGCTACAGGATGACGTAAGATGTGCTCAGTCAGAAATTATCCTTGTGTAGATAAGCTACTCAAGAACAAACGTATCAAACTCCCATTGAATTTGATTGAATGACAACTTGCATACCTTTCTTAAATTGCATGAACATGTTCTTTCATAGGCAAGAGCTTGTGTGGCCCTCCGCCCTGAATTCGAGCAGGATTGCCAGATTGGCATTATTTAGGAAATTCCAAACATCTGACCTTATTTAGAAGTGGTTTGGCATGCGCATCATGGTTTGCCGTGTTTTTGGCCTCTTTAGCGGCGTTGACTGAAAAAAAACGTTGTTTGGCAATTTTCCAAATCCGTCTGTTTGAGATTAAACTTTCAGATTCTTTCAGCCTGCTTAACGTTTATTGGAGCTATTTGGCAAATTTTGACTAGCATTTTAGCATATTTTGTCCATCTGTACCCGGAAAGCCTAATATTTTTTCTGTGGGTTCTATTTGACTGCATTTTGTAATAGATATTTTGTGGACTTGTTTGTGCCATATCTGACATATCAGACGCTTATTTACCAAATTCAAAGTCGTTAAAAACTATGGCATGGTGTATGTTTGTATTTTCAAAACCTGTATTTTGTTGTTTCAAACACTTGTAGGTACCCTTAAGAAGCATTTCTTACGGGAAAATGGTACTTTGGAGATGCAATGAGATTTCACTATGCAAATTATTTAATGGTACCGCGCATTTGCGCACCTCAGAGATGAAGCACAGATCAGGACTGGATCGGACTGCCATTTTTTTTCTGAAATTTGGCACATCAGGACTGGACCGGACTGACAAATTTTTTGTTATTTAAATGTGATTATTCTAACCATGTGAAGCTTTTTAGTTGTGACCAGTGGCGTAACTAGAGGTTTGAGCCAGCGGGGGAAAAGCTTAGCTGAAGGGGGCCCACTGGTCACCGTAGGGGCCCATTAGCCAAAACTACGAAAGAGGTTAAGAAATGGTAGTGGATGTCGTGGATGTCCATACTAGATAAAAAAAGAAAACACCCCGAAAAACGCAAAAAAATAAAGAATACTAAATATCAAAATGTCAATTAAGGGGGCTCAGATTTTCGATTTAGCTTGCCAAGGGGAGCGGCCCGCCCCCTTCCCCCCTTGTCAGTTACGCCACTGGTTGTCATAGACGTAGCCAGATGGTGGCGAAAGGGGCCATGCCCCCCCAAATTTTTAGAAAATACAGTCATTTTGTGCTTTGAGAAGCGTTTTTCCAAACAAAATAGTGTTATTCGGCTAAAATCAATCATTTTACCCCCCCAAAATTTCTGGGCTGGCTACGCCACTGCTGGTTGTGACCCGCTTTTACAGATTTGGTAAATTTTGGTAACGCCAAAAAAGTGGTGCTCATTTTACCTCATGAGCCAAAAGGACCACTAGAGCTATTTTGTCTTCAACCAATCTTGTTTGGATAAATGCAAAATAGCTCCAGCACTGCTCAAGGAACAAAATGGACTCTGCGTAAAAATACATAGTTTACATGGGCGGATCCGGAGTGTTTTTTCGGATGAGGACTGGATCGGATTTAATTTTTTTTGGATCAGAACTGGAGTCGGACTGCAAAATTTCACAGATCGCTCATCTCTGGCGCAGCTCAGATTACAGGGTTTCTCAACCAGGGGGTATATTTAATGATGCTAAAGTTACAATACCTTGTTTTTTTCTACAACGCTAGTTAGTAAACAAAAAACGGGGCGTGAATTTTATGTTGGGAAGCTGGCAAGGGGTAAACGGGAGAAAAAAGGTTGAGAACCCCTGGATTAGCGGGATCACTGATTGGCGCCGAGGCTCCTCTTGGCCGAACAAAACAACGCTTTGAATAAAGATACAGTACTGTAGAGAAACACACATTCAATTTTCATTGTTTTTGAAAAGTGCAGAATCCGCAGACAAAGTATAAAATATTTTTATGTTGTTTGCTTTGTCTCAGCAGCATTCGCTTTGTGTTTGACCATCGCTTAATCCAACATGCAGTGCACAAAAACTTTAAGTGTACAGCCGAAACTGGTTTGAACAAGACAGAATCCGAATCACCGGCGAAGTAGGAAAAAATGCATCAAATCAGGATAGATTGAAATTTAGAGCTCTGCCAAATTATCCAAGAAGCACAAGGCAAAACCCAGTGATCTGAACGAAATCATATCGGACATTTCAAGAATCGATTTTTTTCACAAATTGTTTAGGAAATTTTGTTGATGAAAGCAGTTCTTTTCCCAAGTGTCCAAAATGATTTCATAAAAATGTGCTACTAAAAGAACCATAAGATTCTCACGAAAAACGACAAAACCACAAGCTCACATTAAAAAAAAACAGTAAGGTAAGCCACTAATAGCGGCAAAACTGCTTCCACTGTCTAGAGAAGGAACAGACGCTCAAACCCTTAGCCTTAGCCCAGCCTTGAACATCAGCTGACCGATTCAAACAAAAGCCGCATTCTAGAAAATACGTCATAATCGAATCTGTTATTGAGAAATTTGGCGTACTTGTAGTCCAGTATTTTTAAGTACAGTAGCTGCCCTGCTAGACTCGAATCTTCATCATCATGGATAAACCTTTTCTTAGATTCAACGATTACTTAGGACTGTCAAGTATCTTGCGATCGGATGATGTTTCAGAGAGAGATGTTGCTGCTGAAGTACAGGAAAACAGACCTGGTTCTTCCACGTGGTATGTAATCAATGTACTGCTACGTTTAATGTTATGCAACAATATTTCATGAGGAGGATGGCTTTTGGCCTGGTTTGAAATGTAGGCTAGTAAGTATGTGGTGAGCCACCCAGCGTGTTTTTTTCTGGGCGAGTTCCTCATACACAGCGGACTTGATGTAAATTCTAGTTGGTATAAATTACCATAGAGACCTTTGTTGCTTTCAGTGCTGACTAAAAATCCATGCTACTGCAGTTTTTTACTCCAACAGTTTTCTAACAAAAGTGGCTAGACGACCGAACCAAGGATACGTGATTCGGTGCTTGATTAGGGTTGAGTCGTAGATTGCGGTTTTGATGTTGCGGTGCTAGTAGGATTGGGTCGCCTTAAGGGTGGTTTGGGTTTTAAGGTTAGAGTTCTGACTATCATACTGTATGTTTTTGTATGTTGTGCTATGCAAAGTTACGTAGGCTGTTCAGCTTTCTTGGATAGTTTGAACTAGGCTAGTGTAGCTGCCGATTCAACTGCTCGATTTTCCACAGAGAAGCAAACACATCGAGTTTATCATAGATTGTGCAATTTCTGTAGCAGTGTTGCCTTGGTTCTGCACGGCCCGGTAACAAATACCTCACGGGCAGGCACCGGGCCGCGGCCTCGTGGTTGCTGATCCCTGGTCTCCAGATAACTGTGCTCTTTAGCGCATTTTCACCAGCTCCGTGGCCCACTCGCAATACTGCACTATGGCCCAAACTAACTGAGAAGCACTGATTTACAGTAGATTCTACTGCAGCAGTAGGCTGGAACGTTTCCTGGTTTTCTACATTAGACCTATTCTATCAGACGCTTTATTGCAAACAATTACTGACTGTTTGTTTCTGATTTTCGTCTTCTTCATCTTTTTGAATTAGCCTCGAATGTACAAGAGTCGATTTTTCGGTGGTTGCTTAAATGAGCCTAGCGTAAATTTGCACTGTTGCTACAAATGTGGAAACTTCAGCTTTTCTCAAGCTGCAAGGGCATGACAACTTCTGTGGAAACTTGTGAAACTTAATTGCACAGCGGGCGACTTTTGGAGATAGCAGTGAAAGCCCTAAGTCAGTGGTTCTCAAACCTTTCTGCACGCTGATCCTCAATCGAAGTATGCAATTTTCTGTAGACCCCGTGGCCTAGCTCAACAGTTACTTATACAAGGAAACTATGCGTCAAAATAAATTTGAGTACTTTTCACTTGAAATGCATGGTAAAATAATACACAATCTGAATATGTGCTGAGAAGTATGATGGATGACCCAATAAAAAACTATTCGAATTGAACGTACCTTCAAACTACTGTAGCTGAGATTTTATCAACCCTCTTAATTTAGTTTGATTTGTTGAAAAACGCCGTTTGCATTCTTTACCCGATTAACAATAATTTTGAATTGGAGGCTTCATTGCTCCAGTAGACCCCGACAGTTATTCAGTGACCCCATTCGACCCCGTGACTATCTATCGACCTCTTGTGTGGTCCAATTGACCGCTGTGGGTCGATATCGACCACTTTGAGAACCACTGCCCTGCACAGAAGCAAGGTCGTGGGGAATACTCGTATATTCGATTCCACTCCAGTCGCCCAACGAATTTCATGGTTGAGTGGAGAAATTTGCCACGATGATAAGAATTAGTATCGCCTAATTTTTTAGGCTAGCTAGCAATAATGCAAAAGCTGTTGTTTTGCCCGTCATCTGAAAAAATCGTGATCAGGGCTTGTCAAAATTCTAGAATTTTATCAGCAAGATAAATTTGGAAGCATTGGTAAAAGCAATGGATTTTTTTATGGTACCGTATAAATAATAAAATGTTGTCTTGAGAAAAGAAGAACAAAATGTCGACACCTGGAAGTTATTCACAACCAGGATTGCCAGATGAAAATTTCAATAAAAAGTGAAATAGTGCTAAAAAGAAGTCAGATAAAGGCCAAATCGATTGTTTGAAGGCCAGAAAGAAAGCCAAACTTTATTTGTGGTATTGCCATTCCTTTGTCACAAAGAAACATCAAAATTACAAGAATATCATGAGTAGTTTTTTTCGAAATTAAGATTAAGTCTTGCTTGGGATTGTACTGGAATTCATTACTGATGTTTCTTTGACTTTTCATGTTCAATGAGATTACACACTGCGTACAATGGTGCCACAATTTGCATACTGATCCATCGGCAGCTTTCTGCACCCATACAAAGTCACCTCCCATTCACTCCTGTACTTACGACCAGAATCATAAGAGCACTTCCTTGACGTTATTGTCGCATTTCTATCGCGCAGTCGCGGACCTCTGCAAGCGTGGAGCCTGCTGAGTGCTTAGTAGCTTACAACACAGTACACACATTTCCAGCGATCACGCAAAAACCTTATTTCGAAACTCGCATCCCTCAAATACTACTCACATCAGAACCCGGGCATCGGTCCAATATAGCATGAACACAAAAATTGTACAAATGCATTGCCGAAAAAAATGGAACAGCAATATTTTCCTTCGGAGGAACTTGTATCAGCGTAAGAAGGGCAAAAAGAGTCAAAAGGCCAAACGATTTTTTAAAGGCCAATCAACTTGAAACGAGACCAAATTTCTGAAATTTGACCTAAAAAGGCCAATCTGGCAACCCTGTTCACCACCAGAAATCCCCCGAAGTCAATTTTTATCTATTATTTCGTGAATTTTTACCACTTTGACAACCGTACTAATGCGTTAGGAGCGAACATTGTGCTACTGACAATGTTACATTTTGTAACCAGTCAGAACTGAAGTGCGAGAGCCAGCAGTGAACTTTTAGCGGATAGATTTATATTCGCAGTGGCTTGTGCTTGCTGAGAATATTATCTACGCGTGATTTTCTCCACATCTGACTTCTACATTTGCAAGCCTACAAATATTGTTCAAAATAGGACTAATCAAGGAAAACTGTCCTAATACGAAATTGAAAGATTCTCATGTAGTATAAGTGTGAACGCATGAGTTCCAACAGTGGTTTTTGTAAAAAATGACAAAGCAAGAAATTGTCACGGGTCTCACATAAATCTTTTCTGGCTGCGTAGTCAGTGCCACAGCCTTTAAAACTGCCTTTGGCTTGAAGACTCAAGAAACTTTCCTTCATAAATTGTTTATGCATGCTGATTTTTACGTTACAGCAATTTTTTATTTTTCTCAGGTAAGTTTTCATACACCACTTCGGAGAGATCTGTTACGGCAGAATGCTCTACGGTTGTTAAGCAGAGTTTTTTTAGACATTAATTAGAACCAGGGTATTAATTTAGCTTTAGCGGAATGACCTGGTCAGCTATGTCCAACCGAAATTGCTTACTGAGAAAATAATTTTGCACTATATCGACGAGGACCGCACATCGAGTGACATTAGTTAAAGCCGCACATTGAATGACTTGCTTTGATATTAGCAATGGAACAAGCTTAGAAATCAGGAAACTTGTAACAAGTTATGCACCAAAGTGTCAGTGGACATATGGAAATCTCCAGGCTTGTCCATGGGAATGGGATTCCTATGGAAATCCCATGGGAAACGTCCCATGGGATGGGACAGCACACATTTGTATTTCCCATGAGACTCAGAAATAGAATGAGAGTGTCAGAATGTTGCTGAATTGTCATACTTAAACTATACTTCTGAATTTTAAAGTCAATAAATTTTGTCGTTTTGCGTGTTTCTTTGTACATGTAGTCCTATTTAGTAGATCCTAAACCTAAATTTTCATAAATTTAATAATTTTAATTGAATTGTAATTTTAATTGAACACTATGTAGGCTACTTATACTACAGCGTAAACCTAAATTAGGCCGCACGAAACCTTCGACTGGGCGGCAGGTAGGACATAGCTGACCTAGGTTTTGCGTTGATGATGCACCAACCCGCAAAATATAAACATAAGTTAAATCTTTCATCTGACAACAGAAAAAGTTAAATCCATCTTAAATACAGAAAAGGAACGCTGTCTCTTCGCAGTGACCAGTGCTCTCACTTTTAGGGATTTTGTCCCTAGATTGGAACTTTTGAGTCCTTTGAGGGATTTTTTAGGGATTTAGGGTTTTCAGGGATTTTTGGAAAAGTATGAAAATGTCTGAAATGAACTATTTCAGTTTATTTTGCAAATTATATTTGGTTCTATTTTAACATTTATCATTCGCACTCAGATTTTATGCTGCACCACCACAGATTTAGGGATTTTTTTGGTACTATTTTTTGGATTTGCATTTGTGAGAGACCTGGCAGTGACAGATCCGTGGTTTGTTTAATGGTTTATCTTGCTTTCAGTTGACCTCTAATTCAACTCTCATGTCTGAAATATGTTGTCGCGACTTTTGCGCTTTTTGCCTTACTATATGGTCAAAAGTTCAAATCGCCAAGTGGTTCATTCCGACGTCTAAACTACGACACAGCGCCTGTCAATTTAGCTCTGATGAGTATGCACATGTTACTGCTTTGCGAGTATGTGAAGACGAAGATAAATGATGCTAGACAACGTCAGCACGATCATCGTGATTTCGTGCTGACTAGAGAACGTTAGCACAATAATCTAATATGATTTAACGCAAGATTTGCAGGATGGAATAAATTCTAAACTACAGCATATCACTGCTTGCGTGTGTAATTTTGCATAATTCTGCTGAGTGGGTCAAGGTAAACCTGACTTAGTCTGAGTTCGTTTCAGGTTAGGGCTGCTGGAGTAATTTTGCAAATTACCATTTATTGATTCTTCAATCGCTATCAACAACTGTGTTCTGTCAACAACTCTACTACGCAGTTTCTTCACCCCGGATGAGCTCACCCGCATTGATCAGCGCATAGAGGAAATTATCAACGAACATACGAGAAAGAAAGCAATGGAAAACTTTTTAGCGCCTTCCTACACGTTCCAAGTCAACGACGCTTTGTGGAACAATCCGGTGTTGCGCTGGTAAAACATGGATGCGTTAAAAACTACGTAGGGTAGTTTTGACCTTCTGCTTTCAAAATCGTTTCATAACACTCGGTTTGTTGACTTCAGAATTAGGTAACCGATGTGCCTGGGACTGTCTCTCTTTTGAAGAAAGCGAGTGTCTTTTTAGTATTATTCTGCTGACCGTAATTGACAGCAGCCAAAGCCTGAAAGTCCGCTTATGCCATATATTTTCAACCTCAGGGTCTTGAGCATTTTGTGGATGGGTCGCTAGTTTGGATGGCTCACGCTCAGTGGAAACCAGTCTTTACACGTTCGTTGGGCGTGGACAACGGAAGTCGTGGTTAAGAGTCGTATCGTGTTGCTATGACGTATCGCTGTTGAAAACCACTAGCTTAACCCTTCGACTTAGAGGCGGTCTTGAGAAGACAAGAACTGATTTACCACCGTCCTTGTGGCTGTTTTTTGTTCAGCTATTGATGATTTGTGACGAACATGCGCATAGCAACGTGAATCGGTTTCCTATTTAAAAAAACTGTTGATTGGCTCGACTGCGTCATCTCTGCAGAGATTAATTACTTGCATATAGATGAGTGCCAGTCCGAATCATCGCAAAGTTATGCAAGCAGAGTCCAGTCGCTTGATTCCTCGAGAGCTTATAGCAAACCTAAAGCTTTTATTGTCGTTCAAGTTTTCAGTGTTCATTTCCACGATTGTACGAAAACAACATTTTGCTCATACACGTGGTAATGATAGTTACTTGTGTAGACTTCGTTCCTTAACGTGGCCAATGGTTAGTGCGTCCGCTGTGGTCCTGGTAGGTCTGGAATTCGACTTTAGGCCCGGTCTCACCATGACGTTGTAAATTCGTAGTACAGCCAACATGCCTGGCGTAAAAAAGCCTTGCACCAGGCAAGAAGGTTGCAGTACTAATTTACAAGATGTTGGCGAATCTCATCTTTCAAGGAAATGAAAGTTGCAACCTTCCCTAAAGTCCGGCTTTCTTAGCATGCCTTGCCGACGGAATACCTCTATAGAGGGTCAAGTGCGTGGGGATGAGGCATAATAGGAAACCTCTGCATCACCCTAAAACAAAATTTTGCCTATGCGTTGTTGTTCGTAATGTCTTGTGCACATCGCACGTTCAATGCACCTTGCACTTGTTTTTGCGCTCGCTTGTATATGCGCAGTTGCTTCATCGTCCCATTTTAGCAGTAGACTTCATAACATCAAACCATCTGTTTGTTTTTTGTGAATCAAGTTCCGGTTCCGATAATGTTCTACAACCAACTAGTCCACCATTTGTTGCCAGCAATCTCCTGCTATCGTCGGTCCAGAGGCCCTCAACTTCTTCGGATTCATCTGAACTGGCCCAAAGTTGTCTTTCCCCGCCGCGAAACTCCCTGATTTTAAACGCAAGTTATTGTTTTCGTTGCTAGTATATGCATCTTGCGTTGTTGGGACGACCAGCAGTTACTGTTTTCATTTTTGCTCAAGCAGTTTGTTTTTAATGCCGTTTCTTGCCATCTTCAGTGGCAAAGTTTCCAGTTCGTTTTCGTTTAAAAAAGAGCAGATGTTTGCGTCGGGTTTTGCAGAGAAAGTCCAGGTATTTACAGTATATATCAGAAGTATAGTACCTCCCTCTCAGCAACGTCGCCTCAGTGATGCAGATATTAAACATTTTCAACGGCAAATTGAAAGTACAAATTAAAGAGAAGCAGAAGGCCAGATTGATGTCAGATTTATGGTCGATGAAAAAGTGCGCCATATTGTGTTTGGCTGGTTGCTGGCTTGTACGCTGCATGCTGTAGAGCAGGGTTCTCAAGGTCTTCAAGCATGTGGCCGCGGCAAGTGTTGCACATGCACGCACAGAGCAGAAATAAAAAATTATTTTAATGGCGCAACGTGCGCTACAATCAATACAAAGGCTGAACCTGTTTGTTGTTAGAAAGCATAGACAAACGAGGATCAATGCATATAATGCACAGCTCAAGTCATTTTCCACATTAAACCTGCTTCTAGATTTCGTTTTCATGGCAACAAGAGCCGCCTGCTGGCCTTAAAATGCCTTCAGTAACTGCACATTGTGCGCAACGTGGTAGGCCGCGTGGAAATTTGCATGTCGCAATAATTTCTAACAACACAATGACGAAATATAGAGCGTATTCTGACGTTTATACTTCAAGAGCTACCTACGTTTTCGAGTGAAAAGTTCAACTTGCAAAACGTACGCAATGTAAATAACACCAGACCGTGACCCGTCTAAAATTCTTCTGTGGCCCACCAGGGGACCATGGCCCACAGATCGAGAAACCCTGCTGTAGAGGGCGTACTCATTGCTTATGCCCTGAAAGCGTCCATTTCAGGTGTTCTTTTCGTAGACATATAACTTCGCAAGATTCCGTTGTTCCCCGTATTTGCTTGTGATGTACACGTAACGACGTTGATCTATGGCTTCACTTTCGTTGCAGAGTTTGTCCAACTCCCCAATATCTCCCGCGCTCAGCGACAACAGTCTGGCTCATAAGTTCTTTCCTTCCTCTTCGCCCGATCCTTCATCTTTTTTCGCGCTGACTCAACCTGGTCCAATGCCGCAAGACACAGTGCCAGCTCAATCGAGTCAAACTGTCAATCTGCAAGTCTTTGACACGCATTTGTCTTTGCAGAGGTTAGCTGTTGAATTGCAGTTTTAGGTCTAAGGTGGTGAAAACAGTGTCGTAGCTGACAGAAGGGCAGAGAGCGAGCTGGCCCCTGGCAAGGTAAATGTAAAAACCGGGCCCCCTTGACATTGCATTTTGATATTTGGTATTCTTTTGGTTTTCAGTAGGTTGTTGCTTTTTTGCGTCTTTCGCGCTGCTTCCGTTATTTTTTAGCTGGTATAGACATCCACATCATCCGGATTCATTATTTTCCTAACTTTTTTTCTGAGTGTTGGCTAGTGAACCCCCCTCAGCTAAGTTTTTCACTCCCTGGCTGAAACCTCTACTTACGCCCCTGGGTGAAAGTATGCTTGTGTGAAACGTGAACAGATCTCCGGAACACCTTCCGGAATGTTTGAATCAAGTTTCTTTTTTTTAGCAAAAAGAAAACAAAAGCTGCATTAGCTGTCGTGTCAGATCACAATAGGAATCAATAAAGCTGAGAAAAGAAGCCAAGTGCTTGTTTTTTTAGCTGACCGTAGTACTTCGAATCGCTCACTCAAAGTTTTCGTTCCATTTAAAACTCCAAAGACAGTGTACAACTGATTGTGAAAACGGAATGTCCTACACAGTAGACTCTATAAATTGATGTGTTTAAACGTCAATTTTCGCAAACGTCAATTTTCTCAAATTCGATCGAGTCGCTTCTTGTCACTGAGGTTATTCTGAGTTGAGTCACAAGTTTTTTTTCAATCACTTGAATAATCAAGAACGAGTCGCTTTCGCGTCAGGCAGAATGTTCGACTTTCATCAAACTTGGTATTTTAACTTAACTGCGCCGTTTGAAAAGCACAAACGTAAAAATGTAATATTGAAGCTTTTTTGTGGTTTGAAATAAGGTCCCCAAAAGCTTCGCCACCCTATCCCGACTCGTGCGGCCTTTAGCTGAGCGGTCACTGTGTATAATCTTCGATGGTCACTTGCTGAAATCCGAATGTGGTCGCGGCTGCTTGTTATATTCATGCATGCGAAAAAGATCGAGCTGCAAGACATGTTCAGCATTCTCATTCAAGAGAGCAGCCGGGGTTTTGGCAACGAGGGGGAATGGGGACGATTGAATTTGAACAACCTTTCAAAAATCGGTGAATTCCCTGTCGTTGGAATCGCCAAACGTATGCGTCTATTTACTGAATAAAAAAATAAATGAACGCTGTTTACTTTGCTGACACGTTGCGGTCATTTGTCACGCAATATTATTAAAACTCACCGAAATAGTATTCACTAGCCTACCTCTTCGGACATTATGGCCGAATCGACTAAATTTTTTTCATCTTTCAAAAAAATTCGGTCTATGACACAAAAAAAATCCAGACTGCACCGACCTCGAAACATGAGTGTTCTTCTGAGTTACTGCCGTCTCTGTTTGCAAAACTTGGGTGTGAACAATATTCAAAACATGATCCTCCCTCGCGTAAGACAAACATTTTTTTGTTTTCCTTCTGCTGAGAGTTGATGTGTGTTAATTTTCGCGGCTAGTGTGCCGGCGTTTTCGTTCTCGTCAATCACAGCGTTACTATGGTGCCCACAGAGGCTTGGTTACTATAACGACCATATGCACGTTGAGTTTGCACATTGTGCAGTTACTGTGAATCATAATGCATGTAGTTTCTAGCTATTTCGGAAGATTCGCCCTGCGAGAAGTTACATTTACCTGAAAGCGACTTTCTCTATGAATAATCGTTAGCTGGCGTTGGGTTTTATTAAGTTCTTGTTGTTTTTGCAGCAAGTTTTGAAGCTTCACCGTATGCATGTAGTTGAGCAAGACGTAGTTTCTTGTTTTATTTGTCGCGGTTGGGGTTGTGCGTTTTTTTCTCATTGCAGTCTTGAGGTTGTTTACTTTCTCTGGCCTTGTTTTAGCCTTTCAACGTTTCACACCTGTTAGCATTGTTTGCAGATGATAGGACTGACGATGCGTAGTGTTAACGTGAAATCGATTTCCTATTAAAATTTTTCGATTGATTCCTTGCTTCTTTCGCCTGTGGAGTGAAGTTACTTGAATACAGGTTTTGCAAGCAAGCATTTTTATGCTGCTGGGGTCTTTAGCCTCCCGTCTGCGCCACTGGCCTCGTTTGATGTTGCAGCCATCAATTTGTTCCTCTCTCTCTTGCTGCCCTGTCATTTCTATGATATTGCGTAGACCCAGTGAAGAGTGCTGAGCAAAGGAATTTCTCTTTTGGTGTCACCGCACGAGTACTACATTTTTATTGTTCAATCATCGTAAGACATACACCAGGCTTTGTCAGCAGTCTGCCTAGGAATCAAACAGTTGCCCTGTTAACCACCTTGCATTCGTTGATCAACGCAATAGTTTTATTTATTTTCAAAGAGCTGTTTTTCTCTGGGGGCGGGAAGTTAATTTGATCTACAAACATCCAACACTGCAGGTTCTGCTTCAATAACAGAAGTGACGGTTTTACAAAAACAAAAATTGCTCCTACAGCGTTTTGTGCTTTTTTTGGATTTGAAAGCGCATTGGTTTCATTGCTTTTATTGCGATGCCACCTTCTCCGCACTTTTGCTCTTCATTTCAACTTAGAACCATTTTTACTTGCTGTTGATCCTCTGTTATCGCTGTAGTAAAAATGTGGTTGTTTGGCGTATATTTTGAAAACAAACCAATTTCGAAAAAATGTGAAGGTCATTCTTAACCAATTTTGCCATGATGTTCATGGATGCATGAAGTATGTTTTGTCAGTAACAAGCTTAATGAACTTGCGCATGTTCTCTTTGGTCGCCTTGTGCAGACTAGCTGCCCAGCAACGAGTGGCTCGCAAAAGCGGATGTTCTTTTTGTCGTAACAATAAGGAGGTGGACGAATGGGTGACGTCACATCAGTTGAAGGACAGTCTGAACCGAGTAACGTGCCCAGTTTTGAGAAGGTAAAATATTTTGATAAATCTAAGTTTTGTTTACTTCCACCTTGCTTGCTCGAACTGTCCGGCGAGCTACGTGATTGGCCAACTCTGCTGCAACAACAGATGTTTTGTTTGCTCGCGGTATTTTTTGCTGTGGAATTGTCTTTAAAATAAAAGTTTTATCTGAAAACACTGTTGTTTTCAAACAGTGCCAGTACGGACCTTGTAGCACAAACACAAGCGGCAAGTTGACATTTCTATGGGCGTGCGAAATCCATGATGTCACAAAATATGACTTAAAAACCCGCTTAAATTGAAAAATAAGATCGGTTGAAATGTCCCAAAACGTCTCTCACACTAATCTCAATTTTACTGGCGACTCACAATTATTCGATATTTCATAATTTTTTCAAAACTTTTGGAACACGTCTGCAACAGATTAAACTGGAATCATGAAAAGTTGAAAATGCACAATTACCTGAAAGTACTTGCAGCTCTATCAATCTAAACATCTATCTATCGTTCAACATTAAGTTCGTCTGTCACATTGGAATGAATATTTAGTGAACAACAAGAAATCAAATTGCATTCAGTCATGTTCGATCGGAGATACTTTTAAATACGACAAAGTGCACTAAAGGTACGCTCTGCTTCACAGGTTGTACAGGGCAATGCAAAATACATTCGCAGCAAACGCGTTAAGCTCAGAAAGAAATTAGTTAATGTTCGTTTTTGCGAAGAGTTCCAAAATAGCGTTTGGTGTGGGACTGCTTACAACTTTACATCATTGCTTGCCAAAGTTCCTCGTTTTCATCGTCTTTGTAAAAGTCACATACAGCGGAGATGGTGCTTCTCTCTGCAGTACAACTTAGAAGTGATTCAAGCTGTGTTGCGGTTTTTAAGTCTTCCATTCCATATATATCCAGTAAAGTTTCAATAAATTTCAGAATAATGTCTTAGAACTTGTCAACAAAAAAATGCTCCATCAAAACATGAAAAGTTAGCGGGAGTACGGCGTACTCCCGTACTCAGCATCTACAAGCACAAATGTTTCCTCCTATTGACACTCATGCTGTTGATGCACATAATTGGTTGATTTTTGTCAATTGTATGTGTTTTTCTGGAATAAATTTATCCTATCCTCAGGGACGGATTTCGTGAGCGCGGGGCCACAGGCCATCTTAGTTTTGGGGGGCCCCACACAGGTGTGACCTATTTGGTCGCTTGTTTTGAAAGCGTAAAAGTATGCCCCAATTATGTGTAGTGCCCTTTCAAAAGTGTATCTTTGTTCTAGATCTTTCACAGAAATTAAAGCCTTTGGTACATTCTTCTCAAGACCAACTGGTCATGCGATTTTTTCTTGGAATTCATATCACTTTCATGTATTTTAGAAATTCTCCTCGTTAACTTTCCGTGATTTCTAGCGTTTTTTGTAGGCTTATTTTTTGGATATATATATTTTCATGTGGGACCGTGTTGCTGCCCTCGAACATATTGTCTAGTTGTCGATCTGATTAGCTGTACATAAACTACTTCGGTATAGTAACCACATATTTTATAGAACAATGCAGGGTTAATTTATGCCGTTTTTAAATAGCCATTTTCCAAGCAATACAGAATAGTGTTTTAATCCTCTATGCTGCGGACTGATGGTAAACAGCATGAAGACAAGTTTTGCACAGCAAAGTATTTTCGCAACACCCTCAGCTAGCCATATGTGAAGTAAGCCCAATGCAAACACGTTTTTTCAAGTAAAACTCACGAGAAACTGTTCTAGCTTATTTAACTAACATCTAGAGCTTCAACAAGCAAGCTCTGTGAGCTAGCGATCTAGTTGGAAAAAATCAAACGTAGGATCCGCATCAAAGACGCTACAAATTTGCCTAATAAGGCTCATATTCCAGAAAGTGTGATCGACAAATCGTTTGCTACTAGAGACCACTGTGCTGCAGTGGCTAAGGCTCTAGTATTTCAGAAATGACTAAATGGTTTACTGCTACAACAACTTTGACAACAGAAACCCACCATTGATAAATTAAATAACGAAATTTTATAAATCTTCAAAACTCTATCTTTGCTATTGTTGCAACCGCTCCGGTGGTGTTGCGTTAAATGTGTGATTCACCACGAACGGGATGTGCGTGAAGAAGAACACCATACATATATGTGGCGCGAGCAAGCAATAACAAAGTAATCATGGCATGTGAACTCTATTGTTGCTTGCTGCCACAGTGCGAAGCTTTGCGCACATGCCGCTCGGGATTTCCGATCGCAACACTATAACACTGTAGACCACTACAGAACAACAAGGTAAATACTGTAAGACAGGGGCGTAACCAAGGTGGACACGTGGGCCATTGTAGCAAAACGACGTCATTTTATGAATGTTTCTTTAAATTCATGAGCAAAGCGAGGCATCCCGGTTTTTTGATCAACCCAATCAAAATCTCTGGCTATTCCCCGGCTCTAAGTCTTTCTATAAAGAACATTTGAAACCGTTAACACAGGTAGTCCTAAATAGCACAGGCTATTGTATCCATGAAGAAGAAGGCAAATATATAATTATCTGCATCAACTGATACCAAATGTTTGTCACCAACATATCCAATGCAAGAACTCACAGTCTATCAAAATGTATTTTTCGTGCCTTCAGACAAGCGAAGATATGAACAAGTTTTCCACAAATTAAAACGGCCGTAACATCAGATTCTATAGTCAGAATAGAAGTATCATTTCGTTTCTCTTGCGTAATGTTAGAACGCATCCTGCTTTTTTATCGCTTATGGACAGAAAATGAACGTTCCCCTTCAGTGTTCGCGACTGGAAGAGTAAGATATAACCTCAGCGCTATTTCAACATTGGAGTATGCGTCAACGACATCTGACTCTCGGATATGCCGCAAAAGCTTTACTGACGTGGAAACGTTTTCATCCATTTGGTTCAGGTGACCAGAGAAACGAACCATTTCATCAGGGATGTCTTCTTCCAAATCCGAAGAGTAGGCTTTTTGAAGATTCGCAGCAAGATGACGAATCTTGTCAGAGGAGAGCCAACGCAACTGAAGAAAATTTGTAACCTTTCATGAAACCCTGCATAGGCTTGCTTTCTGCGTTCAAGTTCAGCACTCAGTGAATCTAAAATAATTGCAAAGGTATCAACTCGAAACTTGTCCCGCGCAGTGAGATGACGATTATCCTCATTTTCAGTACCTTCCCGCAAAAACCGCTTCCGCTTTGGTCCGCGTCTGTCTTTATACATGCGACTGTCAGTGAGCATTTTAGCCTCTTCCTCACATGAATCATAGTCATCTCTCAGCGACTTCACAAAAGTCTCCAAACCAGAATACAATCTTACGACCGTTGAGATATCACAGCTTTTCTTTTGCAATGTCTTACTAGCAACATTGAACTGCCTCATAACTCAGTCACACAGAATATACAGTACTGCAACCTCAAACTTGGTCATCTGTGTGGCTGAAGACTAAGCTTCAAAGCAAGTCTGACCTGTCTCATCGTTATCGTTTGAAATGTTTTTCAGTGTAGAATTTATCTGACTGTAGCTGGATCTCGGTGCGCGAAGAGCGTCGCACCTCGCTGACCATCTCGTATTCGACAATGTTTTGAGTACAACGCTAGTTTGACCCACTGAGTTCGTGAGAAGCTTCCACCTGTGCGTAGAGGCCGCAAAGAAGTTGTAGAGGTTCTGCACAAACCCAAAAACGAAATGGCGTTGAGGCAGCATTCCGCAGCGCAAGAACCAACGAGATTTAATGAATGAGCAGAACAAGGAACAAAGTGTGCAAGTGGATTGAGATTTCTGATTCTGGCTTGAACTCCTGAATATTCCCCGCCATGTTGCTGGCGTTGTCGTAACTTTCGCCGCGACAGTTTAGAATTGAAATTTTCAACTGTTTCAGGATGCTGATGACATTGTTTGTCAGATGTTCTGCGTCATGCCCCTCCGTTACAATGAACTCCATAAACCGTTCAACAGGAACTCCCTGTTTTGTTGACATAGCGCACTGCAAACGCTAGCTGATCCAGATTGGTTAGATCTGACGTGGAATCCACGATTATACTGTAGTACTTTGTTGATAAGACTTCAGCAACGATTGTGCTCCAAACTTGTCTAGCCATAAGCTGGATAAATTCCTTGAAAATTCCAGAGGAGAGATAAGATGGTGTACCATTTCCCGCGTTGCCAAACCTGTGGAGATGATCTGCTAGAAAAGCGTCTTACTGCGCAAGCAATTCAATTATTCCAAGAAAGTTTCCATTATGGTTAGAACCAATTTTTCATCTCGTCCACGGAAAGGCAAGCCCCGCAAAGCTAAAATTGTACAACTGAAACAAGTCCGCGCAATACATTTCTCCAGGAATCTTGTTCATTTTCTATCTAGGCAGCCAAGCTTTTATCAAGTCGTTCAGTTTGTCGACCAAAGATGCATTGAGATGCAGTTCTGTGCCTAGTGCTGCCTTCGTGCTCAGACGGACGATGGATATTTTTCCAGTCGTTGAATCCGGTGGTTAATGATACATGACAGGAGGAAAGCTTACAAACATAGCAAAAAACTTACCCGGTCCACTCAATATATAAGCCACTTTCGCCTCACTCGTTCCCCATTGATAAGTGTTCTAAAAAATTTGATTTGTCTTGTTCTGCCATCATCGTAGGTCCTGGCCGAGGTTCTAAGATTAAGTGAATCTAAATCTTGTTCAAACTTCTTCTCTGCAGAGTACCTGCGTAAGTCTGCACTAACGTTTTCCCACTCGGCTGGATCCTCAGAAAATGAAGACAGCTCCCCAACAGCACAGTAATTTCGTTCGTGGTCCTCTACACTCACAGCCATTCCTTCCAGATCAGCGTCGTACGGAAAATCTCTACCACCTCCAAGCTTCACATTACTAACATTTGCTGTCTTCTGCTCTCCCTCATATTTTTCTTTAGCATTAACATCTTGCTGGAGCAGATCACTCTCCTCGAGACTCACATCAAGCATTGCCGAAGCACTGTTCTCTACTGCGGAGGGAGAATCGAACTTACCACAAGCAAAAATTTCACTTATATTTTCGTTTTTTTGCAAATTCAGTGCATTTCTTATTTCCTGTTCTTTCTTTTCCATTCTTTTCTTGCAACCACTTTCATACAGACGGCCTCCATCTCTCTCGCGTCCAGCCATGTTCCTCAGTTTCAAGCCTTTCACACAGCAATTTTTTACTTTATGTTCAATCTTCCACTGACAAACAGCTGACAACAACGCAAGACAGACGGCGAGCACTCCCGCAAATTTTTTTGTTTTGATCGAGCAGTTCTTTGCTAACAAGTAAACTACTAAGACATTATTTCTGAAATTCATTGAAACTTTTTCGGATTAAACATGGAAGATAAGACTTAAAAATCGCAGGTTTAGACGTTCATATTTTGCGACGTCATGGATTTTGCACTGCCGTATAAATTTCAAACTCGGCGCCTAAGCTGCAGAACTCCGATGAAAAACAGCATTGTCATTCTTATATTGCGTAACACACGATATTATCGTGTTGTTACTGTACTTATGAGTCTAGAACAGGGGTTCTCAACCGGGGTAAATTTTACCTATCCTTGGGGTAAATTTAATGATGCTGAAGTTGCAATACTTCATTTTTTTCTACAGCGCTAGTGAGTAAACAAAAAACAGGGGGTAAAATTTATGTTAGGAAGCTGGCAAAGGGTAAACGGGAGAAAAAAGGTTGAGGACCCCTGGTCTAGAGAGAGCAGTGTTTTTCAACCTTTTTGCTGCAGCGGAACCTTCCGCAAATGTTTGCGTAGCTCATGGAACCCTATGCAATGATCCAAGTGTCTATCCTATTTTCTGTAATAAACCAAATGGGTATAGAAATATCGTATGTATGTTTTATTTCTCTGTTTTGGCGGAACCCTTGGCAGCCACTCCCGGAACCCCGGGTGAAAAACACTGGTCTGTAAATTTGCATTTTCACTCGTTTCAAAGTAAATTGTGAAGTTATGCCTCTGCGCGGTTTCGCAAAATTTAAGTTCGTAATGAGTTGCATAGGAACGAGTTGCGCTGGGACCCCAAAAGCGCGAGGCCATGGCCTATTTGGCCTATGCGCAAATCCGTCACTGCCTATCCTAACTTTAGTTCTTTCTTCACTGCAGCTACGTTTGTCCCCTGTGCTTTGCAAGCGGAGACAACGCCCACACCCTTGGTCACTGCCCCCTCAACCCTGACAAGCGCCACTCCAGCCTGCCGCTGGCGGTGAGGCGTCGCAGCAACGCTACGGGAAAAGTCAAACTCTAGATGGCGCTCGAGGAAAAGGATCGCCGTGATGTGTTTGAGAAGTTAGACTTGCTTTGCTAGATCAAGCACCAAAACTTTGTTCGAAATAGTGAACGTGTCCTTTGAATATTGTCCGTCGTCGTGTTATGACTTCTGATTTGCTAGATGTTTGTTGCTACCTAATGATGGTTCTTGTGTTAGTTTTGCTCATTTTTTTCTTTGTTTGTTCCAGTTCATCTTGATTTATGATTCAAGTCGACTCTTTTGTCTATTTTATGAAATAATGTTGGTAAAGCCTTTGTTCCAGTAAAAATTTATTCTGCGATGTCACTTTTGTTTGAGTTTATCCACAATCCAATTCTCGTCGCTGCGCTGACGTCGCTGCACAGCAACGCGTGATGAAATAATAGCGTTTTCTTTGTGAGCAACTTCAACTTATCTTTTGCTTATTTGGTTCGTTGTTTTTGTTGAGTGTTTTCAAACAATAAAGGCTCTGCATGCCTTTCTTCCTGCTTTACTGCTGCTGTTGTGCAGCAGTTTCAGAACATCAGTAAGAGGTCCGGAATGATGGATGACCCGAGAAAAATCAATTGGCAATTGATAGAGTTGCACGTGGGAGCGTCTTGTTTAAACACTGCAAAAACTCGATTATCAGTCTTGGTGCAGACGCGACCAGCAGTAATTTTCTGTCATCGTTGTTAGGGGGCTTGTGGCTGGGCCGTGGTCCAAAGGACCGATTGATGACGAAAATTACCGCTCCTGTAACCCCCAAGTAAGTTTACAACCCAGTTCCGCCGCCACGGGTGGGCTTTGGCGGCCTTAGCCCCCCAAACAAAGCTCCAAGCACCTCCGAATTGAGGTATGTAACACATACATCAGCGAAGGTTTAGAATGTCAAGCCCCCCTATTGACTTTTTTGGCGACGGTTCTTTAACAACCAACGCTTATAAAAACCAGTGACCGAAAACTATAGGTCGGTCAAACAAATGAAACATTAAATCCTCTGCGGGAAAGCAGACTTTGCATGGTGTAAAGACCTATGCTCTGGAGATGAGGGACGAGGCCACCAAACAGTCTGCCGAGAATTAAGCATATTCGTTAATTTTATGAAATTTTCAAAAACTATTTAGGTGTGCATACCATTCAGTGCAAAGCATTTAACCAGGTGCTTTTGTCAGACTATACTGACAGACGATTAGGAGTTGTTTCGAGACTATCGAAATCCAGCGTTGAGTCAGAGGCAGTTTTTATTTGCGGTAGGGCGTGTCCAGCTCGATTAGGGGTGCGTTCCAAAGATTTTCGTGTAGTACCGTACGATGCCGTGTTCAAGTTATTGCAAAATGCAAATCAAGCAGCAACACCTGCAGTAGGCTAATTCGCTACTAGTTTCAACCTGCAGTTTTCCGCGTGTGAATAAACTTGCTGACTTAAATTACCACGCCATAAACGCATAACGCTGTAATTCATGCAAAATAGAAAAATCACCTTTTAACGACAGTAGAACTTGTCTAATTCATCAATCCGTGACTTTTTGGTCGGTCGCGGCAGTATCCCTATCTTTTGCTTACATTTCTGTTCACCTAATTCGCCATTGTCTAATTCAGGGGTTCCCAACCTTCACTGACATAGATCTAACTTTACATTTTTCAGTCTCTGGAGATCTACTAATCTGGCAAAGCTTTGAAACAAAACAAACCGAGAATGTGGCTCGATATGGTGGCTCGAACTCGATATGATGCTATCTTAGCTGCCTTACCTCTCGTATTTGGCTTGGTAAAAATAGACTGTTGTGTAGCTAGTTGTGATTTCAATTCCTCTAACTTTTTTTTTCTTAATTCACTTTGGACAGGAAAATCCTTTGTGTACTTATTGTAGTTCGGCAAACCCTTATACATGCATAAAATCACCCGCGATCGACTGCCAGGCATTTAAAGATCGACCGGT
>Ga0210059_1004549_pt1 | contig 22403 bp, 10 predicted proteins | sample Ectturendosymbi2_FD_188042 | JGI IMG/M metagenome (GOLD analysis project Ga0210059, IMG submission 188042) | Ecteinascidia turbinata endosymbiont from Florida, USA - Sample 2 (SPAdes) (version 2) | ecosystem: Host-associated > Tunicates > Ascidians > Unclassified | place: Key West, Florida...
CGTGCCACAACCTGAATGAATGCCGTGCCACAACTTGAATGAATGCCGTGCCACAACTTGAATGAATGCCGTGCCACAACCTGAATGAATGCCGTGCCACAACTTGAATGAATGCCGTGCCACAACTTGGCAAATTTCTTGCAAGTGCGGATATTTTCACAACCGATGGGTAAAGGTGAAGGGTGACATGCAGGTGAGGTTTCAGGGGGTACACGAGGGGGGAGAGGCACGCAGCGCGTTGTGTGGCTGGATACGATGCAAGCGTAAGGAATAGCAGGACTTTATCGACGCTTATAGTCACGACCAGTGTTCCCTCTAAGAAAATTCTACCCTGAGCAAATGTTTGTTTTGTTGCGCACTAAGCGCATGCAATTGCGCAACCATGCAGACCCACACACAGTGAAGCGTTCCAAGCGATGAAAGGGCTATGCGATATAGATACACACCGTTTTTTTTTAAAGGAAAATGTTAAGTACCTATGCGGACCTGCAGGGACCCGATTTCTCTGATTCTAGGGACCCGCTTTTCTCTGATTCTAGGGACCCGCTTTTCTCTGATTATAGCGACCAGATTTTCGATTCTAGGGACCCGAACCGGGTCCCTCATACACCTTAAAAACTCTGATCTACCGTATTAAATTTGGAATGTTGAAAATGCGCGAGAATGAGAAAGTACTGCGCAAATTGTCTGGTGGTACTGCGCATTTGTGCGCCTTAGAGGGAGCGCTGGCCACAACCGCACGACTGCCCGCTGAAAATAACCCCCAAGCGCTAAAGACCCGTACTTACCCCCCTCGTCGCCGCCGGCAAAGGTGATTACGTACTGTGGGTTCCTGGTGAAGGTTGGCGTCAGGTAAGCTCCCCCGCTGCTCTCCATCGCCACCCAGCTGCCGAAGACATTGTGAGCGAACATTTTCGCCGTGGACATAGGAGCTGAAAAATGAGCAGTGGTTGTCTGTTAGAAGCACTGCAAGATTTATTTAACCTGCTCAAACATGTTCAGTCAAATTGAACAATCCTATTACCTGGAAACAGCACAACAGACTTAAGAGGATATTTAAAAACTTTGGAAGCTTACGACCGGAATAAAGTTCGTGGTGAAATCGGCCCTTAACAAAATTTGTAATGAGGTCAGATAACCAACCTGCTAAGCTAAACTACTGCAATATGATCAAGTCAAGCAAAAACCGAACACAAAAATGAACGCAGAGTAGAATATGACCGATTTTGACGAGGGCAACAGGCAACAACGTTTTTCAAACGAAACGTTCAGATCGAGTTGCTAACGAGTTATATAATGTATTAGGTTGTCAACGATATTTTTGCATCAGATTGGCAACAAGAGTTATAATAATGTGCCAGGTTCGTAACGATAGTTATATAATCTATCAGGTTGGTAACGAGAGTTATGTAATGCATTTGCGTTTCAGAACATGACGCTTTTATCGCTGCCGTCACAATCCCAAGTGTTTCGAGACAACAAGCGAATTTAAACAGAAACATAACTTCGGCTGCAGAATCAGCATGAAGGTGCCGGTGTTATGACCGACATACCGAAAAAAGTGGATTCCGTTTCAGGATTTGGCAAGATCAAAAACACAAAACAAGACAGCAAATTGATAACGTCCGCAACTTGGTAAAATCAACCTGACGGCGGCAACATCTACGCACATTTAACCTCGACGTGGTATGTAGGACAGCCATGAGCTTACCGACAACAGTTTCAAGCTTGGCAGTAGCGAAGGTTACCGTGGCAGCGCACTGACGTAGCACGCGCAACGGCACGATGAAAGTGGTCGCCCTGCTTCGCGATTTCTCCCCCCTGCAGAAATTTATAAGTTCGACCTGCGCACGACAAACATATCAACGTCATGACAGGGCGAGGCGGGGGTCGAAGCAGTCAAAGCACGGCCGGCGTTTTTACCACAATTGTCTTGCGCTCCTGGATGATTGTCGGAAAGATGTTTTTAAAGACGTAATAATGCGACTTCTCCAGATTCGTGCCGTTCACTTCAACTGAAAATGAGAGCGGAGTTGTGTTAGCATGGCGGCAGAAGAATGCTCAAGCTGGTGCCGGACAGTAGTTTTGAACCAAGAATTTTTATTTATTTAAATTTACTGCGCTGTCGAACTTGGAGCAGAAAGAGAATGTTCTCGAAGCCGAACTATTTTACTGAAAACAGCGATTTGCTGAGTACGCGTCGACCGTAGTTATAAAAAAATCAGCGAAAAAATTTCGGCTCAAATCACTTTTATCACTCGCAACAAACGCTGTCGTTCTTTTTTTGGATGTCTTTTTACATTACATATTGACTTCTTCGCAAATAAATTTCAGTCGACAATGTGGCAATGATAAAGCCCGGTCTTTGCAAAAACCCTTAAAATAAAAGCATGTTGTTGTTTAAAACAGAGTTGTAAGTCGGACCGGGTTCGGGCTTAAGTTTGTCGAAATGTTCCGGGCTGATTTCGCGCCTGCATAAGAAACTTTCATAACTTTCAGAGTAACGACTTTTTTCATTCGTGATGTAGATTTATTTTGCTCAACAAGGTGACTTCTGCGAGTGAAGTACATTGTGATTTTCCTTCAACTAACTCCTTTCGCAAACACAGCTGCGTTCTTTTGTTCTCTGCTCGGATTAGACCCACACTCTTTTTGAGAAGGCGACAATGGTGAGATAATTAGCACGCCGTGGCATTACTTCGAAAAGATCAATCACTTACGCGATCCTTAGCTTGTTTTACGAAATAATGGCCTACACACCGGCTTCATGCCTATAGCGTTATCCTAGATAGTTTCTTTTATGCCTCTAGCGCCATCGTGGATAGTTTCGTGTTATTTTCTTTTTTTCTTGAGAAACATTACATTTCGTAATATTATCGTGGACTAACCAGCTAGATTTGTGCTTGATTAAGCCAATGTTTTGGTTAAGATGTTTGTTATTTTGAATGTGATAAAACCGTATACCCGTAGCTACACCCGTACACTACGTTTTTGATACCCCGCAGTTGCGCATGTCTAGACTCACTTGGTAAATTTGGCTTTCGGGCCTAAATCGGGCTTCAAAAATAAATGTCGGGCCGGGTTCGGGTTTCGAAATGAGGTCCGTTTACAATTCTGCTTTAATTCTTCCGAAATCACCAACGATTTTCGGAACACTGGTCAGGAAGTACTAGTTTGCCGAGATGATGTTGGGAAATTCTGGCTCTGGCTTACATGTTAAAAGGCGATAAAATTGTCGAACCGGGTGAAATTCATCGTAATGTGCGCAACAGAAAATTGCACCGCAAAGGATCATGGCTCGTTGCTTTAAACAAAAGGATAACACAACAGCGACACAAAACCTTTTTGTGAGTGCTTGCTTAAAATGTCGCTGCTTGTGACAGAGTCTCTAGAACGAGCATTGTAATGTCAACGAGCTTCAGGCACACGTAGCTCTTTAACTAGGGCTGCATGCAGTTGTTAAGCGGACCTATTGCGTCCAAAACCGTTCATGCAATGCGCAGCACGTCACCAGCTTAAGGCACAAAGTTCGTGCAACCGCTGCCTGTTTACGCCGTACTTGAATCGTCGACGTTCACAAACGCAAAGACCTTCTGGGAATTTTGGAAGACGAAGCGTAGCTGCTTGAACATGTTGTCGGTGTCGGCCGCTTCGGCGCTCAGCCGCTTCTGCCAGCAAAAGCCCCCGGTCAGCAGCATGAAGGCCTCCGACACAAGCCCGGACGACAGAGCCTCGTAGCATCCGTAAAACCTAAAAAATGCTGCAGTATAATGGTTCGTGTCTTGAGCAGCAGACAAGTTTTCTCCTGAAATGAGGACATGCAGCGACTGAGCAAAGTGCGATAATCGTCTTCGCAGGAACTATTTGTTGTTTATCGCTGCACACAACAATTCTCCAAAAGCGAGCCTCCGAACAGAACAGGTTGGTTGCGAAATCTGGTCGTACAAAGCTAGGAAGGTATAGAACAGCCAGGAACTGGGGGAGTTTTTTTGTGCACTCAATTTTTTCCGTGCACTCTTGAAATATTCACGTACAGTACACAGCAGACTTTGCAAGGTCGATTTGAAAACAAAGAATACAAAATTCCAATTGGAAATTTTGCACTGCGAAATGATTTGTTGTTGTGAGTTGTTAAGACGAAAAGGAGTTTTTCCATATAACTGGTTTAACAGTCTGAGTAAATTTGAAGACACTCAATTGCCTCCAAAGGAGGAGTTTTACTCAAAGTTGAACGACTCTGATATATCACCTGAAGACTTCAAGCATGCTCAAAAGGTTTGGGATCGTTTTAAGATGAAAAGTTTTCGTGAATACCATGATCTGTATCTTCTCAGACGTAGTTTTACTTGCGGATGTCTTTGAAAATTTTAGAGACGTTTGTTTAAAAAATTATGAACTTGATCCTTGTTGGTATTATTCAGCACCTGGACTAGCATGGGATGCATGTTTAAAAAAGACTGAAGTTCAACTTGAATTATTGAGCGATCCAGACATGTTACTCATGATAGAGCAGGGAATACGAGGAGGAGTCTCTATGATTTCAACGCGATATGCAAAAGCAAATGATAAGTATATGGTGGATTTTAATTCAAAAGAAAAATCGTAATTTATTCAATATCTTGATGCTAACAACTTGTATGGTTCGGCTATGAGTCAACCATTACCGGTTAGTGACTTCAAGTGGATCAAAGAAAAAGGTTTAGACAATTGGGAAGAATTTTCATGCATTCTTGAGGTTGATTTAGAGTATCCAAAAGAACTTCATGATATTCATAATAATTATCCTCTTGCTCCAGAGAGGAATACCGTAAATAGAGTAGAACAACTTATCCCTAATTTGTCGGACAAGAAAAAATATATATTACATTGTAAAAATTTAAAACAGCATTTAGACCTCGGTCTGAATTTAATAAAAATTCATCGTGGAATTTCTTTCAATGAAGAGCCATGGATGAAGCCTTATATCGAGTTAAATACAAAACTAAGAACAAAAGCTTCAAGTGAGTTTGAAAAAGATTTCTTCAAATTGATGAATAAAAGAAGACAAATGGAAAATATTCGGAAAGACAATGGAAAATATCAGGAACAGAGTTGATATAAGACTTGAAACAGATGGTAAATCTGCGGAGAAGTTGGCTGCAAAACCTAATTATGAACGAACAACAATATTCAATGAAGATCTTATTGCGGTGCATATGAAAAAAACAGAACTTGTATTCAACAAGCAAGTTTTTCTCGGAATGTCAATCCTGGATTAACAAAGACTCTTATGTATGATTTTCATTATAATTACATCAAGAAAAAGTATGGACCAAAAGCAAAGTTGCTGATGACTGATACGGATTCTTTGATGTATGAGATCGAAACAGACGACTTTTTTAAAGATATCCAAGAAGATATCAAAGATTAATTTAATACCTCCAACTTTGAGAATTACAGTCTTCCGAGACTTAACAAAAAGGTCCCTGGTATGTTTAAGGACGAGGTTGGTGGGAAGATCATATCTGAATTTGTAGGTCTACGAGCAAAATTGTATGCCTACAAAAAGGAACTAGATGATGAGAAGAAATGTAAAGGTGTAAAAAAAGGTGTAGTAAAAAATAATATTTCATTCGATGACTAAAAAAATTGCCTTTTCTATGGTAAACAACAGCGGAGAGCAATGAACGTAATCAGAAGTCGGCTGCATGAAATATTCACAGAAACTGTCAACAAGGTCGCCCTTTCTGCTCAGGATGACAAACGAATCATTCTTCCAGATCCAATAAATACACATGCATGAGGGTATGGGAGTATCTGTACAAAAAAATAGAACCAAAGGAAATACAGGGGTCACATATTATTTCCCTGTGACCCCCAGAACATAAAGGGATTAAAGGGGTGGTCCTATAACATACAGTTAGACACGAGAAAATTTTAATGATGTGCTGGACCCGTAAACATAAACAGCTGGGATTTTAATGATGAAAATGGAGGTAAATAGAGCTGACCCTTCAAATGTGCTTGACTGATAAAATTGAGGTAAAAAACAAAATAGAGCTAGTCCTGAAACATACAGTTATATACTACTACCACTGGAACGTAACGATTTGATTCTTAAATGGAACGAAAAATCTGATTTCGATAGTACCATGGCATTTTGTGGTCAAAGTCACGTTTCATTCTGGAAATACATAACAAAAAGGACAGTTTTCTTTTCAATCAAACAAGGTGACCATCGCATCCAGAAAAACACGAAGCTCTTGCATACAGTTTGGTGGATCGCATAATGGGAGCAGTCATAACATAATTTCCATATCAGGGTTTTTTTAAGGTGTTTTAGGGTGCCGATTCGATTTTAGAAATCGACCCGATTTTAGAAATCGGGTCCCTACAGGTCCATACCAGGCACCTAACATTTTGCTTAAAAAGAACACGTCTACATTTAACAAGCAAGTTTCACTCACTTAGCACAAGCTTTTTCCACCAGTGGCAACCAGAACTCATCAGAATGTGAGCATGATCCCAAAACAAGTTTGTTGTCAATAGTTGGCAATCTGTCGTCTGTTTGAAAAGCGACCCAGGAACCAACTTTTACGTCCCATAATTGCATAAGAAATCTTCCTGAGTAATTCGGAGCAGTAAAAGCTGGAAAATTAAATGTGCTCTGGCAAACCAAGTGTTTATTTGGTCAGTATTCTAAACACCAAAAAAACACAAAAATGACAGTTGAAGTCTACTAAATCAGAAGTCAGTTCGTGACTTCAAGGTCTTAGACAGAGTTACAGAAATTCATCTTCGCTCAATTGAGTACTTTTCTCCAAAAGTGCAAACAAAACCATCAGTCCAATCTGGTGGTAACTCATTAATAATAGATGGAGTTTTCACAAGGCATTTCTGCAAGGAGGATCACAAACAGCAAGCAGTCAAATGTGATTTCCAAAACACCTACTGATACCCAGAAGCTGAACTACATATTTTTGTCATTTATTCAAGTTGTTTGGAATTTTATTTTTTTGAATTTTTGTTTTCGTTGTTGCAAATTCATGCAAATTATCTTCATTCATGAAATATTGTTTTCATGTTGATGCAACTGATATTTTGACATGTCAGAAGTTGTGTTTGGTCAATGGCATGCCAGAGTTGTTTGGAATCTGAGTTTACTAGGGTTTTCATGCTTATATTTTTCAGATAATCTATAAGTTTTGACATTTTTTTCAGGTTTCTGCAACCAGTACTTCTTAAGACGTCAACTGTTTAGCTTTCAGCAAGAGCAATTTCTGCAAACCTTGCTCACCTTTTTTCAAGTTTATGCAACAGATATATCTCAAGATGTGACCTTGATGATGGGATGATCAACCCAGTTAGCCAAATTTTCGGTGCCCTTCCAAAACACCAGGCCAACTGACACACAAAAACTAGCCAAAAAGGTTTAAAGCATTTTAGGTTCATCACAACCTATAATTGCAGTATTTTGACAGCTAGGAAGACTTCAGTTGTTGCAAGTGGAAAGCCTGCGCGGCAAGTGTGCAAAGCTTCAGACTGTGGCAGCAAGCAACAATAGACACCAAGTGCCAAGATCACTCTATTATTGCTTGTTTGTGCCACTTATATACGGATGTTATTCTTCACACACATTCCATTCATAGTGAATCGCACATTCACGGCTGAGCCGACAAAGAGGTTGCAACACAGTAATGGTATTTTCCTCCCCCAAATGTACCTCCTGTGTGTCTGAAAGTTTGAGTGACAAGGCAACACTATCTTCATCTGTTCAGGGTGTTGTACCCCTAATTGCTGAGTAAGGTGCTATTCTGGTCTTTGATGGATCTAGTAATACTGTATCTTTTGCTGTGGTGATGCTCAATGGTTTACTAAAACACTTTGATAGCTAGCCAGTAATTGGAATCACATTCATGTTCAAAATTCTCCTACAACTGTTATGAAGCTAAGTGCGTTTACATGGTATTAAGGCTATTGGTGTCAAAATAAAAGGGACGAAATGGGAAAAAGCCATGATCTCACTGGTGTACCTTTTTGCAGGTGTTAATTTATCACAAACTAAACTATGAATCAAATTTGTCTACAGGGGTGTTTAAACAGCTTTTTTTCTGATTTGTAATTTTCTAAACACACAAAAACAGACTGAAAATGCTTTATTTTATGCTGCTATGCAAAGCCACCAACAAAACTCAATCTAAAAATTTTATTGAAGTATATATAATAGCAATCCTTAGTCGCAAAAAATACGGCATAAAATGTACTGAAAATACAGGTTGACCTTGATAATCTTCTTACCTGCACGAGTCTCAGGAAGAAATATTTTTTTTAACAACTGCCTATTTTTGGATAATGCGTAGCATGCAGATATTAGCCAACAATCTCCAAGACATCCTTGCAGTGGCTGACTGGTGAAGACACTTCCAAATAACCTTGGTGATAGTGAAATCTCCTATGAATTGTATTGCACAAAAGTTTATTCACAATATGTCACATGTACTCAATACAATAGTGAATAAATACAACGCCATATCACAAATAAACTTGACACAATCATGCCATTGCATTCGCTTATTTGAAAACAATTTTGGGAAAAACAATCAGAGGACTATTCATGAAGTTCAAATTCCTCACATGGAAAAGCAACAGTGAGCAAGAGAAATTCTGAACAAATTTAATTATTTTCAAATAAGAAACCAATTGCATTGACAAAAGCAAGGTTTGTACAAAGGTAAAGAGCATGGAATACGACTATTCACAACACAAACTTACAGGTCAATAAATTAGCTTTTTCTGCAGATTGCGCAATAAGCATGTGTTGAAATAAAAGCATAGTGCAGTTTGTGGCAACTGTATGATCCTACATTTACCAGATATGTCTCAAAGTTCATTTTTTCAAACTTGTTGGAAAACTTCCAATTGACATTGGGAACATCCATTGACAGTTGTACAATGTTATCCTAATGCAGGGGTCACCAGCATGGTGCCCGCGGGCACCAGGTCGCCTGCAGGCCTGTTCTTAAAATAACCTTAGCATGCTGCATGATCAATGTCTTCACATTAACGAATGTCAATACTAAATAATTGAAGGTGAATTGAGCAAAAAGTTTATTTCCAATGTATGTATCAACCTAGTAGCCCTTCACATTAATCGGTACACAAGTAGCTTGCAGTTTCAAAAAGGTTAGTGACCCCTGTGCTAATGCATCTTCTACACTTTCATGAGCACAATAATGTACGTAAGTTGCTCTGGCATGTCTCATAAATTTTGAATAAAAGTAACAACCTTACTGCTTACATATTTGAACTAATCTGGTTATCAGAGATAATTCTGCTCATAAACTTCATGATTTCTGTTTTTAGAATTTCCATACTTTTTCAATACTTCATGTACATTTTTGGCTAATTCAATACTTTTTCAAGGTCTTTATAACTGATGTCACAATTCAATACTTTCAATATCGCGTGGGAACCCTGGTAATTACACTTTTATTTGAATTGCACAAACACAGTAAATATAAACCACAGCTTGTCACCTCAAAAATAACCTGTTTGGTTCACAAATTTGAACTGAAAGTTTATACTCTTTAGAAGGGCCTCTGTAGAGTTTTCTTGAGGCTAGCATGCATTGTGATGTTATTTTAGTAACAATATTACAGCAGTCAATTGTCATATGTATCATTGTGAATGCCACTGGAATTGAAGGCCCTTTTTGACAAGTACTAGCATGTGCCAAGCAAAAATTTGGCTGTGACATCTACAAATTGTACTCCTCTGTAATCCACTTTTGAACTTTTGCATTAGAAAAATTATGGCAAAAGTGTCATGTGTAGGAAAATTTTTGGGAAAATCTGACGCATATTGAAACGTTCAATTCCACTAAGAATAGTTAACATAGACCACTGAAACATGTTACATCTAACAAATCTAAACATGCAAAAAAGCTCCTCCCTCCTCACTTTCTGGTGATGATATCTCAAAGAGACTACATGTGTCAAAAAATTATTTTGTGACTGTTAGACTAACTTGCATATTGTTTAGTCAATGCCACCCTGAAACTTTTTTCTTTATAAGTTGATAATTTCAGTACTGATTGACGCACCTGTACTTCATGGGTGTTTACACGATAGAAACTGGATGATGTAATGTAACGTCACAGACTTCCAATGGATACTGGCTGTTTTCTTTTTCTCTTGAAAGTTTTATATATGAAATCTATGAGAAATGGAGATTTAACTATCAAAGCACTGTTTGGGATTAATTACACAATGTTTCATGAAACTGGCATAAACCAGTAAAACTCTCAAATCCATCCTGTTTGTCCAAGGAAACCAACTGGGACCCAAACAGCTAAAATGGTTTCAAAAACCTCTGCAATAATTTGAGCATATTTTTTATTCTTTCAATTTCACAAAGGCAACAAGCCATTAATAGATTTTGGTTTATCTGAGAAAGAGTCCTTTTATATTGGTGAATCATGGCTTTAGCAGAAGCACATTAATAAAAAGGCTCTTGGCAATAAGTTCTCAGAATGAATATCTATCTTGCAATTTATGAAACTGATTGGTTTTCAAAATTTTTAAGGTAAGCTGCCAGGGAGTCTACGTGATTTGATGTAGTTTTTTTATGTAAAATGTTTTCTGTAAAACTTCCATTCTTTATCGAACTGTATGTGTATTGACACTATGAACTGATTTTGCAGCTCGCTGGTGTTTTTGGTTTTCTGCAAAAAAAACTCTTCTACTGAACAAGTTTGCCCACCTCTGGTCTATAATTACTGTGAATCTCCTGACTAATGTAAGGGTACAATCCGAGCTTCCTTTTTCGTGTAGAAAAAATGAAGATTTTGTGTAATGGGTAAATTTAAAGGAACCAGAGGACGGAGGACATTTGATGCCAATCATTCACTGACTTCACTGAAAAAAATTGATTAAACTCATTTGCAATTTTGACAGGGTCATAAGTTTCAACACCTGAGGTAGTGGTGATCAGTTTTTACATTTTAAGTTTATTAAATCACAATGTTTGGTGTAATTTTTTGTATCATTTTGATTGGAAAAAATCAAAGCATGGTAGTACTGTTTTGCCGCTTTCATTATTCTTGACAGATTACTTCTGTATAACTTATATGCATTATATATGTGGGTATTCTTATTATACACTTTATGATACATTTCAAACTATGTTTTAGTAGCAAGGAAAGTCCTGCTGGTTATACCCACGGGAAAGCAGCATAGAGGTTGCGTAACAACCAGATGGAGTGATTACATCTCCAACCTTGCTTGGTCCCGTCTTGGTGTGGAGCCAGCATTAATTATTTAATTAAGGGATTAATTAATTAATTTGTTGTTTTTAGGCCGTAACTTTTGAACTAGAAATGCTAGAAAGCCTTTCAAAGACTACAAAGACTCAGATTCTAGCCTAGTTTCCAATAAAAACTTAAGTCAAAAAATTCCATCTAGTGGTTGGGGTCCAGGGCCAGGTTACCTGACCCAAAATGGCCTAAATCCTATCCCACTTATGACGTCACCCACAAAAAAAAATAATTTTTTTTTCATTGCAAGCTAAAAGACTTATAGCATCTTTTGAGGGTTTGAACAGCTCTCCAGCACAGTGACCTGGCGAGTTATGGAGTTGCTAAGTGATGCTAGAAACCAAGGTTTGTTCAAACAGTCCCGACAGTGGCAATGTCAACATTGTATGGGATGTTTTGCCAAACATTCAAAGCTGAGTTGCAGGCAAATTAGCCAACTTCACGTCTCACATGTGCGATGATTAGATGCATAACATCATGGCAATATGAATGATTGGTTTTTATTTTCAACTTATTTGCTTAACACATTGGCTGCCGGGGTACAATATTATTTGTACTTTGAAATCAGCCTACAACCAGCATTTTCGGTTGCCTTAACAACTGCATAGCTCCTCCACTGATTGTGCTGGAAAGCTGTTCAAACCCTCAAAAGATTTGACCAGTCTTCTAATTGACAATGAAAAGAAACATTTTTTGGTTTTGGGTTTCAGGTTTTTTGTGAGTGACATCATAAGTGAGGTAGGTTTTTGGCCATTTTGGCTCATGTCATTTGGCCTAGGGCCCAACCACTAGACGGAAGTATTTCGCTGAAGTTTTCATTGAAAACTAGGCTAGAATCTGAGTCTTTTGACCCTTGGATTGACGTTCTAGTGTTTCTGGTTCAAAAGTTATGATCTAAAAAAACATATTAATTATTATCTGATTATGGGATTAATCAATTATTTTGTTTACTTTAGATCATAACTTTTGAAACCAAACCCCGCAAGTCACCCAAAGTATCACAAGACTCGGATTTTAACTTAGTTTCCAATAAAAGCTTGAGCGAAATACTAACATCTAACAGTTTGGGACCAGGGACAGGTGAAGTGGGCCAAGGTGGCCTAAAAGTCCTCCACTTATAACGTCACTCACAAAACAATGCAAAACCCAAAACTGAAAAAAAAATCTCACTGCAAACTGGAAGATGTGTGGAGTCTTTTGAGCATTTGAACAGCTCTCTAATGCTTTCGGTGCCGGAGTTCAGCCCGCGCAAAACCACGTGCAATCCGGCTATTTTTGCATGAACTGCTTGAATTAACCTGGCAATGAAGGTGTTAACTCACTTCACAGCTACTCTCTGATTTTCATATACTCTTGAACTTATTAGACTATTTTTTGTTTTTAAACTTTTTGTACCTGTTGCAATAATCTCTGACTGGCATCAGCCCTGTCTCACCATCTTCATTTGGGTTTGATGTGGGTTATATTTTCAACTATAGCACTTCATGGTCCAGGGGTTACTGCAGTGGTCCCCAAAGTCCAGTCCATTAATTGTTCCAATCTGGCCTGCAAGTTTACCTAGGAATGTTTAGTATTTTAACAATTTCATTTAAACAAATTTATGTAAGGTGTAATCAAACAAAAAAATTTGCTGTAATTTAAAATTTTATCCGATTGGCTTTAGAAACCAAAACAAATCAAGCTTTCAACTTTGATCAAAAGCTCAACTATAAAAGTTTGAGATTACTTGCAATTGCAATATGTGAAATAAAAGTGATTTACTCAATGAAATAAAAGTGATTTACATAGGACCTAGGCTAGGGATGTGGAACCTATTTAGTATCACAGGCCACATGAATTGTAGAAAATTGCTGGTGAGTTGCAAAACTTATGTCTTAAAATTCTTTACTTTTTATGTCTTAAAATTATTTATCTTTCAAAAAAATGAGGAAAGAAACCTACTTTATGTCAAGGAGCAAGACACACTTCTTTTGACTGTCTACATGCGTCTGCTTTTCATGGAGTTTGTTTTTGATGCGATGTTGTGTTATAATTTGGGTGACGAAAATTATGTTGCAAGCCATATTTAATGTTCATGCGGGCTGCAGGCTCCCCACCCCTCACCTAGGCTATTTGTTTGTAATGCTATACTTTGTGAACAACACAGAAAAGTAAACGTAAATACAGACAATTGTCAAGTCATAGCTGCTTTTTTCATTGGAAGTTACTGCACACCAGCCATCCAGTACCCTAATATCGTACATGTGCTTGGCACCCAGACTGGTGTAGACTCTACATTAGCTTGCATAAGTGCTGTGAAATTTGAGAATTATAGTAGGCATTTAGAGTTTGAAGAGCTATAGCAATAGATGTCGAGGAGCAAGTTATAGAAGAGTTAAAGAAGTCGAGGTAGTCTATTCTGCAATTCAACTCGATTAGTCAACTGACGTAGTTGTGCCATTCTTCTTTGTTTCGTACATTATATGGGAAAGGAGGTTTTAAGGAACAACTTCTATGTTACATTAACTTGCCAGGACATACAGCTGGGTCAAAGAAAGATACAGACTGGGGAAACTATGTCGAAATATGCATAGATGAAGCTGCAAGCTGACTGGCCATTGCCTCGGTGTAGTTCCAAAAATAAAAAGAGTAGCGCACAAAGAAATGTTGTTTACTCTTTGCATAATCCATTGGAAGCATTTATCTGCAAAGAAACTACCCACCGATTTAAAAAATATGCTAAAAAATGTGGTGTTATTCACAACACTGCATCAAAGTATGGATTCACAGCATGAACATCATTTCCATATGGAGATAAGATGGCTGTCTTTCTCGTCTTGTTAAGGTCAAGGAATAAGCAAAACAGTTTTCAAAAAAGTAACTCTTAATTAGCAAAATTTCTTTTGAATGTCATGTGGATGAGTAAACTTGTGTATTTGAGGGATGTATCTTGCCATTTGAACAAGCTTAATACAGTATCAGTATCAGTTTACTTGGGAACAACTATAAACAATCATCAAATCATTCCACAAAAAAAACAAAAAACACATTAGAACAGCGTTTATTTTGTTCCCAGGACATCTGAAACAACCATATGGTTTTGTAGTGAGATGCCCTGAAGAATAACAGAGAAAAAACAAAGAAACAAGACCAGACTGAATAGTGCATTTCAATAAGGACGGTCCAAGCTAGACAATGTTATTTCATTACTAAGTGTAGCACATCGTGCATTGCCAGAGCATTTCTGGAAAACAACATCTGCCTTTTCCATAATACAAAATATTTTATTGGTAGGGTTTTGGAAGTAATCATATACTTGTTTTGCAGATTTTCAATGATGCTATTATTGCTCTTCTTGGAGTTTATGTTTTAATTTAGTAACAAATAGGTAATAATTTGGTATTGAATGAATTGTTGGATCTACGGAAGACCATATTCCTATTCCTGTATATGTAAATGACTTTCGAGCTACTTTTAATCTAGTCCGAGGAATGGCATATTCAATACTTGTCCGTTGTCTTGTATGATAAGAATAAATGTCTTCAATTTTTGTAAAAAGTTCTGTAAATTGTTTGGGAACTAATCTAAATATAATTTTATACATTAATTTACTGATTTCTAGTTTAAATATTCTGTCTATAATAAGTATTTGGGAATCTTTGTATAATTTACATAGGTTAGAGTTGAATTTGCTAAATGTCATAATTCTTAATTATTTATTATGAATAATATTCAAGGTATTGAGTGTAGAAAATGATGATGATCCCCAGCAGGGGATGGCATATCAAAGATGTGAATACACTATGCTATAATACACTGTTTTCAAGGATCTGAATGGAATATAGTGCATGAGATCTCTAGATCTCTGGAGGATTTTTGCACAAATATCTTTGCACTGAGAAACATGACAGATGTATTCAAAAAGAAGCTGGCACTTTGGATAGCTTTGTACAGAAGGGAGATACAGAGATGTTTCCGACTAGCAATTTATTGACAAGTGCTGATGTTAATGCCAGCAAGTTATTAGACATCATACGTCAACATTTGAAGGACTTAGCTAACAATTGTTACTATGATTTTCCTGAACATGAGGTACTTTGAAATTAAAAGCTTTGGATAAAAGAATCCTTTCATTGAAGATGCAAATGCATGCGTACTTAATATCTGTGAAAAAGGAAGTCGGATCGAAATGTGTTGTGATGCTACTTTGCTGTCCAGATATAAAAGAGGATCACTGTCTCAATTGTGGATATCTATTGAAAACACATATCTGCCAGTCAGTCACAATGCAATCGAAATGTTAGTGATATTTTCAACCACTTACACGAGAAAACATTTTCAGCACTAGCTTCTATCAAAATCAGACAGTGATATTGTTTGGATTCCAACGCAGAACTTTATCTTTCTGCAACTTTATTGTAGCCACATTTATCTTGCATGCTAGTAATGAAACAGTAGCAAATTTGCAACTAACTTTGATAAATAACTTCTACTTTTATATGTTTACCAACGTCATATGTTGTGGTAGTTATATAATAGCTCTACATAACAAAATGATTATGATAATCTTTGCATTCATTGCAATTGTATGTTACCGTTCCTTAAAATTTGATTAATATGCTTATTACTGGCCCACTAGTGTAAAAGGTTGAGAACCACTGGTATAAACCGAAACTTTTTAATTCAGTCCCTGCATTGATAGTGCAAACTGCAGCTTTCAATTCCCATGCTGGTGGTACAACCCCTGTTCGCGGTACATTCCAATGCTGGGTGGTACTGATGCTGTCGGCCTTTACTGAATTTGTAAGCAAAAGGCTTACAGGTGAAATGACAAAAAGGACTATAAAGCAAGATCAGAGAAAGTGCACAAACTATATTAATAAGCACATGCAAGCCTAAGTAGCTGCTGTCGTTCATATCAACAGAGCCAAAAACCAACTAACTCCAACAAAGGAACTGACAGCAAGTAGACAATTGTATGAGTCATACAACTCACCCAAGCATTGTAGTAAGGAACTCTTGTCCAACGTGCTAACAGGGGCTGTCCATTACCAAACTCGCTAAGCTCGCAAATTGTTTCTACATTACACTTTACTTGGAGACCAGCCAATGGCCAACCTAAGGAAATCTATACTAGCATATCATCATGACTTACTCGAGGTCGAAGCCAACGCAGCCTAGCGGGAGCAATCCAGGAGCATTCACTCAAAGACGATTCATCAAAAAACAGTGTGGTCCACGATTCAGCAGCAAAATCATTGTCTTCAAACATTCAGTTCCCACTAAATACATTATTTTGTTAGACCCTGTGGCTGCACAAGCTACAGCATTTCAGTTTAAGGTACTGCCAGGTTAAAAACAGGTCAAACTTGTAGGCTAGTGCAATCATTAAACAAGCAGGTAGGCCAGTGATGGCCTGGTTATTTTGCAAAAACAAACAACTAAATTTGAAAAGGCAGTGTCTATTTTGCTGCCAAAATGCCGACGGCAATAGCTTGGCTGGAGCTATTGTGCCGCCAGTCCAAAGCTTGGCAGAAACGAAGTAAAAACAAAAGATAAACCCTAAACCTAAGCCCAAACCCTAACTCCAAACCCTAATGCTAACCCCTAACCATAAACCTTGACCACAACCCTAAACCGTTACGCTAACCCCTAATGCTAACCCTAACCCCTAATGCTAACCCCTAACCCTAATTCAAACCCTTAATGCTAACCCTAAATGCTAAGCTCTCACCCTAACACTAATCCCTAATGCTAATCCCTAACCCAAATGCTAACCCCTAATGCTAAACCAAAGCCCTAAGCATAATATAAGGAAGTGACTATTCGTCTGCCTGTCCTGACGCAATTCAAATAAAAAAGGGTCACTTTGTCATTCAAACCGTGTGGATCGTATAATGTAATGGTTATGTGCTACGCCTTCTATGCTTTAGGTTTGCGGTTCGAATCTCACCTTTCCGATTTTGGTTTTGTTTTTTTTTCTTTCGACTTTCCTTTAGGGTTAGGTTAGCTTAGGGCTAGCTTACCTTAGCTTAGGGTTAGTGTTAGGTTAGCTTAGGTTTGGTTAGGTTAGCATGAGGTTAGCATTTGGTTAGCATTTCGTTCAGATCTGAGATTAGGGTTAGGTTAGTTAGGGCTACGGTTAGGGTTAAGGTAGGTTAGGTTAGGTTTATCTTTTACATTTACTTCATTTCTACCAAGCCTACTGCACTCTTGTCATGCGTTACTGTCATGTTACATAAGGCGGTCGAATAAAGCTTCAAATTTAAAGATCCGCAGGCAGTTCTATAGCTGGTGCTGCTGCCATAATATAATTCTAACCCCAACCCTAACCTAACCCTAATGGTAACACCTAATCGAAAAGTTTTTTAAAAAGCAATAAAAAAGAAAAGTCACTAAGGCGAGATTCTAACGGAAAACCAATGGCATACTAGACATGAAGCATAACCACTGCACTATGAGCAGCACACTGATTGCATGACAAACTGACCTTTTCTTTCATTCGAATTGCGTCAGACTGGCGGCACAATAGCTCCAGCCTACTGTTGCTGCCAGAAAATCGGCAGTAAAACAGACACTACCATTTGAAAAACAAGCCCAAAATAGGTAAGTTAACTGAAAAACAAGCCCAATATGCGCCTGACAAAAAAATGCAACAAAATAAAAAATCAGGAGGAAAATTACATGGAAAAGCCGGCAGGCACATGTGAAAAAACATGCCCAAAATTAGCAAATTTTCACAAAAACACGCCAAAATTACCTTCGGCAGCAAATTGAAAGAGCAAACGTGCCATAAAATTAAAATAAAAGCAATCTGCAAAACAAAAATTTGCAGAAAACAAGCAAATTTCAATTAAACAAACCCAAAAACAAGCAACCCGCAAGTCTTCAAAAAACCCACAACTCCGCAAAAAAACAAGCCCAACTCAAATTTGCGAAAAAACAGCAAGGTTGAAGGTTGGCAACACTGAGGTGCTGGTAGGCTATAGCCTACAGTACTAAGTAGTAGTTTGAAGAACTTGGGAGCAAGCTCAATAGAAGGCGCAAATATAAAGTCTTTGGAGTGACTCATTGCCAGTGGCAGTTGCTACAAAACACAAATGAAATTAATAAATCCACTTCTTTCTACACTGCAATAGGCCTACAGTACAACAAAGTTAAAAAACTCAAAAATTATTCTGTACTGCATTGTATTACTTACGCTAGTTCCAGATTGCCACAGGACAGTATTAGTATAAAGTTAGGTATGTTATGTCCACAAAGTTACTTTGTACTAGCCCAGTATTATTTAATTTATTAGTATTAGTACTACTACTAGGCACTTTGACTTGAGTTTGTTTGGACAAGATTTATTCAGAGCAATTTTACCAGCAAGCATTGTCAGCGCTTCTACGCTATTACCTTCGCAGTAAGCTGGGTACAATGTTTGGGAGTCACGTCTTTTTCACAAATAATGGACTTCGGAGTTGACGCGTTAAGACGTGAATCGCAGCAGCAATCATGAGTCAATCAATGCATCTTGGAAAAACTTGTGACCTGACACGACTCCAGACTCCACTCCATTTAAAGTCAACAGTGTTTCATCACGAAGAATTTGGATTGCTTGATCTCTCCAAAGAAGATCACTATCCGGTTTGTCGGTTGGATATCCGGCAGGATAGAGGGTTTGCAACCGGATACGGATATGCAAAACACTGCTTTCAAACGGGAACCGGTGTCAAGCGAAATTCCTGACTTGCGAAATTTCTGACTTCACGCCATGTCCACATGCACAAAATAATATTTTACATATCGAATACGCAGATAAAACTGATGATTTGGGCTTACAGTTTTGTGTTTAGGTGAGTGGATCGGGTTGGGGGTGGGGTTGGGGTTAGAAAAAGAAATATAATTGAGGTCTAACACTAAGTCCAATATTTTTCAGTGGTTACAGTTATTTCCGTACTGTTGCTTCTTTGTGGGTATCTAACATCTAACCAAAAGTTTCAATTTACACAACACACATCAAAATAGTAATTGCCGAACTTTATTCCTTTACTCTGAGAGGCAAACTAGCTCACTATCAAAAATAGGTCAGAAATTTCGCTTGACACCGGATACGGATAAGGATATCTGAAACGCTTTTATCAACATTTGAGAGGATTCCGAGTTTTGGAAAAAGTTGCACATTGCACAGTCATTCATATAGTATCTTGAGAAGCATCTATTCAGCCTTCTGTGTCATGACTCTCAGACTACCAGTCTGTCTATGGTGTAATAAACCCTGTACCGTAAATTACACCACGGTACAGGATCCGGATTTGGGAGTCCAATCCGGCCGGATATTAGGAATTTTTTGGATTTGGATAGGATTGGATATCGTTTCCTCTTCAACCGGACCGGAAGCGGATTATCCAAATGAAATAAATTGGGGACATAGAAAAAATTTGAGATGGATTAATAGTTTTGTGAAGAAAAAATACACTATTTCCAAATGATATTGGTGAAAATTTGTTTTTCTGTATTCTCACGGTTCAATGCAATATTCCCTGCCGCTCGGGATTCTAACTTTCAGGCTGAGAAAGACGACATCTCAACTTTCAAGCAACATGCACTGTAGGTTGTAACTGTGTGAAGATGAAAATGATTCTATTGTTTTGTTATGACGCAGCCTGTCGTTATTCAGATGAATCATGTTTCATCTTTGAAATGCATTTGCTAGTAGGTCATAGTAAAATAATGGTGTATAAAACATTACTAAAACGTTTTTCAGCTTTGAAGTTGAACCAAGCATACCAGTTTCTGTCTGAACAGCATAGCTGACTAGTACTGTAGTCTAACTAACTTGAAGTGGCCTTACCTAAAAAGCGCCCAGACACAGAAGGAACATTGGATAAAAATACTGCATGGTTTATTTGAAAGCAGAATAAAGCAATTTATCTGAATGTAGTGTTTTTTTTCAGGGGGGGGGGCATTATGCACCCCTACACGGAATGTTGCATATTTGCAACAGTGGGTAATACAGGTTGCAATAACGCTTTAAGGTCTACCATTTGAACATTTTTACACCCGTTTGCAACGCCATAACTCGCCAGACACTATAGCTAGAGAGCTGTTCAAACCCTGTACTGATGCGGCACGTCTTCTAGTATCGATTGAAAAAATTTTTTGATTTGAGTTAGGGTTCTTTTGGGTGGAGGCCGCAAAGTTGGGGTGTTTTTGTGGCCAAAAATTTTGGATCAAATTTTTTTTGGAAACTAGATGATGATCCGCGTATATAGAGCTCTTGATTGACCTTTTAGCATGTCTAGAACAAAAGTTATGGCCCAAAAACCTCATGGTACCCAAAAATAAGAAAATTGTAGAAAAAGCATGAGTGTCCCACTGACGGCTAGTGCGGATAGTGATAACTCGCCGCTAGAACATGTTAGCGAGCTATTCGAACCCTCGAAAGACGCGGGAAGTCTTGTAGTTTGCACTGAAAAAAAGCCTTTTGAGCTTTGGATTCGGGGTTTTCTGTGGGTGGCGTCAGAATGAGGGTAGGTTTTGCTTTTTTTGTTTGTCCTTTTATGGCGTCATCACCCAGACAATGGGCCGAAATAGTAGCTCAAAGTTTTGTTTGCTTCTAGGCGGGAATATCCATCCTAAGAGCCCAAGATGGATTCCTAACGTTTCTGGTGCCCAAGTTATGCCCAAAAGACCCCAAATTATTGGGAAATGTGCTGAGTAATTGCAGAGGATTTACCTAATTCATTTTTGACTATTTTTCCATAACTCTTGAACCAGAAATGCTAGAAACTCCATCAAACCCTCTAAAGACTCGTATTGTACCCTAGAATGCAAAAAAACTTTGAGTCACAAAATCGACCCGATTGTTCGACTCCCAGGGGGCTATGACGTCATCTAAAGGCAAACAAATATGCATAAACACCCTCTCATTATGTAAACATCAACAAAAAAACTGAGATCTCAAGCTAAAATTTTTTTGAAGAATGAACTAGAGGAAAAACCTATTGGAATAATTGAGTCAAGCATATATTCACTTCATATATTCACTTTAAAGTGCATGTGCGATAAAAAAAACACTCACAAACAATGGCTCTATGCTTTGATTTATTGACTACATTCAAATCAATTCTTTTCATTTATTCGACTTTGCTCGAAGCACAGTTTGTTTGAACGTTGATAAGATTCAACTCGAAACATAATTTTAGCCAAATGACTCCACTTGACGCGATTCATACAAACTAACGACTTGATACGTGACACATCATGTTCATAAAAAAACAGCAAAACTTCACCCATAAAGCCCACTGTTGCATATTTGCTACCACAATATAAACATTATCCCTGTGAAAATCGTTATTGCAAATATTGGTGATTAGAGCGTTCTATTTTTACAAGAGGTAATGCTGAATATAATTTTACACCTTAGAACTCGATCACGCATTTGGGGTACCTGGTGCAAGGGGCCAAAGTGGGGCCAGAAAACAATTTCAGACGAAGATAAAAAATCCATTCTGAATGAGACTTGTTCACATAAAAAACAGAAGATGCAGAGCTGGGCAGTAGCGAGCTAATTTTCCAGTAGCGTTAGCAGGAGCGCCGCTTCATTTTGAAAAAAATAAGGCATACGGTAGCGAGCTATCACCATTTTACCGCTACCACTATTCGCTACTTTGGCGTGAGTGGTGGCCAAAAGAAAAAGTTCGCAAGAGCTCTTCCGTCAGTACATGTTGGTAGTTACTGCTCTTCTCACTGTTTTGCGCTGATTTTGAATGATTTGTTTGCGGTAAGCTAGCAGCATTAGGAAAGATTTAGCTCAGGTTGCTTTTGACCTGATCGACAGGTAATGGTAATGGTTTATTGTTTCATATGACTCCGCCAACAAGCAGAAGCATCATAAAAGCCATCGCATGCAGTAAGCCAATCGTTAGCGAACATTAGAGCAAATGAAAACACAATTGCACAATAGTTGATCAGTGTAAACAAAGAGGGGCGCTGTGTCATATAGGATTGGGGAAAGACCGCGGCGGTCATCTAGTCAACCAACCCCGTTTATCATTTTTTGGTAAGTGTTGAGAAACAACAGTTGGACATTAAATAAGCATAATGAAAAGAAAAACAAAAAAACGAGTGAACGCAGAACATG
>Ga0210059_1004551_pt1 | contig 22396 bp, 17 predicted proteins | sample Ectturendosymbi2_FD_188042 | JGI IMG/M metagenome (GOLD analysis project Ga0210059, IMG submission 188042) | Ecteinascidia turbinata endosymbiont from Florida, USA - Sample 2 (SPAdes) (version 2) | ecosystem: Host-associated > Tunicates > Ascidians > Unclassified | place: Key West, Florida...
TTTGCTTCATCGTCCTCCGTGGCAGCCTGCTGCTTGGGCACTGCTAAACAAGGTCTATTGAAAGCAATTGCTCACCTACAACGTGCTGATTCTCTGCACCCATGTGGCATTTGTCAGATTTGCGATGTTTGTAACAAACGCGCCGCTGGCATTATTACTTCTTGCCGAAGGTGCTTCTACTGTACAGTTGACTCAATTTCCTGCACTCTTTTTACATAACTTTCATTGATTCTTTTCTCTTTTAAGCTCTTCTACAGCATTACAAGTTCGCTTTCAAGTCGATTTGATGTACCAACACTTTCATTCCAAAATTAAATAAATTTATTAATGTTCTTTTAGTTTTTTACTTGTCCATGTGAAACCTTAATTTATTTTCAATTCCGTGTTTGATTTTTTTTCGCGGCAAATAATACCGAATCTATCTGTCAGTGACGTTTAACAACGCAAAAAATGAACACAATCCACAGTTGACTCGCTGCAGGTAGTAGGCACGCCTGCCGACCTGCTTGCGACAAGATTCCCCAGGCTTCTCGCATGCAGGCAAGTTTGTCTGCGCGGTAAGAACAATCCAAGCCGATTCCTGAAAAGCTTGGATACAACTAGGCACAGTCAACTGTGTTCAGGTCATTACGCTTCTACAGCCGCTCAACTGACAATGCGGTTCCCTGCTCGTTGGTGTCACGTGCCGAAGATTGCACCAATCTGCTTGCAAATTTAGTTGCCCAAGAAAGGAATTCTGCAAAGGGTTAAAAGCCTTGCTGTGCAAGGTCATAATAACTCGTTTTACTTTCATTTCCAACTTCGAGCGCGCGTTCAGTTCATTGCGGTTCTGAACCTCGCACTACGCTGGCCCTCGTAAGCTTTTATTGTGTAGGATGATTGGGTATTCTTGAATTCAGAACTTCCGCGCCAACAGCATTATTCGTTCGAGAACTTCTTCCAAGCACGCACTAAAAACTGAATTTTTGCTTTAAATGGCAACTGCGTCTCAAACACAAGAAGAAAGACTTTCTAATAGCTTTTTGTGATCATGAAGTCAGTCATGGTCTTGTGCAACAACCGCCAAACACTTATCAAAGATACTCTGTTCGAAAACGCTTTCAAAGCGTTTCGGAGAAAGTGCTTATCTGGTCGAAGCAGTCAATTAGCTTTTGTTGGGGTTTTTGCGAAAAATAGCAGGACTTAAAACCGTTTCTCTATTAAAATTTCTGGTCACCTTTGTGACTCTTCCAAATGTACCTGATTTTATGTGCTTTTACATAGCTTACGGGAAATAGCTGCAAGCAAGTGCATGAAATGAACACCAAGCCGCATCAAGCCATAATGAGTACTTTTTGTTGATGATGGGTTGAGTCTCATAGAAGTTGTCATACACTTCACATTTCGGTCTGCATTTCTTTTGTTCTATTGGCCTGGACGTTATGAACCAATGATGAGTCTGCCCACCCTGTTTCCAAGCCAAGTGGTATCAGTAGTGTCCGTTATTCAAACTTAAAGCATCTGATTTTCTAAACAAACCTCATGTAACTGCTTGCAAACTGCGTCTCGGGACTGGTTTATCGCTGGGGTTGAAATGTTTCAATCGCGGGAGGTTTTGTCGACCTTGTGGTCGTACTTATGTTGATTGCCTAGCTTGGTTTGCATTAATCAATTATTGCTTGCTTTGACACTTTCCAGGTTAGTAGTGCAACTTGTTAGCCCATTTATTTGTAAACGTGGATACGATCATTTCATTTGCAAAATTTTTAGCACTGGTCTTGGAATTTGTTGTTACGAATGCAACTTTTCATGATTGCAGGGTTTCCTTTGCTAACGGTCAATAACCATCAGTGCCTGTGCGACTGGCCAGCAGCTGGTGATTATTTGCAAGCGAGTTTCGTTTTTGCGAGCGTTGCTGCGGCCATAAATTATTCATTGCTTGCAACTTGAGATATGTACTTGGATCGATAAAAATTTTAATCACTGTGGTTGCGCCGTTGCTCGTATCTGGATTAAGATGAAATATATAATATACAAATCACCTGCTGGCCGAGTGAAAATAAACGTTCACCATTCTTGAAATGAAGTTATCCATTGGAGGATTAATCTTAAATATGTTGCGACACCCAACAACTTAATTTTAAACGCAAGTAAATCAAACCACTAAAAGAAAGTCTGTTTCAACCTGTTAGAAGTGGTTAGGTTTTTCTATGCAAGTACGCCTTGATTGCTTGAGCTCATGTTCGACAATTCCTTCATTCGTGGTTTTACTATTCCAGCGTTGGATTAAAGTCAAAACTTTATTGATATGTACGACTTCAAAAGGTTCAGCAGTCGGTCATCCACTCCCCGCAGAATACGCAGGCGGTAAAAGTGTTTTTGATAAAAGCATGATAAAGTAGTAATTGTACACAAAAAATACTGCACTCCGAAGCTCCCGAAGTATGAACAGTGAATACACAATTTATCAACTCGAAAAGAAAGTCGCGCCGCAAATCACAAAGCAAGCTGTGATTACTTTTCTATTCATGATTGCTAGTTGCACTCTGTATACTTTATACCAGCAACGCGTCAAGCTTACGTAGTGGATTTGCTCGACTGAAAAATTGGCCTTTAGTGAATTTGTTCAACGTACGGGCGACCCTTATAAATCGTTTATCGATATAGTCTCGGTCGAATGTACTTGCCTTCACATTCGATACTATGGCGTTAGCAGTTTTTATGCGTGCCTGAAAGAGTCGATCGTTCTTCGCCATTTTAATAATCAAACATGAGAGATAGACTTCTCAAAAAAGGTATGGCTTTGCCGTGCCCTGTACCGTCCACCATCATAAGCTTCAGCAAGATGTTCTCTGAGCTTGGCAACCAATGTACCAGGTACTTGCTGCACGCCTGATGAGATGATGTTTGTCTTCGGAATATCTTGCTCGTGTACGAACCGAATCACTTCTCCATGGCAGCATAGTTTAGTATGCCTTTGTTGGTGATGATCTTGGGTGGTGGCGTTTCTGGTTTCCATGACACTGTTTTGAGCACCTCGTCTTGCATGGAAGCATCGTTTCCTATTACAATGTATATATATATATATATATATATATATATATGAAAGTAATTAGCAGCCAATTTCACATTACTCACTATTTCGTGTATGGAATACCAATAGTTCCGTATGCATGATTACACTGTTTAATGCCTGGGTTTTTACACTGAAGGCGCTCCCCCTCGGATGGCGTGAAAGGTTCGCAGTGGGGGCATGAGCATGTTCGTGACTTGTTGTCGAAAATAAATACATTGCTTTTTCATTCATTTTTTCATTCGTAAACTTATCATTTCACTACAAACGCCATAATCAAAACAAAGCTGACAAAAGCCGAGACCTCTTAAACTTCTTTCAAATTGAGGTAAGGTGAAGGCACAAGTATCAATAACAAACGCCAAGGGGCGCAACTGAAAGTTTGATTTAATGGCATGTTTCAATTCAGCAGTTTCAAGGTTGTATGAAGCGCAGTAACTCACAGCAATGCACTGAATCGGTTTTGTCGAACATCACTGTTTACCTTGCATCTCATTTGTTTCCTCGCTTGTCATTATGTCCGGCAGGTAGATTGAATGTTGCTTTACCTTCAAAAAAACGTTCAAGTTATCAAATAACAGAGTAGCAAGAGTGCCACACGCTTCCTTTCTAATTCTATGCGTTTTGCCAATCTCGACTCTGTAGAAACCTTTGTTTTTGAGGAACAGGCTCAATGATTTGCACAACGCTTGCTTGTGCTCGCAGTTATCTACAACGTAACATCACAAGGACATCGCTCCCAATGTTCACACCGTGATTTACACTGTAATCGCTATAAACAATAACTAGTGGTTGTTTTGCTTATTTTTAAAGTAAACAATGAAGAATTGGTCATCTCTATTTTTTTATCTTGGGCAACAACAACTAATTTTGTTTTGATTGGCATACGCTATATTTGTAGTGGAGGTTCCGCGTTTTACACAACGCCAAAACGCGCTCCAAAGCACGTGTGTGGTTCTATGTAGAATGGAGTGCGCGATATGGATAGCCACAAAATTTTGGGTCGTACAGAAGGAGGTGCTGGCTGTAACATTGCCCGGCGATAATCCAAGTCACCATGGCGAAGTCTCTGGTATCACTGGATGGCTTTAATAATGCATAGGAAATTGCTGTTTTGTTTTTTACAACTTGTTGTGGAGCAGCTTTGATATCGTCCTGTCATTAAAATTGCATGCGTGCTGTATGTAACGCACCTCATGTTACCCATTGTTGTTTTTTTTATTCCACTGTAAAATAACCGGCCAAGCAAATTGACTTTGGTGTCAAACTGCATTCCCGCAAAAATTGTCTTGTCCACGTACCTGCCACATGAAATGCGTTCTGAGATGCACTTGTCCGTCATCAAGTATAAGTTGAACCTCCGCTGGGACTTCTTGCTTCACCAAGATGATGCGTATGTGCTTCCGTATTATGCACTCCGGATGCCATAAGTTTTCCCACGGTACTTCCTGGCAAGCAAGAAGATGTCATGGCTGCCATAGTTATAGTTATCAACATTTTGAATTAAATTTTGACAGGTTTTAAGTGTATGTAAAACTAAAACGCCACCACAACTGCTAAACTTGCGCTGGAGAAAGTCATGACGAATCCTGCTTGAATCTGCTGGTTGTTCTTGCGCGCATTTGAATACGTATCGGCTCGTTTGGACCTTTCAACTCAAAACTAGCGTTTCACTTTCAACATTCATAAGCTGGGATCATGCTGGTGTACACAAGCCGGAAGATTGTGCAGATTGCAGAGGTGCTTCGATTGTGTAAGTTGGAATGCCATGTCTTCTTTCACAACGAAAGCAAAAAAATTTGTTGCAGCTGCGGGGAACTTGCTCGTTGTTCAGTTTTTCTGCACGTTGTTTTTATGCAATGACAGAATCCCTTCCGATTAAGTGGTACAAAGGTTTGACAACATGCCACTGAAGTTGGTATGTTGCGTTTGATTCCCAGTCGGGCCATACCGAAACCTTGAAAAATGATACGTGCAACCTGTTCAGCCTAATGTGCGGTATCAGCGAGTGGGTGCAAGGAAGAATTTTAAGCGCAGTGCTGCCATTTGCACTCCACCAATCCAGCATTCCATACGAAAGTAGCCTCGTGACCCCACCCCCCCGGCGCAAGTAGGCGGAGATGGCGCCGCAAAGGCAGACCATTCGTGACACTGCAAACAGAGCACTAAAGCGAGTATAATGAAACTGAATCAGAATCCCTGCCTAGATGTTGCTTGATCAACATCGTCCCGTTTGGCATTGCGACTCTCTTTCGTATTGTAACTGCGTCGTATGTGAACGGAACATAAAACTATTTGCGAAGGTATGACACCTGCTACGTAGAGCTTTTTTGGTCATTTTCTTTGCAGGAGAGATTGGCGATTTTGGTTTGCAAAAATACTGCTCATTCAAACAAAGCTGATATTCAAACAAAGCTGACGTTTACCGTGCATTAGGTCAGCAATCTGCAACACTGTAGACAATTTACTGTACCTGTTGGCAGGCCCTCCAAGAGAAATCTTTTTGGCGGAACAAAACCCATTTGGGGTCCCTATAAAGACTTGCAAAATTATTTTGAAATTAATAAAAGTTGTGGCTAATTAATGTGCATCACACTTCAACAAGACGTGCTCGTTTCTTGATCATATGAAACATGTTAAAACATACCGGTATTTAAGTAATGTGACAATATAACCATTTTTTAAACATGACTTTTAAATGTTAATAGTAAAATCTTATCAAGGAAGAAATTAGAAATAAACGCCGCAATCTCACAATGAATGGAGTTGATCGAGGTTGAATAAAACGCTGCAAGTGAAATGAGACTGCGACCTCATTGAGTAACTGTATCCTTGGAATGACCTTACTAATTACAAGAATGTAGGGAGAACGAAATACTTTATCAACCGATTATTGTTTCTACTTTTGACCGCGAGCCACAATAAATAGTCACACGGACCACAGACCGACGACCACCGCTTTAAAACATTCTGTCGAAAAACTGTAAGTGGTTAGTTTCTCCTGTATGGTTTCGAAATCTTCGGATTTCTGGGTCACATTCGATTAGAGCCTGCATCTGCTTGCGGCGCAAGTTTAACAATCAGCAAAATGCACAGCACACGGCCGCAGTGCACTATAAGCACTTCTTTCCTGCGCTGCATTTACTTGTTAATTTTAAACCTTTTCGTTATCTTCCACATATTCGCAACATTCGTGGGCTACTGCTGTTTGATTAGATTTTATTGTGAACTGGCATGTTTCCATTCAAATTTCACTTCAAGTATCTCTCGTTTGAAGCTCTTGGTTTATTGGAGAGAGTTTTTATGAAAGATTTGTTTGAAAATAAAGACGTAAAGGATAATTCAGTTCAGTGCACAGATTGGGACAGTAATCGTGAATGTCTTAAAATTTGACAAAGTAGGCAAACCTTCAAGTTCAACAATAATTACTGCTAATAATTGTCAATACATCGTATCAGGAAAATACACTGCCAGCAATTCACATTAAAATACATCACACTAGCTTACCAAATCCTTTACGCCAAACCAGTTTTATCGCCGGGATTTAATTTCGCTACATTATTCCGAGTTTGTCAGTAACAAACATTCAAATGTTCCTTCAGTCTCGGGTCCCGGAACAATGTACCTGCTGGACCTTTCGTAGGCCCTGCCTGTTGGTATCCCGATTGAAAAGTACTGATTAATTACACATTGACGTCAGTTCAAAACACGTGGGATAATTTTTAGTCGACAAATGTGAAAAAGCCCGTGGTTGTGATACATTCAAATTCAATAGGGATCGTCCAGTCTTGCAGCGGGCAGGTTGGGTGTTCCCGTTTTCGCTCGGTCAGTTGTACTGCGTGAAAAATAATCCCGGCCAACAAAAGTTCGACTCACGTGAAATTACTCTGAGGGAAAAAATTAGGGTTGCTGTCGAAAACTATAACATTCAAAACGCTTCATACATTTAGCGAAAGGTTAGAAACACGCAACTGCTCTTTTTCCTTTTGTTCGCATCCTTGTGTTTTGATACAGTATAAGCTGTTATGTCTATTTCTCACAAACATTTTTGCACCACTCGTGACTTACTATTTTGTTTGCGTCAACGTAGCACAGCGATCTGTCTTTGGCTTCAATGAAAATCACAAGGTTTCTTCCTTCTGGCATGATGACGTTGAAGCAGCTGTCGCTGTACCTAAGCCAATGAGGCATTCCTTCAACTGCTTTCTGATCACAAATAAAACTGATAGTTAAACTCTTCACAGTTCAGTACCTGCAACATGCACGGCGTCACTATTACCTGCACCACATGTGGCAGATCTTCGCATGCCAGTATTGAAATAAACTGATTTTTCCTGGTGTCCATGCTTTTGAACAGAAACACTGAAATTCGCTTGTTCAGTGCGTCCACCACCTACAACAGCATTCAGTTTTTTTAAAAAAGCGCAGGGAAACATTTAAGGTGAAACATTACAATATCGTTTTCTACCTCACCACTGTTGCAGTGGAAAGCGCACATATCTCCGAAGGTTTCGAGCTTGCACGTAACACTGTCAGCCGATCTGAAGACCTCAGTGTCATAGTCTCTCCATACTTCGTGCGTTTCGAGGTTCCGATGCTTTATCACGATGTCATCGGTCTGAATGTCTGTTAATTAATACTTGCACATGCGGCTTGTGTAGACTTAAAGCTAAGAAATGCGTGTCATCGAAAGTAGTACGGATTTATAGTTTATAGCAGTGGTAATTTACCGGGGGGGGGCGCTCCCCAGGGGGCGTCAATACGTCAATACATTCCAGAGGGGCGTGAGTACAGTGTACAAAGTTTGAGCATGAAATTTGCCAATAAATACATTTGTTTTTACAACTTATTTAAGTCAGGGGAGCTTGAAACAAAAGACACTTACTTATGGGAGGCGTGGTAGAATAAAAGTTAAAAAACGCTGGTTTATAGTCTTCTTATTCCGTTACTGTACGATTTTATGATTAATAAAAACCAATCCAAAAGCGATGTTTCATGTCTTTCCATTCGCCGGTTTCTGCTCGTTTCTGTGGTGCATGGTTTACTGACCTGGCCACGGCTCTCGAATCACTAACCTGTGTTTTCTCGTTTCGTCACTCTTCCGTCATCATCTCGTTCGATCCTCTGTCCGGCGACGGCTATGCACGTGGGAAGCTTGAGCGTCACCGGCTTCACAACTTTCAAATCAGCGGGGTCTATTCGCACCGCTGGAGATATTGCCATCAATATCTCGCTGTTTTCTTTCGTGTAGTAGTTGTATATGCGATCCATTTTGTGCGGAAGTTGAGATGCATCGAGAATCGACAAGCGGAATAGAGCCTTGCGTTGGAGAGCGTTTTTGGGAACTTCGAGGCTGCAAAATGAGTTGATCGTGATAACTTACCATTTATTGCAGTGCAGACTTTTAATAATTACAGTATTCCATGACATCAGTTTGCTACTGGACTGCATGGGTATGGCAGATCTCACTGCACTGTGCTGGTGTATCAACTTGCAAGATTTCAAACGTGGAAATCTAGGTGCAATGCAGAAGGTGCTCTTAAACAATCTGGTCTACGTGAAGTTGCTTAAGCGCATTTGTTTGTTTCATCTTCGCTACTTCGTACAAACCTGCAACCGAAACATCGTATGTTTCCGCCCTCTGGTCCGATTACTTTGGAAAACGACTCGGTTCCTTTGGACTTGTTCGCTGCGGACCTGTAGTTCAGTGAACTAGGTTTGCCGCCCTGTGGATCTGCGTTTTCGGGAACAATGTCCGCTGGCATCTCTTTCATTTCTGCGTCGGGCCACGGTAAAGTGTGAACTGGATTGACAGCTTGTGTTTGTACGTAAGTTTGCGGCTGGGGTGGTGGTGCGGGCGCAGGCTGTTGAGTCTTTCTTCTGCACGAGGACAAATGCAAAATCACATTCCATAAAGACTTTCATGACAGGTTTCGGTTATAAAAAAAAGTTGATAACTAAGAATATGTATTTTAATGCGATTGCTACATTCACATGGTTAAGGAAATGCAGGTCGTAAACAGGGATTCTTTTTTGTGCTTTTGCGATCGTTTATGTCTGCTGTGAATTAGCAAACAGCGTGCTATATGTATTGGCCAGCGTTTTTGTAGTCTCAACAAATGTTGCCTTTAAGTTATCACTCAACTTGCGATTGTGGCAAGTGTTTTATCTCCACCAACTGGTTCATACCTAAAAACAATAAGACGCTAATCACATAGTTTAACTGTAGTTCACAGGTGCTTGCATGCCATCTGTACGGATCTTGTATTTTCGCCAGCTGGGACCACGGGTGTAAGCCATACAAGTGACTGCTTTCCCAATAACTTCAACTTACCGCATGCCTGGCGGCATTTCAATCCTCACGCTGCTCATTCCCAGATCAGTGTCGTAGTTGAATGAATGAAACTTCGGCGGCGTGACAGTTTGCGGTGGAACTCTGGACCTTGGAGCGTGTGTTGCCACAGACTGCACTGGCTGTTGTTGCTGACGATATGTTCCTAGTGGTGCCCAAGCTACGAGCCAAAGTAAGAACGTGTGCCATGGTCAAACAATTAGTTTACGTTAACCTTCTACACGAGTGAAATAGAAGAAACGAAGGAGAGTGCGACGACCGACGAATAATCTCTATTGTTGATGTCAGTTACCAAGGTCGCGTTCACGCAGCGCAAAGACAAGCTCGTTGCCGCTTACCTGATGGCTTAGGCATGTTGCTTCTGAGATTCGGATCGTTTTCGTTTACGGGAAAGTCCAAAGTTTTGCTGAGCAATGTCCCATCCGGATGCCTTTGTATCCGAGTGGCTACCTGCCCTTCTTCATCGTAAACATCCAAGCTCCTCTCAGGTATCATGATTGGAGGAACAAAAATGTTTCTTCTTGGGCTCCTGGACAGTTCTGTCTGTGCATTGTACACAAATATCAGAAATTATTGTCTTCCATCAGTTGGTAGTCTTAAGCGAAAGTAATTGTTGAAATTGAATGATTGGCATATGTGGTAGTTATATTGCGTTGATTGCCTACATCAAACATGTCGTAGAGCTTTGTAAGCCTTTGGGGGTGTGGAAGTTTTCTGTGTGTTTGTCGGAACAATTAATCGCAATTTCTCCACTCGTTGCGTCTGCCATGAACTATTTTACATACAGAAATAATGGTTATGTCAAACCTACTTAGGGCTTCAATACGGGTTTTATGCAAATGCAAAGTAAAACTGCAGTTAGCATTTCAGCGTATGTTTTTTGCTACCATTCTTATCCTTGTTGGCAACCTTTCACAACCAGCACTTAGCCATAAAAGGAAAAAGTATCATCAACGAATACTCACTTGTGTTGGAACAATGAGCCTTCTAGGACTTGTTTGCATTCCTGTGTTGTACAGACCAATTTGGTTCCTGTAGGACAAAAGGGAAGGGTTTGTACCTTCTTTCAGGAGACCTTGTTGGGCTTGCATAGCTTGCATTCGAGGTGAAAGACCAAGTAAGCTACTGTCATCTCTTAGTAGGTTTTGTAATCCTGCAAAATAACGAAGCAACATGTCAGGATTTTGTAGGAGTTATTTACGAGGTATAGTAGCACCCTATGCGTTGTTGGAACGTTCAGTGTGTCCACGTTAACAACATCATTTGCAACTAAACACACACCTACACGAGGCCAAAAATTAAACCTAATTCCGCTTCGCGTAATATAAACCACAAAGCAAAACTTGCTTACCTCAGTATACACAAGGCTCTACCATGAACCATAACTTGACTCTCTAACGGGTAATGTTAGCTGATAATTCAGTCGTTTTTCTGCGATTGTTACGATTCAGTTAGTTGATTTCGTAGCATCTGATAAATAGCGTTGAAATTTTTGACATATCCAAGCAATACCTGGTTTTTGATTGAGAGCCTCCTTTACTCTTGGATCACCATCCACCACAAGTTCCTCCAGTTTGCTGAATAAATGCAATACTTCCTTCACGTCGTTTTTGTTTCTCTGTGCTGGATTCTTTCCGTCCTGGGCCAGTTGCCCTTTTAAGTCTATCATCGTTTTGTCAGATTTCTTGTTTTTTTCTTTGTCTTTTTTCCCCATCGTGAAAAAGGACATGTGCACGTTGTTATGTCAGAACGCCACCCCTACGACTTGCTGATTCACCGTTTGAGCACTGCAAATATTTTAGTGTTGTTTGAATCACGAACAGGCAAATTGCTTTGCGACCATACACGAACCGTTAGGTTGCCCGGTGGGACAGTCAGGCTGAAGAAAAACAGTTGAAAACTTGTCACTGCGCTAGCTTTGTGAAAAGGACACACGTTTTAACATTTTTTTGTTTCAGTAAGATTATGAAGTACTTAAAATCAAATCATTAACACCTTCTTCAGTACTCAAATTCAAATCGTTAGCACGTCCTTTATGTACAAACTACTGTGCTTCGTCACGCAATTTTCAGGGTGTTTGGTGATCCTGCAACATTAAATGATATTGCTTGTCGCTATAGTCCAACTTCGGCTCAGCAATTTTTACGCAGTTGATACCTCTGAGACGTTTTGCCTACGGCTGGCACACTGGTTTGTCCGCCTCAACACTGGACTCCTGTCTTTCTGCTGCTCTTTCTTTGCGGCAACATTCTTGCTACCCAGTACTGCTTTAGATGATTCCTAGTTGCTTGTTTGTGTGTACGCCTTTAGTGTGTTTTGATCCGGAGTAGTTCTTGAACAAGTACGTCGCGAAATATGTAATTTGAAACCTCACCAACGCAACTCATTCGGTCACTGACGTTCGAATCGTCCAAATGCCACTCCAACACATATGACCTTCTGGACGTTTGAAACGTACGGGATGTTCTGTTGGTTTACTTTCGCGTCAGAAAATGAGCCTGAAATCATTTTGAACTAAATGATCAATTCACGAAATCTGCTGCTGATGTTCAACAACTCGTGGCCCAACTGTCGTGCTCGATTTCGATGAAAACAGTGGGTTGCTATGCCTTCTGGTCGAGTGACAAAGAGAACTGCTCGATACGTCTATATGTCAAAGACGTCAATAGCGATTCTCTGGCATACGTTATTGACACTAGTATTGTGTAGCGTTTCAGCAAATAGAATTCATGGCAAAATCAATTTTATTGTGCGATTGTTGTGATTAATGCCTACGCTTAACCAAATAATAGACGGCCAGTGTGCGGTTTTCGTGTTTGTTTTGGATTGGGTACGCGCCTTTGTTTTTGGTAAGATTATGTCAGGTGGCTTTGGAGCTAGTCAGAAACGCTCCTTGAGCTGCCGGACAGGTTCCTCCGTATTTCTTAATGCATTGTTCAACTGAAAGTGGAGCTAATTTATAAAGTCTGGAGGGTGGAATATTCCTGCTCCAGCCTGGACAGGAATCCAGTGATGTTAAAAACTCACCTAAGTTTCTGTAAAGAATCTCCAGTTAGTCAAAGAGGCGCAAGAAACATTACTGCAGTTGCGTAAACCTTACAGCTTGTCCATCACGTATTTTTGCCCTGCTTTTGTGGGCTTCTAAGATTCTCTGTCTTGTTCCGGGCAAGACGTAGAGTATTAATCATAAACAATCCCGTAATGTCTTCTAATCAAAACACATTTACGTGCAGGAATTCAAAGCCCGTTACTTCGTCATGGAAGATTTCGTTCCCGCTCACGTCGTGTCGCAACTGGGCGTCGACCACGTGAGACACGAAGTCTCTTTACTGCATCGGCAGCTTGCCGGCATTGGAAAGCAACAGGCTCAGGCCTTGTTTCTGAAAAAATGCTCCGGTTTTGAGGAATACGGAATGAACTTTCACAAAGTGTATCGGGTTTGTGTCCTGAAATTGTTTCGAATTGTTTCTTAAATTTTGCAATGGAATGAACTTTGCGTGTCGATGTTTTTGTTTGGTAACAGTTGAAAACTTGCAAGGAGGAGAACGTCACGTGGCTTGGCGTTGGGCCTCGCTGCGTTACGGCATTTGACGTGCGACCGAATAACGTTCGAATGAAGAGGCACGTCTTTCGCTGGAACGAGTTGAAAAAGGCTACATATACGGTAAGTAGAAGCCAAGGTGCACTGCGGTCCGCATTGATCTGTGCAGAATATTTTCCTCCGAAACATGTTTGAAACTTCCTAGTACATGTTCCATTTCGGGCAAATGTAAATCGCCGTTTGGTCGGATCAGTTTTTCAGGGGATGAGTGTATAGTGCGCCAAAAATGCAGCATGGTGGCAACTACCTGGCAGAGTTCAAGTTCGTTTGTCAGTGTGTTGAGAAAGAATGAACGAAAGCTTATCTTGTAAACAATACAGAGCCACCCTGTTAAAATTTTATTTTCCTGAGTGCGAGAAGAGTGAAGTTTTTAATAAAGTTGCCAGGTAACAATTAAGCTACTGGGTAATTATACCTGGCCCAGGCAGCTACATTTTGAAACACACTGCTAAGAGTTTTGCGCCTCAGTTAATCGCTGAATTAAAAAAAGCTGAAGTTGCAGATTTAGTTACGTGCATGTCATGTGCTGTCTAGTCACGAACTTTTTTATAGAATCGGAAGATATCGCTGTCCATCATCAGTTCCGAGATTAAGCTGAAGTTTTATGTGAAGCAACCGGCAAGGTGAGGATTTAGTTTTTTTTGGATGGTGAGCTTCGATCCATCACTTGCGGGATGGTGTAAGCGGGATTAGGAACTAATTTCTGTCGAATTCTGGGCGTGTTTAAAACACGTTCCACGTCTACATAATGTGGTTGTCGCGTTTTACGATAGTTACTATACCTGGGGAACATGTCTGGAAAAAAAGATCAACTTTTAAGCGGTTCTCCATCACTTGCGGTCTATGATCCGTTGCAAAGCAAACGTATCTTGCTCAGTGTCGTGCTGCCTCACCGTTACTAATTCTTCACCGGAAAACTTTGGTACTTCCAACATTATCCTAAATTATCCTGTTTCATGTTGTGAACGAGAAAGGAAAGCCTCACCAAGCAATTTTTGCAAAATTTCTAATAATCATCTGCAAAGAACTTCTTCAAAGTTTCGCTTTCTCTTCTATTAAAGTAATTTAATATCGAAAATATTTGGGCGGCACGTTCTTCTGTGGTAGGCATTGCTCAAGCAGCTCTCTAAGATACAGGTCACTGTAAATCAGGGCCGCAACCAGGTGAAAATTTTTTTTTGGGTGAAAGTAATTGTAACCTATTTTAGTACCTAACAACTAAAAAACTTACTGGCCTTTCACAATGTTTTTGAAAATTTCGGGAGGGGGGCCAATTGCCCGGTTTCCCCTCTGGTTGAGGGACTGCTGTCAGTGGCTTGATGCACTGCATGCTCAAGTGATCACACATCTGTTTGGTTTCAGAGCAAAGTACGTTTTGAACATTGTCGGACATCTGCACAAGTTCTACGCGTCTCAACCCTCCACCCACCACGTCACGTCACTTGACGTATTCAATGACATCACGCAGCTCACGTCGTCAATAGGCAGCAGTCCGCAGATGAAGATCAAGATCAACTCTCCGGCATCATCAAGTGACAGGTTGCGAGTAAAACGCAACTACTCTGAACAAGAAAGCGGAATGCTATCTGCATCCAACCTGTCTTCTGCCGACAATGGCCAAAGTTCGTCAGCTAAAGGTCATCCGGCGACGATGCCGATTCAGTCGTCTGACGCAGCCGCGGCCCCTCCTCCCAACCCGCGTCCGCAGCAGGAAAGCACTGTTGTGGACACCAACCTTTCTCAGAGAAAACACTCGCACCCTGACATCAGCGCTTGCCAGGCGCAGATGTCACTGCAAGGCGGCACCCCGGGTAACTTCAGGAGAAACCTTCGCACGGTTCGCAAAAGCTCCACCTCCTCGTCGTCATCGGCAGCTTCTTCGCGTCGCAGAACGCGCGCACCGGCCATTGTGACGTCAACCCCGGTGTTATCTGACGCTCGCTCGACATGGTCGCTTCCGCCGGACACATACATGTCTCCCCAGACGCGCACTCAGCCAAAGACTGTGATCACGAGTAAGTGCGACCGCATTCGGTTTATCCGGTTGTCAAAATGTGTTGTTCAGCCTTATCTCTGAATGGATTAAAACTGTTTGCCGTCAGCAAAAGTATACGACTTTTGTTGCCAAAGCGTGAAGTTGTAAAATAGTGGTTAAAGAAGCGATCACCTTTTTGCAGAACGTTCTGCCCATATCTTTTCATTAGAAGCAAAACGGCATTGAAAGCATGTCGTGTACCCCCTGAAAATGTACAAATGATCTTATAAACTTTGATGATCTTTACACGATGTAAATGCCTTACTGCAATTAGCTGCAAGTGTCCGCGCTTTTGAAATAATAGATTTCTGTATTGAGGGTGGTTGGGCTTTGTGCTTCCACTCCCTCACCACGACCAGACACTGAGAGGGCGCACGAGCCTTTCTGCTTAGTCATAGCAATTAGCGCCGTGTGCTATGACTAAGCATAACGCGTCGATTTTATTTGCTGTAGGTGCACAGGTAGGATCATTCAATGATGAACTCTTGAAAGCGAGGAAAACTTTGCAAAGATCGGCAAGTGCGGTGAGCTGGTTGGCTTGCGTCGTGATCTTTGCACATCGACTTTGCCTTGAACAAAACTTTCGCTTGTTGTAGTAATAGATCTACTTGACCAGCCAGGACTGTCTCGTTTCAAACATACACTATCTCTTTTGGAAACAGCCTACCGACTTCAGGGTGTTAATTTGACCTTTTTCCGGTAGTGTTAGGTTGTGGTCTTCGGGAAAAGGTGTTTTGACGTTGATTGGCAGCCTCAAGGCACTGTTGGCAAGAAATCTGTATTTGCATTGGTAATCAAAGGCTAAATGCGTACAGACCTTGGTTGGGCGACTCACTTCATCAACCATTTACTTGTGTTAAGGGCCCGGAGCACGGGGTCATCGCCGCAGTCTTTACAGAGAAGGGTAAACGGGGAGGAAATGCTTTTTACAAACAGTAACACAGATGATTTGATACACCGTCAACATCGATATTCGGTGCAGCGTTTTGGACACCTTTCCGTAATGGTTATGTGTATCGCAGTTCAGCTCAAAGATTGAGCAAAACATGTAACGTCTCTTGCTCTTATCGTATCTATCACGCCTACTTGTGCTCATCCAGGCTGCTCTGGGCTGTCTGAATGAGCGCAAGAGTGCGTGTTATTATCTTTGTGCTGTATACCTTATATTTAGGTGCTGCAATTGCAGTGCACTTCTGTTGTTTCAGTTTCTTACTCTGTTAATCTGGACCGGCTAAGCGCTGCAGCTGGTTGGAGACGTACCACCAAAGTTGGTAGGTTGGGGTCGATGCACGGTCGGGTCATACCGAAGACTTGAAAAACGGTACTTGCGACCTGTCCAGCCTCGTGCTCGGCGTTAATGGGTGGGTGCAAGGAAACGGTTCACGCGCGGTGCTTCCATTGTCTCGCTATCAATGCACCACTCACTGCGTAAATAGCAGCGTGGTCCCCGGCGCAAGCAAGCGGAAATGGGCGCCGCAGACCACTCGTGACACTTCTGAAAGTACAAAAGCGAGTATGAGTGGAACGGAACTGAACTGTTCATCTGTTGGTTGTTAGCAGCATTTATAATGCCGGATAGAACGTCAATTAACAGATTTGGTGGATGACTCTAGGCATCATGTTTCGGGAACGACGGACTTTGATTAGTTCGAATGCCTATGCATTTTTTATAAAGTATACCGACTTTCAGACGATGGGAAGTACTCAGGATGGTGTGCAGAGTGGCGATGAACTCATCCACGATTTGGCACGTGACTTTTATCGGACGTCGCTAAGCAACGAAAGCTCCAGCTGGACAACTAGCAGTCCGGCAATTGTGTCTCCAGCAAGGTACAAGTCGTTTGCCGACTTAACGTAGGGTTCGTGTTATGGAGAAGCTTTGCTGACATCGGTAGTCGTAGTGACACCGTGTGTCCACGACCTAAACATCAGTTCTTGCACTTGTCTTTCGAAAAAACAATAATATATATATCGTTGGCAATACTGCTGTCGTAATACCATTGGCCCCAGAGCATTGAAGTAGAAAATAAAAAAAATTGTTGGTACCTACGCACAAGGCTTTATAGATTCGTTCATCAACCACTGCTGTTTTGTCGTTTACCTGTGGGAGGCTGTCGGAGGGCGCAGAGTACGTGCGTATCACGCATGCTTTTACATCGACATACTTACTTTGCCTCTAATGTTGAAATGTGGTTTGGCAGGACACTGCGTGCGACTGTTCCGATCCAAACATTCAAGGAACCTGCAAGCAGGCCCGTCACCAGCCACACCAGGAGTGGCGAAACGTTGTCTGAGAAGGGCCTAAATTTTTTAAACTATGTCCAACACATTTTTCCAGTGGGGCAAAAATTTTTGTAGGGAGGCAAAACTTCCCCTGGTTAGGGGCCTGCTTGTAAGTAAAAGCGAAATGCAGATTTGTATTTTGCTGTAATTAGTTTAGAACGTCCAGATGGCGTTTATTCAGATTTGACGGCTATCTTATGCGCTACCATTTTACACTTTTTCCTCTCAAACACCGTTTCAAACAGCATGCAGTGAATGCCCGGAAAAAAAGCTACCAGTGGCTTAATATTCAATAGAAATATAGATAATTTTTAAATTATTCACTCCATTCCTCTGGATATTCGCCAAGAAAATTTGTGGTACATGCAGGATACGCAGGGATTCAGCCTGCGCGTAATAAGCATAGTCTGCTGCAGGCAGACATAGTCATCTTCCATACTGTTATTTACATTTTTTAATATATTTATATCGCCCTGCTGTATTATTTGTATTAAATTATATCATTCCTTAACTGTGAAAACAGTTTCTGCATCTCAAAATCTCCCAAGTTTTGTTTGGCCTGTAGTATTTTTTTAACCGGTTTAAGGTACATTACTTTGACTGCCGCTTATCTTGCTTATAGCCATAATGCCGTAATCGACTTTGAAACGCTTCGCTCTTGCGTTCGTTATGCTAATAACAGTGTCAGTTTTGCCGGCGGTAAAACTGTTTTTGTATTTCGCAGTCAGAATAAAGTCGTAATCGTTTTTTCAAGAAAAACGCAACCGCTGTGCACTGTATAAAGTTCGGCGATTGGCCTTGGTTTCTGTACCGTTCGGAAAAAAACGGTTGCGAGAAAAAACAGGCAGGATCGTTGCTTGACCGGTCAGGGCGTGAGTTTCGGTGTGTCTGGTCACAGATAGCTGTTGCCTGTGGTTGTCCAAGCGCGTGTTCTCGTCATGGGTTCTCGGAAACGTTTGAGATGTTGAAGTTCGAAAATGTGTACGTCACTCACGGGACAATTAGTTGATCTCGCGGTAAGCAGTGCGCTCTGTGCCGGGCACTTGTCGCACCTTAACGTAAGGTGTTGCAAACTTCTTGGGCAACATTCAGTTCTCGTCGGACCAACCATTCCTGCCGAAAAATTTACCGTTTCCACTTCTGTTTGCAGCTTGGAAAAGCAAGTTATTTATGAAGAGATCGCAACAAGCCCAGGTACATTTTCTCGCATAATTTTGTACTTATCACTATCCCATATCTTTTAGCATTAGCCATGGTGAAAAGCTCTTCCAAAAATCGTATATGCAAATAAAGCAATGTCAGCTGAAAGTGGCTCCGGTATGTAAAAGAGGCTTCAAAACTTTTCAGTGGTAAACACGTGTGGCCGGGTGTTTCTTGCGAATAATTATGTGAATTTTTATTCAGTGCTCGATTAAAACCGTAAAAAATGTTTTAGGTTTTTTTCACCATGCCTAGAAGTTTTTGTCGCAACTGTTTTTAATTGGAGGGAATACATTCCTTTCAGGTGCATTGCTATTGACCTAACCTGTGTCACAGCCTTTTTAATCGGTCTGTGCTTCTATCTGTTGATTTGTGGGTGCAAGTTGTGTTAGTTTCATTGTCTTTTTGAATTGACTCTACTTTTGATGCTCGATCTTAGTTTCAGGTTCCAGGCCATCGTGCAGCAACTCTGACTCGTTAAGGTAAAGCAGCTGCGTTGCCTGCTAATCTCCTTTCCATATCGTCGTGGTAACGAACTACAGCTGTGTGGCAAGCGTTGTCTTTTTATATTTGCCCGTGTTTTGGATCCAACCTACTTTTCGTTTCGTTTCAGTTCAACCGGCATCACTTTCTATAATTCTGATTCTTCGTTCGCGTGAAAATAGAACATATGCTCGACGCGAAATTGAGGCGGATTCGCCGCAAATCTACAGGAAGACTAAAGACGCAAAGGAACAAGGAGAACCTCCAGTGACCGAACGTGCGAAACTTATTTAGTGTGATTTTTGCTATTTTTTCTTGAAGTTTCCGGCTTTTCTTAGCAGCTGTTGTGTGCAACACAAAACGTTGTTTTGAAACTAAACTGAATTGAGGGCAGCAAGAGACTGTGCCGCCAAACTTGCATCCTAACTGAAGGATATACGCCTGGAAAATGAGCGTTGAGAGTCGTTGTGAAGCGTTAAATGTCTTAACTGAACTGAAGCTGTAAGCGTTTATTTATGAGAGAGAGAGAGAGAGCCATGACATCACCGTGCGAAGAAGCCCATCTTGCCATACAGCGCTTGCTCCCTTACCTCAGTGTTTCGTAACTGAAAGTCACCCTCCTTGCGTGAAGTATCTCTACGTTTGTTTACATGATTCAGTATGTAGGTTGTACTGGTCAGCCAGTCTGAGTTTCAGCGGAGAGCCATCGATAGATATGTTTCGTCATTCGTGCAGATCAGTTAAGACTTTTCTTGGATTTTTGGCAAGACTGGAATTATTGAAATCGCCAATTGTATGCCGTGCGTGTTTTCCAGAAACGAATTGCGATTCCTGCGGTCACAGCATGTAATCTTTCGTCACTTCGCGCCACAGGCGTAGGAGGCGGGGAAAGGGGGATATAATCCCATAAGCATATTGCCTTCGGACAAAAATCATTTCAAACATGACAAAAGTTTTGTATGGAAACTATACCCTTTTTTAAAAAGATTTGTGTTGACTTAAGTCTTATGGTGTTAATCGGGTGAAAATTACATTAGATTTGTCTTTTATTACTTAAGGAAGTAAAAGTCTTGTAAAGTCTTTCGAAAAATATGCTGTTTGGGCATGAACACACCTTTTCGGGCAAAACGTTGCGACCCCTGATTGTTTTGACTTTCTACGCCTATGCTATACGCGCTGATGAAATAAAATGCTTCAACGCACTGTATTTCTGCGTGGAGAACGTTAGAGCTTTCAAAATGGGATATCCGGTATTCTTCATCCTGGCACTGTGGCCGCAAAGTAATAACCCATCCAGCGAATTGTCTCTATTACATGCTGTGTTTGTTTGAACGATGAAAACACAACGGATCTTGCAGTTTAAAATCCTAAGTCATTTTGTTTCAGATAACGTTTAAATCCAGAAATCCGTTTTGCTAGTTTTGTGCATTTGTGTAAAGTTTACGCATACACATAGGATTTTTTTCTCCCGCTTTACTGGTAGACTCCGTTTTCGTTAAACGTTTAATGCCTTTTCTGGGTAAAATACGTAGAAATTAAAACGACGATCCGCTTTTCATTGAAATCGTTCGGTACACAATTTACCCGTACATTTCATGTCGCTGCTCCTGGTTGCACTGTGAGATTTTTTTGAAGCGTGGAAATGTGCATTTTTGCCGCAAAACTATCTTTTGAGAATAAAAGTGTGGTGAAGTATATGCATTCATATGCCATGCGTTTAAATGATACTTTTTGCCGCAACAGAAAATGCTGATAAGCAACAGGGATGTAGTGCTAACAAAAAAAGGTGTGGGAACGCACCCAAAGAAATAGGCATGTTAAAACAGCTTTAAACCCATTTTAAAGCAATACGTGCAAAAGGTGTGGAAACGCCGTTCCCACCCCACTACATCCATGATAAGCAAGCAGTGCCGAGTCAATTTAGCGCGATGCATTTATGTAGTTGTCGTGCCCATGTTATACGTGTCTGTGTTGTTTAGCTCTCGATGAAAAATTTTGAGGCTAAACGTGCTGATCTCTCTTGAATGATAGACGTGTAGGCTGTGGATATGCTATAGTTGAAAGCAAAATAATATTGCTTGGAGGATGACCGCGGATAGTTGAAAACACGCCTTTCTCTTTCACTCAATTGAATTATCGCTGGTAAGCAAACAAGGGTTTATATAGTTGAACGTCAACTGAGGCCCAAGTGTCCGCTGTTGCTACTGCGAGTAGTCAGACCTACCCGCTACGACTAAGGTCTGCGCAAAACGTAAAATCATGCATTTAAACTGTAGAACAACGAAAAATACTGTACCTTCGATCCAAGCTGCTCAAACCACGAGACTTTCCGGCATCCAGAGGGTGGTTACTCAAACTTCAGCGTCCTTGTTCTAGGGAAGATTGCTGGCCGACCAAATACGTTCATGATGGTGGATTTATGGTGAAGCGCTCGCCTCGGGCCCTCTTTTTTGAAACGTCGATTAAGTTTTTTGCATTACATATAGGTTTTCCGGTCAAATCTGTTCCATAACAATGTTTAAAATTTACTCAGGTTTGAACACATTGCTATTTATTACTTTGCAAGATAAACCCAGGTAATGCAGTTGCAACCAACTAGGTTGCCAAGGCACGTATAATTCTAACTGCGTGCTTCTACGTACAAAACCACGGGACCTTTCCTCGTATCTGGAGTCATTCACTGTGGTTTAGAGAAGTCACAACTCAAAAGTAGTTTCTTGCGCAGGAATCATTTAGAAACTTGGGACGGTAGTCACTACCGTCGCCACGGGGGCTTTGGAAGGCTTATCCCCCGAACTGAAATATGGAACTTTATAAGTCAGTGTAGTATTTATCAAATTTTCAGTGTCAAGCCCCTCTGCGCAAAGCCTCCCTATTGAAGACTTTCTGGTGACGGTTCTGAGGGTAGTGAAGACAGGGTTTTGTTACTCAGCATTGTCGTAAAAAGATATGAGCGATGCAGGAAATTTTTTGTGTCGCAGGAAAAACTACTGAGTTTCTTCTGAGTTTCCTGGAATACTCCGATCTTTTTATGTTTTAAGGACTCAGTCAATTCTTTTTGCTGAGATGACTTTTATCTGAAGTTGATTCGATGCATTTTGTTACTTTTCTTTCATAACATGTGAAACGTCTTCATTTACTAATTGATTCGTGCTAGAAACAGGGCTATTCAATGGTTTATTGTTTCATATGACTCAGCCAACAAGCAGAAGCATCATAAAAGCCATCGCATGCAGTAAGCCAACCATTAGCGAACATTGGAGAAAATGAAAACACAATGGCACAATAGTTGATCAGTGTAAACAAAGAGGGGCGCTGTGTCATATAGGATTGGCGAAAGACCGTGGCGGTCATCTAGTCAACCAACCCCGTTTATCATTTTTGATAAGT
>Ga0210059_1004552_pt1 | contig 22393 bp, 12 predicted proteins | sample Ectturendosymbi2_FD_188042 | JGI IMG/M metagenome (GOLD analysis project Ga0210059, IMG submission 188042) | Ecteinascidia turbinata endosymbiont from Florida, USA - Sample 2 (SPAdes) (version 2) | ecosystem: Host-associated > Tunicates > Ascidians > Unclassified | place: Key West, Florida...
TGTTTCTGTATGCTTTCGAGGAATCAGTCGACTGCCATCTGCTTTCGTCTTTTTGCGATGATTCAAACTTGCACATATCTCTATTCAAGTATGTACTTTCCACAATGGGTGTAAGCAAGGAATCGATTAGCAAATTTTTAATAGGAAATCGATTTCACGTAAAATTACGCATCCTCAGTCCTTATTCATAGAATGCGTAATTTTACATGAAATGCATAATTTTACGTGAAAGATGTGTAATTTTACGTGAAAGATGCGTAATTTTACATGAAAGATTCTATTTGAATAAGGACTAAGGATGCGTAATTTTACGTGAAAGATGCGTAAGTTTACATGAAAGATTCTATTTGAATAAGGACTGAGGATGCGTAATTTTACGTGAAATCGATTTGCTATTAAAAATTTGCTGATCTATTCCTTGCTTACACCCATTGTGGAAAGTACATACTTGATTACATGTATATGGTTACACATAACCTTCTGTGAAACTAATTTATGCTTGTTTGCCATTCCTTATCTTGTTTGCGAAATTAGCACCCAAAATATTTGAGCAAAAGCTACTTCTCTAAAAATCAAATGTTACTCTTCATAAACAGTTAGTGTTGACTAAAAGGCTCCTGCCATAGGGTTCCAAAGCAACATGTTATAATTGCACCAGCGATAAGCTACTTATGATTTCAAATGCTAACAATATTTGCTTTAATAAGACATGTCAATCACCATGGTATATCAGCACATTTTAGTGAGTATAGGGAATGGTGTGAACACAATCAGTCATAGCATAACATACCATTGTAAAGTGAAACAAGCATCCATGGCTCAGTAGGATGAAGGTCAACACACTTCACTCTATCAGACCTTGCATTTAATTTTCGTTTGATGTCCAACCGCAATGGCTAAAAACAAATAATAAGTTATCTTAAATTGCAAACTATGCATCAAACTTAAATTCTAACGCATTTAATAAAGTCAGAATGACCAAGGTGAAATTTCAAAACAGGATTAAGAAATACACAACACTGGTGGATTTATTTTACTGGTGAGACAATACACAACAAATGAGCTATGTCGGAGCTTAGTAACTTTCAAAATATATACAACATCAAAAAAACTTATGTCATACCATAATTCCACTTTCAGTGCAAACTTCAGTTTTCTTCTACAAGTGCTTCCACAGCTTAAATTTTTTATAAGTGACAGAACTAAATACAAAAAGTTCTGTTATCTGCAAATGTAACATTAGCTCTACTTAGTTTTTGATACAAATAAGTACATGCATATATAAACAGAATAAAAAAATAATTGCTGTTTTTAGTTTTTTATTATAAACTTCGTATAAATACCACATGAACAAACAGACATGCAATGCATCTTTTATTTTTACATAACAATTGTAATCTTGTTTGCATTTAGTGCACAATAACTATCATCCAGTAAGGTGTTTATCGAAATGAAGAAAATACTGATTTCTACACAGTTACTTATAAATGAAGAATATAGAAAAAATTTCGATATAAGAATTCTGTGCTGCAACTAAACAAATTGCACTGCACTCACTGCAAATGCATGCTTGCAAATTGCAAATCATTTTACAATCCCAATACATGACATTTATGTAACCTCAGGCATTTGCTGTAAGTTCTTACAGTACCAAAGCTGATTTCTCCAACAAATGCTCATAATCTAAAACAATAACACCACAATAGGACATTCATGGAACATTAGGATTACCATTTTAACATGCTAGATACAACTTAATAACTTTTAATGGTGTGTAGTCTAACATGATTGCTGGAACTGATCAAAGTATTTGCAGTGTAGGTGTAGTGTATAAGCATCGTGCATGAAATCATACAATATTCAAAGGAATGTTTTTATACTTAATCAGGGTACTTAAATGACAATAAAAATGAGTTTTCAATTCAGGGGATCTCAATGTTGATCTTGGAACTTTAAGGTTGAATCTAGTACAAATGATTGTCAAATTTACTTTTCAGCCTTTCCTGCATACTACTTGCCAGTGAACCAGATTTACTGACCCATCAGCCATAATCATTGATCACACACATTATATTAATCACGCCAAGCATGATATATTGTATCTATATCTGATATTGTATAGATCCAGGGTTTTCTAACCCTTTCAGTCCCACGTGCACCACTTTTCTTGCACAGCTTTGCAATCCTATAACTCGCCAGGCGATTGAGCTAGAGAGCTGTTCAAACCCTCTACGGATTCAGCAAGTCTTGTAGCCAAAAATGAAAAAAATTTTTCGTTTTGGGTTTGATATTTTCTGGGGGGAACATCACAAGTAGGGGTGTTTTTACGTTATTTTGGCCATCTTTTCCTGGCCCTGGGTGCCGTCCCAATGGGCCATTTTTTGGACTCAAAGTTTAGTTGAAAACTAGGTCAAAATCTGTGTCTAAAGAGCCTTTGATTGACTTTCTAGTATATCAGGAGCGAAAATTAAGGCTCATAAACCAAATATTGACCAAAATTTCACTCTTGGGGCATTTCACCGCAGGCAATAACTCGCCGTCAGATTGAGCTAGAGAGCTGTTCAAACCCTCTAAAGATTCGTGAAGGTATGTAGTTTGCAATAAAAAAGTTTCAGTTCAGGATGTCTGTTTTATTTTTATTGCTTATATAATGATAGGATGTTTATGTTATTCTTTGCTGACATCAGCATTTTTGTCCGACCTCCCTTTAAGACCCACAGGAGCCATTTAAATGACATAAAATTGTTTTGAGTTTAGCTGTTTTTTGGTTACTATTCGGGACGTTGAAGGGTCCGAACAGGTTTTTAACGTTCCTGGTTGCAAGATTAGGGCCAAAAAAACGTAAAATTAATTTGGGAAATACCCCAAAAGTATTGAGAAAAATCCCTTGCCAATTAGCTGTTTTTTGGCCTAACTTTTGAACCAGAAATGCTAGAAACTCAATTAAGGGCTCTAAAAACATGTATTCTGCCCTAGCATCCAAAAATACTGCGAGTCAAAATATTGGCACGTGGAACCGGATGATGACGTCATATAATTAACCAAAAACCATGCCCTGTCATGATCCATTTGGCCTAAAAACCCCAACCAAATTTAACTCTTTAGCATCTGCGTGGTTTCGGGGATTTTCAGAAAAAAAACACCTAAACGCAGTGGCTTTGCGTGGGAATTTCTCCAGTCCGGTATGCTCTACAGACCTGGTAAAAGTCTCAAAAGACGTGGCAAGTCTTCTAGTCTGCACTCGAAAAAAAAATTTTTTCTTAGAGGGGTGCGGGTTTTTTGTGAGTGATGTCACAAGTGGAGGACTTTTAGGCCACCTTGGCCCACTTTGTCTGGCCCTGGGCGCCAACCATTAGGTGGTAGTATTTCGCTAAATTTTTACTGGAAACAAGGTTACAATCCGAGTCTTTTGATACTTTGGATGACCTGCTAAGGTTTTGGGTTCAAAAGTTGTGATGTAAGTTAGTGAAAATATTTGACTAATTAACTAATTAGATGATTAATTAATTTGTTTATTTTAGATCATAACTTTCTAACCAGAAACGCTAGAAAGTCGATCAAAGGCTCAAAAGACTCCGACTTGAGCCTAGTTTCCAATGCAAACTTTAGCGAAACACTTTGGCCTAGCGGTTGGGCCCTAGGAAACTTTGGCCTAGTGGTTGGGCCCTAAGCAACATGAGCCAAAATGACCCCAAAACTACTTCAATTATGACGTCAGTCACAAAAAATCCGCAACCCCCAAACCAAAAATTTTTTTGAGTGCAATCTACTAGACTGGCCGATCCGTTTGAGCCGTTGAACAGCTCTCTATCGCAATCGGCAGAGGAGCTAGGGCATTGGTAAGGCAACCGCAAACTGCTGTTTTTTAGGCCGAAATCGAAGTTACGAATATATCGTAGACCGGTTCTCAAAGTTTTAATAAATTTTTTTTATTCTGAAGTACACAATGCCACTAGTCATTATGGGGTTCGAACAGCTCTCTGGCTCAATCTGCTGCCGAGTTATGGCTGGTCAAAGTTTGCCCTGAAAGGGCAAATTATGCCTTTTCTGAAAAGTTTGGAATTAAGCCAACACTGGGTTTTTGACCCATAATTTTGACTACAGATATGCCTGCAAGTCAATCCAGGGCTCTATAGACGTGGATTTTGACCCAGTTTTCAAGAAAACTTTGAGCCAAAAGAGTGGGTCAATGGGTTGGGGCCCAGGGCCAGCCAAAATTTCCAAAACATGTCTTCTTTGTGATGTCACCTCTAGAAATCCCCCCACCGAAAACGAAAAACGTTTTTTTTTTCGATTTTGACTACAAGAATCCGTGGATGGTTTAGATAGCTCTCTAGCTCAATCAACTGGCGAGTTATAGGTTTGCAAAGCTCTGCATGATTTGGTCCCTAAAATCAGAGAAAATCGGGTCCCTAGAATCAGAGAAATCAGGTCCCTACAGATCCATACCAGGTACCTAACATTTTCCTTAAAAGAAACTGTATAAATCTATTAATTTTTGCTGTTATAAAACAAATAGACGTAGATGCTAAGTAAAAAAATTGTTTTTAAGGCTCATTACTTTTGTTTCACGAACAGTAACCATCAGAAAATGGTTCATACATGTATCTTGCACTTTCCTGCCAAGTTTGAAGTGAAAATATGAAGAGGAAAAAATTAATAAAATTTTCTATAACCTACTAGTTAAAATCCATAAACAAAATGCAAACAAGCTTATTTTTTCTTAGTAATATCAAATGTAAGGGTATGTATGTTTTTTAATAGAAAGCAACATCATAAGCAGAGAAGGGAATTGTTCACGAAAACTTAGTATGTCCCACCAAGACCTTGCAGCGTTTAGTTTTGGCCTGTGATTAGGGAAAGGTTGCCAACCTCTGCTTTAGCTTATGTGCCGACTTTTAAACTGCTAACTTTCTAGCCTGAAAACAGCAGACTACACTCATCAACTGCTTTGGCTATGAAAAGTATATACTCAGATTTACCGTGCAACTGTGATACTTGATCAAATTTGCAGTTTAAGTAAGAGACAGTATCAAATTTGCTGTTCAAATGAAAGTTCACTTTGATTTTTCACATCCTACTCAACGAACAACACACTATTGCAAATAATACAAAGTTTAATTGTGATGCAATGGTTTGCAGTATTCTTAGTGGTTTAATTCATGGGCTACTGCTCGTAAGGTACATTAATGAATTTGCCTTCTTGTTTAAAATTTAAAACAGTGCTTCATGTGGATGATACTACATGTTTCTCTCACATTCAAGTCTAGTTTATACTGGGACAGAATTCCTATTAACTTCAATCTATTGTGTACTTCCATAAATCAGGTTCACTCTCACGCAACCCGTACTGCTACACAAGGTGGATACCTCTGGCAACTGTCTTCAACAGTTAGAGGAAAAAGATCTTTAAAATATCTTGGCCCAACTTCTGGGACTGTATTGATCCTTCCTTATATGAACCAGGAAAGCTAGAAAGCCAATCAAAGGCTCTTAAAATTCAGATTATAGCCTAGTTTCCACTACTACATACTTGAGTCAAAAAATTGGCTCTTGGCATTGGCGCCTAGTAACTTTGGCCAAGAAGGCCTAAACTTCCCCACTTATGACATCCCTCACAAAACACCCAAAATCAAAAACTTTCCAATTTTTAAAAATCCGAACTAGAAGACTTATATCGCATCTTTTAAGGGTTTGAATAGCTCTCTAGCTCAAAAATCTGGCAAGAGTTATAGAGTTGCAAAGTAGTGTAAAAAGAGTGGCTCAGACGTGATTTCAAAGTATGAGTATATTGTACACTGGCTCCCAACAGTGTGAAACTAACTCAATATATGCAACATTCATTTTCATAAGAAAGATTATGTTTGGTAAACAGTCAAGTGCGTAGGGTTGTGAGATATACAGGGATGCATGAGTCATTCACATTAAGTGGGTGGGAAAAGTAACATTGAAGGTTAATAAGTGGAAAGCCATGCAGCACTGCAGCAGCCACAGCAGTAGAGAATAGAGGAGGCATGTAACAGCAGCAAAAAGCAGTTTTTAGCAACATAAACATGAAGCAACACAGTTACCCATGCTATAGAGAAGTATTAGGCTATCTCATAGGTAGCGGCTATAGGTCCACTAGCAGACCTTCATTTTTGAAAAATTATCTTCGTCTGCCGCCCGTCGTGTGACATCATTCTTGCATGGGCATTGGAAGGATTTTTTCCAAGAGAAGGCCACCAGGGGATTTTTCTACATCTTTCTAGGGGAAAGAGGGCAAAAGCGATGAAATTTGGTTGTTCCTGCTCTAAACTAAGAAAACAACCTTTTTTGCTGAAATTTTCAAAATCCAGAAAGGGCAAGGCCCTCCTTCCCTCTCCTTCCAATGCCCATGCATCCAGATAAAATGTTGAGTTCGTCACACTACTGCCACACTTAACGTAGTTGAAGGGAAGTGTCTATGGCTGCTGTGTGAGCGGTTGTCAGTTTAGCTTTCACCATTCCAGCTATTGCTGTAGAAGTTGTGGTTGCACGTTTGATAAGACGAGTTTTTATTTACTTTTCAAAAAAGTTTTGAAAACTTTTGGGTTTGGGTTTACAGTTTAGGTTAGGGTTTATGGTTAGGGTTATGTTTTGCCTTAGTGTTGGGGTTTATTAGTATATTACTAGTATGCGTAGTGCAGTCTAGCACACACTCACCGTGCGTTAGTGTTACGTGACAAACAGTGGACGAATAATTTTTTTTAAATGAAGCCACTGCGAATCTTAGAGTAATTATTTACTTTTTTGTTATACTGGTGTTTTTTTGCATATTTTTGTATTTGCTATTGGGTTGTGTTCATTTTTTATGACTACTGTTGCCTTGTTTGTTCACTGTATATATAATGTATTTTTTGCATTATGTATAAAGAAAAGTTAATCTTGAATATACTGGTTTACTTTCCCACCTGTTTGAAAAAGCTATCGTGTGTTAATCATTGCTAAATGCTATCACAGAACTATATTTCCATGCTTTTAAATCACTCCTGTTCAAGTAATGATTAACTCCTACAGTTTTAACAGAATCTTGTTGCAAAAATTTTCTAAGCATCTTGCAATCACTGTTTTTGTTTTCATGAAATTTCCTTGTGTCTTTTGTTTAAATCTTAATGCACAAGCAAGCAAATACATAACAAACATTAACATAACACAGATGATGGTTGGCAAGCAATGAGTGAAGAGTTGAGCTTTGTACAGACGAGCAGATGAAGCATGCATATAGGTGAAGAAAGTGAGCAACAAAAAGATTATGAGGAGAGAACAATGTAACAGACAGAGAACAATATAATAAACACAACATTTCATAACAAAAGCATGTAGCAAGGACCTAATTACACAGTTCTGAAAATTAACCTCTTTTTTCCAAACCTTCCAATTAGAAGTATCAGTTAGATAATGTAAAGTGCGGTGTCAATGACATGACACTAGTTAAAGTTATATTTGTGAAATAAGTGCCTAGTTCACGTAAGTTGTCATGAAACTCTGTTAGAACTAAATACTTCTTTTACTCACCAAACATATTTTGTTTTTCATGTACCCATTGGGTACCCAACACTTATTGGATTAATGTTTGCTGCTAATATTACTGCAATTTTGTCTTTTAAATTTCATTTGGTGGCGCCATGCATCTAGTTGGAAATAATCTATTGAACATATCAATCTGTTAAACTCACCCCATTATGGTCCATGAGTAAATTTATGTTCCTTCATGATTTATATGTATAAACATTGTTTTGTTCCCTTGATATACTTGTTGTGGTAATGAAATGATATGTTTCTAATTGCATTGCTCTCTGTCTCACAACCCTTATTGCTGTTCTTTTCTTTTTTTTCACTCATAGTGTGCTTGCTTTAACTGCCCATCTGTACAAGCCTCAACTCTTCACCCGTTGCTTGCCCACCATCATCATCTGTGTTACATTGATGACTGATGTATTTTGTATATACTATAAAACAATAGTTTTATAAAAACAATAGTTTTATATACTTTCTTTTTAATTGTAGTATTCTCTGCCTTTGATGTATTGTTTGTATGAAGGAAGTGTCTATTTCACCAGCGATATTCTGGCGGCAACAGATCGGCTGGAGCTATTGTGCCGGTAGTCGAAGTTTCAGTCTCGTGGCATGAGGCAATACAAACAAAAAGGTCACTTCATCAGAAAAACGCTGCCCTGCTCGTGGTGTAACAGTTAGGTATTAAGGCTGCTATCCTAATGGTTTCGGGTTCGACTCTCACCTTGCCAAAATTCATTTTTTTTCTTTGCTTTTATTCAGGCTCCACTTAGGTGTTACGTTTAGGGGTTAGTGTTGTTATATTAGGGTTAGGTTAGGATTAGGATTCTAAGGTTAGGTTTAGGTTAGCTTTAGCTTAGTGTTAAGTTAGCCTCAAGATTATTCCATGCTTGATAAATAAGCTAGCTTCAAAGGGACCAAAATTGAGGTTTCAACAGTTGTGAAAAAATAAAAAATTAAAACATCGCAACATTTTAGCATTACGTGTTCAGGGGAAAATTGTATTTAAGTGCAACGAAAGACAATTATAATTTTTTCTATTGTATTTTTGCTTTTAATCATTGTGTGACAAAGTATTTTTCCACTCCAGTTACGTCATCACACATCCGTTAACAATATCTGCGCTGACGGACATCCGTTCTTTACATTATACCCGTAACCCTACATAATGTAAGGGATTTTCAGTCTTCAAACTGTAAACTACAGTAGGAAATGCTTTTGGCTATGCAGAGAGCATTTTGTTTCCATTGTTTTGACCCCAGCTGTTTTCGGCAAACAAATACACAGCACCACTACTATACCTACATACATGGGCCTACAAAGAAGTACCTATACTAAGTAGTATCTTCGAGAATGATTGCAATTACTTTCAAACAAAAACGGCAAATTATTTTCAAAATAGATTTTCTTGGCACGATAAATTCTCCGTCTTGAAATTTTCGCAGCAGGCAAAACGGTGGCACTTCTACCCAACTTACAGGTTACAGCGTCTTTTCCCTGTTTCTCTATTGTACATCACCTTTTCAGTTCAGAACTTCCAGCACAGTAACCTATCCCCTGGTGCTGAGGCTTAAGGCTGACGCGTTGGAAGTTTGAGTGCAGTGCTGCCAACTTTTTTATAACAAATTGACGAACTGATGAGCCAGTGTGAAGCAAATACGTCAAGTCAAATAGGCCAGAGGTGGCCATGGACGGAGTGCCGGAGTCGACTCCGGCTAGATTCAGCGTTTTTCTTTCGGACACGGATCAGAAGTCAAAAATTTGTGAAAAATCAGGCCCGGATCTGAAAATTTTCAGTTCGATCGATGATAACTGGAGTATGAACAGGAGTCGAAAATTACAGTTGGATCGATGACAGGTGGAGTCTGAACAGAAGTCGGATTCTCAAATTTGAAAAGTTTTCGGACCCAGATCAGGATTCCAAAATTTTGGAACAGGAGCGGAGTCGGAGTCTGAAAAAGTGACTCCGGCCACCTCTGCTTAAAACCTATTTATGTTTGCGCAAGAGCAGACTGAGCACACACAATACTTGGTTAGTTTGGTTCATTTAATTTGCATTAGTATTATTAGCTGTGTCAAACGTCTCATGTCTAGCAACAAAAAATTAAGATTAAAACAAGATATCATTCATTAATTTTCATTCCCATTTTTCTTCTAGGGAGGGTCGCGGGGGCAGCAGCCCCAGAAGGACTCAGAATACCTCAGGGTCAACAGCAATTTCAGGTAATTCTGCTGGTTCCACACCAAGACGGGAATAAGCAAGGTCGGAGATGTAGTCACTCCACTTTAGCCTTAGACGACCTATGGGCAGCTTTCCTGTGGGTTTAGCCAGCAGGACTTGCCTCACCAGTCTTTCGTGAGGAATTCTGGGCACATGGCCGAATCAACGTAGCTGGGATCTCTCGATTCAGAGAATAAGTGGTTCGACATTCAGGGCTCTGCAAATTCAACAGCTGCGCACTTTGTCACAAAGTGTCGACTGTGGACTCTTTGCAAAAATCCCATTTCAGCCCAGTGGCGTGCAGAGGTCTGGTGAATGGTGATGCCTGGGGCGACTGCTTGATTGTATACCCTCTACCAAAATCTAGTATTAAGCAGTGGTGTATGGTGGTCATTGTTAGCGGATATACGCTGTTTGTGACGTCACAATATGACGTCATATTCACGTTTGCAAACCAACGTTATGACGAAGTTTGTTCACGCAACATGCATATCTTTCTACACGCACTCTCATAACTCATTGTGGATGTACAACTACAACGTGTCACTGTAATGAATATCAATTAATTATCAATGCTCCAAGTTAGGAGACGAGAGCAAAACAGCACTCAACGCTAAGACAGAGCAATTCATAACTGCAAAAATATCCGGCAATGCGTTAAATCAGGGGAGTAGAACACAATCAATGCTACATCAACACAGTTCACAACGGCAAAAACGTATATCTGCGCATTGAAACAGTGGAGTAAACACACTCAACACTGCGACAGGGCAGTTTTACAACTGCAAAAACATCAGGGTGCACGAATGTCTCGTAGAATAGCAGTCGAGAAGAGAAGGCATGTGGCTGGAATGGCGAATACCTAGGCTTTGCAGCAGGGTCTCTAACTCAAATTGCTCCTAGGGCCAAATGAGGACTTGTAAAGTAAACCGAGAGGCGCATTATTACACTGACACAACAATGGTGGTACCTGAATTTCATTACTGACCAGAAATAGCTTTCACATCTTATTTCCTGCGAGGGGTATCGTGGGTTATAGGCAAATAATTTCTAGCCGTTTGCACGTTCTTTGAAAAGCGAATTTGTTCACTCACTGACCAAGCACTTGACACCGGTGAATAAAATAAATAACTTATATGCTAATCATTTGAAAATTCAAAAAAAACATTGCAGGCCATGGGCTGTGTTTGAGACCCCTGGTTTACAGCTTGAAACTTGCTAAACCAAACAAGAATTGAGAATGCGCATTTAGCACACAAGAAAACTTTCGTTTTTTCTTATATAAATATTATATGTACAACTAACTGGGAGTACACAACAGATACAGGCTTGTGTGAGCCGTTATGATCATTCCGCCTGAACAGCCAATAAATGACGAAGCTCGAAATGATGCGCATATTGAAAGCACAGGTATGCGGCTGCATTAGCGCACACCCAGGGTTGCCAGATCAAAAATGGAAAGGGGAAAACTAGTGATGCACCGAAAAGTCAGCCAAAATCAAGCAACTTAATATCGGACTGTGTTGAAATTGGACTCAGAAAATAAATTAAACGTCATTATTGCCTTTCAATCCTGTTTGTAATTTTCCCTTGATCGAACGATCTGGAGAAAGTCATGTCATTACCACTTTGATTGGGTGTGCGCCACACCCAGAGTACAGGTCCCTGGTATTGAAGAATGTGAGAATCACTGGAATTTGACAAAAAAGTTTTGAAAAATTAAATCCAAGCAGCATATATTAGAAGCCTTACAATAGGAAAAATCATCTGGTTACAACATTTTAATGTATTTTTGTAATTAAACTCTTTGGATGCCACCCTGCCTTGTGAAGCATGTGCGGCCTGGTTGTGTTCGCACACCTTCAGTGTGGGCTTGAACTCGGAAACTTTGATGTGGCTAATTTAGGCAGTTGTTGGTGATGTCATCGTGCCAAACGTTTCGGCCAAGGAAAGCTCTCACTTCCATATGCATGGAAGTAACTTTGAAGTGTTGCTTGCTTGGTCTTTCCCGTTCTCCTTGCTTTGGCCGTTCTTGCTTGCATGTAGCAGTCGCGCTAGCAAACAGAAAATATAAAAACCTAAACAGTATAAAATTACAGCTACATTTCCACCACGCAACATATTACAGCTGCAGTTACGTAGTTAATTCTATTCATGAAAACTTCATGGAAACAAATTTGCACTTGCACTTGCAAATCTCACAACATCAAGTAAGTTTGAAACACGAAAACTTCATACTATCATATCACAGCTACCCTACCCCACATTACTACCGCAAAGCATTTTGCAGCTACAGCTACATTTTAGTTGTACACTTTACAGCATCAACAATTTGAGGTTTACAAAAATTAGGGTTAGTTGGAATGGTGAGTTGCCTTTACATCAGGGGGGTACAACCTTTTGCTATTGCCGGTCGCGTTACTTTTATTAATATGAAGTACGGCCGCCAATGATTTCGAGTTATATTTATGAGATACGTTTGATGAAACATTAGGTTACTGCCAAGTGCGAACCAACACAGAGCACATTCAAGCATCAATTGCGTATTCATTCTATAACTCTTTGTTACATCACCATCCACATTGTTACGCATCGTGTCGACTGATTTTCTTGCCTTGCGTTTGTTTTGTTTCAATATACGCCAGCACGGCCATCAAATCTTATATTTGAAATTACATGTGGATGGCCGCAAATTTCATTATCGAAGGCCGCATGCAGCCATACGGCCGCAGATTGTGCACCGTTGCAATACATGTTCCTAATTTTAAAATGTTTCTAACTCTACCCAATTTTGAATGAAGTTGTTTCAGTTGGCCCAATTTTGATTTGGGCTGTTGTAATTTGCTCGAATATTTATAATATATGCAAATCTGAATGACACTTTTCCAATTTGACCAGATGTTTGCAATTGTACCCAAGTTTGAATGAAGCTGTTTCAATCACCCAAATATGATTAAGGCTGTTGGAATTTGCCCAAATGTTTTTAAATGTATGCAAATTGAAATGAAGTTGTTGTATATTATTCAAATTGGAATGAAGCTGTTTGAAGTTCCCTAAAATTGGAAAAGCTGTTTGAAGCTCCCCAAAAATGAATAAAGCTGTTTCACGTTACCCAAACTTGAATAAAAATGTTCCACTTGGCCCGAAGGAGCTATTGTTGTTTGGCCAGAGTTGATTTAGTCAGTTGGAATTTATCCAAATTTTTCCAATTTATGGAAACATTTTTAACTTCACTCAAATTTGAATGAAGTAATTCCATTTTGCTCAAATTTCATTAAGGTTGTCAAAATATACCCAAATGATTTTGATTTTATCCAAATGTGAATAAAACTCTTATAATTCTCTGAGACATTTCTAAACCTACTAAAATTTTAATGGAACTTTTCTATATAGCCCATCTTTGAACAAGACTGTTTGAAGTTGCCCACAATTGAATGAAGCTGTTGAAAATTGGCAAAATTTGATTTGACTGATCGACATTTCCCAAGTGTTTCCAATTAATCTAAATGTTTTTGTTTTCACCTAAGTTTGACTGAAGCTTTTCTCATTTGCCCAGATTTAATTGAAGCTGTTAGGTCTAAACCAAATGCTCCTGTTTTACTCAAATGTTTCTAATTTTACTCAAAACGTTATGAAGTTTTTAGTTGGCCCAAATTTGATGAAGGCTGCTGGAATTACCACATGATCCCAGTTCATTCAAGGGCAATGTTTATTTTCCCATCGGGGCAAAAAAGAATGGCAAAATAGTCTCAGACTATTTTACCGTTTTGGCCGTTATTTTGCCGTTAATTTGGTAATTATTTTGCCTTAGTTTGGAAAATAGACACTATACCTCACATGTGAATGTAGCTGTATACTTTGCCAAAATTATGAAAATGTTTGCCCAAATAATGACCAATTTTTCAATGTTGGGGATGCGACTGCATCCCCAGCATCCCCATGCCGTACGCTTATGGCAGTAAGTGCCAACGTGGCATAACAAACTCATACTGTAAACTCTTCTGGAATTTGTACTGCCGACATCGACTTTTTCCATTGTGTGATTTTATAGTAGGCCTACAGTAACGCAGCACATAAGACAAAGTGTGACGCGACCACCCCAGTCCCATTAACACGACCATTTGAGTGTTGGCCAGTGGCTGGTCGTGCTAGCGGAATTCCACTGTGTATTTGTATTTATTCAAATGTCTGATGCTTTTTACAAATCTTCATTTTTCCTCAATTATTCAACACTCCTGTATGGAGAACAAATGCAGTAGTTGTCTGTGAATTGTTTTGGAGTTTGCGTCTCACCAGTATTGCTTTTGTGTAGTAAAGTATGTGGACACTGTGTACACACCAAGCATAAAAAAGTAAGAAATGCTGGGATAGGTCTTGCTCGTCTCAAGGCTGGACACATACTAATACCGGTTGTGTGATGCCCTACTGTATGGTTATCCACTTTCTGTGCTTTTGCGAATGATGATACAGCTGTGGAGAGGATAAACTGCTTTGCTCCTCCCAGTGTTAGTCATGTGCTAACACCGTTTGTGTAATGTGTGCTAATGTACAGCAAAACACTTTGTGTGCTCTTGTGTCTGTGATATGGACCATGAGTCCGCAATTAAATATCATTATTATTATTATTTATAACCAAATGGCACTTTTGAGGTAAATAAGTTTTTTTTTTAATTGTTTTCAGGAAAATCAGCCTTCCAAACCAGATTTCCTGACCAAAATAGCACTAACCTAACATTAAAACTAACGCAACCAAAATTTAACTTTACCTACCATATAGCCCAGTTTGATATGTTCGAAATTGATATGGGAAGAATAACAATTGCACTCATTGCAATTCAGTTTTCTTTTTTTCTGTTCACAATCAAGTGCAAATCAGTAAGACTACTACTAGTAAGAACCAGAGCATGCACTCACTTATCAATACTTGTTATGAAACTCACTTTCACTTAGTACGTATCGTTTCACGTTCATTCATAAGACAGTTCTACTGAATTATTTTATTTTTGCTCTTAGAATATTAAATGGCAAGCAACAAAATTCTTAACTAAAAGCTCACCTTTTAGTGCTATGCACTGAATATGATAACAGTTGTTATCCAAACGTTTGCAAGATGTCAGTTGTATCGTTTGCTTTGGCCGTAGCATTTACTATAAGGCTATTTAGCACTTCCGCTTTTCGTGTACCAAAGCTCACCTTACGACTAACTAAAGTCGTAAATCGAGTGAGTTATTGAGTTTAGCATCAGCAAGCTTAGAGTTACTTGAACGAAATGTAAATAGAACTAAGACGTGCTTGATACGTTACCGCTTGTAACTCGATATCTGCCGACTTCTCTTTTTATTATTGCGTTTATTCTGTTTTAAGTCAATTATCAAGAATTGACCAAATAATGGCGATTCACATAAAAGTAGTATGTCCCAAAATGTCCAAACTTGCATCTTGGAAGTAAATAGCACCAGAATTGTTACTAAACTACCAGTTGACATCGTGCATTGCAGGGTTTACCAACGTGGTTCCCGCGGGCACTAGGTCGTCCGCAAGGACCAAGTAAGTCGCTCGGGGGCAAATGCGTAGCCAAGGGGTTATGGCCCCCACATTTCTTGTTGTTTTGTGCTTTGAGAGGCTTTCTCCTTAAGCAAAATACTGTTGCTCGCCTAAATTCAAAATATTTGCCCCCAAAAAAGATCCGACTGGCTGCGCTACTGCACACGGGCCTGTTTTAAAAATACCATTAACATGATCATTAACATGATCACTGTCTTCACATTGCGGAACATCCTAATTGTTAATACTAAAATAATTAAACGAAAATTGAGCAACATTTTTATTTCAGAAGTGTGTATCAAACTGGTAGCTCTTTGGATTAATCGAAACTTCAAAATTTGTGCATTTTGCCGAAATTTTTTAAAAATATCGTCATCACTTCCAAGTTGAATTTTTTTCAAATTTCTGGCATTTTTCCGACCTGTTTTAGTTTTTTTACCTGCAAACAGGGCTGCAGAAAGTGTAGAAATCGGGAAGGAGCTTCCCGGAAATCTTACATGCTCGCGGGAAATTAATCAGCTGCAAATCAAGTAAAATCAAATAACACGCAAAAGATTGCAAGCAAACCACAAAACGCACTGTACGAATTTCCTCGCTCAGTCACGATGTCCCAATACCTGGCCTTGTGATGCAACAGTTAAGCCTACCTAACAATGGTGGTCTCATGCAGTCCCTGGGCGCGTGCAGGGTTGCCAATTTGGCATTTTTGAAGCCAAATTTTGAAATTCAGGCTTTTTTTGAAAATCAAAAATACCAGTAAAAATCTGGCTTTTTCTTTTTTACTTTTTTCAGTCGGAAAGGCTTGGCTCGGGAAAAACATTGTCTGAGGTGCATATTCATTACAAGTCTCTTCTGACGGGAGTCTATGACCATGCAGGGTGCAGGGAATATTGCAAAGATTTTACTGTTGCCCTAAAGATTTTCTATGTATGTAATAAGAAACCCAATGTACGACAGTGTATTTACGGGGAAAGAAAATGCTTCTAAAAATTGGAATTGTATTTCATCGATGTTTCTGACGAGTTTTAATGTGTATTTTTGTTTGGTTATGCATATTTTATGTGTGGCTTATACGTCTTAAGACTGCTATCTGGTTTATATTGGCTTTTTTTGAGACAAGGTCTGCCATTTTTGGTGAACCTGATCGCGTGTCGTAGACTCGTAATGGCGGCGGAAAGCTGTTAGTTTTTATTCTGTTGCTATGATAACACATGTAGTCAGAGAACATTGAGGCCAACACGTCCTTAAAACTGCGTGCGTTTATGCGAGCGAACTTCATTTCATTAGATTAGGGGTCTTCAAACTACGGTCCGCGGGACAAATCCGGCTCGCGAAGCCATTTCATCCAGCCGCGGAGACATTTTGTGAATAATGAAAAAATAATATATTTACGAAAAATTTTTTGATTTGGGACATTGCAACATATCTAGAAACATAAGTAAGATGTCTGGCCATCGACCTGTTGTGCAAACGTTTATGTGGACCTCGGACAAAACGTTTTGAGACCCATGCGTTAGATAGCAGAATGGACGGTGGCGTTAGCATCAGCTGGAAGCTTTTGAATACATTCAGATTGTTAATACTTGTTTGTACAACTGATGTGGCTAGTGTTTGCCTTACTGGGTAACCAATCGGAATGGTATTGCATTCCGAATGTAGTGCCATTCTGGAATTTGGTGCCATTCAAAAATGCTCAACTCGTGCCCAAACTAGCGTCCACTGGTAACAAGCTCATTCTGATAACTGCGGCCTGCGCACTCGCGCCCAAAAAATGCATGCGTAGAACGCTCACTCTAAACAAACTTTTAACACCGTCTGAATATCGTTCTACAGATCGGATCGGTTAAAAACCGATTTCGCCACCACAGAACTGGCTGCAACAATCAACGTTTGAAACACGAAGCCACAATCATATCAAATGCTGCACCAACAGCAAATTAAAACCACTTTTCTGAAAGTTGCATGCGGCTCCCAAGCACCCTTTGTGCGGCTCTCAGCAGTCTTTCAATAAAACCAGTAGCGTAACCAGCTCAAAATTGGGGTGACCAAAAATATTGGGGGGGAAACTGTTAACACTATTTTGTTTGGGATACCGCCTCTCAAACCACAAAACGACCATATGTTTCAAAATTTAGGGGGGAGAATTGCCCCACAGGCCCGCCTGGCTACCCCTATGAATAAAACCTCTAATATTTTGTGTAACAGACTTTGTTCTGCAATAAAACAAAATGTGTGAAAATTTGTTTAGTGCGACTCTCTCACAAAATCGTAGACGGATTTAGCTTCCTTCAGCGAAAAGATTGAGAATCACTGGCTTATACTGTGCAGGAGCCGCAGGCATCCTGTGATTACGCGACTTGAGAGGAGGATGTGCTCAACCCTGCTGTGCCAGTTGCGTACACTCTTGCCGTAACACATGCGTCACAGATTATTAAAATTTATTATTCATAGGATATCTTTAGTTTGGTGTTTATAAGTCTCTCAATGGTCTACAAACTACGATTTGGTTGGTCATTAAAAACCGTGTTACGGTTTTCCATATGCCGGCGATTGTTTCGAAGCTTCATGTAAGCAGTCCATATTACTTAAATAAGTTATCTAAAACTCTAATGTAGTAAAAAAATTCCTTGTAAATGGAATAGTTCCAACAAAACACAAATTTTAGAAGCGGGTTAAGCAAGGATTAGGCGCGAGAATTTGCCACTTCGTGGCGAAGATTTGCCGCTTCCATCGGTTTTGCACTCCTTCGGTCGGTATCTCGTTTTTGCGTACCGAGCGGTAGCGTGGTACACTGCGGCGATGCAACTGTTTACATGTTGAATGTGAACCGACGCTAGTAGGCTGAATCAATCCAGGTTGATCTATATGTACGTAGTGATAGTTAAGGCTCTTTAGTGCAACGTTTTCAAGAAAACAAATTCCTTTTGCGACGTCTAAAAGGGCTATCGTCTTCAACTTGTGGCCCACGGGAAAATTCGACAAGCTTCCCGGGAAATTTACATTTTTTCAAGCCCTGCCTGTAAATACAACAAACAAAAAATCGTTGATTTATAGAAATTTTACTATACCATTTCTTTGCAATATTCAAAGTCCCGAGACCATGGGCGTCGGAAGGGGGGGCAGGGGGGATTGGACTCCCTGGAATTTGAAATTTTGAGCAAAAAAGGTTATTTTCTTCGTTTTGAGTGGGAAAAAACGAATTTCACCATTTTCCCCCCCTGGAAAAATTTTGGAAAAATCCCCTAGTGGCTCCCCCCCTAGACACAATCCTTCTAACACCCATGCTCGAGACCTATAGCCTTCGAGACCGAGACGAGACCTAGAACCTTCGAGGCCGAGACTCGCAAAAATGGGTCTCGACTATCGAGCAGTAGCGTAGCCAGCCCAAAAATTGGGGCGGGAAGAATTTGAGGGGGGAAATGCTTGATTTTTAGGCGAATATCACTATTTTGTTTGGGATACTGCCTCTGAAAGCACAAAATGACTATATAATCTAAAAATTTGGGAGATCATGGCCCCGGAGACCCCCCTGGCTACACCTATGGTCATGAGACGAGTCTCGAGACCGAGACCAAGTCTCGAGACTACATCACTGCAAGGGATATCTAAAGAAATAAACTCTGCATAAATAAAAATACTTCAAAAGTTCTAGCACAATATCTTTTCACTAACCTCAACAAAGGCTTCAACTGACGTTCCATTCAAATGATTTTGCAAAACTGGTCATTCTCATTGCAAGTCACCATGATATAGGCCTACGACACAAACCTAGCAAACGAATTGAGTTTTGATTCATCTGCTAAAGACGTGTATTGAAGCCCTTTTCATGAGTCTCGATCTCGAAAGTCTCCTATCAGGCTCAAAAGATATGTCTAGCTCTTGCCCTTTTGAGTATTTCATGGACATGTGGCTGGGAAAAACTTCACCAATTCAGCCGGTTCCATGTTGAGTTTTTGCTTGAGAAATTCAAAATAAAAGAAATATGAAAAATCGATGAAATTTGCCAAAAGTCAAATTTGAAACGATCAAATAGCCATTTATATGATAAAGTCTAAATACAGACCATCTGAGAGCTTCTGCAGTTTCCAGTCCCGTTTTCTAGTAGGCTAGACCGCTTCAGGTCTCGGTCTCAGATATTTGAGAAGGTCTCCGCAATTACTGTCTCGAGTGGGCCAGCCTATTTTGCTTGCATCTGCTTTTGGTAATAGTAGGAATCCTATGACTGGTGTTAACGAAAGATGAGCAGAGTCACATTTTTTAGACAGCGACTTCACTCCTGCTTTTGTTTGAGACTCCGAAAAAATTTGAAAATAGTAACTTTGACTCCCATCACGAATTTCAACAGAGCTCATCATAAACGTACGGCATGGGGATACAAGGATGCAGTCGCATCCCCAAAGCTGAAAAATTGGCCATTATTTGGACAAAGATTTTCAACATTTGGGCAAAGTATGCAGCTACATTCACATATAAAGGGGGTAGTATTTATTTTCCCAACTAAGGCAAAATAACGGTCAAATAAACGGCAAAATAGTGGCCAAAACGGCAAAATAATCGAGGACTATTTTGCCATTATTTTTTGCCCCTGATGGCAAAGTAGACACTGCCCTTGAGTGAACTGGAATCATGTGGTAATTTCAACAGCCTTCATCAAATTTAGGCCAGCTAAAAAATTCATTCAAGTTTTGGGTAAAATCAGAAACATTTGAGTAAATTAGGAACATTTGAATTTGGGTATGGTCCAGCAGCTTCAATTAAATCTGGACAAATGAGAAAAGCTTCATTCAAGTTGGGATGAAAATAAAAACGTTCAGATAAATCGGAAACATTTGGATGAAGTCCATCAGTCAAATCAAATTTTGGCAATTTGCAACAGCTTCATTCAATTGTGGGCAACTTCAAACATCTTGTTCAAAGCTGGGCTATATGGGATAGCTCCTTTGAAATTTTATTACATTCAGAAATGTCTGGGTTAACTGTAAGAGATTTATTCACATTTGGATGAAATTAGAATCATTTGGGTAAATTTTAACAATCTCAATAAAATTTGGGCAAATTGGGACAACTTCATTCAAATTTGGGTGAAGCTAGAAATGTTTCCATAAATTAGAAAAATTTGGATAAATTCCAACAGACTAAATCAACTCTGGTCAAATGGCAAAAGCTCCATTCAAATTTGGGCCAAGTGGAACATCTTCATTCAATTTTGGGTAACTTCTCAAACAGCTTTATTCGTTTTTGGGGAACTTCAAACAGGTTTATACACTTTTGGTGAACTTCAAACAGCTTCAATCCAATTTGGGTAATATACAAGTGCTTCATGGAAATTCGCATACAATTAGAAACACTGGGGAAAGTTCCAACAGCCTCAGTCATATTTGGTATTTGAAACAGCTTCATTCAAACTTGGGTACAATTGGAACCATCTGGGCAAATTGCAAGAGTTTCATTCAGATTTGCATATATTTTAATATTTGGGCAAATTACAACAGCCCAAATCAAATTTGCGACAACTGAAACAACCTCATTCAAATTTGGGTAGAGTTAGAAACATTTTAAATTAGGAACATGTAGTGGTAACCCACTATTCCAACCAACACTAATTTTTGTAAACCTCAAAATATTACTGCTCTAAAGTGTACTAAAATGTAGCTGTAGCTGCAAAATGTTTTATGGTAGTAATGTGGTGTAGCTGTGATATGATACTGTGAAGTTCTCATATTTCAAACTTGCTTGATTTTGTGAGATATGCAAGTGTGAATCTGTTACAACGAAGTAACCATGAACAGAATTAACTATGTAACTGCAGCTGTAGGCTAATGTGTTGTGTGGTTGTAATAATAATGATATTTTATTGCGGACTCATGGTCCATATCACAGACACGAGAGCAAAAAAAGTGGTTAGCTGTACATCAGCGCACATTACAGAAACGGTGTTTGCACATGACTATCACTGGGAGGAGCAAAGCAGTTTATCCTCACCACAGCTGTATCGTCATTCGCAAAAGCACAGAAAATGGATAACCATACAGTAGGGCATTACACAACCGGTGTTAGTACGTGTCCAGCCTTGAGAGGAACAAGATACTTTCCCAGTACTTCTTACTTTTTTATGCTTGGTGTGTACAGTGTCCACATATTTTTACTACACAAAAGCAATACTGATGAGACGCAAACTCCGAAACAATTCACGGACAACTACTGCATTTCGTCTCCATACAGGAGTGCTGAATAATTGAGGAAAAATGAAGATTTGCAAAAAGCATCAGACATTTGAAGCGATCGAATAAAAAAGTTGGATGAAGATATGCATCGTATAAAAAATCGATACAAGTTGTTTCTTAGTACGGCATCAAAGGTCCTGACACAATGGCTAACCTGGTGCGGGCTAACCTGGTGCGGGCGAACACTCACATTTCTAGGTATGTAATGCATAATTCGATAGGCATTGTTATATGTAGCACGTAAGCGTTTCATACTGGTCTGCGTGTATTTGATCCACAATTGGCAAGCATACATTGACATGCAATAGGCATGAAATAAAGTGTTTTTTACTGCAGGAGAGCACTGATCAAAAGTGCCTCTAAGTTTGTTTGCTGCGCAGTATAGTGATTTCACTTGTCCCAGAATGTCATCATCATCCTTCATTGATGCATTTATCCACACACCAACATATTTCACTTGGTCAAAAAATTGTACACGTGCACCATTTAGAAAAACATTTGATGGGGCAGGTTGTTTAAACTTTTTTGGGCAAAAAAGAACACCAATTGTTTTGTTACAATTAAAAGTGATTTCGTGTTCGGCAGCATAGTCACCACAAATATTCAGAAGACATTGCAGCCCACTAATACTGGGGCTGAACACACATATATCATCAGCAAATATTAGATGATTCACAACCATATTTCCCACAGTGCATCCCACCCTGCCTGATCCCATCTGGATTGAGAGTTCATCCAGGTAAACAGCAAATAAGTATGGGCTCAGGACTCCCCCTTGCCTTACCCCATTGGTTACAGTAAAGGGGGATGAGTAGTTGGTACCCCATTTTACTTGCATGGTCTGTTGCCTGTACCAACTCAACAATAG
>Ga0210059_1004553_pt1 | contig 22390 bp, 11 predicted proteins | sample Ectturendosymbi2_FD_188042 | JGI IMG/M metagenome (GOLD analysis project Ga0210059, IMG submission 188042) | Ecteinascidia turbinata endosymbiont from Florida, USA - Sample 2 (SPAdes) (version 2) | ecosystem: Host-associated > Tunicates > Ascidians > Unclassified | place: Key West, Florida...
ATGTTGATTGTCTTGCCAGCTGTGGCTGTATTTCTCTTATCAATAAACCAACCAGATTCAGCAAAAATTCAAAAACATCTTTATTAGATCACATATACACAAATATTTGTGATGAAAAAATAATAACTAATTCTCGAATTACTATTTTTGATATTTCTGATCATTTACCAATTTTTGTAAACTTCAACCTTCACCATCCAACCCATCAAAATTCTAAACCTAAATTTAGATGCATGAAACATTTTGACCCATCCATTTTTGTATCTGACCTCAGCCTCAAACTAAACAACCTTAACCCTGAAGCTGATGACGTAAACACTCTCAGTGATGAATTTGTGAAAATTTTTAATGATACTCTTGATTCGCAAGCTCCATATTGCTATGCATCTAGAAAAGAACAACGATCCTTTAACAAACCATGGCTCACGAAAGGCATTTTAACTTCCATTGCAAAAAAGGATACCCTCTACAGAAAGCAGTTTTGACTACAAACAACCTATATATTATTAGAAAATACAAAACTTACAGAAATAAGCTTACTCACTTAAAAGAAATCTCCAAACAAAATTATTATAAACAAGTTTTCCAAAAATGCCATCATGATATAAAAAAACATGAAAGCTTGTCAATGAAATAATAGCAATAAAAAAAATCCCAACAAAAAATAAGCTTTTTGAAGACTCAGAATGCCAAAAACAATGTGAAGATTTCAACAATTTTTTCTCAGAAGTTGGAAAATCCCTTTCTACAAAAATAAAACCATCCCCAACCACTTACAGACATTTTATTACACATATAAATTCAAAAAATTCATTATTTCTAGCTCCTACTGATGCATATGAAATCCAACTTCTCATCAAAAACCTTAAAATGAAATCTAATAGTTCTCCCAATGACATTCCATCCAAATTTTTAAAAATAGCTAGTTGCTTTGTGTCAGAATGGTTGTCCAAATTCTTCAACAAATGCATGACTACTGGTGAATTTCCAGACTCCTGGAAAATTGCCCACATCACTCCAATTCCTAAAGTTCATAGCCCAAGTTCCTCATCTGAATATAGACCAATCTCTGTTCTTCCAGTATTGTCAAAGTTATTTGAAAAAATTCTTTTTTACAGAGTATACTCTAATTTGACAGAACACAATCTAATTAATAAAAGACAATATGGTTTTAGAGAAAATCACTCAACAGAGCTAGCCATTACAACTGTTTATGATGAACTACTCAGAAACTCTGACAATAAATTGATAACATTTCGAGTGCAATCTACTAGACTGGCCAATCCGTTTGAGCCCTTGAACAGATCTCTAGCGCAATCGGCAGAGGAGCTAAGGCGTTGGTAACGCAACCGAAAACTGCTGTTTTTTAGGCCGAAATCGAAGTACGAATATATTGTAGACCGACCGATTCTCAAAGTGTTAACAACTGCCATAGTTTTCGCCCTCCCTGGTTACAGGCCTGCTCATATTACATATATTTCATCTATAATTGCTTTGGAACCTTAAAAAAAGTTTTACATGAGCTACCACAAAATGAAGGTAACAATAGTCATTTCTGGTTGAGTAAACATGCGGTTTCGAATGAAACGTGTGGAAAAAAAACTTTATAATTGTAATCTAATCAATAAAATTATTTTAACCTAGACTCGAAATATGTACTATCGATGTACGTGTGACTACCCTGCGGGCCGCACAAATCGATGTACGTGTGACTACCCTGCGGGCCACATATTATATATTTTTTCATCAGGCCGCGGGCTGTAGTTTGCCCACCTCTGGGCTAGATGTTAAAAAGACTTTGCTTTGACTAGTCATGTAAAAACAGTAGAAAATTAAACTGCTTTAATTGGCTTGTCTGATCATTTACTAACTGTAATTATTAATTGTAATCATACTGTACAGTACACAGTATATCAGTATATTAATTAGATACTGAAAAGTAGAAATGGTTTCTACCTACTGTGCCTAATCTATTTTAGCCTGGTTCAACTTGCAAACTACAGGTGTATTTCTTATCAGCAAGGCCTATAAACTTTGTTTATATCTGTATTGGTACTGAGAACTGTTATAGCACAGTAGCTCAAGCTAACAAAACAAACATCAACCAAAAGCTCAAAAACAATATCATTATTGTTACTCATCAAAAGCATCACACATGCAAAGTTATTGTTAACACTCCCCATCCCCACCACAACTAGACAAAAAACATAAAGTCAAATGCATTTATAAAAACAGGAAAAACAATGTAAGTCACACAGAAAAAATACAAAGATGAGGGCAAGCAATTAAGAAATACACAGATGAAAAAATGAGTCATGCACATTTGTGAAAAAAATTAGTCACAATGTAGGTTAGCAAGCAAAGAGACAAGCAGTATTGTATATACTACAGATGGCATCAAAAGCAGTATGTAGGCATGGCAAGCACATAAAAATAGCACAAAAATGATCGCTCTATCACATTTGCATTTGTTACTTACTTGTATTTGCTGTCTATGGGGATTTGACAAATTGTGTTCATTCCATTTGGTTTATTTTTTGGCAGTGTCTATTTTGCGCCAAGATGGCAGAAGCAAAAGGCTTGGTAGAAAAGAAGTAAATATAACCAAAAGAAAAACCTACAACCAAACCCTAACCTTAACCCTAACCGTAGCCCAAAGCTAACCCTAATCTTAACCGAACCCTCTAAGCCTAACCTAACGCTAAACTAACCTATCCCTAAGCTAACTTAATTCTAAGGTAACACTAACCCTAACACTAAGCTAATGCTCTTAACCCAACCCTAATTCTAACGTAACCCTAATCCTAGCCTAACAACACTAACCCCTAAAGGTAACACCTAAGCGGAGCCTGGAAAAGCAAAGAAAAAAACAAAACGAAAGTTGGCAAGGCAACAGTCGAACCACCAACCATTGGCATAGCAGCCGTAACACCTAACCATTACACCAAGAGCAGAACTGTGTTTTCCTGACAAAGTGACCTTTTTCTTTGTATTGCGTCATGCCATGACACCAAATGTTCGACTGACGGCACAATAGCTCCAGCCGATATGTTGCCGCCAGCATCTTAGCGGTAAAATAGACACTACCTTATTTTTTACAGTTCAAACTCGATACTATTAGCAACTAACTTAAAAATAAGCAAGCTGAACTTCATTTTTCATAGCTTCTAAATGACTGTATTTGGTTTTGAAGGACTAAAAAGCCATATCTGGCTTTTGTGCCAGATATAAAACTGAATTGGAAATGTTCACACCACTGTGAACATGGATGGTCAAGTAGAGGCTACAGCTCAAATCAAAGCAGGGACATGTTGATGTTTTGAAAAAGTGCCCAACAACATTTTTTCCAGCGAACACATTGTGAAAGGCCAAAAACACGCAATACTATGACGTAGGCCTACATACGAAACGAAACAGCATTTTCTCATCATTCATGGTAAACCACTTTAAACAAGGCCAATTCTCTGGAACATGGCACCAACCTACAGCCTACCTGGCAACCCTGCTGGAGAGAGATTTCTTGAAAATATTTCGATATGTGATCTCCCCGGGTAATTCCCACACGCAATCCAAATAAAGAAAACAAAATCCCCCAAAATCAGAAAAAAGAAACAATTTCAGGTGGTCCAACACTTGCGCAAATATATTGTACGGGCAAGTTCCGGGGTCAAGCGAAAATTCTGATCTCTGCGAAATTTCTGACCTGTTGTTGCTTTTCAGTTATTTTGCTTCTCAGAATAAAGAAATAACGTCTGGTAATTCATTTTTTGATGTGTGTTGTGCAAATTAAAGCATTTTGGTTAGATGTCAGGTGCCCACAACAAGATATAGCACGGGAATAAGTTTCACCATTGAAAATTTTCTGACTTAGTCCTTGACCTCAATCATTTTTCTATTTCTCACCATAACCCATACCCTAACCGACATACTTACCTAAACACGAATTCCTAAGCCCTAATAATCAGTTTTGTCAACGTATTTGGTTTGTAGAATATTACTCTGTGCATGCGTACATGGTGTGAAGTCAGAAATTTCGCAAGTCAGAAATTTCGCTTCACACCGGGTTAGCAACTTAAAATCTTGAACATTATTCGTCATATTCACATTTTTTGTCGAACGAGCGAAAAACTGAATATTTTAATATCGACAAAATTAAACAAAGCTTTAGGAGCATGATAATTTGAGTAGGGAGATTAAGCAGTAAGTTCACGTTCATCTGGTCTCCAGTTGAGTTGGAAACTTGCAAATATTTTGGATCCAAGTCATTCATATCTTTTCAAGTCTAGTAAGGACAAACTATTCACCTAAGTAGAGTTAAGTTACACACGTCAGGTTAAATTGACATGCTTGACTGTGAACTTGAATGGTATTAAGATAAAAAGGCACATAATCTTTTTAAAACTAAATTTGCTTGTGCTCATTTACGTGTTCATCCCAAGGTTAAGTTACATATACAGGCCCCACGGGAGGGGGTGCAGCCGGTGCGCCGAACCGGGCCCATGAAAGTCTAGGGGGCCCACGAATCTCAAATTTCGAAATTGATATAGCCAATTATGTACAAAATTTTTATGCTATAACTTTATTTATACAATCCTGTGCAAATTAACTGACTAAAGCTATTGTTTACGTCGATGCACAATGTAATATGTATCTCTATTACTTTTGGTGTGCGGTCTGGAATGTCTTAATTTGCTGCTGTTTCATTGTTAGCCCAATGACATCATGGGATGATGTCATTGGTCCGACCTACCCCATAGCCCTTTAAAAAAAGAAGACTATACTGACCTTACCTGTGATAATACCCTGAAAAGAAAGGTTTATTCAGGACATCCGAAAAATTATTTGAATTCCACAAGATATCCTTTTATTCGCCATCCTTTTGTCCAACCTACCCCATAGTCCTTTAAGAAAAAGAAGACTACACTGACCTTACCTATGCTAATTCCCTGAAAAGAAAGGTTTATTCAGGAAATCCGACAAACTATTTGGATTTCATTGAATGACGAATACCCATCTTTGGCGAACAAAACTTTACGGGTCTTTATCCCTTTCCACCTTTCCATACGTCCTGTTTCTGCGAAGCAGGGTTTTCTCCCATGCACGTGATTAAAATCAAATATCAATCACTGATAAACCTTGAGATCAGTGGCTTAACTGACGGGGTGGAAGGGGTGCGCACCGCACCCCCTGGCAGGTTAAATATAAAAAAATGGACCCCGTGTTAGCCTGTGATTCGGCATTTAGTGTTCATTTGATTTTTAGGATTTGTTTTTAGTGTTTTTCAAAAATTTGACAAGCGAATCCAGTTAATTGCATAACCAATTTGCCAAGATTTTTTGTATGTGTTTAAACATGCGATTTCCGGAATATGCGATTATCCGTATCAGACAAATATCCGCACGTTTACCGCCTATAGCGATACAGGGGGCCAAAATTCAGTTCCGCCGCCACGGGGGGTTTTTGTGGTTTATGAGGTAATAATCGTACATGAGGCTTGAGCGTAAACCGTCACCATTCATTCCTTGGAGTGTTGAAGGTGAAGCAGGGTTGCCAATTTGCCTTATTTGAAGCCAGATTTTGAAATTCTGGATTTTTTTAACGTACTTGGCTTTTTCTGAAAATCAAAAACTGCCAACCAAAATCCGTTTTTTTTTCCGAAGGAAAAGCTTGACTCTGGCAAAACATTGTCTGAGCTGCAAATTCATGGCAAATCTTTTCTTACGGGAGTCTAGCACCATGCAGGGCGCAAAGAATATTGCAAAGGTTTTACTGTTGCCCTAAAAATGTTCGATGTATTTAATAAGAAACAAATGTACGACGATGTAACTACGGGGAAAGAAAATGCTTCTTAGAATTGTATTATATCGATGTTTCTGACGATTCTAATATCTATTTTGTGTTTGGTTATGCATGTTCTATGTGTGTACGTCTTAAGCCTGCTGTCTGGCTTTTTTGGTGTTTGTTGGGACAAGGTCTGGATTTTTTTAGTGAAGACAGGTTGGCAAGCCTGACGTGAAGCTAGCCCAAATGCCTAGTTGTATATGTCAAGAAGTCAGATTTACACCTGACCAACGTATTTTGTGTAGTGATTGTTGTCAAAAAAGTTATTATGGCTAACTCAGACAGTCTTCTAGTATTTTGCATTGCATAAATGCAAGATATCTTTGGTGCTTACGACTAAAGTTACTCATTTGCACAGCCTGCTGTTCAGTCAGCCACATAGATTAATAGTGTAGAGTTTATTTTGCAATCACTGCTAAGCTTGTCCCAACCGAGTAGTGCAGTTAGTGGATTATGAATGTTAACCATGTTGCGTCCACGTAGGCCCTCTTGGTCTATATTTGTCAACATTTATAGCCTATTTGAGATAAAAATGTTATAAATCTAAGCATGTGCCATGCATTAGAAGATTAGCAAGTCTAGACATCAGAAAGTTTTACGCATGCGTATTTCGGCCAGCACGATGCGCATGCTTTTCAAGTAAGCAAATTCACTTAAGCGCTATGAGGGCAAACGTTCATCGCGACGCATTGCTTTGATAGGCCTCAGGTTTGTTCCTTCGATAACAATGTTTTCATAACTGAACGATAGGTTTGATTCTGATTTATTTCAAATTTTTGTAAAAAATTTGCATCACCTATAAATAATCGTCTTTCATTAAATGACAATGATTAAAACCAAATTCCTTTTGTTAAGCTCTGTTGTCAAGACACGTCGTAATGAAGTTTATCCTAACGTATTTATTGCGCTTCGGATTATGCTAAACATCCCCGATACTGTTGCAAGCACTGAAAGGCGTTTCAACAATCTGAAGCTGATCAAAACCTTCAACTGGTCTCATATGACAAATTGCAGACTACCCTTATTAGCTACTGTATGTTGTCAATCGAAACTTCACGTTTGCGCTATCTAGAATTGGATGATGTGATAAAGTTTTTGCATGCCAACATGCCAAAAGACTTGCTCCGAGCCTTCTTGATACTACTTTATAATGTGACATTGTTTATCATATTTTCATGGTTATACTTACGTAATATTTTTCATGTGTGCTATTGTGCCACTATACAGTGATTTCCTTTGTTTTGCTGTATGACAACGGTCCGCCAGTTAAGTAGCCCTGCATTTTTGGGGGGGTCAGAGTTGGACTGCTACGGCATTGTTCACATCTATTTGTAAATATTTGGTGTGCAGCTCCATATTTAGAAAAAATTGTTTGGCATTATTTGCTCGGTAGTTGCTAAATGAATGTGGTTTTATCACTGGTACGAAGTGATCAATGAACTGCTCAAAAAATTCGGTTTGGGGCTTACCACATTTGTTTTGTTGTTTGCTCAGGCAGTGCCCAGATTCTACCCCATGCCCATCATTAAATCAAGCATTTGGTGTTTAGAAGAAAAGTGGAATTCATTTAGGAGTTAATTACCAAGATTCAGGTCTGTGGTGGGTTATATAACAAATCATAAGTCTACCTTACACAGTCACAAGTCATTGATGGGTATCAATTTTGGATAGGATGTGTTTCATGAAATTGCGGATTTCTACTTTAAAGTCATTTACCCAATTGAAGCAAATTACATCACTGTTTTCGTGGAATAACTTATATGAGGTTTTGGGAACTAAATATTGCATATCCACACGGTTGTCAATGGGCCCCCTTCAGCTAAGTTTGCCCCCCTGGCTCGAACCTTTAGTTACGCCACTGCTTGAGATGGAAATGATGGGGGTGGGAGTTTCACAAATTCTTGCAAGGTTAGACGGACTTTGTAAACATAAGCAGCCCACACTTCACTTTCAGTGATTAACTAAAACATTTATTATATGTAGCTTCAAATTTTTATTGCTGGTGCGTGACAAGTCCAACAAACTTTTCCAAAGGCGGCCCAACGGAAAATGTTTGAGAACCACTGTCCTGACCGATCCAGTCCTGATTAGTGTTGAACAAATCGAAGATTTTTGCCATCCTAATGCAGTCCAAGATTTTCGTTGAGAAATCCAGTCCGATCCTAATCCGGTAGACCTGTCCAAATATTTGATTCAATCCGATTTATATCCGAAAAAAACTCTGATTAAGCATTTTTTCTGCAGTGTTCAACTCACTTTGGATATCCATATCATATCCGGTGGAGTTTTTTCTAAATCCAGTTCGATCCGGGTTCCGGTTTTGAATTGCAGAATCCGGTTGGATCTCGATCCGGAAACCGGATCATGTTCAACACTGGTCCTAATCCATGCTTTGCAGAGGTGTACAGGAGCCGGAGTGTCGGAATAGACTCCAGTCGGAGTCTTAACGATTTTCGAAAATAGGAGTGGAGCCGGAGTTGATTTTTTCAAGGAAGGGCTGGAGTCGAGCCGGAGTCATTTTCTGATAAGTGGGTACTTTGTTTATTATTGATTAATATTATTATTGCAGATTTTTTTTACAAAGCATGTTATGAGATGAGCTCAAATGTGCAGTACTACCCCAAAAAACAAGTCACGTTCCGGAGACGTTCTGCAGAAGTGATGGTGTGGTGACACTGCAAATCACAATACTGCAACATTATGATGATGTAAGTTTTGTTCTTAATTTTCATGTTGCAAGTTTCGAGGTCATGAGAACGTCGCAACAACATGTTTATTCTCAACTGGATAATGATTTCAAAGCAAAGATGCAATTGATGGATTTAGTGATAATTCTAAATGTGTCATTGTAACATATTTTGATTTCTATTTTAGATCATCTCAAGGAATGTGGCGGGGACGTTGCAAAAACTTTTATTATGCAAGTCAAATGCAAGGATCGATTTAGTGTGAAAACCACATGCGAAGCGAACGCAGAACAGCGGGTTCACAGGATGTGAGAGTAGTATCCCAGTTAACAGATGCATTTGTAAAATGTTTCGTGTGTCTCTAAAAAAATTTTGAAGTCTGGGAGTGGCATATTTTCTTGGATGTTATGCAGAAATTACAAATGATATATTTTAAATTCATTTTCTTTGTGAAGTGGGGCTGAAAACTGTCTCCACTTTGCAAAACAGCAGACTAAGAAAGGTCTGTTGGCGTTGTAATCCTGTATTGCACAAAGTCACAAGTCATGAAGTTTTGCATCAAACATTTATGCTAGGCCTAAGCTGCAAGGCTTTCAAAAAAAGTTTGCTGCCAACAGGTGTTTCTTAGAGCACAGTAAGTTTTTTGTACTCGTTGGCTTGCAACGATAGTGTAGAATAATATTCTCCATACACACCTGTATAACCTTTTAAAATTTTAGGAAAAATTGTATAGTTCTCATTTTTTAGTATATAATGTCCATTTTTGCTTCATTTAGCATCTAATGTTGAAGTGCACAGCAGAGGTGGAACCGGAACCGGATTATCGGATTCAACTCCGGCTGGTTCTTCGCTTTTCTTTGGGTCCCGGATCAGGACCCGAAGTCAAAAATTTAGGAAAAACTGGACCCGGAGCCGGAGTCACATCAATTTCGGCAGTAGCAGGAGTCTGCGTGGTCGTTACGTAAGTAAAAACATGGGTAAACTACGGTTGGATAGATGATTGTAGCTGGAGTCTGAACAGGAGTCGGATTCTCAAATTTGAAAAATTGCCGGACCCGGATCCGGAACCGTATTCAAAAATTTTGGAACAGGAGCGGCGTCGGAGTCTGAAAAAGTGACTCCGGCCACCTCTGGTGCACAGCAGTCTAGACCAGTATAAAACATTTCCATTTGAAACCAGGGCTGGGAGGCGGACCTCAAAATTTGAGCTCCAGCTCCAGAGAACAAAAATTTTTGACTTCGGCTCCAAAACGATTTGGTTCATTACCAAAAGAAAACCATTGTAAGAGTCGCTTGTCCCACAAACTTTGTATTGAACGGTTACTCAAACTTCGGACTCTGGCTCCATCATCTATTATTTTGGAGTCTGGTTCCAACCATTCAAAATTGATTGAGTTCCGGCTCCACAGCCCTGATCAAAATTAATTTTACCAGCTAAAAAGATTTGTTAGGTCCGAAGAAATCCACTTGCTCAGATTGCCAAGAGACGTGGTGAACTGCAAACTAGTAGCATACCATGTGTGAGGAGCACATCACAGTGCTGTGTCAAAAAACATGACAATATCTTTTTGGGCGATGGCACGAAATGCTGTGAAGTGGAAAATGGAAGTGGCAAATACTTTCTGTGCAGTGTTTACACAAACCGTGAACCCATTTTTACATCACCATGTGATATTCGTTTAATAGGGACGCATAAATTCATTGTTAAAAACTCTAAAGCTAATAATGGAAAACTGTTTGAATCGACAAGTTAGTATGATTCGAAAAGGACATAGCACTTGCAGTTCTGGCATTAATTCACAAGTTTGTGATTAAGGTGAAACTTGCATATGAAGATGTGGGAAGTGTCGAGCTAATTATTCAGTAGCAGCAGTGTTATGTAGCAGGAATATAGCCTACTACATCTAAATAAAAACAAAACAATATTCAACAACAAAGAAGACTGGATTCACCACCAACACTAAGAAGACAAAGAAATGCTGATGAATATGGAAACCAGCCAAGCATCAAGAAGGAAGCATGAACTACATGTTGAACATGAACAAAACCTCATTCTGCTTTCACTGTGATCATGTTCAGATAACACTTTTACTCTCACTTTCTGTTGCGAACTTACGAAAAGCATGCGTAACGCCGGACAATGAATGGCGTCGTTGCTAAGCAATATGACGTCGCAAGATGGCGGCGTTACCTAGCATTATGACGCAGTATCCTGTACGTTCTACGTACAGGAGGTGCAAACGCCTTCAGGGGATTCCCCATAAATTTTGGTATAAATAAGCTGGTTTTCGCAGTGAAAATTCAGATTGGACGACCTAGCTTCGGCAAACAGTTCTGACCTCCTTCGGAAGTTTAAACCATTAAGGTTTTGCTTCAGAAGTAAAGTGAAACCCTGCCTCTGGCCAAACCTAGCTCGACGGCACGGCTGTGAGGTAGTGTTGTTGAAGATTTGAAAGTATCCCCTTGAGATCATCAACTCCACAACCTGAGTTTCAGACTGAAAACAAAGTCACATAGAACGACTTGTTTTTAGTCAACACGGGCGGCATTGGCCGGGATCTCTGACACCCAAAACGATAAATTGGCATTGTCCGGGTGAAATTATGACACTCATAATCATAAAATTAGAAACCCCAAAACTATCGTTTCCAAACGTGCCCAAATAAAACTATCCCTGTTGACATTAAAACTCTGTAACGCTGGCAAATGAAAGACGTTGAGATCGTGACAGTTACTTCGGAAACTAGCTAAGATCTTTTTGATTAATGAACCACCCCACACTGGAAACGTCTGTCACGATCAGACTTGTCCAAAAGCTTGATTCCCAACTGTAAGCCATTCATTTGACAATGAGTTAGTGTACCAATAGGTTTTAAGTCAGATTACACTTTCAGTATTTAAGAGAATCTTGCTGGTTGTAAGGATGGTCCTAGAAATTGACTTATGTCTGTGAATTTGATTCGAGAGAGTTTTCTATAAAGTCATTTATTTTATTTGTGAGTATCTGTTTTCTGAACATATCTGCGTGTTAATTCAAATAAAGCAACTAGCAAGGAAAGGGTAACTGTGTTTAATGCTAGCCATATATTTAAGGAGGTATCAGAAGTAAGCAGAGCGGTTTTAACAAACGAGTGAAGATTTGTTATTACTGTCCCTTGATACGGCAAGGACGCGAACCCACCTGTAAAAATAATGCTATATCTAAAAACAGCAGCTTGGGCATAGGTCCAAATGAAGCTGTTAAAGTTAGCACCACTCATGAAAAAATAATATGGTAACAAACAATCACCACTTCTGCTATTCAATACTTTGTCTTGAGCAAACTGTGTTCACAAGGCTCTTGAGCTGGTACTCATTTTTCAGGCACCACCTCCGGGCATCTAATTTTTTTGTCTCCCTCTCCAGAACCATTTGTTCCGAAAAAGCATGGCATTATTTATATAACTTGCTTGAACCGGAACCCAAATTTCAAGCTCCAGTACCACAATCCAAAATTTTTTGGCTCTAGCCATCAAAAATTTGTTGGGTTCCGGCTCCACAGCTCTGATTCACATTGGAGTACTGTAGGTATCAATGCGCTTACCTGTTCAATTTTTGATGAGTGTGTTTAATGGAACACAACTTGTCCGCATGCTTGTTTTTTGCAACCTAAAACGAAGGTTTTTGTGAATTAGTATATTACCTGAATGACGAGAAGATTTAAGCAAGTTTTTGATGGAATTTTTGGATCAAGTTTTTTTTATCAAACAAAACACCCGGGCGATGAAACTGGCTAGCACTGACAGAATTCAAGCCACACCGAAAGTGTTAAAGCAGGAAAGTGTATTGTGAAACCATTTACCTCTGTACTTCACCATTGAGACCAGTGGTGCGCAGAGGGGTGGCGACGGCCCCGGGCATCCAAAGAGGGAAATTACAAGAATTAAAATTCTGTAAATAGATGAGTTTTCGTATTATAAGGCTGTTAACACATGCTGCATGGATTTAAATTTTCAGGCAGTCGTCCCGGGCATCACCAGACCTCTGCACGCCACTGATTGAGGCCATTGCATTTGTTGTGTGCACTGCTTTGCCGTATGTTATGTAGCAACAGTACCTATTTTGTAATGAGACAACAATGCCAATGTTTCTGTTCTGCGCAGTGTTAGCAGTTTGTCGTAGTCTGACATACTTTTGATGACTTCGACTTGTTTTTTAATGATGGGTTTGGCACGGTTTCGTTATAATTTATATTTCATTTTATCTAAGCACATTTGGTTGACATTTGCTAGAGAAGAATCTGGCACAACACTGGTGCGGAATATGTGTGTTCTTTGCCTTCTGTGAAACGTGCTTTGTGCTAGCTTGTTTGTCCATAAACTGCAATGATTCACAGGGAGTATGCAGACAAATTATGCTGTATTTTGTAGCTCAGGCCCGTGTGTAGTACGGGCCTCCGTTTTCCGCGTATAATGTACAATCTTTGCTGCATTTAGCATCTGATACTAAAGTGCATGGCTATCTAGACCAGTTTAGCAGTGTTCCATTTGAAAATTATTTATGTCAGGAAAAAATCCACGTGTTCAGATTGCAAAGAGACTTGGTGAACTGCAGACTGGTAGCATAACATGTTTGAGGAGCACATCATTGTGTTGTGCCAAAAAGCTGATAATATAATATTGTTAGATGGCACTAAATGCTGTCAAGTGGAAAATGGAGGTGGCAAAAACTTTTTGTGCAGGGTTTACAAAAAACTATGAATCTAATTTTAAACACCCATTTGATTTGGCTTTACAGGGACGCACAAATTCCTTTTCAAAAACTCTTCTGTGAAGCTTGACCCAGAGAACTGTTTAAATCGACAAGCTGATTCAAAACGGATATAGTACTTTTGTAGTTATGGCAACAACACACAATTTTGTGGTGCAATTTTTCCTGCTCCCTTTTCAATTGCGCTAAATTGCTACTGGCAACTTCACTCAGAACAAATTTGCCAAAATTTTGTACTTTTACTGGTAGGTCTTACGGCCACTCCCACTGTTGTGCCTTTTGTTTCACTGCTTCAAATTGCTTTTTCTGTTGCATTTGCTTGCCTTTTCTGCAAAAACAATGTGCTGTAGGCTATTTAGCTCAGGACTTCTTCACAATTGATGCGATTGCAGTTATTTCATGCACCACTTCGCAGTGTTGTGTTGTGCTCTCCTTTTATATATGTTCCGAATGCTATTTGCAAGTGCACTCAGAACAAATATGCCATTTTTTTAGCCAAATTATTGTAGGCTACTGTGATTGGTAATGCCAACTTGATACTGCTATCATTTTCGTTTCACTGTTGCATTGCATGCAGGGCTGTGGAACCAGAGCTCAAATTTTGGTCTCCAGATCCGAGTATAAAAATTTCTGTCTCTGGCTCCAACCTCTGAAAGTTTTTGGCTCCTACTCCTGAACGATTTGGTCCATGCAAAACTAAAAACCATTGTTTTATGTGTACAACTCGCTTGCCTAACAAAATTTCTCTGCTGAACGGAAATCCACATTTCAGCCTCTGGCTCCGGCTCCCCCGTCTAAAATATTTTGGCTCTGGGTTCAGTCATCCAAAATTGCTTGGGCTCCGGCTCCACACCCCTGATTGCATGTTCTGTTGCAATTGCTTGCCTTTCTGTATAAGCAGTAAAATGTCAATAATTCTGTGCTGCATAGTGTTGACAGTTTGGCATAGTCTGACTTAACTGTAATGACTTTCGACTATTTTTATGATGGTTTTGCCAAGGTTTCGTGATAATTATTCACAATTTGTTCACATTTGCTGGGGAAGCATCTGACAAAACATCTGGACTCATTGTGTGTCTTTGCCTGTTGTTCAGCTGTGCTTTTTATTTTGTTTTTTTTCTTTATTCGTGCCGAATGGTTACTTCTCTTTGGATAAACTTGTGAATTTCATATACAAATTGAATCCAATAAACTCATCAGAAAACAATTTGCTGACTCATGAAGTTTTGCAAATGGAAGTTATTAGGACCTCAGCTGTTCGTTACCAATGATACAAGTACGTGGCTAGAACGTCATTCAATTGTTTTTTCAAAGCATAGAGAGCTTGAGGTCATGTTGCTTGGATTTCATTTTGTCTCGTTGGCACGACGTCGCAAAGTGTCGACAAATCTTCGCCCTGTTGGCGCCAATGGCGCCTTTGTCCGAACTTCAGAGTAACCATGTCGTAGGCTATCGTCGTGGCCACATGGAATTGTTTGTTGGGACTTCACAGGAAGTCTTAAATTTTTAATACAACTTGGATGTAAGTAAGGTTAGGTTGGTGAGTTTCATGTATGTGGAGATTTGGACAATTTCTTGTTGATGGTGATTCGTTAAAAATGTGTTGGCCAATAAAATTTAGCTCACATAAATAGTTTAGGCAGTTTCTCAACAACCAGCATTTCCAGTTTTCTGTTTCGAAGGACAAAAAGTACCGTATCACGCATCCAGTTTTCTGCCAGATATAAAACTGAGTTGGAGAACATCTCACTACTATCAGCATGGTCGAGTGGGAAGTCACGAGACAATCCTCTGTTCGAGTGAATCCCTTGTTGTACTGTATTTGGTTTTTCTTTTGATGTACTTACACAAGACTTCAAGTCAAAATTTTTGGACCTCTTGTGATGTACATTTCGAAAAGCAGACAAGTGTTGATAATTAAATTAAGCTTTTGGAATAGGGTTAGGTTTAGCATTTCGATTAGGGTTTTGTGTTAGTGTTTAAAATTAGGGTTTATAGTAAGCATTTAGGGTTAGGGTTCAGTGTTAGTGTCTAAGGTTAGGTTTTAGGATTAGCGTTTAGTGTTGATGGTTAGGGTTTGCAGTTAAGGTAAATGGTTAGGAAATAGGGTAAAAAAATATGGCCACCTTAATCCTTTATCTGAGAAGCAACTGACACTATTGCAGTGATCAGCAAATTCATTCGATACGTTTTTTTAGTCTTTTAATGCAAAAACCGGATAAGGTCTTTTAGACACTGCTAAAAGTTTAGATAATTCACACTGGAGTTTGAGCAGGAGTCGGAGACCAAAACTTTAAATTTTGTCGGTGCGGAGTCGGATTATATTCAGCTGAAGCAGGAGCGGAGTTGGAGTAAAAAATTTCAGACTCCGTACACCTCTGCCAAAGGCGGCGCAACGGAAAATGTTTGAGAACCACTGTCATGACCGATCCAGTCCTGACTCCTGATCCATGCTTTGCTCATCTCTGACTTTCTGGTGTGCATAACTGCACGTGTTGCTCCCTTGCCTTGCAGTGCTTGCGTAGAAGTGTATGCAGCAAAGATGATCACTATCCGGTTTGCCGGCTTGCGTATAAGTGTATGCAGCAAAGATGATCACTATCCGGTTTGCCGGTTTGATATCCGGCAGGATACTGTAGTGAGTTTGCAACCGGATACGGATATCCAAACTGCTTTCCAACGGGGACCGGATACGGATAAGGATATCCGAAACGTTCTTCTCGATATTTTGAGGGTTCAGATTGTTGGAAAAAGTACTCCCATCCCATGCCCTACTTCTTGAACATGCCAAGTTTATCAGCATGAGTCTGTTGCTGGTGTAGCAAGATGGGGCTCTTTCAGTATACATTACTGTATAGTAATACTTAAGTTTGCTACGTACCTGGACTAGGGTTAGCTTGACCAGAGTACTGACTAGGCCGACTGTGATCTGTAGTCTAGACCAGTGGTTGTCAACCTTTTTTGTATTGGTACACCCTTTTGAATTTGCTCAAAAACCTGTACACCCCTGCAGTGCACTAAAATATACTACTGCAAAAGTACAATATTTAATAAGCGATTTTTATGCTGTAGACGTTGCTTAGCCTATTTCAAATGAACCTTGTAATGTTTGGTGTGTGCTTGTGTCTGCCATATTAATCTGCTACACATGGAGTTGATTTTTCTAGATCAACATCCTTGGTTGAGTTTCTCTTTTTTGATTTAACTTTGACAAGAGCAGAAAATCCTTGCTCACAAAAGTAGGTTGTTGGCATGCGAACAAGAACAGAAATCGCTTTTTGACTGAGATTTCGGTTATCAGGAATGCTGAGAAGCATAGGCGTACGAGGCAGGGGGTCGGGGAGAGAGGGCGGCCGCCCCCCATCTTGAAAATTTTCAGGGCAAGCGCAAGTTGCTCAAAAATCCTGAATGATAAAAAATGTATATTCAATGCAGTTAATTCAGGGCAAACTCTGTTTTCAGGGCAAGCGCAAGTTGCTCAAAAATACTGACTGATAAAAAATATTTCAGTACAGTGAAAATTTTCTGGGCACTTCTGTTTTTCAGGGCAAGCGCAAGTTGTTCAAAAACCCTGAATGATAAAAAAATTTTAATACAGTGAGATTTCAGGGCAACTCTATTTTTTAGGGCAAGCGTAAGTTGCTTAAAAATCCTGAATGGTAAAAAATTAATATATATTCAATACGTTAATTCAGGGCACACTGTTTTTCAGGGCAAGTGCAAGTTGCTCAAAAATACTGAATGATAAAAAATATTTCAATACAGTGGAAAATTTCAGGCCAACTCATGTTTTTCAGGGCAAGACCAAGTTGCTCAAATATCTTGAATGTAAAAGTATAGCCTACTCAATAGGCCCTATAGTGAAAAATTATTGGGCAAACTCTATTTTCCAGGACAAGCGCAAAATGTTCAAAAATCCTGAATGATAACACTTCGTCCAATCCAAACCACGTTCTTCAAACTGATTGAATTTGGCGGAGATGTCTTAAGCAGTTGTGCAAACTCGAACAACTTTCAGACAGTGCAAGTAATGATCGAGAATTGCTTTTTCCTCATTGGCAACCCTACAATACACAATCAACTGCACCTTGTCTGAAATATCTGTTATTTCATCGAGATAAATACGAAACGACTGAGGGTTCTGCAGCTTGTGAAGAAATTGTTTCAACAAATCTCCTGAAGTATGAAAACATGTACATTTAGTAGCATTGCCTCATAGTGAAATTTGTCTTACTTTATCAACAGCTTTTTTCCTCTGTGTAGAAGGTCAGCGGTAATTTCAATACAGGGAAGAACTACAAATTCCAACTCAGTATACGGACGTTTTCTTTGCGTAAGGATACGGGCCATTTTCAGGGAAGCAAGTACTAAATCATGATTCATTCTTTTACCACACTTGTCACGACTGATCTTGATGGGTATGATGCTGTGATTTCAAATGTTTTTGAGATGTCTTGGAGCCAAATGACTATTACCAAATGTGGTTGTACCAAACAGGCAATGCGCTGAAGAATATGGGTTCAACATTTCTTCTTTTGTGCCATAAAATCCACACGCGATGTAGTCACCATGCCATTTGCGTTTCTTTGCAATGTAGACTTTTTTCATCTGAATAGCTTTCTTTACAACAGTACGCTGCTGATTCACGTCATTACTCCCGGAAGTGGGTTACGTTGCACTCAGCATGTGATTTGCTGACATCCTTAATCTTCCCTGATTCACTGAAATCTTTACTTTGACAGTTGCTATGCTTTTTCACAACTATCTCTCGCTACTAATGTGTTTTTTTAAAAATTGCATCTGTCCATTTTCTTTGGGGGTAAACAACTGACTGCAATAACTTTCAAAAGTATAAGATGATAATTGCTCAAAATCTGAACTGAAAAGTTGCAAAGTTATAACTAACACACAGATCATTCACTCCCTTTCGGTATTATACTGTATAGTTCTCGCTTAGCTCCAGCTAACTGCTTGGAAACAATAATCACTGCCAAGAAAAGCATGATTATTACGTTATGGCTTACATAAATCTCAAGCTAGAGCAATGTTTCCCAACCTTCCCTACCTGCGGACCACCCACTGCTGCGTTGAACATAAAAGGATACATGGTCACCGGATGGTCACCAATATTATAAACAAACTGTCGAGAAAAGATGGACAATTCATTAATTCACACTCTCCAGTAGATGCGGTTTTAAAAACTGTGCAAAGTTAAGAAAATGAGATAGAGCTAAGAACATTTATGTGAGACGATGTGATTGTTCTTCAAGAGCACACACCTCGTACACCCCTGTACACCCCATCACGGTGGCACACCCCTGCAAAATTCTGGTAGACCCTGTGGTGTACGATACATCCGGTTGACAAGCACTGGTCTAGACTGACTAGACTAGCTACAGTAAAGCAGGCTGAGGCTAGCTGTTTCAATGTATTCTGCAGTATACACTAGGTCGTGCTGTCTTCGCGCCTAGTTTACGTGAGCCTGCATTGACTGGTCGTTGGACGATACCAGGTTGCAGTTAGCTTTTTTCGTTCTTGAACACAACGCGCAAAATTGTTTTATGACATTATGATTATCTTATCTTGTTAGACTCAGACTGAATTTTAAGTGAGCCATTTCAAAATTTGTGAGGTAGTTTGTTGTTTTAAATGCTATAATTTGGTTTATAGACTAAAGTGCAACAAATGGGTAGGATAAATAAATGATTATGGTATTATGAATGTGAAATCATGGATAGTGTTAAAAATGGAACCATTTGTTACTAAACAAATGACTAATAAAAAGCCTGGTGTGGCAAAACTTCAGTTTGCTTTTTGATGCAGTCGACTCTGGCAATGAAAATGTCAAGCTTGCTGTGTACTGTATTTATTAGGGCATGACAGGGCCCAATACACAGGGCAACGCATTTTAGGTAGTGTCTCACTCTTGTGTGGTGTTTCGTAAAGCAAGACTGTTGTAGAGGCTTCGCCTGCATGCTAAAGCACTAGTCTAAAGGGAGCTCCCAGTAGCATTTGTGCCACTGGGGATGTTATACTTTAGCACGCCGCATGTGTAGCAGCCACACTGCGCTGCTACTCTGTGCTGGTACTATTTTTTGCCTTCAGTTGAATATTGCCTTCAGTACAATTGGATTGGTGGAAATGTTCATTAAAAAAGTAGGATTTGCAAAGAAACAATTGGTTGGGGTCCAAGAGTTTATGGTTAGGATTTAAAGTGTCATGTCATGGTATAGTTAAGGTTTAGGGTCATACTTTAGGTTTGGGGTTCAGGGTTTAGCATTAGGGTTTAGCCTACAGCTCACATTATGCAAACAAGAAGCTGCTAACAGTAACTTCTTGCCAGCCCTGAAACCATTAAAAAACTTGACCAGGCAAGTGGGACTGACTTGAGCTGTTATAGATGTCACGGTCAACTAATAAGGAAGACATGTGTTCCAAACTTGTCATGTAACCACTTCACCAGATTGTGTTCAACTGATGGCAAAATAGACACTACACAAAAATGCATGCTGTGCATCATTGATCATAGTACACTTTTGGTTAGTTTTCGGATACGGATAGTATGATTTTCACCAAAACAGGATTCAGATGGGATACAGATAGCATTTTTCAAAAACAGGATAGGGTCGGATAAAAAAACATCCGATCATCTCTGGTGTGTAATACGTAAGTTACTTAGTACAATACTCTCAACAAGTCATGATCAGTAGTGCCACTCCTAGTGTTTTTCCACTAGATATAGTGTTTTTTCATTTCATGTAATATTCTAGTGTTTTTTATGGCTATCTAGTGTTTTTTATGAGTGATCTGAATGTAATTAGTTGCACAATTTTGTTTGATTGTAACTGTAATTGAGACTCCTTGATTTTGTGCAATTGCAATTTGCTAAAAATTGATAATTCTACCTTATTAAATCTTAAATTGCACAAGGCAATATAATGTGTTTTGAGTTAAACCGCTGCAAAATCACTTGGTCATCTGTAAAAGTTTCAGGGACCTGTACAAACAAACCCAAGTATTGCTGCTATTATCTTCCGTTTTCTTTGTCTCTGGTTTATAATGAGTTGCACAATGTCTATGGTTGGTATTGCAACGCATTTTCTGGGCATTTTCACTGTGTGTAAGTTTGCTTTTGTAATCTTCTAGTGATTTTTTTGTGAATCCAGTGTTTTTTTATAATGAAATCTAGTACTTTTCTGCAACAACAGAGTGGCAACACTGCCCATGATGCTAGCGTATACCATAACAGTTGGTCAAGCTGAGTAAGGTTAGTTTTGAACTGCTTTGAATTCATACAGTCCTGTTTCGCAAATGGGTTTAACTCAGCAGTACTTGCGGCATGTACCATCTGGTCAGTTTGGAGTGATATGTAGCCAGCGGTCAAACATTGCTTTCCTCAATATAAGAAACACGATTGCTCGTTATGTTGGTGTTGGGGCATGTGAAAACGTCAACATTTGGGATACGCGAATCCAGGAAAAAGTAAGTCAGATTGAATTTTTTAATGGAGCCAATGTAAATGTGGTTTCACAATAATGTTCATTTTGATTTATTTATTTAGCCTGTTTGTATTGTTTTTCAAATTTTATTGTTTTACTGTGATCCTCAGGAGTTGCAATCAGAGTTAAACATACCACAATGTTTCATCATAGATCATACGGTAGTCAAAATTGCTAGAAGGAAGTGGCTAAGGAACCGCCTTGCCGTTCCATAGGACCAGTTTTTCTTTACTTTTTTCAAAAGTTTCCAAAGTTTAGGTTTAGAGGTTAGGGTTAGACATGGACGTCGGAAGATGAGGACAGGGGTGAGGGGATCCTTGGATTTTGAAAATTGCAGCAAAAAATGATTGTTTTGTTAGTTTTAGCATGATAATTTTATAATGAAAAACAATGAACAAAAATGAGTGTATGTACCAAGCAACAATAACAAAAAGTAAATGGTCACATAATACAAAAACATTAGGGCAAAAAATAGTACACATAAAAAATGCACAAAACACAGTTGTTTTATAGTAAGTACATAATAGACATCAACGTAACACAGATTATGGTGGGCAAGCAGTGGATGAAGAGTTGAGGTATGTACAAATGAGCCGGTGAAGCAAGCATAGGTGAAAGGAAAGAAGTGAGCAACAATAAGGATTATGAGGCAGAGAGCAATGTGTTAAAACACATTCATTACAAAAACAAGTAGCAAGGGCAGAAAACTATGTTTATACCATTTTTTTAAAGGAAAATGTTAGGGACCCGGTATGGATCTGTGGGACCTGATTTCTCTGATCCTAGGGACCCGATTTTCTCTGAGTTTAGGGACACAATGATAGTTCTTTCTGATTCTGAGGACCCGATTTGAAAACCTAGGGACACGAATGGGGTCCCTAAAGCGCCTTTAAAAAAACCTGTGCATACATATACATCGTGAAGAAGTAACAACTAGCACAATTACCCACACACCATAATGGAATGTATATCATGGACGAAAATATGTCCCACCAGACACATGATGTCACCAAATGATGTTGAAGAGACAAGGGCATAAACAGATTACAATAAGTTTAGCAAGAAACATTAATCCAATAGGTGTTGGGTACATGACAAACAAAATATGTTTTGTAAATGAAAGGAGTATTTAGTTTGAGAAAAGGTAATACAGTAGTCCCTGCTTATTAACTCCTTGAGAGCCGGTCTACGGTATATTCGTACTTGGCTTTTGGCCTAAAAAAACAGCAGTTTTCTGTTGCCTTACAAACGCCCTAGCTCCTCCACTGATTGCGCTAGAGAGCTGTTCAAGAGCTTAAACAGTTTGGGTAGTCTAGTAGATTGCACTCGAAAAAAATTTTTTGGTTGGGGGGTGCAGATTTTTTGTGATTGACGTCATAAGTGAAGTAGTTTTAGGGTCATTTTGGCTCATGTTTCCTGGCCCAGGGCCTAACCGCTAGGCCAAAGTGTTTCACTGAAGTTTTCATTGGAAACTAGGCTCGAGTCCAAGTCTTTTGAGCCTTTGATCGACTTTCTAGCGTTTCTGGTTCAAAACTTATGATTTAAAATAAACAAATTAATTAATTAGCTAATTAGTCAAATATTTTTTCAAACTTACATCACAACTTTTGAACC
>Ga0210059_1004554_pt1 | contig 22388 bp, 10 predicted proteins | sample Ectturendosymbi2_FD_188042 | JGI IMG/M metagenome (GOLD analysis project Ga0210059, IMG submission 188042) | Ecteinascidia turbinata endosymbiont from Florida, USA - Sample 2 (SPAdes) (version 2) | ecosystem: Host-associated > Tunicates > Ascidians > Unclassified | place: Key West, Florida...
TGTTGACCATCACTGTCCAATCCATCGACCTCCCTACGGAAGCATGACCTGAAGATTCTGCCTGACGAGACAATCGCATGGCTGCTCAACACCTGTCCCGAGATACCGTGCGGCCTAGCAGTTGATGAACTCTCTCAAACGATGCAGAGGGTAATTAGAAAAGTATTTAGAACAGCTACTGTTGAATTCAACTGTTACTTTTTAACGTCAGACTGCTATCCCCGCTAAGGCCTACAGGGCTATCCCGTTGCAATCAAAATGTATGGTTAGATTACAAATTAATTGCAATGTGGCAATTGACATTTTCCAGAATCAGAACCGTTTGCCACTTCAAGACATGCCAAAATTATTTTGCAAATTGAAAATTTTCACAGGTAAAGTCAATACAGATGTTTTTGCACGATTTTGCGGAAGGAAATATTTTTATACAAATTTGCAAAATTAAATATGTGCAACACTTATCGGAATAATTTACAAACATTTTGTACAATAACATTCGTGCTTATCCACTTTGAATCTGTCCAGCTAACTCCAGAAAAAGTTATTGAGTAAAGCACTCCAAGGGGATGTCTTCTTGAATACGTGAAAAAACTGAGATTTGGAATATAACAGTATGGTGACTGATGATGGTCCCCTCTAATCTATAATAAACCATCTCATCACATTTGGTGAAGTTTGTAAAATATATTGGAATTATATTTTAGAAATTAACTACTGAATAGATTCCCAATGGCACATTTTCAATTTTTTTGCTTAATATTATTTTTACCGAAATATGGAATCAAAACATTTTGAAAAACTTTACCGGAAAAGCTGACCTTGTTTCAAAAACAAAACATTTTTGCCAAAACTTTTCATTCATAAGATAAAAACTTGTTTTATGCTGAACTGTTTGTACCTGTTGCTGTGCATCAGAGGTGATTGGAGTCACTTTCCTTGACCCCTGGTCCCGTTTTGAAAAAACTGTCTGCTACAACTGCTACATTGACGTGAGCGGTGGTCAAAAGATAAAGTGCGTAAGAGTTCCTCCGTCCACAGACCGTATAGACATTGGTAGTTAGGGGAGATAAGGGACCTTTGGGCCAAAATTTACATTTTGTTCGATGCAATCCCTGCTGCTTGCCGCAAGTGGCTCAAAGTTGGTTTCCAAAAAGTGCGAAGGGTCCTCATTATTTTTGTACCAAAAAATAACCAAAATCTATCATACTGACGATGCCCAATTTTACGTGAAATCGATTTCCTATTAAAAATTTGCTGATCGATTCCTTGCTTACACCCATCGTGGAAAGTACATACTTGAACCTCTGAATGATTGCACTTTAAAAATTGTTGAAAAAGTGGCCCAAAGGTCCCTACCCTGAGGGACCTACTGCCCATGGCTAAGGGACTTTTGGATCACGTTGTTTTGTCAGGTAATTTCATGACAGTAATTGCAAAGGACAAACAAATTTTCGTTTATTTACAATGAAAAATGAAACTTTTCCTTATTTACCATAAAAAAGAAAAACAATAATTTGCATTTCTGCAATAAAGAACATGAAATGCAGCGGAAATGCAAGTTTTCCTCATAAAACTTATTTTACTTAGCAAAGAGCACGTCTACTGTTGTACTTTCAGGGTAATCCTAACCTTACATGAATACTTGCATGTTTATTACAAATTATCATCAGACAAAGATTAACACAGTGGTTCCCAACCGGGGTGCCATTCACGATACTCAGGGGTGACGCGAGCTAATACAATTTTCAATATATCATTATAAATACTATTTTCACAATGTCATCAAACCTTAAAGAAAATCGCTATGCGTTCGCCACTGGGTACCGCAAATCGTATTTACCTTCTGTAGCGTGCCGCCAGCCCAAAATGGTTGGAAAACACTGGATTAGCTCGTGATCCCTACCGTGACGGGTGTGCATTAGTGTTGAATAAATCGGAGATTTTTGGAATCCTAATCCAGTCCAACATTTTCTTTGAGTAATCCGGTCCTATCCTAATCCGGTAGACCTGTCCGAGTAATTGATCCAATCCAGTTTATATCCGAAAAAAAACTCTGGTTAAGCATTTTACAGAAGTGATCAATGTAGTTTGGATATCCATATCTGATCCGGTTGTGTTTTTTCAAAATCCAGTCGGATCCGGTTCTGAAGTGCAGAATCCGGTTGGATCGCGATCCGGAAACCTGATCATGTTCAACACTGGTGTGCACGTGATACTAAATATAAAGAGAATGCGAAAAGAGTTTGGTCAACAAAACGTAGCCAAAGAAAAACTGAGCGTCACCTGTAGGCCTGCCTTTCAATGAAGTAAAGAAAAAAAAATGTAAGCCGCCCTTGATTATAAGCCGCACGAATTGATGAAAAAAAACTTTATTAAGCCGCGGCTCACAATCGAACAAATACAGCAGTGTAGGATGGCAATGCATGGTTTTCTGTTGGATTGGAAATCTGTCAAGAAAACACGTAGGCCTAATTATATTTCACCGTTGAAAAACAAATTAATCCATTAGCCACACACCACAGACATAAAACCTAGCTGCTTCATCGCCAAAGCTCTTCTGGATACAGGTTTCTGTTTTTAAGTGTCAACTATACAGTATATCTCAGTGGAGTTCTTTAAGGAATGTTGTAACCAACATCAGCCTCACAAATGCTATTACTATATTTCAACACATCTTAACAACTTTTCTCAAAATGGTTTCATCAAACCTTCCGTTGACGTTCTTACATTTTTTTAATGTGGCCACACCTGGTCTACTTCTGCAAAGCGCATGAGACAAAGAAGAAAACGTAAGGAATGGATTATTATGGAACCTTTTTGCAATATTATAAAATAAGCAATCATACAAAGGATCCTTGGTCATGGTCCAAAGGATCTTTATTCCAATTGGTCCAAAGGTCTTTCACCCGGCCATTTTTATGCTGCTGCTACTGAAACGTTGTTACTTGCTTAATTGTACAAAACTCTGCTGTCACTCCAGACATAAATGTCGCTTCTATTTGCAAACCAAGCAACTGACAGAAATCTGCTTTCTATCCTCGGATATCACAAAAAGTTCAGACTCTTTAAAATTTACTTTTACTCAATAAAAATGCGTTTTCAACTATAACTGCTTAATGACTGGATCAAGGTCCCGCGCATTACACATGACAAGTTGACGTCTGATAAGCATTTTTACGCATGGTTAACGAAGCGTTACCATATGTCATTTATGAGAAAGACACCATGGCCATTGGTCCCTAATCTCCCCTACTGCTCTTTTCGCTGCTTTGCGTTGGTTTTGAATGATTCAGTTGAGGTAAGCTACCAGCGAGAGTTGAAAACAGAATTAAATCTCATGCAGTAGGTCTCTTCACACTACGTAATCCTGGTAACTTAAATAATTGTTCTACAAAGAAAACAGTAGATTTATAACTGTGAAAAATTAAAGCCAAGTCGTTTTGCGAAAGATACTTCTGCTAAATTAGCATGCGTCTCGAGACGTGTTTCCAATTTTCATGATATCACGATAAATCCAGAAAATATTTTTACTGCCACTGAGATCTGAATTTACGAGGCTTTGTTTATGAGAACAATGCTCTGCCACTGAGATTTACTGTCTTGGTAATTGCTTATACGTGGAAAATGACTTGTGTATTTGCATTTGTGTAATTTCTTTTCAACACATTTGGTTCAAGAAATAATGTACAATACTATCTTCGAGTTACAATGCCCCAGTTGCTGCATGTGCAATGAAATAATTTATTATGCACTAACACAGGTGTTTTTGTAAGGAAAATGTTAGGAACCCGGTATGGATCTGTAGGGACCCGATTTCTCTGATTCTAGGGGCCTGATTTTCACTGATTTTAGGGACCCGATGATTATTTTCTGTTTCTAGGGACCCGATTTGAAATTCTAGGGACCCGAATCGGGTCCCTAAAACGCCTTTAAAAAAACCCTGCACTAACATTAAAACGATGCAAAACAATTGCGTCTTGAGTCTTAGGATTTCCAATGGGTGCAGAAATATTGGTTAAAACTCTGATTTCATTCACAATAGGGAAATACTGCAACATTTTATAATGTCAAAATATTAGAATGATGTGGGAACGATCTTGTCAGATTGCTTTAATTTGAAAAAAAAATTTTAACACAGACCAATACAGTCGAGGTAGAACGCTACTGATACAAACCTGAAACGAACACATTTTCCAATTTACAGCGCACGAAACCTTCAGACACAACAAACGAATAATGATATTTCGAATAATCTAAATAGCATCAGTGCTTTTAATCGGCACATTTTCCTGTTTGATGTCAATGTGGTTTCGTATTTCTTTCCACAAAAATAAAAAGTATTTCAAGAAAATTGGAGATACTCGTTACTCCTGAGTTCTGAGACTTGTTCACTGAATAGAAGTAACTCAAGGATGAAATAATTTTTTCGTGTCTATTGAAGTTTTTTGCCAACACCTGGAGTACGTCAGATTTTTTCATTTGACATTATATGTGTGAGGTATTGGCCAGCAGGACTTGTCTCACCATGCAATATTCGTGTGATATTCTGGTCACATAGTCGAACTTACGTAGCTGGGATCTCTCGATTCGGAAACGTAGTGTCTCGACATTCAGGGCTTTATGAATTTCACAGCTGCACATTTTGTTGCAAAGTGTCACATCATCAACTCTTTGCAAAAATCCCATCTCTGCTGCTTCCATTTGGGATAGTATGCATTTAGTGATTGCACATATTTCATGACCACAGGTATTGATCGGAACAAAGGCTCACTTGAAAATTAACGGTTTTGCTGTTTTGGAAAGCTCCCGTTTTGTGACCACAGAACGATTAATCTCATGCAGAACTGCATTTGCTTTGCCACTCCGTGCATCAACCTCCTATGTTCCGCCTTCCGTACGCGTGAATACCTCTCTGAGGTACTTGAACTTCGCCACCTGCTGCGGTGTATTGCCTCTCACTTGCAGCATGCACTGGCTTATGTTTCTGGAGAGACATATAGCATCACGCCATTTTTAGGGTTGATTTTAGTCCAGTGGAGTTTTAACATTTTTGTCATGATGTGAAGCATAAAGAACGTAATAATTTATTTGCAAAACAACGAGTAAAGATATTTCTCTAGCTAGATGTAACCTTGTGACATTCATAGCGGCGGAGAGCTGTGCTTCATGTAACATTCGTTTGCTACAGTCAGAGCTGTTATTTCATGTAATAGGCTACTCCCATAATCAAAATCCTAAACGTTTTGAAAATCATAAAGGAGCGTGGCGAGGCACAAAAGTGACGTATATACGAAGACGATTAATTTTGGTCATCACGTTGTGGTACAAGTGTATAATGTGAGTGTGCCAAGAGAGTCTGTAATGAAACAGCAAACCTTAGGGTTTATGTTTATTTGTTGCAGAGAAGTAGATATTATTAAATAATAGAGGAGGGGGGTGGTTTCTGTGCCTAGATATGGTCATAACCGCTGTTTTTGAGGGGTTGAAAGTACCATTCCAAACCTCAGGCTACTTGTGCATCGTGCAGAGTTCTTGCGTTCGAACACTGTGCAAGTGGACAGGACACGCATCTGAGTAAAAGAGGTTAATGTCATCAGCATAAAAAGCAATGGATGCTTTAATGAACGTAGTAGTAACATTTGCACAGATTGCAAACAGTGGAGGTATTAAGGCACATCTTTGGGGAACACCACAGCTAGTATATTGTATTTTATGTCTAGTATATTGTATTTTAGCATGTGTTGAGCAGCCTTTCGATTGCCTCATCGCCCAGAACCATCAGGCCAAGCAGTCCATGAGGAGGTCGATGGATTGGACATTGGAGGACAACATGGTCGACGCTTTGTTCTTCTGCGCTATATTCACAGGCAGCAGAGGAGGCCATACCCTGTTTGTGCAAGCAGGAGAGGAAACGTCCGACACCAGCGGCGGTTGAGCAGGACCCAGGATCTTCTTCGGATGGCCATTCCGGAGGTGAAGGTGCCAGTGTCGGGAACGAAAATTGGGAGTCTTGCAGGGTTGTCCATGAACCTCGCATTCCATTTTTGATCGATTGCATCAGCTTTAGCATCCAACCATGCTGGAAAAATAAACTAGATATCTCTTCTATTAGCCTACAACACCACAACCAACAAAACTGTTTTACTGATTCAGCAAAAGTAAATCCCGGTCAAGCTTCAAGAAGATATAAACCTACATTGCACTGTTTGCAAATGAATTTCAAAATAATTTCACATAAAAAGTTACAGTCATTACAACTCAAATATTATTTTCATTCGTACTGAATTCTATAACTTATATTCAAATCCAATTTTTCAAACTATTTCGCGCTAAACCGTCAACTAGACGTTTTGCACGCATGACTATATTGCCTCCGGCCTGCGCACAAACCACAAAAACGTGAAAAAAGTTTCCTGTTGTTTACTATAACAGGAACAGTTAAAACAAACAATCCAATGAGATAAATATCATTTGTCCTCAAACGCAGGAAATGCAACGAAAGAATTTCAGCCTGAGGCTCAGCATAAAAGCTTTTTACTGAGAACACAAGCTTACATTTTAGCAATAGCAGCAAGAGTGTTTGATGCTAGCGCTGGTTGGCGATATTGAAAAGATCAAAATAAAGTTTGTGTAAGTGAAATGGAAGATCAAAATCAAAGTGACAACCAGCAGAAGAATGACAAAACAAGAACAAAGCTTTATCGTCGAAGATGGTTTTTTCTGTTAACTTTATCGATATTGTCATTGATGGGCGGTTTTAATTCTGTTAGTTGGGGTCAAATCAGCAACATCTTTGTAGCATTCTTTCGAGTGAGCTATGTACAGGTGGATTGGCTCACTCTGGGATTGAACGTCGGACCGTTTCTTTTAACTGTTCCTCTGTCTTGGATGATGGCCAGCAAATTTCTTAAATTCAGAATGCTTTACGTTGGAGCATGTTTTACTGGGACTGTTGGATATAGCTTTCTTGTCATATCCGTAGTTAGACGATCGTTATTTCCACTCATGATTTCTGCGCAGATTTTGAACAGCTTTGCAGGCACGGTTTTGGTTGTATCGCCAACCATATTCGCAACATTGTGGTTTCCCGAAAATCAAGTGGGAACTGCCATAGGTGCAACCTTAATGTCAACTCATCTTGGCAGCATTCTTGGTCTCACTATTCCAACCAACATTCTTGTTCAACCAACTAGACAAGAAAACAAGTCGTTTGCAAATGAAACCAATCGCTCATGGTTTGCAGAAGATCAGATCAAACTTGGTGCCATCTTTGCAACAATGGTTCTGATGTTTTTGGTCTGTGACATTTTCCTCTTCATATTTTTTACTGACAGACCTCCTACACCTCCAACTAAAGCTCAACAACTGAAAGTGGAAAGTGACCAGTTTTCTCGATTTTTGTCTGTGAAGTCTTATATTGATCTTGTGAAAACATTACTCAAAAACAAAAATTACATACTTTCTTGTGTAGCATTTGGAATCTTGAATCAGGCGAATATGGTGGAAATAACAATGCTTTCACAAATCTTGAGACATGATTTTGATGCAAATGTGAAGATTCGTCGACACGCTGACGAAATTGGTGGTTACATTATGACAGTTTTGTCTGCATCTAGCTTGATTGGCTCTATAGCAGGAGCAAAATTAGTAGATCGTTGCAAACGATATGATGTCATCACAATTTTAAGTTTTTTGCTTACATTATTATCTTCTGTCGGTTTGTTGTTTGCATTTTTCTTTAAATCGTTACCATTGTGGTTCGTATTTACTGCCTTGTATGGATTTTTCCGCCAGCCTGGTATCATAGCATTTTTCGATGTGGTTACTCAAGAAACATTTCCGATGGACGAGATGTTTGTAACAATCTGGTTGACCTGGTTTCTAACATTTATAACAATATTTTTTGCTGAAATAGGCAGAGTTATTTTTAATGCTGTCGGTTCTTTTCCTGTCCTCATTTTTCAAAGCTCCTGCCTGCTCGTCGGTGCGTTGCTCAGCTGTTTCATGAAACTGCAAAACAAACGACTGAATGCGGAAACGTCTTCAGCATTGCCGCAAGCACAAGTTGACGAGCGTACTGCACTGATGAAGGACGTGTAGAACTGCGAAAAATCGTAATGGTGACAACACAAGGAATTAAATTAATCTAATTGTGTGTGTTATCGAAATGTAAAGCTCAGTTTGAAACGTTCAACACTGTATCAAATCGTGGATTAATTGCTCAAAGTATGAGAGAATATGAGAGACTTTCATAGAAAGATATACCATGATGTGCAATGGAGTGTGTCCGACCTTAATTTGACTTTGAAAATGATTTGGTAAAACACCTAAACTTGTCGAGCAATGCTTTATCTGACCAAGGTTTTTTAAAACCACAACGGACAATGCAAGACAGGTATTATGACAATTTTAGAAAATTTATAGCAGGTTTCTACTGGCTTAGATAGTGGGGAACTGGGAACGGTGGCAAGCTAAGATCTCTCACATCCTGCGCTTTCACAGAATATTCATGGCATCTGTGTGATTCGGCATAAACTCCTTTCATTTCTCAGAGTGGTGCGACGATGGCCATAAGAATATAATATTTTGTATCGAAGCTCAAAACTCTTTTCGTGATATTTTTCTCCAAGTAATCTGAAAATCACAAACTTCAGGTAGCTCTGATATTAGGGAAAAATTAATTCAGTGCACTATCAGACTCTCTAGATTTCTGGTTTTAATTTGGTTCTTATGGCATAAATTTTAAGAAACAACGAGCTTGCAATGAAAAACAATTTTTTTAAACAGATACAGATGATCTGAGTTTTTTCATTTTTTTCATTTTTTCATTCACAAAACTGTAGCTAGCATGAAATATCTTGTTGTCAACCATAACACGAATCTCTTTCAAACATCGGACAAAGATGAGATCCACAAACTCTAGTAATGAAGCCTTTCTGCAATAGATTGAAGACAATAAAGAATAAGCAGTCATGTCAGAGTTACCACAAGCTTGAAAATAAAAACATATTGCTTTTCATGTCTTCAATTTATCGTCGCATTCGAAATCGTGTATCTACTGAGCAGTAAACGAATTGCCATTCCCATAAGTGTACGGGAGTGCATATTTTTAGGGATGCAAAAACTTTTTGCCCAAATTCATCTTGCTTTCCCAAATAACGAATAAACAGCAAGTCGTAATGTTAAGACTAAAACGTACCATTGTAAACTAATCAAGGTTTCTGCATGCCTAATTAGGCCTACCAATTACCAGGGTTCAAAGCCGTACGCCCTCAACTAGCAATCATTATTCTGCATAGCTATATGTGAACAATGGGAACATTTATTGCGTTGAAAAATGCTAGCTAATTACAATAAAATCATCCAAAAAATTGCTGTTCATGACACCACGTGTGGAAAGTGTTGTTCAGAATCTTCATTTTCAAGTTTTTATATGCGTTCTAAGCTTATTCTTCCAACACGTTCATCCTAATAGTTAAGATCTATTCTTCTCTAGCATAGATGTGTGCAATTGTCTTGGCCACAATGGCAATCAATCTGTAAAAGGAGTAACATATCGTGTTACGATCTGAAGTATTGTATTGCCGCAAATAGGTCAAGTCTCAAGTAATTAAAGGGAAAGGAGGCAATTTAATATATAGCATAGCCTATAGCTTAACTTTCCACATTGGCAATCTTCACTGCAACATGTTGTACTTATAATACTAGGCCTACAACTTACTTAAACGCTTACAGCTTCTAAAGTTACATTATGAAAACCAAAAATCTACTCCAGTTTAGACAGTTAAATGTACATTGAACACAGTACGCCAAGAAAAAATAACAATATGAGACTGATACACACAAATACTGCAACCTATACGAGCCTATACGTAGTATCAATTATCAAGGAATGTGTGCAAATTCATGTTTCGAATGACAAATGATTTCTAACCTCAACAAGAACATTGCATAAAAATGGCAGTGCCTCACTGCACTGCATTAGCATAAGTGAATTATGCAGTACTGTTCATGAAAACTTCATTTCACAACATTAAACTGAAGCAATAAAATTTAGCAGGATACAACTTATGCATTTCATTGCATGAAACAAACGGAAAATATGAAAACCTAAACAGTATAAAATCACAACTACATTACCACTTCGCAACACATTACAGCTGCAGTTACGTAGTTAATTGTATTCATGAATACTTCATGGAAACAGATTTGCAGTTGCAAATCTCTCGACATCAAGCAAGTTTGAAACACGATTACTTCACACTGTCATATCACAGCGACACTACCGCAAAACATTTTGCAGCTACAGCTACATTTTAGCTGTACACCTTACAGCATCAGCAATTTGAGGTTTACAAAAATTAGGGTTAGTTGGAATGGTGAATTACCACTACATCAGGGGTCTACAACTTTTTGCTATTGCCAGCCGCATTACTTTTATTTGTATTAAGTACGGCCGCCAATGAGTTCGAGTTATATTTATGAGATACGTTTAATTAAAGAATAGGTTACTGCCAAGTGCGAACCAACACAGAACACATTCAAACATAAATTGCGTATTTATTCTATACTTTTCGTGACATCACCAACCAGATTGTTACCCTTGTTACCCGTAATGTCGACTGATTTTCTTGCCTCGCGTTTGTTTTGTTTCAATATATGCCAGCACGGCCGTCAAATCTTGTATTCTAAATTACATGTGGACGATCGCAAACTTCATTATCGAAGGCAGCATGCGGCCGGGCCGTAGGTTGTGTACCGTTGTACTACATGTTCCTAATTTTTAAATGTTTCCAACTTTACCCAAATTTGAAGGAAGTTGTTTGAGTTGGCCCAATTTTGATTTTGGCTTTTGTAATTTGCTCAAATATTCATGAATATGCAAATCTGAATGACACTCTTCCAATTTGACCAGATGTTTCCAATTGTACCCAAGTTTGAATGAAGCTGTTTCAATTACACCAATATGATTAAGGCTGTTGGAATTTGCCCAAGTGTTTCTAAATGTATGCAAATACAAACTGTAATGAAGCTGTTTGAAGTTCCCCAGTAATGAATAAAGCTGTTTGAAGTTACCCAAATTTGAATAAAGCTGTTTGAAGTTACCCAAAATTGAAGAAAGATGTTCCACTTGGCCCAAATTTGAATGGAGCTAATGTTGTTTGGCCAGAGTTGATTTAGTCTGTTGGAATTTATCCAAATTTCTCCAATTTATGGAAACATTTTTAACTTTACCCATATTTGAATTAAGCACTCCCAATTTGCTCAAATTTCATTAAGGTTGTTAAAATATATTCAAATGATTTTGATTTTATCCAAATTTGAATAAAACTTTTATAATTCAACCAGCAATTTCTAAACGTACTAAAATTTTAATGGAGCTTTTCTATAAAGCCAATCTTTGAACAAGACTGTTTGAAGTTGCCCACAATTGAATGAAGCTGTTGCAAATTGGCAAAATATTGTTTGACTGATGGACTTCACCCAAGTGCTTCCAATTAATCTAAATGTTTTTGTTTTCACCCAAGTTTCATTGAAGCTTTTCTCATTTGCCCAGATTCAATTGAGACTGTTGGAACTTACCTAAATGCTCCTATTTTACTCAAATGTTTCTAATTTTAGCCAAAACGTTATTACAGTTTTTTAGATGGCCCAAATTTGATGAAGGCTGCTGGAATTCCCACATGATTCCAGTTCACTCAAAGGGCAGTGTTTATTTTGCCATCAGGGACAAAAAAGATCAGACAAAAAAAATGCCATCAGACAAAAAAATGGTCGTTTGGCCATTATTTTGCCGTTGATTTAGTTATTATTTTGCCTCAGTTTGGAAAACACACACTACCTCACTTGCATGTGAATGTAGCTGTATACTTTGCCCAAATTTTGAAATTTTTGCCCGAATAATGGCCAATTTTTCAGTGTTGGGGATGCGACTGCATCCCCATGCCGTACGCTTATGGCCATTCCCATGTGTGAGTAATGACATTGATTGAGAATCCATTTCCCGAATGAATATTTGTTCGCCTTGTTTTCGGCCTGTTTAAAATTTATGCAATACACTTTTGGAGCAACACTAGCCCACTATTGCTGTGACAAATTTCCATCTCCAATTTTCACTTATATTTGTTATATATACGAAAACCGTTAAGATTTTATGACATCAAGTTAAAATAATTGTATCTGGCGGCTTAAAGTTGCCTGAATCGCATTTGTTGTATATTAATCGTATAAAAGCAATATGCATGTAAACCTTGCACACAGTGTAAACGCTTTTTGACCATTTCTAATAACTAACTGTTCCCTTTACACTCCGAGTAGTTTCGCCAATGGGTGATCCTCAGCCCAAATGCTTCCTGTTCCCCGATTAACTTTATTCTACATTCTCGTTGGATCTCATTGCAGCACAATTTCAGAGGTGATAAAAACCGTATTTATCCTGTTAGCCGCCGTATATATGCGTGTGCTTCTTCCTAGCGTCCGCGTATATGCTTGTGTTCTTTCAAAATAAACGTGTCTGCTCCTTATATACACATTTTTGTGCTATTGCCGCATATTTAAGTTTGTGTTCTTTCATCTGTCTGTGTGCTGTTTTTAAGCTTCATTTGTGCATCAGGAGTAATCCGTTGTATGTGAGTGTGAATTCGTTAAATCTGCTCTTCCAATGACTTGTTTTATTTTGATACTCGTACAGTATTTTTGAGACAGTTTTCAGAACATTCGCACATTTTGGTGAACACATCTAATTGCATATGAAGTTCGAAAGTCCTTTTTGTCATTACTCTGTGATATTGTTGTACATTTTTACTTGCATTACTGTGTTTATACGCTTAATGCTCTTACAGCGTAATCTAAAAATTGATGCAGTACTCTCTTTGATAACAAAATATGAAAAATATTACGAAGCTGTTGATAAGCAACTATGATGGAAGTGTTAATGACTCTTGATCAAGCTAATGCGTCGATACGTTGCAACTTAATCAAACAAGAGCCGATTTTGCATGCAGTTTTCAACAATTTGATACTTCTTTAAAGCTGACGTTTGAAAATCTGCTTTCTCCTGCAAAACACAAGCACAGTGAAATATGAGAAAAAGTACGCAAATTATATAGGCTACTGAAACATGCTAATGCTGTGAATGCTTTCAAAATGACATTTAAAGAGAAATGTTAAGGGATATGTAAAATATTTCTACCAAAGAAAAGATTAAAAACATTTGCTGTGAAGCTGGAAACGTGTTGTGCATTGACCTTAAGCGCGTTGCCAGTTACATGAAAACAAGTTATACACACAGGAACAAGCTCTCAATTTCAGAAGGAAGACAAGGAAAAAATGATTGGTGATTATATCATGACTGTTCGCCAGTAAACAGCTTGTTTGGATCCATAGCTGGAAGTAAATTTGTAGAATGTTGCAAATGATGTAGTGACATCATAACATTAAAGGACTTTGAATTCATATAATCGATTGGGCTGCTTCCTTTTTTCTTCAGTTCGCTAATGAAATGTATTATATTTGCAATAGGAGAAAAATAGCGGGGTTGGAAGTTTCAGATATGGACGAGATCACTGTGGCCAGATGACGAAAGAATGACAGAGTTTAAGTAAAATTCAATTGGGTTCAAGTTCAGCTATTTGCATTTGTGTGGATATTTGCGAAATACCACTACCGTTCAAAAAGTCTCTTGACTTTTTGATCTAGGAATCAGTCGGCTGGGCTCTGCTTCCATCTTTTTGTGATGATTCAAACTTGCGCATATCTTTAAAGTAGCTTCGCTGCACAGGTGAAATCAGCAAGGAATCAATCACAAATTTTATTAGTAAATCGATTTCACGTACCACTACGCATCATCAGTCCTTACATCTTATTCATACAAAATAAAACTGTTACCCAGTGACGCGGCGCGTATAAGAATTTATGTGCCCTTGTTCTTTTTAAATGGTATGATATGGATGTTGTATCGGAGAGAAAGCTCATAAATCAGCAAAATGAAATAATAGTAGATGTTGTACTGTAAAAGCCACAGTGAGACAAATGAAAATATAATTGCTTTCAGCAGATTAGTTCGTTCTTCTGGTGATTATCATTACTTTTTAGCCGGTGTTTAACCCACCAGTGGCGGATCCAGACCAGGCGTTTTGGTTGGGGAGCAGTCAAATAGGAGGTGCCAAAAAGTCTTCACCTTTTTGAACACCCCAGGCTGTCTGTGAAAATAGTTGGGAATCGCACAAAAGTTATTGAATTTTGCAGGCCACAACAGTGGCTATTTTTGATCGAACCATACGTAAAGCCACTTTATGGCGTTAATGTGCAAAACGTGTGAAGCGAAAGGTTTCTGGTGAAAATTTAAATGATGCAAAACAATCGCGCCTTTAGCTTCAAGATTTCGAATGCATTCAGATGCATCAACTTTAAACGTTCTTTTGGTATACAAAGAAAGCAAGTGTTCAGGATCGACTTAGGTGAATGATTTGAGGTCGACAAGGCTTTTTGCTTAAAGTACAATGATATATTTGTTTTGACCAGACACAATAGAAGTATTTACAATTAGGAAATAATGCATTTCGTCATGTTAAAATTTCAAAATCTATGAAAAGATGGGGAACTATTTTGTCAAATGCATTTTACTTGAAACATGTTTAAACCAAAAATAACACTGTTGGGGGCAGACCGTCATTCATATAAATGTGAAAATAACACATTTTCCAAATTGCAGAAAACTAACATGATACAAAAAACAAAACGCTATATTTTGAATAATCTAAATAGCAGCAGTTATTGCAATCTCCACTTTGCCCTGTTTGATTTCAGTAGTTTCCATCTTTTTCTACAACAACAAAAATCGTTTGAACAGATTTGAAGATGCAGTATTGATTTCTTTCAGACCATCGTGCACTACAAAAAAGTAACACAAAGGTAGAAACACGATTTTTACATCTCTTGAAATTTGTTGTCAACACTTTGCATCTTTTTACATTTGACACTATGCTTAGTAGGTATTGGCCACAGGCATCAAATAAAATATTGAACATGATTGGACATGGCAGTAAAAGTAAAATTCTGGCAAAAGTTTGCATGTTGTTAGGAGGAAATCTGTATTGCAACTATAAAATAGAAAAGACATCTTGAAAGCATATCTTGTTATCCACACGTAACAAGGAAATCGTTCAAAACCTTAGAAATGTCAACGTTCCCGGCTGTCAACGACTTGGAACGACCACGTCCATATCTGAAATTATCGAACGTTTCAAAGAAATAGGTAAAACTTTTGGTGCTTAAAATACATTTTAGCCACTGTTCAGCTGCATCCACAATTGATATAAAACCAGTTCAATATAGATGCGGTTTGCAATCTTTTATGAAAATTTGTTTGGATGCCGTGGTACCAATAAATAAAATTTGGTTCGAGAATGGTTTCCAAATGATGAAAATTACCACGCTACCGGATGTATTCGATTGTAAGCCGAGGGTAACAATGTTTTTTTCATCATTTTGTGCGGTTTACAATCAATTGCGGCTTACAATCGAGGAAGGCTTTTATTTTTGTTCTTTAGCTTATCGAAAGGTATGACGCTTAATCTTTCCTTGGCTACGTTTTGTTGACCAAACACTCTTTTCGCATTCTATTGTTTGTCTTCAACAGCACGTACACACGCGCACGCTCCTTTACAGGAGGGATTATGATGAACAGAAGGCAGTTGCGGTGGTGAAGCACTATTACCAAGGTTGCCAATTAAACACTAAATGTGCTAGTACACGAAAGTATTCAAGACGCTTATGTAACCAATGTTCTGCGGCTAATTACAATGAAGAGCAGCTGACATTAATTTATTAACACCATTTCCTGCGCCTTATATTCAAGGGCGGCTAACAATCGAATAAATACGATAGCTGGAAACTGCTTGCACCTTTTAGGTCTTTTGGCGATTGGAACGCTTTGTATTTAGTGGTATTTGTTGATGCAGTCTGTTACATCGCAACTGCCTGCGTTACCTGTTGAAGGATTGTTTGCTGTGATTGGGCAATCCCGCAATCCACGCTTGCGATGATTGCCTTAAGTTACATTGATTTAACTGTTTCTTTAAGTAGTCTTGACTCGATTTTATGTTGTTGACGGTTTTCTGAATAGCGTGTTGTTATTCGCACGTAGTTCTGTAACTATAAAGTCACCGGACTGTACTCTTTCTCTTTTCGTATTTCGGCCGTTGTTCCGACTTGTATTAAACGGAGTTAAACGGCTACTGGTGTGAGTTATGAATTTATCCATGTTAACTCTCAAAAACGGTGCGAGCGCACAACGAAGACGTAACACACAGCTTTAAATATTTAACTGCTGTGCGGAGTAGTTTGTTATGGCAACCAAAGACGTTCCCGAAGGTATGCCGACAAGTGATCTACCGTCTAGTAGTACGGTTCACACATTGGCAAAGGTTTAAAACCATATTGTTACTTTAAGACGTAAGGTAGATATATGGGTTCTGGATTCAGCAAAGGATCATGAACAGGTCCTCCAGAGCCATCAAATCCAGTTCGAAGCGAAGCAGCACATAAGTGAAGGCACCGTTGACTCGCATGCGCCTTCAACAAGTAGAAGAAACATTTCGGCTGGAGAAAGAGCAACTGGAAGCGAGAGACCAGGAGGAAGCGCTCGAACGTGCGGAACAGCAACGACTTGAGGAAGAGCAACGTCGGCAGGAGGAAGAACAATGTCGGCTAGAAGTAGAGAAGCGTCGGCGAGAAGAAGAGCAGTGTGCGGAAGAATGTCGCCTAAAATTGAATGAAATGCCTCGAAAGCACGATCTTGAGTCACTTCGTCTGCGACAGGAGAAAGAAGCAGCTGACCACGAAGAACAGCTGTGGATAAATGCATCTCTTAGTAATGCTGTTTCACTTTGTAATATTGCAAAATCGTCTGGTAACGCTAATGTTACAGTAAACAATTTTAACCAATTTCATGGAGGTGCCAGTATCCGTCCTGAATCAAGGCAAACGGTGGTCAATCCCTTACAACTGCAACAACAGCAGATCGGCGGGTTACATGAGAGCTTGAATCGTGCAAAACGCCGATGGGATTAAAGAGACGTCTCCCCTCAACCATCAGTAACGCGGCTTTTCGCCTTGGGCGGTGAGGCGCGACTGGGTGGTGACCGTGATCAGATCGAATCGCGCTGATGCGACGTAACCGGCTTTGCGACAAGCGTTTTGGTAAAGGGCATGTGTCACGCCGTTGTAAAGAAACATACGTTGCTTCACTTTCAGCCACGCGAGTCTACAGCGCTTAGCAGGGATCCAAAACCATCGTTTGATGCGAAGCAATCGACTTCGAGCAACAGCAAGGTAGGGAAGTCGTCCTCTGAAAATTCCAATACCTCTGGCGCGTGCTTAACTGCTCAAGTTACTAAAGAAATTTGTATGTGGGCAACACCAGTCAAAGTTCACGCGAACGGTAAGGACACTGTCGTCAATGCGTTATTTGACTCTGGCTCCGGAGTAACATTGTGCACGCAGAGACGAGCCCATGATCTCGATTTGAATGGATGTGACAGCAAAAACACGCTTAGCACCATCAATAGCACCTTGAAGGCAAGATCAAGGACGTGCGTCGAATTGCAGGTTTGGTGCTACTGTAGCGTGACGCAGGTTTTGTCTTTGGACGGTACGGTAACTATTGACTTGCCTGAGGTATATTCTCTTGAAAAGCTTCCTATTAATTCAGATCATGTGAAAAATAACGATTTGCAAAGGTACCACATTTGCGTGATCTTGTTTTGCCAAAGAATGGCTGCGAGGTATCTTTACTGATTGGTGGTAACGTTTCCGAAGCTTTTTGCATTTTCGAACGCTGTTACTGTTATCAACGCACGGCAGCTAACGCAGCAATGCAAAAATGTACTTCTAGCCTAAACCTTAACGAATGACTGTAATCATTGCAATGCACAATTTTTTCCTGACTATGAATGCTTAACAAGTGGCCACAATCATTCTGATAGCGATCTATCATTACCTCTCTCACAGTATGATACACATACTGACCTTCTGAGCGATTTTGATAAGTTGATGTGAAATGATCTCTTCTCGCTACATCGTAACATGAGATCATTGTATGAAAGTATATACAAACTTTGAAGAAATCGTACTTTGAAGAAATCGTATCTCCATGTTCAAAACCACCAGATATTATAGCGTTGTCGGAAACCAGATTTAAGTAAACTTGAATTATATCACCTTTCCAGGCTATAATTTCATAAACTAAAATTCCCAAACGCAAGCTGGAGGTGCAGGTTCCTATATAAAAAATAATTTGAAGTACAGGACGAACCAAAAAGAACGGAACCCATAAAAATTTTATTAAATCTTACAAAGAACCAGTGCACTTCAAGACCTTTGCAGGTTTTAAACAACAGTCTGTGTAAAATCATTTACCAAAGTTTCAGTCATTGAATGGCCTCCACGGCGTTGGAGTCCCGTACAGCATCAATGTGCCCTTGCTTCCTAACACTCACAGTCCGACCAGAATAAGTATCCCTCAGACTTTTGAATTGAGATTTTGCACAGTCCCACACTGTCTAAACTTTTGAATCCAGTTAAAATTCTGGTTTTTGATGGGGCATGACGACACTGCAACTTTCTCCGAAAACTTGCTTGCACTACTTTGTATGAATTGCTAGCGAAGTATTCCTTCTAGGCAAAAAGCCTTCACTGTGGTTGACCAACTCATGGTGGGAAAAACTATTATTGCACTATTTTCATGCACTAAGTTTACTACCACAACTTGAAAATGAAAAGAGGAATAATTAAAATTAAAATTTTGTTCAAAGATTTGTGGGTTCTGTTTTTTGTAGGTCACCCTGTATCTTCAACGACGTGATTTCCAGTTCAAAATGTGTGCATGTGAAAACATGGTTTGAGTTATTAGGAAGCAGAAAACGTCAAAAAATAACTCGGAATAGTGTGCATACACCCCCAATACAATATAGACGAGTTTTCTCAATCATTTTCTGCAAAATAGCAAAAAACACAAAAAACAACTCTGCGTATTATGTACTGGGTAATATTAACATAAGTCTACCTAATGCAACCAATGAATAAAATCGTTCACTAAGTGGAAAAAGTAGCACATGGTCATTGAGCCCACCCTGGTCAAAGATCCCACATCTCACCCACTGTAATCTCACAAAATTGCGTTTATCGGGAACGTCAGACGGGCATTCCAAAAAAACTCATGTTAAACATCAAGATCTTAACCTAAACTATCGTGAAATAAATTCCAGCTTTAGTGGACGTTCCGTATCCAGTCATGTTTGGAATTTTGTTTGCCAAAATCTTGTTAGATAGAAAGCAACAAACCATGCAAGAGTACGTTGCTCCGGAAATAGCACATTCAAGTCAACCATCGCAAACGATGGGGAAACAGCTTCCTCGTCTCACTCAAGGAATTTGTAAATAATTGACCAAAGTCGCAAATGAATCACTAACCACACTTTATGAACTGTAATCTGCACTAAAAGTGAGCAGCAGGAGCATGGCGTAGCGGATGTGAAGCGGTAATCCGATCGGAAGGTCTGGTCATCGGTTCACAGCTCTGGGCCTGCAATGGCTGGACTGCTGACTAGTCACACCTCGGCAGCAGCACAGTCGAAAACTCACATCAAAAAGCGCGAAAGCGTTTTTGCTGAGCATCGCAAATGACGTTCGCTTCACAAACATGGATTCAAACAAACAAACTGCTTACATAACAAAACGTGTGTTTTGTTACTGTAAGAAAAATATTCTTCGAGTATGCTGATTATTTTCTATATTTTACCTGTACAAATCACAGATTTATAGGAGATCCACGTCCAAGTTGGTGTCTTGTGTTTACTATTATGTTGGTCGGTCATCTAACACATGTAAAAAACAAAACTCCGTGACATCTCAGATGGCTTCCTTATGCAATCATGTGCAGATGCATATTTTTATGTTGTGCATAATGTTATTGCTGACCTTTCTTTACTGTGCTGCGAAATCCCTCTAGAATCTAGCAAAAGTCAAGGAAAGGTATACGAAATCCAATTTTAACTAAAACATGACTTATAAAAGAAGTGTTGTGGTTAAAAATAACCCCAACATACTGTCATACGAAAGACAATAATATATGGAGAGAAAAAGCACTCCTCCGCCACTGCGGGAAGAACTGAAGAAAATAACTGTTTGGGTCATTTTACAAACAGCAATGAACATTGGAGAAAATCTTGTGTATGAATAAGCGTACTAACATCTGGCATTACTAACTGTTATTGTTGTGTGCTATGGGGAAGAAGTCACAATAAAATACGAACCATAGTTAAGGCTAAAAGGACTTATGACAAACTACGGAGCACAATGGAAGTATAGTGAAGCCATGCTAAAGTAATAACGAAATGTAACCAAGGAAAACATCAACACCACGAATGTCGAGACTTTGTGACCACAAACGAAAAGGGAAGCTTACCAAAGAAACGGATGATCGATAAAGCTGTCCGACAAAATGGGAAACCTATTTAACATTGTTCCCATGAACGTGCACCTGTGGTCTAGACGAATGCCATATCCACAGTATATTTCGTGGTCATTGCATGATGTCATGTGAAAATAAGTATCAGGCCACAAAAGGCTTAGCAAAAAGATAGATAAAACTTCTCTAGGAGACGCAAAAGGCTTAGCAAAAAGAGAATAAGAGTCTCCTCCTAGAGGGGATTCAGAGCAAAAAGGCTTAGGTAAAACAAAGTAAAATCATGTGACAAGACCAAAAAGGCTTAGCAAAAATAAACTATGATCATGTGATATCATGTGATCAGTCAGAAAATGGCTTAGCAAAAACAAACCAAGAAATGAACGTTTCGACCAGGTAGGGAATTGTCTTTAAATTTCCTCGCCCCAGGACAAACAATCAGTTGTGTTTTCGCAACCGAAGGGCGAACTTGGGGGGCCTGGCAAATTCGTGAACCAGGACCGCCTTGTAGCCAACGCTCAAAGGAGCTTTAGTCTGAAATTTCACTGGCCTTCCAGGCACGAAGGTTTCAGTGCGGTTTGACAAAGGTTGATTTTAGTTAAGGTTGTATGCTGATATTATAGATAGACTCTGTCAGAGAGCTCCGTAACTTTATGTAGTAACGAAGTTCTGTCAAAATTTTACTAAACTTTGGACTTTAACGAAATTCTGGCATGTCAGATTTAACTAGGGAACAGAGTCCTGTCAAAATTTTCTACGATTTCGGACTTTAACAAAATATAGGGAAATTTTAAGTCAAAAAGGAAACAAAGTTCTGGCCAAATTTTTCACGATTTTGTACTTAAGAAAATCCCAGACAATGGGGGGTCATAAAGTTAGGATCATGTTCATGCGTTCATCTTCATATGCTTTTGGTCGTGTGTTCGTGCTTTGATGTGTAATAAACCTGTATCCCCGCATAAATGGGTATAACGGTCCTGTCATCAGCAGCTAAGGTTGGTGACATTGACTATTTGCCTTAGTGTAGTAGTCTCTTATGGGACCCAGCCTCGAAGAGCCCTGTCTTAGTAAAGTAAAGATAAACGTTAATTTTCACAAGCGTTTAGCATAACTTGTTTTTGCACCGAGTCTCTCGTGGACGGGTACTCTGAGCTAGGTTGTTGGATCCAGCGAGGGGCGTCGGCCGCAAAATTAATTAATGATATTTTTGGCAAAACTAAACCATCTAGTTTTCCTCAAAGATTAAAAGTTGATGGACAAGTTTACTCATCCACAAAATTAATTGCAGATGCATTAAATGATAACTTTGTTACTTCGGCTCAATCAAATCTCACTCCTTCTGGACCATCTAAAAATACTGATACAAATTTTAAAAAATACCTTCTGCCACGCCAAGCGAATTCTGTCTTTGTATCACCAACCACTCCTGAAGAAATACTTACACTAATTAACGGATTAGACTCTAAAAAATCATGTGGTCACGATGATATTCCGGTGCGCACTTTGAAATTGTCAAAATACTTATTAGCACCGCTTCTATCAAATGTTATAAACGATAGCATATGTGAAGGTGTCTTTCCAAACAATCTAAAAATCGCTAAAGTAGTACCACTTTTTAAGTCGGGAGATAGCGAACTTCCTGCTAATTACCGACCGATATCAGTTCTAACATACTTTTCAAAAATTTTTGAAAAGGTACTGTACGGAAGACTTAACGATTATTTTGCTAAAAACAACTTGTTGAGTCAGCAACAACACGGTTTTCGCAACAACCATTTCACATCCCTGGCTATTGCAGACTTATACGAAAACCTTCTTCATAACCTCAATAACAAACTTATATCATGTGCGGTTTTCTTAGATCTAAGAAAAGCATTTGACTCTGTGAATCACTCTATTTTGCTAACAAAACTCGAGCATT